>Ga0136559_1000002_pt1 | contig 149267 bp, 140 predicted proteins | sample AntRauMeHopE1496_FD_104633 | JGI IMG/M metagenome (GOLD analysis project Ga0136559, IMG submission 104633) | Saline lake microbial communities from Rauer Islands, Antarctica - Metagenome Hop E1 #496 | ecosystem: Environmental > Aquatic > Non-marine Saline and Alkaline > Saline | place... | reverse complement strand
GTGCTGAAGAATTTTTAGAAAAATACAAAGATTCAGATTCGAAAGATACTGGGATTATAGGTCATTTTGGCCTAGGCTTCTATTCTGCCTTTATGGTAGCTAATAAAGTCGAGATCAAAACCAAATCTTGGAAAGACGAGCCAGCAGCTCATTGGACTTGTGAAGGGACTACTAAATTTAGTTTAGAAGAGTCTGATAAAACTGATCGTGGTACTGAAATTATTCTTCATATAAATGATGACGAAAAAGAATTTTTAGAAGACCAAAGAATCACCGAACTTCTTGTGAAATACAATAAGTTTATGCCTATTCCCATTAAGTTTGGAACAAAAGAAAAACAACTTCCAAAGGCTGAAGATGCTAAAGAAGAGGATGAGCCAAAAAAAGTGACTGTAGATAATATTATCAACAATCCTAATCCAGCTTGGACAAAGCAACCTACAGAACTTGAAGATGCAGATTATAATTCCTTTTATAGTGAATTGTACCCAGCCCAATTTGAAGAGCCTTTATTTCATATTCACTTAAATGTGGATTACCCTTTTAACCTGACAGGGATTCTTTATTTTCCAAAATTGACAAACGACTTATCTATACAAAAAGATAAAATCCAACTCTATCAAAATCAGGTTTATGTAACAGACAATGTCGAAGGCATAGTACCAGAATTCTTAACGATGTTGAAAGGCGTTATCGACTCGCCAGACATTCCTTTAAATGTTTCTAGATCTTATTTACAAGCAGATGGTGCTGTGAAAAAGATTTCTAGTTACATCACTAGAAAGGTTGCCGATAAGCTGAATTCCCTATTCAATGATAATAGAGAAGATTTTGAAAAGAAATGGAACGACATTAAAGTAGTGATAGAATACGGAATGCTTTCTGAAGATAAATTTTTTGAAAAAGCACAGAAATTCGCTCTATATCCAACTACAGATGACAAATTCTACACCTTTGAGGAACTGAAAAATGAGATTTCAGAACTGCAAACGGATAAAGAGGATAAGCTAGTGGTTCTATATGCTTCCAATAAAGATGCCCAACACAGCTACATTAAAAGAGCTGAGGCTAAAGGATACAAAGTTGTCTTATTGGACTCGCCAATTGTGTCTCATTTAATTCAGAAAATAGAACAAGAAAACGAACAAAAAGTTTCTTTCGTTAGAGTAGACAGTGATCACGTTGAAAATTTGATTAAAAAGGATACTGAACAAGTGTCTAAACTTAGTGATGAAGAAAAAGAAACCGTTAAGACTAGTTTCGAAACCGTAGTTCCTAAAGAACGTTACACGGTTCAGTTGGAGGCGCTAGATTCTGATACTGCTCCAGTAGTGATTACTCAGCCTGAGTTTATGCGTCGAATGAAAGAGATGCAGCAATCCGGTGGTGGTGGAATGTTTGGAATGGGAAATATGCCAGAAATGTATAATTTGGTGGTAAATACCAACAACCCATTGATCTCTAAAATTCTGAAAGCAAAAGAAGATTCTAAAAAAGAAGCTTTAATCAAGCAGAGTTTAGATCTAGCACTTCTTTCTCAGAATTTATTGAAAGGAGAAGAATTGACGAACTTCGTTGAGCGAAGTTTCAAAATGATTAAATAAGACAAGAATTCAAATTAAATTTTAAAGACCACTTCTTCGGAAGTGGTCTTTTTATTTTTAAAAACGCTTACTATTAATGTGACTTTTAAAGGTTGAAAAAGAATCTGATTGTATGCCATATTTAAAGGACAAATTGCTGCAAAAAAAATTCAGGTTAAATTTCAAAAGAAGCTGTTTAAAAATACTTTTATTGTCAACTTGCCCCCAAGCTTAGTGAGTTTCAAGGTCTATGTTTTAATGAATTGAGATTCTGAAATAAATTCAGAATGACAAAATTTTAAGTTTTAGACAGTTTTTATATTTTTAAAGATAATTATTATCAATTAGACTTTTAAAGGTTGAAAAAGAACCTGATTGTATGCCATATTTGAAGGACAAATGGATATAAGGCTTTGTATTGAACCAAACAAAAGCCATTTGATATTGCAAAGAAAGATTATCTAAGTATCTTTGCTCGAAATTAAAAAGAACGATGATAAATATTACTTTGCCTGATGGAAGCGTAAAGCAGTTTGACAAAGGGTCAACACCTATGGATGTTGCTTTTAGTATAAGTGCTGGATTAGCTAGAAACGTCATTTCTGCTAAGTTTAATGATGATGTTGTCGAAACTATTACGCCGCTTGAAGAGGATGGTAATTTAGTTCTTTTAACCTTTAATGATGATGACGGTAAGCAGGCTTTTTGGCATTCTACAGCCCACCTTTTAGCTCAGGCCATCACTAAAATATATCCAGGTGTAAATCTTACAATTGGGCCTTCAGTAGAAAAAGGATTTTACTACGATGTAGACCCTAATGGTCAAGCCATTTCTGAAAATGATTTTCCTGAAATTGAAAAGAAGATGCTAGAACTCGCTAGAGGTAAGCACGACTTCCATATGCACCCTGTATCGAAATCTGAAGCCTTAGAGTATTATAAAATAAACAACAACCCTTATAAAGTTGAGCTTATAGAAAACCTCACCGATGGTGAGATTACCTTTTGTGACCACGATGATTTCACAGATTTATGTAGAGGTGGACATATTCCAAATACAGGCTTTATAAAAGCCGTAAAATTAATGAACATTGCGGGAGCTTATTGGCGGGGCGATGAAAATAATGCTCAACTGACTCGGATTTATGGAATTTCATTTCCAAAACAAAAAGAGCTTAAAGAATATCTAGAACTTCTAGAAGAGGCTAAAAAAAGAGATCATAGAAAGTTGGGGAAAGAATTAAAGCTTTTTGCATTTTCTAAAAAAGTGGGCCTTGGTCTTCCTTTATGGTTGCCCAAAGGGGCGGCGTTAAGAGATCGTTTGGAAAAATTTCTGAAAGATGCTCAAGAAAATGCAGGCTACCAGCAGGTCATCTCTCCTCATATAGGACAGAAAGAATTATATATGACTTCTGGTCATTTTCAGAAGTATGGAGAAGATAGTTTCCAGCCTATAAAAACACCTCAGGATGGAGAAGAATACCTTCTTAAGCCTATGAATTGTCCTCACCATTGTGAGATTTTTAATGCACAAACTTGGAGCTATAGAGATTTACCACAAAGGTATGCCGAGTTTGGAACAGTATATAGATATGAACAAAGTGGTGAACTGCATGGGCTTACCAGAGTAAGAGGGTTTACGCAAGATGATGCCCATATTTTTTGTACACCAGAACAGCTGGATGAGGAATTTAAGAAAGTTATAGATTTAGTGCTTTATGTATTTGGGTCATTAGGATTTGAAAATTTCACGGCTCAAGTCTCTTTAAGAGACCCAGAAAATCCTTCAAAATATATAGGTTCCGATGAAAATTGGGAAAAAGCAGAGTCTGCTATATTAAATGCGGCAGAAGATAAAGGACTAAACTATAAAGTTGTAGCTGGTGAAGCTGCATTTTATGGACCTAAGCTCGATTTTATGGTCAAAGATGCTTTAGGAAGACAATGGCAACTTGGAACTATACAAGTCGACTATAATTTGCCAGAACGTTTTGAATTGGAATATAAGGGAAGCGATAATGAAATGCACAGGCCTGTGATGATTCACAGAGCACCCTTTGGGAGTCTGGAACGTTTTATAGCTATCTTAATCGAGCACACCGGAGGAAACTTTCCGTTATGGTTAATGCCTGAACAAGCTACTATCCTATCAATCAGTGAGAAATATGAAAATTATTCCAAAAAAGTTTTAAGTTTACTTAAAAAACACGAAATTCGCGCTTCGTTCGATAACAGAGGAGAAACCATGGGTAAGAAAATCCGTGAGTCTGAAATGAACAAGATACCTTATATGCTCATCGTTGGTGAAGCTGAGGTTGAAAATGCAACGGTTTCTGTTAGAAAACATGGAGGTGAAGATTTAGGTCAAATTTCCATTGCAAGTTTCGCTGAAATTATAAATACACAAATAGATAAAGAAATCTATAAATTTGAAGTTTAATTAAAAAATCACATAGCCATAGCAATACGTAGAAAAAAATCAAGACAGTCACCGAGGCAGATCAAAGAGAATCCTCATAAGATCAACGACAAAATAAGAGCTCCAAAGGTTCGTCTTGTTGGTGAGAATGTAAAAGTAGATATCTATTCATTAAAAGAGGCTCTCGCCATGGCGGAAGAGCAGGAACTCGATTTAGTTGAAATATCTCCCAAAGCAGATCCTCCTGTTTGTAAAGTTATGGATTACAAGAAATTCTTGTATGAACAAAAGAAACGCGAAAAAGTTCTAAAAGCAAAAACGACTCAAGTTGTTGTGAAAGAAATTCGCTTTGGTCCCAACACCGATGATCACGATTATGAATTTAAAAAGAAAAATGCGGAGAAGTTCCTTAAAGATGGAGCAAAATTGAAAGCATTTGTATTTTTTAAAGGTCGTTCCATCGTTTTTAAAGATAAGGGACAAATTTTATTACTTAGACTTGCTCAAGATTTAGAAGATCTAGCTAAAGTTGAACAAATGCCGAAACTAGAAGGGAAAAGAATGATTATGATTCTTGCTCCTGTTTCAAAAAAATAATTGCGATAATTCCAAATACAGATCCTAATGCCAAAGATGAAAACAAAATCGAGTGCTAAAAAGCGTTTTAAAATTACCGGTACAGGTAAAATAAAACGTAAACATGCATTCAAAAGTCACATTTTGACCAAAAAGTCAAAAAAGAGAAAATTGAAGTTAACGCATTCTACTTTAGTTGATAAAGCAGATGTACATAGCATCAAAACTCAATTACGCTTAAAGTAAGCAAACAGGTTACTATTATTAATCCATGGAGTTAGGCTCATAAAATGTTTATTATAAACTGCCTACTACAAAAAAAATCAAATTATGCCAAGATCAACAAATTCTGTCGCTTCCAGAGCCAGACGTAAAAAAATAATGAAGCAAGCTAAAGGTTACTTCGGACGTCGTAAAAACGTTTGGACAATAGCCAAGAATGCAGTCGAAAAAGCAATGTTATACGCTTATAGAGACCGTAAAACCAAAAAGAGAAATTTCAGATCGCTTTGGATTATTAGAATTAATGCTGCAGCAAGATTGCACGGATTATCTTACTCTCAATTTATGGGAAAAGTTAAAGCTCATAACATAGAGTTGAACAGAAAAGTTCTAGCTGATTTAGCGATGAACAATCCTGAAGCTTTCAAAGCTGTTGTAGACAAAGTAAAATAATTTTAATTAATTATTATCGCAATTTGAAACCTGTTCTTATCGAACAGGTTTTTTTATTTTAATTCAGTCTAATCATTTATAGTGAGATATTCTCAACAATTTCAACAGAATGATACGTTAAATCCTTAATTTAGATATGAATGTTTAACTAAAAAAAATGAATTATGGCTATTAGATTTGCGAGTAACTGTGGAAACTGTAAGCATTTAGTGGAAAACACCTTTTGTAGTCAACACAATGTTATGGTGTCTTCAAAATATACCTGTGATCAGTTTAAAATGAAAGTGGCTCTCAAAAATGAGAGGAGTTGTTCAGATTGTAGTAAATATGAAACTGAAATTTGTGCTCATCCCGAAAAGGCAGCACCTGGAATGCTTTGTGCCTCTTGGAGTCCACAATAAAACTATAAATTTCTATTCAAAATCTAAATACTAGTTGAATTATCGGCTGGTATTTTTTAGTTTAGAGCTATGAAAGATCAACTAGGTAGAGAAATCCATTTTGAAACTATTCCCCAACGTATAGTTTGTCTAGTTCCAAGCTTAACGGAATTACTTGTAGATTTAGGACTAAGGTCGAAACTAGTTGGGGTGACCAAGTTTTGCGTCCATCCTAAAGATATTAAAGAGAGTGTTGAAATTATTGGTGGTACCAAAAATGTAAAGTTGGATAAGATCAAGATCTTACAACCTGATTTTATTCTAGCCAATAAAGAAGAAAATACCTTGGAGGATATTGACTTGCTCTCAACTGACCTCAACGTCTATGTAAGTGATATAAATGATCTGAAAGATTTAAAAGGTTTAATCACAGATATATCTCTTTTGTTTGGTGTCGAGGAAAAAGGACGACAGCTGATAAAAGCTATTGAAAGTCAATTTCTAGATTTTCAAAATTTCATAAAGGATAAACCAAAACTTAAAGTCGCTTACTTTATCTGGAGAAATCCGTGGATGGTTGTTGGGTCGTCAACATTTATCAATTATATGTTGGAGCTAAACAACTTCGAAAATGTTTATGCTCACCTTCAGCGTTATCCCGAAGTTGATATTAAGGCCCTTCCAAATGTAGATTATGTTTTCCTATCTTCGGAACCATTTCCATTTAAAAACGGCCACAAAAAAGAATTACCAGTTGAAGATCATAAAATAGAAATTGTAGATGGAGAATACTTTAGTTGGTATGGTTCGAGACTTGTTAAAGCCTTTTCCTATTTTAAACTATTGAGAGACAAACTATAAAATTATAACATGATTTTCGGTTATTTGCCTTATCATGGCTAAACTTATTATATTTGTAATAAAAACTTGATAAACCACTCTATATATCATCACGACACTTCCTCACAATGGGTTACTTTTGTTCATGGTGCTGGTGGAAGTTCATCTATTTGGTTTAAGCAATTAAGAACATTCCGTATTCATTTTAATATCTTATTACTAGATTTGAGAGGACATGGTAACTCTAAACCTAAGCTTCAAGATTCGCTAAATGAAAATTATACTTTTGACGCGATTACAGATGACATTATTCAAGTTTTAGACTTAAATAACATTGAGAAATCACATTTTGTAGGAATTTCCTTAGGGACTATCTTAATAAGAAATTTAGCTGAGAATTACCCTAATCGAGTCTCAAGTATGATTATGGGAGGCGCCATTATGAAAATGAATGTAAGATCTAGATTTTTAATCAAAGTAGGAGTCATCTTTAAGTCAGTTGTCCCTTACATGATTCTTTATAAATTATTTGCATTTATCATCATGCCGAGGAGAAACCATAAAAAATCAAGAAATCTCTTTGTGAATGAAGCTAAAAAACTTTATCAAAAAGAATTCATTAGATGGTTCAAGCTCACTTCTGAAATCAATCCATTACTAAAATTCTTTAGACAAAAGCCGATCGATATTCCTTCTCTTTACATGATGGGAGAACAAGACTATCTGTTTTTACCAGCGGTGAAAAAGATTTCTGAAACTCATAAGGAAGCCAAGTTATTTATATTGAAGAACTGTGGACATGTAGTCAATGTTGAACAGCCTAAAGTCTTCAATACTCAAGTGATCGACTTTATCAAAAGCCTCGAATACCCAAACGCGTCTTTGAAATTGGTTTAATCTTGGAGGGCAAATACTCTTTTTAATAATAGGGAAGATCTTTCATTGATGTTATTCCTAATTTCAATTTCTTCCATTTCAATCATTTTATAAACTCCCTTCAACGCTTGTGAAGTCACATAATCGGTTAAATCAGGATTGACCTCCTTCGTTAAGGGTATTTGGTTGTATCGCTGTATGGTTGTTTCCCATATTTGATCGGCTCCTACTTTCTTGAAGTTAGCTGCTACCACAGGCTGGAATTTAAGATACAATTCATTTTCTGTTTTAGACTTTAGATAATCTGTAGCAGCTGACGGACTGCCTAATAAAATAGCTTTTGACTCCTCAAAGGTGAGGTCTTTAATCGCCGCTATAAATAGTGGGGTTGCTTCTTTTACGGCCTCTTCAGCAGTTTTATTTAAAGCACGAATCCCTTGCTCTGTTAAGGATTCCAAACCCACTTTTTGGAGTATATTTTCAACCGTCTCCAATTCGCTAGGCAATTCAATTTTGACTATCGGGTTTGAATAAAAGCCATCTTCTTGAGTGAGTTTTGTTACTTCTTCACGGATACCTTTAGTTAAGGCTTCTTTTAAGCCGTCTCCTATTTGTTCTTCCGTAAGAATTCCAGAGTTCGATATCTCTTCAGAAATTTGTTGAAGTTCAGCGCAAGATTGTGTTATGAAAATAATGATAAGGCCAATATGAAGCCTCATAAGGTTGCTTTTGTAAAATGAAAACATGAAATTCAATTTTTAGAACTGTATGTGAGCTAATTTACTCTTTTTATTTTGTATTCCTTTAGAAATTTAAAGGCGTTGAGTTGAATATTTCGTAATTTTACAGTCCAAATTTTCATAATAATTCAACACCATAATGGAGCAACAAAAACCATATACACCTCAAAATCAAATCAGAATTGTTACCGCTGCCTCTTTGTTCGATGGACACGATGCTGCTATCAACGTGATGCGTCGTATCATACAATCCACGGGAGTTGAAGTTATTCACCTTGGACACGATAGAGGCGTGGAAGAAGTAGTCAATACGGCAATTCAAGAAGACGTTAATGCTATAGCTTTAACCTCTTACCAAGGCGGACACAATGAATACTTCAAATACATGTACGATTTGCTTCAGGAAAAGGGAGCAACGCATATTAAGATTTTTGGCGGTGGAGGTGGAGTCATCCTTACAGAAGAAATTGAAGAATTAATGGAACACGGCATCACTAGGATTTATTCTCCCGATGATGGACGTAAAATGGGACTTCAGGGAATGATTAACGATTTGGTGGAAAAATCTGATTTTCCCACTCCAAAATTAAAAGCACCAGATAAAACTGCAGAGCGTCTTAAACAAAAAGATGTCAATACTATCGCTAGATTGATTTCTTTAGCTGAGAACCGTCATGATGAATTTAAAAAAATATTCTCACCGATACAGGAAGCTCACAAAAATGAAGTCCCTGTTCTAGGAATCACTGGAACTGGAGGCTCTGGTAAATCCTCATTGGTAGACGAATTGATCAGGCGCTTCTTGGTCGATTTTGAAGACAAGCAAATAGGAGTTATCTCTGTAGATCCTTCCAAACGAAGAACAGGCGGAGCATTGCTAGGAGACAGAATTCGCATGAATGCTATTAACTCTCCGCGAGTGTATATGCGTTCTTTAGCAACACGTCGATCTAATTTAGCTTTATCAAAATATGTTCAAGAAGCGATTGAGGTCCTAAAAGCGGCTAACTACGACTTAATTATTTTAGAAACTTCGGGGATCGGTCAAAGTGATACTGAAATTCTAGACCATTCCGATATTTCTCTTTACGTGATGACGCCAGAATTTGGGGCCGCCACACAATTGGAGAAGATCGACATGTTAGATTTCGCAGATCTTGTGGCGATCAATAAATTTGATAAGCGTGGCGCAAAAGATGCACTTCGCGATGTCAAAAAACAATATCAGCGTAACCACAATTTATGGGATGCTAAACCAGAAACCCTTCCTGTTTACGGAACTATAGCCTCCCAATTTAATGATCCTGGAATGAATATTCTTTACAAAAGAATTATGGATCAACTTTCAGAAAAGACGTCTACCACTCTAAAAAGTGATTACCACATCACGGATGAGATGTCAGAGAAAATTTTCGTCATCCCACCGGCGCGCACGCGTTACCTTTCAGAAATTTCAGAAAGCAACAGATCTTATGATGATAAGGCCAACTCTCAGGTAGAAGTTGCTCAAAAACTCTATGGTATATTTAAAACCTTAGAGAGTGTTACAGAAAGCAAACTTCAGCTTGATAAAAATGGAATAGATGAAGCGCAATTAAAAGAAACGCTTACAGAGGATAACGAAACCTTAGTCGAATTGCTTAAAAAAGAATTTGATAGAGTGAAGATGGACCTTGACCCATACAACTGGGAGAAGGTTCTAGATTGGGAAAATGTCGTTCAGAAATATACAAATGAGGTCTATACGTTTAAAGTCAGAGATAAAGAGATAAAAATCGATACGCATACCGAGTCTCTCTCTCATCTTAAAATACCCAAAGTCGCTTTACCAAAATACAAAGCTTGGGGTGATTTATTAAAATGGCTATTACAAGAAAATGTTCCAGGTGAATTCCCCTATACGGCTGGATTATATCCTTTCAAAAGAACGGGGGAGGATCCAACCAGAATGTTTGCCGGAGAAGGTGGGCCAGAAAGAACCAATCGACGGTTTCATTATGTAAGTGCTGGATTACCTGCAAAACGACTTTCTACAGCTTTTGATTCGGTGACCCTGTATGGAAATGACCCTAACCACAGACCCGATATTTACGGAAAAATTGGTAATGCGGGGGTCTCTATTTGCTGCCTAGATGATGCTAAAAAATTATACTCAGGTTTCGATTTGGCAGATGCCATGACCTCTGTGAGCATGACCATCAACGGACCTGCTCCAATGTTGCTTGGCTTTTTTATGAATGCCGCAATCGACCAGCAGTGTGAAAAACACATTCAAGAACACGGACTAGAGAAGGACGTACAAGCCAAGATAAAAGCCATCTATAAAAAAAATGGGAGTGAAAGGCCAACCTATCAAGGCGAGCTTCCTGAAGGAAACAACGGACTTGGATTGATGTTGCTTGGCGTCACTGGAGATATGGTTTTGCCTAGAGATGTTTATGATAAGATTAAACAGAACACTATTGCTGTGGTACGAGGAACTGTACAGGCCGATATTCTAAAGGAAGATCAAGCTCAGAATACCTGTATTTTCTCAACGGAGTTTGCTATACGTCTCATGGGAGATGTTCAGGAGTATTTTATTGAAAATAAAGTGAGAAACTTCTACTCGGTTTCTATTTCTGGATACCATATTGCTGAAGCCGGTGCCAACCCTATTACGCAATTAGCTTTAACGCTTTCTAACGGATTCACGTATGTGGAATACTACTTAAGCCGTGGAATGGACATCAATAAGTTTGGCCCCAATTTAAGTTTCTTTTTCTCCAACGGGATAGACCCAGAATACGCGGTTATTGGTAGGGTCGCAAGACGAATCTGGTCCAAAGCTATGCGCGACAAATATGGAGCGAATTCACGGGCGCAAATGTTGAAGTATCATATCCAGACCTCTGGTCGTTCGCTTCATGCCCAAGAAATAGATTTTAACGACATTAGAACTACTCTCCAAGCCCTATATGCCATTTACGACAACTGTAATTCACTACATACCAATGCGTATGATGAAGCGATTACAACACCTACAGAAGAATCTGTACGTCGAGCAATGGCTATCCAGTTAATCATCAACAAAGAATTAGGCTTAGCGAAGAACGAAAATCCTATCCAAGGTTCTTTTATTATTGAAGAATTGACAGATCTTGTAGAAGAAGCGGTCTTGTTAGAATTCGATCGTCTTACGGAGCGTGGCGGAGTTTTGGGAGCGATGGAGACGATGTACCAGCGAAGTAAAATTCAAGAAGAGAGTCTGCATTACGAAATGCTTAAGCACACAGGCGAATTTCCAATTATTGGGGTGAATACGTTCTTGAGTTCCAAGGGATCGCCAACGGTAAAACCAAGGGAAGTGATTCGAGCGACAGAGACGGAGAAAGAGTTCCAAATCGATACACTCAACAAACTGCATACGGTTTATGAAGATAGAGCTCAAGACAACCTAAAACGCATACAAGAAGCGGCTATCAAAAATGAAAATATCTTCGAAGAATTGATGCAAGCGACCAAGTATTGTTCTTTGGGTCAAATCACAGAAGCTCTTTTTGAAGTCGGCGGACAGTACCGTAGAAATATGTAATTTTTTAAAAAGTAGATGGGCGTGACCCCGTTCCGATAAAAATCGGGACGGGGTCGGGCTTTTTGCTATTACGCCTCCACAAAAGCAGTAGTCTTACTCAGGTAAGACTACTGCTTTTTTAGTTCGGGGTAACCGCTTCAATCCCTCACGCGGGGCTTTTCATTATTTTGTTTTCTGAAGAATGAATTATGCTTATCCTGGAAATGGATAGGGGTAAAGGTTTAGTTTTAAAACCCCATGAAAGTCTATTGGGTAATATGGATGAAAGTGTTAGTTTAGTTGATAATAAAATACCGCCTAAATAGAGTTATACTCTATAGTGAAGAGTTGAATAGGGTTTATACGGATGTTAGGTGCAATTGAATGCGGCATACGAAAGTCAAGCACATTTGGTTTTTGCCAACGCTCTATTCCAACGCTGAAAAAATAAAAGGGCTTGCCTTTTCCTACCAATCACTTGTACGGAAAATATCTTCTGAAATGTAAATATTATTAGTAATAAGTTAATATATTTGCGTTAAATACAAATTAATTGGCTAAAGTGGAAATAAATAGAATCAAAGTTGCACTTGCAGAAACCAGGAGAAAAAACAAATGGTTAGCAGAAAAGCTAGAGAAAGATGAATCTACAATATCGCAATGGTGCACTAATGCTAGACAGCCATCATTGGAGAATTTATTGAATATCGCCAATGTATTAGACATTGACATTAGAGATTTATTGTACTCAACTAAAGAAACTGCTTAAAATGAAGGACTCTAAAACATATATCGATTTGTTTTCCGGTTGCGGAGGACTTTCACTTGGACTTCATAATTCTGGATGGAAAGGTGCATTTGCAATCGAAAAAAGCGAAGATGCTTTTAAGACACTTGAACATAACCTAATCAAAAAGAAAAAACACTTTGATTGGCCAAATTGGTTAGAACAGAAACACCACGATATAAATGAAATTCTAGACAATAATTCTAGTGAATTAATTCAGTTAAGAGGAAAAATCGACTTGGTAGCCGGTGGACCACCTTGCCAAGGTTTTTCTATGGCTGGAAGAAGAGTTGAAAATGACTCTAGAAACGATTTAATTAATTCTTACATAAAATTTATTGACTATGTAAAACCAAAATTAATTTTCTTTGAAAACGTTAGAGGTTTTACTCTTGGTTTTAAAAATAATGATAAAAAAGGGAAAGCTTATTCAACATACGTAGTTGAACAACTTCAAAATTTAGGATATTCTGTGAAAGGTCAATTAATTGATTTTTCTAAATATGGCATTCCTCAAAAACGAACAAGGTTCATTTTAGTCGGTATTCAGAATGATTTTATTAAAGAAAACCCTTCTATAAACAAAGACAGCTTTTTTAATGGAATCCAAAATAATAGAGAAGCTTTTTTAGTAAATAAAAACCTTACTCTAAATCCAACTTTAGAAAATGCGATTTCAGACCTACTTCAATCTAATGGAGTTGTAGAATCTGAAACACCAAACTTTAAAGAAGGAGTTTATGGAGAAGCCAAATCAAACTATCAGAAATTTATTCGAAAATATAAAAGAAAAAACGGTAGAGTTGACAGTCATAGGTTTGCAAAACATACAGATACAATAAAAGCTAGATTTAGAATTGCATTAGATGAAAATCTAACAAGCTCTGCTTATCGAAAAAGGTTCAAACTAAAAAAAAGTAGCACAAAAATTCTCGAAGCTAGTAAACCAACACCTACTATTACAACATTGCCTGACGACTATATCCACTACTGCGAACCTCGAATTATAACTGTACGTGAATATGCCAGAATACAATCTTTTCCAGATACCTATGAGTTCAAAGGGAAATACACTACTGGCGGAAAAAGAAGAATTCAAGAAGTTCCAAGATATTCACAAATCGGTAATGCAATTCCCCCTTTATTCGGAGAGCAAGCAGGTTTAATTTTAAAACAACTTATTTCCTAATGCAGAAAACACCCTTACAATTTAAAATTAGTTCTGCATTAAAAAACATCATTGGAAGTGATTTAATTAGTGACGATTTCATTGCTGTCTTTGAATTAGTGAAAAATTCTTATGATGCACACGCTACAGAAGTTGAAATAACATTCGAAAACATCTATTCCGATAATGCTAAAATCATAATAAAGGATAATGGTAAAGGAATGAATTATGATGATTTAATTAACAAGTGGCTTTTTGTTGCGTATTCCGCTAAAAAAGAAGGAACAGAAGAAGATAGCTATGATTACCGTGATAAAATAAAAGTAAAAAGAGCATATGCTGGTGCTAAAGGAATTGGAAGATTCTCTTGTGATAGACTTGGAGGCGAATTATACCTTGAAACTATTAAAGATGAGACAAATTCAAAGGTAGAAACCCTACTTACGCAATGGGATAAATTTGAAGGTAATCTCAAAGAGGAATTCGTAAACATTAGTGTACTTCACGAAACTATTAATAACAGTAACTACGAAATTAAACACGGAACTGTTCTTGAAATTTCTAATCTTAAAAGCGAATGGAACAACAAGAAATTTTTAGACCTTAAAAATGCTCTGGCTAAACTTATAAATCCAAACACTCAAATTGAAGAAGATGAGTTTACAATTGAATTAATTGTAGCAGCCGAACTTATTAATGACCAAAAAGAAACTGAATACCACAATATAGTAAATGGAGAAATCCAGAACTTAATTTTTGAGACTTTAGAAATTAAAACGACAAAAATCGTTAGCAAAGTTCTCGACAAGAATAAAAAGAAAATAGAAACTTCATTAATTGAAGGAGGAAAACTAGTCTATAAAATAATTGAAGAAAACAAGTATGAAAACTTGTTTAATGTAGATTGTGAACTGTACTTTCTAAATCATTCTGCGAAAATTACTTTCAAAAAAAGGATGGGAGTTGATTCTGTAAGCTACGGTCACATTTTCGTTTACAAAAATGGATTAAGAATATATCCATATGGAGACAGATACGAAGACCCATTAAAAATGGATAATCGAAAAGCCCAAGGTTATAATAGATATTTAGGAACTAGAGAAACATTAGGTTATATTTCTATCAATGAACCTAATGAAGAATTAAGAGAAACTTCAAGTCGTGGAGACGGACTAATAAAGTCAAAATCATATTTTGAATTGGTTGATTGGTTCTATGACAATTTAAAAAGGCTCGAAAAGTATATAATTGATATAACAGATTGGGGAAATGATTTGTCAAACGAAGATTATATTAAATTAAATAGTAAAGGGCAACGAGAAGCAATTGAAAACTTGGTTGCAAGCCTTACAAAATCAAAAGGAATTATTTCTTTTGAAGTTGCACCAGAGATTTTCGAGATAATTGACAAGAAACAGGAGAAATCAACAAAGAATACTCTAACAAAGATAAAGAAACAATTAGAAAGTGATGATTACGATAAAGATTCTATCGTAGAAAGTATTTCAAAAATAGAAAAGAACCTTGATGATTTAAAGAAAACAACCGAAGACGCTGGAGAAGAAGCTTTAGATAGTTTAATTAAAAATGAGGAGTTAGAAACCAATCTAGAAACCGAAAAGAAAAAAGGTGCTTTTCAAGGAGCATTAATAGGTACTGATAAAGAGAGAATAGTAGGTTTACAACATCAAATCTACCATTCTTCTAGCAGAGTTATGAGAAACCTTAAATTACTTATCAAGCATTTGAGCCCAAAAAACCTAGATGTTAAAACTCAAAAGTATATTAAAACAATTTCTTTAGAAGCTTCTAAAATCAGTTCAATCGCAAATTTTGTTACAAAGGCTAATTTTAATTTAAAAGCTTCCGAAATAAAAACCAATTTAGTCGATTTCATCAAAGATTACATAAATGAATTATATCTTTTTGAGGATAAAGTTATAGATACTTCAATGGACATTATTATAGAAGATAACTTTAAAGAAGAATTTATTAGAGAATTTAGGCCTTTGGAAATTACAACAATCGTTGACAACCTAATTTCCAATTCCGAAAAAGCTAAAGCAACAGAAATAAGATTAAAATTTAACAAGATAAAAACTTCGCTAGTAATTTCGTTTGAGGATAACGGGAGAGGAATTCCCAAAAAACATTTAGACAATATTTATGATTTAGGTTATACAACAACAAATGGTTCTGGAATTGGACTATTTCAAGTCAAAGATTTGGTTAAAAACAGTTTAAAGGGGGAAATAGACATTGAATCAGAAGAGAAAAAAGGTACTTCTATAAAAATTACGATAGGATGAAATTAGAATATAAAATTCTTTGGTTAGACGACCAAATTCAAGACTTTATTGATGATGAAATGATTCAAGAAGTAGAAGAGTATTTAGTTGATCAGGGTTTTCAGCCAAAAATTATTACTGTATCAAAATCGGAAGATTTTTTCAAAACTTTGGATGATTCTTTTGACTTACTTTTAACAGATTATCACTTAAACGAAATTAATGGAGATGAAGTGATTAAAAAAATTCGTAGCCAAGAATATTCCGTATTATCTGAAGTGCTCTTCTATACTGCTAAAGCAGACTTAAAAGATACTGACAAAATAAGTCGAGTTAGCTTTTTGGAAACAAATACTCTGCTTGGAGACCATAGAGAATTGGTCTTAAAAGCGACAATAACTTTAATTGGGCTTACATTAAAAAAATTCCAAAACATAATTGCAATGCGAGGAATGATAATGCACGAAACTAGTTCTCTTGATGTAGAAATGATTGAAATAATCAAAAAAGCATTAAAGAACGACAGTTTGAATTTTGAAGAGGTATCTCTATCAATTTACGACCAATTGATAGAGATGTTTACTCAAAAAACAGAATTTGTGCAAGAATGTAAACGCAAAATGAATTTCAATCAGTTGACTAAAGATAGTTTTGTTTATAGTGCAAAGTATAAAATATTGACACTATCAAAAATACTTGAAGACCTAAAAATGGCAGATTTTTCAACTGAATACGATTCTGAAATAAATTCTATTAGAAACAAGTTTGCTCACGCAGTTTTGGAAAAAGATGAAAGTGGAAGAGAGTTTTTTAAATACAAAGAGGACGGAATCGATTTCAATGAAGAACTGTGTAAAATTATTAGAGAAAATATCGTCAAACACAAATCAAATCTCGACGAATTGAAAGAACGAGTTTGAATTAAGCCAACCCGAGTTCAAGCACATTTAAAGTTTGCTCGTGCCTCACAAATTCAAAAGAGCTTTTACGCCAACGCTAGCAAGTTTGCGGTAAGAAAAGCCAGTAGGTAACAATTTATATAAAAAACAGGCGAAAAAGTAGTAAATTTAAGGTTTTTGGCTCGTATCAAAGTTCGTGCTTAACCGAAAGTTTCGTGCTTCGAAATCGCCTACTTCTCATATACTAACCGCTAGTGGTAATTAAGAAAATGAAACTTCAATTCCATATATGATTGGTGCTTTAATTTGAGAACGAACAAATAGAATTTATGGAAAGGAAAAGCTATTTGAACTATTAAACTCTAAAAAAGAATTGTGGGAAAGCTTAGAAAAATTTGGGTTATCAAAAAATAACATAACTGAAGAACTAAAAAAAAATTAAAGCGACCACCAACACTAGATATGAATTCATAGCGCCCTTCGGGATGCTACGCGTCAAATACTTAACGAACATTTTGACAAAACCAATCAAAAACAGAATAAAATTGAGAAAATTAATACTTGTATTACTAATAACCGGAATAATAAGTTGCAACTCGACTAAAAAAGAATCTAATTCGACAGAAGAGTACTCTGATATAAAAATATTGGAGCACTGAAAAACGTAATGTGGAAAGGTGAATTAGAGAGTAAAATCGAATTAGACAGCATTTTGATCAAGAAGGGACTCTATGGGATTGGACCTGTTAGCTATCTGGCGGGCGAGTTACTAATCAATGACGGACAGAGTTACATATCGAAAGTAACTTCTGATTCTACAATGACAGTTGAGAAAAGTTTTGACATATCTGCACCTTTCTTTGTATATGCCAATGTAACTAAATGGAACGAATTTGAATTGCCATCAAATATTATATCAATCCAAGATTTGGAAAAATTTATTGACGAAAAAACGACGGAATTCAAACGACCATTTGTTTTTAAATTAAAAGGAGAAGTTTCAACAGCTATTATTCACTCTCAAAACTTACCAGAAGGAACCATGGTATCTTCACCAGATGAGGCACATCAGGGACAAGTTAATTATAATTTGACTGAAGAAGAGTCTGAAATAGTTGGATTTTTCTCAACAGAACATCAAGGAGTTTTTACACATCAAGACTCATTTGTCCATATGCACTTAATAACAAAGGATGAAAATAAGATGGGGCATTTAGACGAATTGGAAATTGGGAATATGAAACTATATCTGCCTAAAAAATAGAAACTATCGCCAATAACTAAGCATTCGTGTGGTAGTTAACCCCAGATGATTGCCCCGATCCTTTGGGGTTGACTGAACCGATTATTTATCGATGATCTATGGGGATGAGTTGATTTTTGGGAATGGTTTTTTAGGTTTAGAAGAGTAAACCTTTTAATTTCCTAGCTCATTACCGACTTAAGTGCCTACAAATTCAAGTCATCGGGGCGTTCAGCTATCGTCTGGTCAGCCTTTCATTACCATAGCAAAGAAAGCAGAATCAATTCACTAAATCCAATGAAATATACACTCGAGTTTTGTCTATTCATAATAAAACCATGGAAAAGACCATTGGATAATATACATGAAAGTGTTAGTTTAGATGAAAATAAAACATCACCTAAATAGAGTTATACCCCATAATGAAGATTTGAATAAGGTTTATACGAATGTTACCAAACATTATGAAAAACTATAGAAAGCAGAAGAAACTAATAGTAATTTTAATTTTTGCTTCAATTTTATTGAGTTGTCAATCGGAGAAAAAAGTCTCAGAAAAACAGGACTATTTACGTTGGGTTGGAGACATTGAACAAAATGATAAGATTGATCAACTGGACTTTAAAGCTTGTCACGGAGATGACGAAATCCTTCAATACTTCAATTTAGGAGAAGGTCCAATTTATAGCGGAGAAAAGTCAACAATTCTAAACATATTTAAATCAAGATACAGACCACTGGCCGACAAAGAACAAAATGGCTTAATCAGAATAAGATTTTTTGTAAACTGCAAAGGAAAAGCTGGACGATTTAGGGTTTTGCAATCTGACTACAACTTCCAAGAAATTAAATTTGACAATAGAATTGTTACTCAACTTGCGGACATAACAAAAAGTATTGAAAATTGGAAAGTTTTATACAGAAGAGAAGTTCCTGTTGATTACTATATGTATCTTATTTTTAAAATTACGAACGGACAACTAACTGAAATTTTACCTTGATGAAGATATTAAATCTAATACTAGTGTTGTTTTCTTTTTCGAGTGTACTCGCACTACCTAATTGTGAGGCTTTTAAATATTATGGCGACACCTTAAAATATGAAGCCTGTAAAAAAGCAATGGAAATTAATGGTCACTACCAATTTAGTAAAGAATATCAAACTATTCTGGATGAATCATTGAAGATTGACCCAACATTTGACTATGCTTATTGGGCAAAATCTATTGCTTATTTAAAAAGCGGCGATTTTGTGACTTGGAAAAAACTTATAGACAAAGCAGTTGAATATAACCCAAAAGAATATTTAGGATACCGAGGTTGGTGTCGTTATCAATTTTTCCGAGATTATAAAGGCACTATTGCAGATATTGAAAAACTAGATAGTTTAGTGGATTATGATATTGGACAATCTCAAAACGGAACATATCATCTAAACATTGCAAAAGGTTTATGCTATAAAGCAATTGGACAAAAAGAAAAAGCGATAACAATTATTGAAAACCAAATCAAATTAAACGAAGATGAGAACTTTGTTGGAAAGTATGACTATTTGCATCTTGGAGTGCTTTATTTAGAAACTGGTGAATTTGAAAATGCCATTGAAATGTTTAAGAAGCAATCCCATACAAATGAATTGGCTGAAAATCAATATTATTCTGCTTTAGCTTTCTTGAGTTTAGACAAATCAACTGAATACAAATCTTGTTTGAAAAAAGCAAAAGAACTCTACGTTGGAGATAAAAAAATGTACGATACTTATTCAAATCCAATGGACAAAATATATCTGGAAAATATAGAAAATGAAATAAAAACCGCCTACAATAATTAAGCATTGCTTTGGCAAGTTCAGCTTGTACGGTATTTTTGATAATCCAACATGAAGGCCCCGATCCTTCGGGGTTAACTTAACCGCTTGTTGGTATATGATTATATCAAGATAAGACTAACTTTTTATTTTTAGGATGTATTAATACCCTGCTTTTGAATCGGAAACATTAAATACAAACGCCCTATACTTAAGTAAAGCCACAAAGAATGCACCTCCAATTGCATTGCCCAGTAACGCAACAGATTGTACAACTAGGTAGTCTGTAAAAGTGATTTCTGGTCCTACGAGAAATGCAGAAAACACCTCAATATTACCTATAATACTGTGGTGCAAACCGGTAAACGCCATTGTAGCGGTTATAATAAAGATAATGACAATACGACTTATGGTATCTTTTGAGGACGTGATGAGCCAAGAGAGTAACCCCATCAACCAACCGGCAAGTATTGCACTTACTAAAATAACATTCCAGTCAAAATGTGCGACGTGAGTCCCTATTGCAATAACCGTTTCGTGGTCAAATATTCCTAGTTTAGGCCCTATCCAGAGGAGTACAATACCTATTATATAACCACCAATAAGATTACCAGCAATAACTAAACCCCATAAACGCAAAAGGCTCCATAGACTCCGCTGTTGGTTTAATACCGGTAGCGTGAGCAGCGATGTTTGCTCAGTAAACAATAAAGATTGTCCTAGAACAACTAGTATAAACCCGAGCGGATATACAAAGGCAAGTATTTTAAACAAACTTTCTTCGGGTAAGCTGTCTGAATAAAAATAAAAAATGCTGCACAACATCAGATAACTGAAGCCAATCTCCAAACCAGCGGTAAACGAACTCAGTAAAATGCTACTTATACTCCGTTTATAGATCTCTTGTCCTTCACAAATTTGTTCCTTTAAAATTTCCCCGTGACTTTTGGCCTGACTAATTTCACTGTCATCAGCTTGCTCAAGCTCTTGGTCTACATTCTCTTGTTTTTCTTTTTCTTCACTCATAATTACGATTTCCAGACTGCGACGGCTTCATCGCGCAGCATTTGTTTTAATTTAAATTCTATGTGACGATTCTCCGTATTTGAATTGTAAAAAAGATTACTATAGATATATCCCGCTTCTTTAGCATCTTCTGCAGAAGCACCATAAAAAACTTGATCAAGATCTGCCCATCTAGTCGTTCCTAAGCACATCAGGCAGGGTTCGCAACTGGTGTACAACACGCAACCTTTTAGAGATTTAGATTTTAGCTTTTTACAGGCCTCCTGTACCATAGCGAGTTCAGCGTGCTGGGTACAATCGGTTTTAGACCCTACCTGGTTATGACCTTCGGCAAGGATGTGACCCTCTTTTACGATAACAGCGCCAAAAGCTCCTCCTCCCTTAGTGTTCTTTCCTTTTTTTGCCCAACTAATGGCTTTCAACATAAATTTGTCGTGTATTTCTTTTTTCATAGCATTGAATTAAAAAACATATGCTAAAATAATACAACTCGTTGAGCATCTGTTCTTAAATTTTGTTATCAAATGGTTTTTGCCATAAAGTTTTTCTTTTTAATGATCATTTTGATTGTATTTTTCATTTCAACCTAAGTCAGATTTCCGGATAGCAAAATAAGGCTTGAGCAGCCTAAAGACATTAAAAATTTAATAATTTACTTAGAAAAATATTGATTTGTAAAATGCCATCGACGTATTAACTCTAATATCAGTTTAGCTTTCTTAATAATAAATAAGTAAATTGTATTTTATTAATAGCTTTAGATCCTTGAATGCAGCACTACAAATTCAAAAAATAGACGTCACTGTAGTTCCTTGTTAGTATTGCTAAAACAGGCAAAAAATTATTTTAAAGATAGGATCTAATATATGCAATAAAGGAATTCTATGTAAATCCTTATCCGATTTATATAGATCTTATAGGGTTGTATTTTTTCCAGTATAAACATGTGGTATAAAAATAATAACGATGAAAAAAGAAGTCAAAACGAGTTTAACCCAAAACATATTTAGATTACTACTAGCTTTACTCATGATCTATACGGGGTTCAGTCACCTCACCTTTAATAGGATAGAATTTCAATCTCAGGTGCCAGATTGGCTACCCTTAAGCAAAGATCTAGTGGTAATCCTTTCAGGTATTGTTGAGATGTGCTTAGGCCTCACCCTATTATTCTGGAAAAAACAACGCGCTAGAATTGGATGGGCACTTGCTATTTTCTTTATACTCATATTTCCTGGTAACGTGGCTCAGTATCTGGACGGAAAAGATGCTTTTGGAGCTTTAAATTCGGATACAGCTCGATTGATAAGGCTTTTCTTTCAACCTATTCTTATAGCTTGGGCACTTTGGTCATCTGGTGCATGGCAGTCATGGAGAAATTCCAAAAAATAAATAATCAAGTCTGCTTTCCTATATATTCGGTTTACCGTTTAATAACGAAAGCATGTAAACCATTTCTGGGAGATTAAGGCTTGACCTACCCACGGTATATGGTATTACTGGTTTTATGTGAGAATGATAATTTATGAATAAACCAAACCGGTGAAACGTTACTTCTAAATAACATTATCCTAATTCCCATTATAAAGCAAATGGGGTAAATGAGATTGATCGTCAAAGATCGAAATTCGATGAAAGAAAATCCATGTTTAATTTCCGATAATGGAAAATAACTGAAAGAAGATGCCATTCCAACTCCAAATAAACTGTTCAATACCCTGAGAGCAGAAAAGGTTAAGTTAGGAAACCTTATGTTTTTAAAAGATAGTTTAAACAATTGGGCCGATATTCTTTCAGATAAACTGAATGACAGAAATAATCCTTAAATTACTGATAATAAAAATCAATATAAAAAGCATTAGATATGAAAGCCTTACAAATAGTAAAATACGGTGAAATTAAAGATAGTTTATCTATCAAAGAAATTAAAAAACCAGCCGTAAAAGCGAACGATATTTTAGTTGAAGTTAAAGCCGCTGGGCTAAACCCCATAGATTACAAAATAGTGGAGGGTCAATTGAAAGATATGATTGCTTTAAACTTACCTTGTACAATCGGTTTTGACGTGAGTGGCGTAGTTGTTGAAAAAGGGGCAGATGTAAATAATTTTGAAATTCGAGATGAAGTCTATTCTAGAGTCCCACAAGAACAAATGGGGACAGTAGCAGAATTTGTTGCGGTTAATAGTGACATGGTTGCTAAAAAACCAAATAACGCTTCTTTCGAAAAAGCCGCTGGTTTACCATTGGTTGGACTTACTGCAATCCAAGCTTTAGAACGTGTTGGTCTTAAGGAAAATGATAGGATCCTAATTCATGCTGGCTCTGGTGGTGTAGGTAGTTTTGCCATTCAGTATGCAAAGGCAAAAGGAGCTATTGTGTATACGACTACGAGTACTAAAAATGTAGATTGGGTTAAAGCTTTGGGCGCCGACCGTGTGATCGATTATAAAACAGAGGATTATAAAGAAGTCGCTACTAATTTGGATATCGTTTTCGACACTCTAGGAGACGATTATACTTTTGATGCTTTTCAAATTATAAAGGAAGGTGGGAAAGTAACGACAATAGTAGGTCCACCAGACGAGGAAACAGCAAAGCAAATGGGTATGACCGATTATACACTACCCGAAAAATTATCGAAGTTAATTGATGAGAAGTCCGCTGTTTACAGGCTAACGTGGATGCAACCTAATGCAGGACAACTGAAGGAAATTACAACTATGGTTGAAGATAGAGCTATAAAACCCATAGTAGATTTTATTTATTCTCTTGAAGATGGGATAGATGCTTACGAATACCTAGCTACAGGAAGGGCAGAAGGAAAAGTAATCATAAGTCTTTCTATAAACTAAACCTTAAAGACACTTATCCAAAGTTTCAACTCAGGAAAAATATAAGTACTATATTCCTATCTTCTGTTTTTTTAATAAAGTGAAAAGCTAGTATTTTTTTACACACAACTATTAATTTTAAATGTTGTCAACAATTTGAAGCAACTATTTCTAAATTTTCGCATCTTTAAGATGAAATAAATCTATAATTATGAAAAACAAAATCTTGAACTTACTATTGATTCTAGTATTAGTATTATTAGTCAGTTGTAGTGATAATGAAGATCAAATAGTTGTTGATTATGCTGGTTCAGCAAATTATTTTATTAACAATAAAACAACTAAAGACCTGATACTAATTTTCGAAAAAACTGAAGAATTAGGGTCTGAAATTGACACCACAAGAGTTATATCTTCTGATATTTCTTTACTAATACTAGAAGATAGTTTACTTGGGCAAAATCCAGTACCTGAAGATTCCCTAGAAGAAATTAAAATTTATGAGGCTTCTAACTTATCTGATCCACTCTTAACTTTTTCACCAGTTGATAATGACGATTGGACAATTACAGGTCAAGAATTAGGGGATTCTGGATTTGGTTTAACCAGTTATGAGGTTATTTTAACCGATTCTATTTTAGATTAAAAAAATTGACGACACACAAGTTTACGGTTTAGTTAGGTCAAACTATGTTACGAAATAAACAGGAGATCTTATACTTCCAAAACTTCAACTATCCACGTAAATCTATCTTCTTGAGAGGTTAAGTTTTGATTTCAGACATTAAAATCCTTAAATACCAAATTAAATTTATAATGTTGTATTAGTACTGATGCGTTTGTTTGAGTCTAGTTTCGTTTAAGTACAGTAAATATGATACATAAGAGACGTTCTTTAATTTTTTGATTTGATTTGATAAATAACTTTGATTAAAATCAAAGTTATGAATAGAGGAAAATGCGTTTTTGCTCAAGCCCTTTCTTTTGTTAACCGTTATGAGTTTTAAAAATGCGTTGATCGTTACAGTGGGGATTATGCGACTAGCAAGCTTAACTGCTGGAATCAATTTGCGCAACTATTTTTTGGTCAATTGACCAATAGAAATGGATTGCGCGATATTTGTCTTTGTCTGAAAGCACACAATAACCGTTTGTATCATTTAGGTATTAAACAAAGTGTTAATCAATCGAGTTTGTCCCGCGCAAACGAAAACAGGGATTGGCGAATCTTTAGAGATTTTGGTTTGTACCTGATAGATGTTGTCACTCCCTTATATCTCAATGAACCAAGCGCTGTAACTGGTGTTGATAAAGATATTTTCGCAATCGATTCTACCACTATATCAGTCAGTATAAATTTAGTGGACTGGGCTCGTGGAAAGTATTCGAAAGGAGCGGTCAAAATGCGTACGGTACTTAATCTACGGGGTAATATACCAACCTTCATTCACGTAACAGACGGTAAATATCACGATGTAAATGCGCTTGACGAAATAAGTCTTGTCAAGGATGCCATTTATGTTATGGACAAAGCATATATAGATTTTAAGCGTTTATATAAATTACAAAAGAATGATTCATTTTTTATTGTGAGGGCAAAAAGTAATCTGCGTTTTAGAGCTGTAAAATCCAGAAAGGTCAATAAAACGACTGGACTAAGATGTGACCAATTGATAAAGTTACTTATACCAAAAAGTCAAAAGCAATATCCAGAAAAAATAAGTCGCATTAAGTATTACGATAAGGAAAAGAAAATAACTTTCGTTTTCTTAACTAACGAATTGGAACAAGATCCTTTAGATATTGCTAAAATATATAAAGAACGTTGGCAAATAGAAGTATTTTTTAAGTGGATCAAGCAGAACCTAGAGCTCAAAAAACTTTGGGGACACTCCGAGAATGCAGTCAAAATACAATTATGGATGGCTCTGAGCACTTATTTGATCGTAGCTGCTTTGAAAAAGCAATTAAATAGTAAGTACTCAATATATGAAATGACTCAAATTTTAAGCATTTCTACTTTTGATAAAACCCCTATAAATGAGCTCTTTACAGAAAATAAAATCAATCAAAAAATCAAAGAACAACCTAACCTATTTAATAACAGTGAATTATAAACGCATCAGCACTAATGTTGTATAAATAAATTGAATTATACTACGACGTAGCTCAGCACAGGTTTTTTGATTGATTGAAGTTAAAAATAATTAGCATAGCCTTAGTTACGGTAATTATTTTTGATAAAAAGCAGGCGAAAAAAGCCTGTGCCGAATTCGTATCGGTAAAACGATTTATTGCGACATTATAGGTTTAATTTGGTATAATTTAGTTCTGAATTTATAACATATAAAGGATATTACATTTGACACTCTAAACTAAACCTTAAAGTGTCAGTAATTTAATTTCAAAAAAACTATATTTGCACGCAATTAAATTTAATTGCAATGACAAATTCAAAAGTAAAAGGATTAGGCTTTACCTACGACGATGTTCTTTTAGTTCCTGCTTACTCAGATGTTCTTCCTAGGACTGTAAGTATCGAAAGCAAATTCACAAGAAATATATCACTTAATGTTCCAATAGTTTCTGCCGCCATGGATACGGTAACAGAATCTAGAATGGCTATTGCTATTGCAAGAGAAGGGGGGATTGGCGTTCTTCATAAAAATATGACCATAGAGCAGCAAGCCCTTAAAGTTAGGAGAGTGAAGCGTGCTGAAAGTGGAATGATCATAGATCCTGTTACACTTCCCATAACCGCTACTGTGAAAGATGCTAACGATAGCATGCGAGAGCACAGTATTGGCGGGATTCCTATTGTAGACGACTCTAAAAAATTAATAGGTATTGTTACCAATCGCGACTTGCGTTTCGAACAAAAAAACGACAGACCTATTAAAGAGGTAATGACTACCAAAAACTTAGTCACTGTTAGTGAAGGGACTTCCCTTAAAGAAGCTGAAGTCATTTTGCAAAAACATAAAATTGAAAAGCTTCCAGTTATCAATAAAGATAACGAACTCGTAGGTCTTATTACCTTCAGAGATATAACAAAATTAACTCAAAAGCCATTCGCAAATAAAGATCAGTACGGGAGGTTGAGAGTTGCTGCAGCATTGGGAGTGACCAATGATATTGTAGAAAGAGCAACAGCCTTAGTAAAAGCTGGCGTAGATGCCGTTGTTATTGACACGGCACACGGCCATACAAAAGGGGTAGTGGATGTTTTGAAACTCATTAAAAAAGAATTTCCAAACCTAGATGTTGTGGTTGGAAATATAGCTACAGCCGAGGCTGCAAAATATTTGGTAGAGGCTGGCGCAGATGCTGTGAAAGTCGGAATTGGTCCAGGATCTATTTGTACCACACGAATTGTTGCTGGAGTAGGTTCTCCTCAATTATCTGCGGTTATGGAAGTTTCTGAGGCTATAAAAGGATCTGGTGTTCCTGTAATTGCAGATGGAGGAATTCGATATACAGGTGATATTCCCAAGGCTATTGCTGGAGGTGCAGATTGCGTGATGCTTGGGTCGTTGCTGGCTGGAACCAAAGAATCTCCTGGAGAAACCATCATTTATGAGGGTAGAAAATTTAAATCTTATAGAGGAATGGGATCTGTAGAGGCTATGCATAAAGGCTCTAAAGATAGATACTTCCAAGATGTTGAAGATGATATCAAAAAGCTAGTACCAGAAGGCATTGTAGGCCGTGTTCCTTACAAAGGAGAATTGGTGGAGAGTATGGTGCAATTTATCGGCGGATTAAGAGCAGGTATGGGCTATTGTGGAGCAAAAGATATTTCAGCTTTAAAAGAAAATGCTCAATTTGTTCAAATTACAAGTTCTGGTATCACGGAAAGTCATCCACATGGCGTCATCATTACTAAAGAAGCTCCTAATTATAGTAGATAATTAATGTTCATATAAAAAAAGCTCGAAATAGTATTTCGAGCTTTTTCCTTTTATTCTTAAACCCAAAACTTATTCAGGGGTTACGTCTGGATTCTCTTTGACCTCAATTCCCATTTTCTGCAGGGTTTTAAGAGTGATGTCAAATTTAGGATCGATATAAATGATGCTGTTGTTTTCATCAAAAATCTGAGTAAACCCATCTTCTTTAACAATAGCTTCTACTGTTTTTCCTATTTTATTATAAAGTGGTCTCAGATATTCTTCCTGTTGTATTTGGAGCATTTTAGAAGAATTTTCCTGCAGTTTTTGTAAATCCTCTTCTAAGTCGACAATTCCTCCCTGCTTCATTTTTTTCATCAAGTCGCTCATATCTTTTTCCCCTTCGTTGTAGATGGCTACCACTTCTTGGTATTCTACGTATTTTTGTTGAATGGTACTATCCAACTTGGCGCTGTAGATTTTTAATTTTTCTTCAACATCCTTTATCTCGGGCATTTGAGATAAAATGTATTCATTATTAATGGTTCCCACTTTGGTTTGTGAAAAAGCACTTAAGCTTAAAGTCAATAAAGCAATGTAAATAATCTGTTTCATCGGTATTTTAATTTTTTACAAATAAAGTTATTTATTATTATAAATCAAACCATAGTCAATTTGTTTTCACACTCTTACCATCTTCGATAAATGCTTTAAAATCTTTTTGGACTAAAACAGATCGTTTTTTAAAGATCTCAGGTAGCAATTTGCTAATCACTTTCATAAAGCCTGAAAATTTAAATTCGCTGTAAGAGGTCCATTTGGTCTGATTCTCGGTGATGTCTTCAAAATAATTTTTTTGAACGCTCTCCATGCCTTTAGAAGAGTATTCACCATGCCATTCTTCAGGTAAATTTTTTTTAATGATTGTTTCTGTCATCTTTATAGACTGTCCTTCAATGGTGATGTATAGTTTTCGTTTACTACCTACTTCACCACTTTTACCACTCAAAAGCCTACTTCGTTTGAGCCCTCTCTGCCAATGCGGAAGTAAACTTGAATTTTCAAATACATCGATGATTTCCTGCCTAGGTTTATTGATGATAATTTCGGTCTTATATTTCATAAATGCAATCTTAATTTAATTCTGAAGATACAAGAGAAATAAGTCAAATTTTTATAAAAACTTAAATATTGTGAGCGTAAGCATTTTTCTTACTTTTGCTTTTAAAATTTAAAAAAATGAAACCCTTATTTAATTTTTACATAATTTTCATATGCTTTGTTTTTGTAGCAAATGCACAAGATTCAAATGAAGTTTTATTTGAGATAGATGAAGAGACTCTTCAAGTAGGCCCTTTTATAGAATCTTTCCAAAAGAATTCTGAATTAATGGCATCCTCAAAAGAAGATCTAGAAGATTACCTCCAACTTTACATCAACTTTCGATTAAAAATAAAATCTGCTTACGACCAGGAACTAGATACTTTACAATCTTTCCAAAAAGAGTTTAGCAGGTATTATAAACAAATTGCAGATAGTTATATTTCCAATGGTGAAGTGACTGAAGCGATGGTGAAAGAAACTTATGACAGAACTAAAACTGAAGTCAGGGTAAGTCATATTTTACTCAATCTTTCTAAGTATGAGGAAGACACTGCTAAAGTTTACAAAAAAGCCCTAATGCTAATGGAAAGAGCAGAAAACGGTGAGGATTTTGCTATGCTCGCAAAGCAAAATTCGGAAGACCCGTCAGCTCAACGAAATGAAGGTGATCTTAATTGGTTCAACACCTTTAAAATGCTTTATGAATTTGAAGATGCAGCTTATAAATTGGATGTTGGTGAAATTTCAAAACCAGTACGGTCAGACTTCGGTTACCATATTATAATGAAAACTGGAGAGCGAGCTTCCAAGGGTCAACTCAAGACCGCTCATATTATGGTGGTAAAAAAAGATTCTCTACAAGACCCTAAAGAGCAAATCGACAAAATATACGCGAAAGTGGAGAGTGGCGACGATTTTCATGACCTTGCAAAGCAATATAGTGACGATACGAATACGGCCAGTAACGGTGGTTATATTGCTCCATTTGGGATAGGAGGACTTAACTCAAAAGCTCACGAGAATGAAGCTTTTCAATTGGAGAATACTGGCGATTATACCGAGCCTTTTCAAACTAGCTTTGGTTGGCATATTGTAAAATTAATCGAAATTGAGCCTATACAATCCTACCAAGACATAAAAGAAGACTTGAAGAAAAGGCTCAAAAGTTCTTCAAGGTCAAAATTATTGGTCAGTAAGATTAAAGAAGATTTGGAAGCGCGTTACGAAGTAACTATAAATGAAGATGCTAAGTCTTATTTCTTGAAAACATTAGACAGTACTTTTGATAAAGGGAAGTGGAGGTTCTCGCCAAGCGAGAGTTTGCCTAAAACTTATGTGATTAAAGTTGAAGACAAGGAAGTTGATTTCAAAACTTTTGGAGAATACTTAGAAAGGCAACAAAGAAGCCTGTCTAAATTGCCAGAACACAAAGTAGTTATTGAGGATGCGCTAAATGATCTGGTTTATAATGAGCTTTTGGCTTACCATAAAACTCAATTGGAAGAAATAGATCAGGATTTTGCTAACAGAATAGAGGAGTATAAAAATGGTATTTTGATTTTTGATTATATGTCTGTGAATGTTTGGGAGCCCATTTCAAAAGATACGCTCTTACAACGCGAATATTACACACAAAATCGAGATGAATTTGTGACAGACCCCAAAATAGAAGGTCAACTGTACACTTCTGCTTCCAAATCCTCAATTAAAGAGGTAAGATCCAGACTAAAAGGAAAAATATCATTAGATACTATTTCCATACAATTACCTGATGATGTGATTTTAGAACAGGTGGCGATCTCGAAGTCTTCATCCAAAATACCTAAAGCTTTCAAATTTAAAGAAGGGGTGAGTAAGATTTATGACTACTTGGACCAATATTTGATTATGAATGCCACAGAAGTAAAGCCTTCTTTAGTCCCTGAATTTAATAAAGTGAGCGGTAAAATAATAAGCAGTCTTCAAGAAAAACGTGAAGAACAACTGATATCAAATCTGAGAGATCGATATACTATAAAGATCAACAAGGACGTTTTAGAACAAGTAAAACAAAAGTTTGAAAAGTAAATTATTTTTTTATCTAATTATTAGTTCCGTTATGCTGAGTTCATGTGCTTTCTTTAGTAAGGAAGAAAATACGACTAGTGTAGCGAGAGTAAATAATCATTACCTGTCTCGAGAAGAACTCTCCGAGCATATAAACAGTAATCTTTCAGAAATGGATAGTACAGTAGCTGCTAGGAATTATATTCAAAATTGGGCTAGGGATAAGCTGTTTTTAGATAGAGCAAAATTGAATTTACCCCAAGAGCAACAATCATATTTTAGAGACTTGTCCAAAAGGTATGAAGAGCAATTGTTTAAAAAGGCCTACAAGGATGCGCTTATTGAAAAACAGTTGAAAATTCAAATTGATTCCTCAGAAATTGCTATGTACTATCAAGACAACAAATCCAATTTCAAATTGAATGAAGATTTAGTTCAATTAAGATACCTTCAATTGGATAAAAAAATGAAATCTTTGCGTGACATAAAACGTGAATTTGTACGTTTTAATGCTGAAGATATGCTAATATTGCAAGAAAAGTCTTTGGAATTCAAATCTTTATCTTTAAACGATTCCATCTGGGTTCGCGTCTCCGACGTATTGAAAGAATTTGAAGAAAACAAAGGTATACAGCTGGAAAAGTCTGAAATATCAAAGGCCAATAGTTTTTTGGAATTTGAAAATGAAAGCGATGTGTTTTACTTTTATTCCAAAGACTTTTTAAAGCGTAACGATGAAGCGCCTTTAAGCTATGTGAGACCAACTATTGAGCAGATTTTACTCAACAAGAAAAAAATAAATATTTCAAAAATAATTGACAAAGAGATTACAAAAGATGCTACAAAAAATAATGAATTTAAAGTCTATTAATTTAAAAGCTATTGCATTTTTAGGAATGTTGTTCTTTAGTTTTATCACTATAGCTCAAGTGACTATAGATGATGAAGACAACTTGCTAAAAGAGTCAGATTTCAGCCCTGAAATATTGAAAGCAACTAAAATGACTCAAGACGGTCGTTTAAAAATTGACGGGGTTGCTGCTGTTGTTGGAGATTATTTAGTTTTAGATAGTGATATTTCTAAAGCATATATCGATATGAAAAACCAACAAGTTGGTGAAATTACTTATTGTGATGTTGCCGAAACTATTCTTGAGAATAAGCTTTTTGCTCATCATGCTGTCCAAGACAGTTTGCCTTTCAATCCTTCTCGTGTAGAAAGTTTTACAGATCAACAAATAGATCAATTTGTACGACAAGTTGGTAGTATGGATAAGCTATTAGAATTCTATAAAATCGATTCTGAAAGTGAGCTGAGAGATCAACTTAACGAAATCAACACCCAAAGAATGCTTGCTGAAGAAATGCAAGGATCTATTGTAGACGAGGTTGAAATAACCCCAGAAGAGACAAGAGATTTCTTCGAGGCGATTCCAGAAGATGAAATTCCATTGATAAATGATGAGGTAGAGCTCGCTCAAATCATTGTTAGACCAGAAGTAGGGAAAAAAGAGGAACAAGCTGTTATCGACAAATTGAATTTTTATAGAGATGATGTAGTTGCCGGGGGAAGTTTTGCTACCAAGGCTGTTTTGTATTCTGAAGATAGAGGGTCTAGAAGCCAAGGAGGTAAAATCACCCTTACCAGAGAAGATAATTTTGTGAAAGAATTCAAAGATGCTGCATTCAGTTTACAAGAAGGTGAGGTGAGTAGACCTTTTGAAACCGAATTTGGATGGCACATTCTTACTGTAGAAAAAATTAGAGGTCAGCAAGTAGATGTGAGGCACATTTTATTATATCCTGAAATTAGTTCTGAAGCTATTCAAAAAGCAAAAGATGAAATTGACTTGGTTAGAAAAAAAATAGTTGATGGAGAAGTAGATTTTAAAGAGGCTGCTAGAGAAGTATCCGATGAAATGGAAACTAGAGAAAGTGGTGGCCAATTGATTAACAATGCTACTGGAGATAGACGTTTTGAGTTGACCAAGATAGACCCTACGCTTTACGACCAAGTCATAGACCTGAAAGAAAATGAAGTGTCTTTAGTCATCAAAGATTCTGAGCCTAGAACAGCTAAAATCTTTTTTAAGGTCATTACAGTCACCAAAAAGATTCCGGAGCACATAGCTGAATTCAGTAAAGATTATACAAAAATCCGAGAGTTGGCTTTACAGCAGAAAAAGTTAAGAGAGATAAAAGAATGGAAATCCAAAAAGGTTACAGATACTTACGTTAAAATAAATGGAGATTACAAAGTTTGTAAATTTGCTAAATCTTGGATAAAACAATAATATGTCTGATGTTCAGGAATTAGATGACTTTGTAAAAAAGTATGCGGCTTTAAAGTCTGAAATTGCCAAGGTAATTGTAGGGCAAGATAAAGTTGTAGAGACTTTATTAATATCCATTTTTTCCGGAGGACATTCTCTTTTGGTGGGCGTGCCTGGCCTAGCGAAAACACTCATGGTCAATACCATCTCTCAAGCATTGGGCCTAGACTTTAAAAGAGTTCAATTTACACCCGATTTAATGCCAAGTGATATAATTGGATCCGAGATTCTGGATGAAAATAGAAAGTTCAAGTTTTTGAAAGGACCTGTTTTTACAAATATGTTACTGGCAGATGAAATTAACAGAACTCCACCTAAAACCCAAGCCGCCTTACTAGAAGCCATGCAAGAAAAAGCGGTAACTGTTGGTGGAAAGAATTATAAGCTCTCTAAGCCTTATTTTGTACTTGCCACCCAAAATCCTATTGAGCAGGAAGGGACTTATCCACTACCAGAAGCCCAATTGGATAGGTTTATGTTCGAGGTTAATCTTACTTATCCTAGTTACCAAGAAGAAGTGGATATCGTCAAGGCGACAACTCAAAATCACAATGCTCAGATTGATTCAGTTTTTAGTGCTACAGAAATTATTGAATTTCAACAATTAATTAGAAAAATGCCAATTGCAGATAACGTGATTGAGTATGCTGTAACTTTAGTTGGTAAAACTAGACCCAATACTGAGTTGTCATCAGAGTTTATCAATACTTATGTAGATTGGGGGGCAGGACCAAGAGCTTCTCAAAACCTCGTGCTTGCAGGAAAAACACATGCTGCGTCCAAAGGTAAATATTCACCTGATATCGAAGATATACAAGCAGTGGCAACATCAATATTAAGGCACAGGGTAGTAAGGAATTACAAAGCAGAAGCAGAAAACATATCGATTGAAGCTGTTATAGATCAATTGCTTTAAGTTTTATTGATACTCAATCTAAATTATTGAGATTTTATTTCTTTTAGACCTACATCTACCACATCCACCACATCAAATTATCATTTTATTATTTATTGTTTGAATAAAATGTAAATACCATAATTATAATCACTATGATTGGAGGAAATATGAATTATTGTTAGAAATTTTGCTATTATCTTACATATTTTCTAAAGTCAACTGAAATCACTATTTTTGTACTACAAAATAAAACATATACCATGGCTTTTGATATCGATATGATTAAGAAAGTGTATAACCAAATGCCTGAAAGAGTCGAAAAAGCTCGAAAAGTAGTTGGTAAACCACTTACACTTTCAGAAAAAATTCTTTATTCCCATTTATGGGAAACCACACCAAGTAAAAAACTTAATAGAGGTAAAGATTACGTAAATTTTACTCCAGATCGCATTGCTTGTCAGGATGCAACGGCACAGATGGCCTTATTACAATTTATGCAAGCTGGAAAAGAAAATGTAGCTGTTCCTACAACTGTACACTGCGATCACTTGATCCAAGCAAAACAAGGTGCTGTAAAAGATTTGAAAAGAGCCAACGATGCGAGTAGTGAGGTTTTTGATTTTTTGGAATCTGTATCAAGTAAATACGGTATTGGATTTTGGAAACCAGGAGCAGGAATTATACACCAAGTCGTTTTAGAAAATTATGCTTTTCCTGGAGGAATGATGATAGGAACCGACTCACATACAGTAAATGCAGGTGGACTCGGAATGGTCGCTATAGGAGTAGGTGGAGCAGATGCTGTAGATGTTATGGCTGGAATGCCTTGGGAGCTTAAATTTCCTAAGTTAATAGGTGTTAAATTAACTGGTGCACCAAAAGGGTGGACTGCAGCTAAAGATGTAATCTTGAAAGTGGCACAAATATTAACGGTAAAAGGAGGGACAGGTTGTATTGTCGAATACTTCGGTGAAGGTGCTAAAAACCTTTCTTGTACAGGAAAAGGAACTATTTGTAATATGGGAGCAGAAATAGGAGCGACCACATCTACATTTGGTTACGATGATTCCATGGAACGTTTTTTAAGAGCGACAGATAGAAACGAAATTGCAGATGAAGCCAATAAAATAAGAGAACACCTTACAGGAGATGCTGAGGTGTATGATAATCCAAAAGAGTATTTTGACCAAGTTATTGAAATTGATTTAAATACGTTAATGCCGCACTTAAATGGTCCTTTTACTCCAGATTTAGCTACTCCCGTTGGAGAGCTAGGAGCAAAAGCTAAAGAAAATGGATGGCCTATAAAAGTGGATTGGGGATTAATTGGGTCTTGTACTAACTCTTCTTACGAAGATTTAACTAGAGCGGCTTCTATTGCTAAGCAGGCTGTAGATAAAAAATTAATACCGAAATCTGATTTTGGTATTAATCCAGGTTCAGAGCAAATTCGATTTACTGCAGAACGTGACGGACTTCTTAAAGTTTTTGAAGATTTGGGAGCGACGATATTTACTAACGCCTGTGGACCTTGTATAGGGCAATGGGATAGAAGTGACAGGAAAGGGGATGAGAAGAATACAATTGTTCATTCTTTTAATAGAAACTTTTCGAAACGAGCTGATGGTAATCCAAATACACATGCTTTTGTAGGTTCTCCAGAAATGGTAGCAGCCATAGCAATTTCTGGTCGTTTGGATTTTGATCCCATGAACGACTCCCTTATCAATGAAGATGGTGAAGAAGTGAAATTGGATCCGCCTCAAGGAATAGAATTACCCGAACTAGGTTTTGCTGTTCAAAACAATGGGTATTTGAAGCCAAAAGAGGATGGAAGTTCTATAAATGTAACAGTTGATCCTAACTCCAATAGAATTCAATTATTAGATCCGTTTGATCCTTGGGATGGTAAAAATCTTACAGGAGCTAAATTGCTAATAAAAGCTCATGGTAAGTGTACAACAGACCATATTTCTATGGCTGGTCCTTGGTTGAAGTTTAGAGGGCACTTAGATAATATCTCAGAAAATTGTTTGATTGGTGCAGTGAATGCTTTTAATATGAAGACTAACTTTGTAAAAAGTCAGTTGGATGGGAAACATGATGCTGTTCCCAAAACACAAAGAGCTTATAAAGCTGAAGGCATACCAACGGTAGTTGTGGGAGACCATAACTATGGTGAAGGGTCTTCACGTGAACACGCTGCTATGGAGCCAAGACATCTTGGTGTAAGAGTCGTTTTAGTGAAATCTTTTGCAAGAATTCATGAGACGAATTTGAAAAAGCAAGGAATGCTAGGAATTACTTTTGAGAACGAAAGTGACTACGACTTGATTCAAGAAGATGATACGTTTAACTTTGTAGATCTTAAGGACTTTGCAGAAGGAAAACCTTTAATTATTGAAGTTGTTCATGCCGATGGGTCGAAAGACACTTTCAAAGCAAATCACACTTACAATGACACTCAAATTGGATGGTTTAAAGAGGGCTCTGCGCTTAATATGATTAAGAAGCATAATAAGGCTTAAAACTTATTTCACAATGTTATGTTTAAAGAAGCCATCTCCGAGAGATGGCTTCTTAGTTTTGAAGCTTGTAAGTACAAGTTAAATACTGATTATGAAATTTTTTAAAAAACATTGGAGTAGTCTTCTTTTCCTAGTCGTAATCCTATTGCTGATCCTTCCATCCACAAGACTTCCAATTCAGATTTTTATTAATAAAATTATTGCTTTCAGTCCTTCTGAAATTAGTCAAGATGATAGGGAGTCTCTAACGGATTACGAGTGGTACATGAAAAATGCTGATGGTAAAACGGTAAATTTTGAAAATTCTGAAGATAAAATAATTCTTTTAAATTATTGGGCAACTTGGTGCGCGCCCTGTATTGCTGAGATGCCAGATTTACAAAAATTATACGGCGATTATAAAGATAAAATAGACTTCTACTTCGTGACCTCAGATTCAAAAGACCTTGTAAGTGCTTTTTTGAAAAAAAGAAATTTAGATATCCCAATATATTACTTGTTATCGGAGCCCCCTAAAGGTTTACAAAGTCAAAAATTGCCAACAACATTTCTTATAAATCCGGAAGGGGAAATCGTTATTAAAAAAACAGGAGCTGCCAGTTGGAATAGCGCCTCTGTAAGAAATACAATTGATAAAATATATTCAAAAAATTTAAAAACAAAAGCCTAAGTCAAATAGACTGTAATGCATTTAAAATAAAAAATATGAACTCTAGTATACACCAATTTTTAGCCACCGATATAAAAGGCGATACCTTTGAATTTTCAAATCTTAAAGGAAAAAAAGTCATGATTGTTAATACAGCTTCTCAATGTGGACTTACTCCTCAATATGAAAAGTTGCAAGAACTTTACGATACTTACAAAGATTCTAATTTCACTATCATAGGTTTTCCCAGTAATGATTTTATGGGGCAAGAGCCCGGAAGTAATTCTGAAATATCAAAATTTTGTGTCGAAAATTATGGTGTGGAATTCAAAATGATGGGAAAGATTAAAATTAAAGGGGATGATAAACACGATGTCTATCAATTTCTAACCGATAAGGAATGGAATAATAAACAAGATAGCTCGGTAGAGTGGAATTTTCAAAAATATCTTTTAAATAGGAACGGTGAGCTTGAAAAAGTGATTTCTCCACAAACATCTCCAATGGATGAAGAAATTGTGAATTGGATAAAACAAGATTAAAGTTTAAAAGGGGGATCACCCGAAATTAAACTCAATAGTAACTGAGCAGCAGTAGCATTTTTCTCATATAGGTTTAGAAAATCTAATGTCTGTCGTGATGTTTTGATATTCTACTTTATATTTCCAGAAGGGGTCGTTATTTAAATAGGCAAATTCAACACCAGTCTGTGGTCTATCTCCAACAGTAGGTTATAAAATATCGAGACTTCTCTTGAGAAATACAGTCGTTAAAAACTTTATTGATGTAATTTTTTAGGATGCTTTCTTTTGACTCGTCTTTATTTTGACCTAATACAAGTAGATAGTACGCTAACAGTAATGTCAACGGAATTAATGTATTAGATTTTTTACGAATAAATTTTAAGCAAACAAACTCATACTTTTAGAAACCTTTTCTAAAGGCCATAAGATTCACCTCATAGATTTGAGCCAAAATCTAATACATAATTAAAGTTTTAGTGGAGATTTACTTCTTTAAGAAGGTTAGGTAACTAAAAGAATATTCGTGTTTTTCATCTTTGTCATGAAATTCAGAATTGACTAGATCCCATTTTTCTTCATCAATCTCAGGAAAAAAGGCGTCAGCTTCAAATTCGCCATGAACACGAGTTAATTCAATTTTATTAGCAAACGGTAAGGCCTGCTTATAAATCTCACCTCCACCAATTATAAAAATTTGGTCTTCAGTAGAACTAAATTGGATCGCTTCTTCAAGACTATGTACAACTTCTATAGTCTCATTTTTATAATTTTCCTGCCTGGTAATTACCACATGTTTTCTATTAGGGAGAGGCTTTGGGAAGGATTCAAAGGTTTTTCTTCCCATAATTATATGGTGGTAAGACGTAAGAGCTTTAAACCTCTTAAAGTCATCTGGAAGACGCCAAATTAAATCGTTATCTTTTCCAAGAGCATTATTTTCTGCAGCCGCAGCAACTATCGTAATCATCATGTCTATTGAGAATTTTTGTTATCTTGAGCTGGCTCATCGATAGGGTGCTTTTTATCTACTTTTCTTTGAAGTTTTCGAAGTCGTTCTAGCTGTTTTTCCACAAGTCTGTTCATTTGTTTTTCTTCCCATTCTTTACCCATTAGGTTATTGACAATAAACACGTTGATGGCATGGATGATTAAAAAGAATAGCCAAATTAATATGGCAGTAACAAACCAATAATTATTAAAAGGCTTGAAATCGACCATATAATTTAATACGATATTTACAAATATGAAAATCACAGACCCAGCTATAAATACTACAAGATGAGTTACCAATCGCTTCTTTTGTTTTAAACGCTGATGAGCATTTTCATAAAGCTCTATGGCTTCAGGGTCAATTTTCTTATTTGAATCCATTTTCAGTATATTAGAGCTTCAAATTTACTAATACTTTCACAGACTTGAACATGATAGATTTAAAAAAAGAATTTCCCATTACCTCTACCTATACTTATTTAAACACACCTTTTACAGGTGTACTTTCTTCTGAAGTTTCCAAAAAGATACAGGATATGGAGGAAGCTTATAGATTAAGAGGAAGTGTGTTTACCAATGAATACGAAAACCAGATTATTGAAGATACCAAATCGTTAATCGCTAAAATTTATAATTCCAAAGCTGAGAATATTGGTCTTCTCAATAACTTTTCAACAGGATTCAATCTGATTTTGAATGATTTGTCGGATTCCTCTAAAGTTGTTTTGTTAACACAGGATTACCCTTCAGTTAATTTGCCAGTGAAATCTCGGCATTTTCAAATTTATGAAGTTGATATTAATCATCACTTATACGAGAATTTAAGAAAAGTCTTCACAGAGGAAAGTCCAGATTTTTTCATGTTTAGTATGTCTCAATTCATAAGTGGTATAACATTTAGTATGGATGCCTTAAAAGAGCTTAAAAATGAATTTCCAAGCGTGAGTTTTATGGTGGATGCGACTCAATATTGCGGTACTGAGTCTTTTGATTTTGAGAACTCCCCATTTGATGTCTTTGGGACAAGCGGTTATAAATGGATTAATGCTGGTTTGGGGAACGCTTTCTTCCTAATAAAAGATAGCTTTTTGAATCGATTCAATTTTAAAACTATCGGGAGCAATTCACTTAGTTCAAAACCAGAGGGTGAACCAAGGTTAACCGGATTCCTTGAACCAGGGCATTATGATATTCTTGCAGTTGCAAGGTTGAAATTTGCTTTAGAATTTCACTACAATAAAGTGGGAATCGATTTTATTGAATCAAACATCAAAACACTTTCAAAACAAGCCAAAGCTCAATTCTTGGAGATGAATTTACTGGATAACGAAATTATTAACGCAGACGCCTATCAGAATATATTCAGTCTAAAAGGAGATGAAAAATTAATGGAGAAGTTGCAAGACAAAGGAATCTTAAGTGCTTATCGAGGAGGTAGAATTCGAGTTGGATTTCAATATTTTAATACAGAAACGGACTTAGAAAATTTATTAAATGGGTTGCGTGAGAATTCTTAATCAAAAACTCTATTCCACAACATCTACTCCTTTCCAAAATGCTACGTAGTTCTCAATAGCATTGGCTTTAGATTTTATTTTGGGATAATACCATGCTGAATTTTCATTTTTTTCGCCATTTACTACTAAAGTATAATACGAAGCCTCTCCTTTCCAGGGGCATGAGGTATGGTAGTTACTATCTTCAAAATAAGCGTGATCAATACTTGAAGCTGGGAAATAATGATTTCCCTCTACAACTATTGTTTCATCACTTTCAGCTAATTTTTGTCCATTCCAAAGTGCTTTCATATCATTTCTTTTTAAAGGTATAATTTTTATAATAACCATTTTCACTTTCAAAAACTCTATCGATATTTAAGTTAGCTTCACTAGCCAGCCATTCTAGAGTTTCGTCGTCATATTTTTGAGAGATTTCTGTATGTATGGTTTCCCAAGCTTTAAAATCAGCTGTAAGTTCTAGTTTTGGAATTTTGACTTGTTGTGCTTTACTGCTTACCAAAAAACTCTTAGCAGTTCCTGTTTCTGGGTCGTAAGTTTCCCAATGGAAGAAAGAATTCAAGTCGAAGTTTGCATCAAACTCCTCATTCATTCTTACGAATAGGTTTTTATTAAAAGCTTCGGTTAGCCCCTTGGGATCATTATAGGCATCAAGAACAGTTTGCGGATGTTTTTTTTGATCAAAGCCCATGAATAACAAATCTTCTGAAGACATATTTTCTTCAATTTTCGATAAGAAATCGATAGCATCTTCGTGCATTAAGTTTCCTATGTTGGATCCTAAAACTAAAATTACTTTTTGCCTTTTGTTATAACTGGAAAGCTGGTTCAATACTTCAAAATAACTACCTTGAAGTAATTCGAAGTTTACTTTTGGTAACTCATTATTTAAAGCATTTCCAAGTTCATCCAAGACATTCTGACTAATATCTACTGGTAAATAATTAAAATTGGCTCCAATTTCGACGAGGTGACTTAGTAAAAGCTTGGTTTTTTTACCATCACCAGCACCCAATTCGATTAAGTCGAACCCTTCTTTAAGCTTAAACTTTTCAGCAATACTAGAAGACTGATGCTTTAAAATATTGTATTCACTATTAGTCAAATAATATTCTGGCATGGCCATGATATCTTGAAATAATTTATCCCCTTTTTTATCATAAATAAATTTGGAAGACAAATGTTTAGGATAATTTGAGAGTCCTTTGATAACATCTTTTTCGAAAGCTGTATGCGTTGTCGTTTGAGTTGTATTATTCATTGTGTGATTGTCGATTTATTTGGCAAGTCTTACACCGCTTTGCTGCCATCTCATATGTGGGTGAAAAAAATTTCTGTATGTTTTCCTAGTGTGATGGCTTGAGGTGAAGGCAGAACCACCGCGTAATACTTTTTGGTTGACCATAAATTTGCCATTGTATTCTCCTAGAGCGCCAGCTGCTTTTTTGTAGTTTGGATATGGGGTATAAGCACTTTCTGTCCACTCCCAGCGTTTTCCCCAGTCGAATTTGTCTTGGGCGATTTCCCATTCAAATTCGGTGGGCAATCTATAACCTTTCCATTGAGCAAAGGCAGCAGCTTCATAGTAGGAGACATGACTTAGAACATGATCTAAATTTAATGGTTTTAAACCACTTAATGTAAACTCAGACCAGCCTTTCTCTTTTTTTTGCCAATACATGGGATGGTTTATGTTTTCAGCATGGATCCAATCCCAAGCTTCGGCATGCCATAGCAGCGGATTTTTATAACCGTCATCCTCTATAAATTCTAAAAATTCTCCATTAGTGACAAGCCCATCTCGAATCTTAAACTCTTGAAGGAATACTTGGTGAGCTTCAGTTTCGTTATCGTAGTAAAATCCTTTGCCGTGATGGCCTATTTTATAAAGTCCTTCCTTAATGGAGTGCCAGGTTTGATTTTTTTCTTGGAAAGTTTGCTCATCAAAACTTCCTTTATAAACTGGAAAAAGAGGGTTATGACCAAAGCAGTATTTAAGATCCATCAAAATTAATTCTTGGTGTTGTTTTTCATGATGGATACCAATTTCTACTATGGATAAAAGTTCATTGTGATTAGGATTGGAATCTAACAGATTTGATAATGCGTTTGTGACATAAGATCTATAGTTGAAAATTTCTTGTACTAAGGGTCTTGAAAAATTTCCACGATCAGCTCCCATTACTCGATCTCCTTTTGTTTCATAATAACTGTTGAAGAGGTAAGGATAATCTGAATTATATAACTTATAATCTTTATTGAATTTAGTAAGTATAAATACTTCCAAAAACCAAGATGTATGGGCTAGATGCCATTTGGTAGGTGAAACAAATTCTACAGGTTGTATAACAAAGTCCTCCAGTTGAAGAGGTTTGCAGAGGTCTTCCGTAAAGGTTCTCGTTTTTAAAAATTCTTGAATCATAATTAAATAAAATTGAATTTACTAAAAAATGACTTTGAGCAAGGCCTATTCTAAAACAATTAACCAAAATTTAAATAGCTACTTTTCCTTTAATATGCGGATGTGGATCGTAATTTTCTAAAATAAAATCTTCAAATTTAAAATCGAAGATAGAATTTATCTTTGGGTTCAGCTTCATAGTAGGTAGAGATCTTGCAGTTCTAGAGAGTTGAAGATCAATCTGTTCAGAATGGTTATTGTAAATATGTGCATCTCCAAACGTATGAATAAAATCACCTAATTTTAAATCACAGACTTGTGCAACCATCATCGTAAACAAAGCATAAGAGGCAATGTTGAAGGGCACACCTAAAAAAACGTCTGCACTACGTTGATAGAGTTGGCAGGATAATCTCCCTTCAGCAACATAAAACTGAAAGAAAGCATGGCAAGGCGGTAAGGCTGCTTTTCCATTGGCTATATTGTCTTCAAAAGAGGCTGAAGTATCTGGCATAACACTTGGGTTCCATGCAGAAACCATCATTCTTCGGCTATTAGGATTTGTTTTTAAAGTATGAATCAATTCCTTAATCTGGTCGATATCTTCAGAATTCCAATTCCTCCATTGGTGGCCATATACTGGACCAAGATCTCCATCTTCATTTGCCCATTCATTCCAGATTTTAACGCCATTTTCCTTCAAATAAGAAATGTTGGTGTCCCCTTTTAAAAACCATAACAATTCGTAAATGATAGATTTAAGATGAATTTTCTTGGTGGTTACCAGCGGAAACCCTTCGTTAAGGTCAAATCGCATCTGGTAGCCAAACACGCTTTTGGTTCCTGTTCCTGTTCTATCGCCTTTCTGGATTCCGTTGTCAAGAATATGAGAAATTAAGTCATGGTACTGTTTCATAAACATCGTATTTGGGACATTCAAAAATAGAAATAATAATGTTCAGAGATTGATAATCAACTATTTTTTATCTCAATTAAAAGGCTTTTATTATCCAAGTCTATTTGTTTTGAAATTTGGTTTCTGCGCATTTATATTAATAAATCATGAATAGTAAATTCTATATAGTCTATTTTATGAATACTTTTCTAGATTGAGTACTTAGTACTAACCAATAATCATTCCTGCAATAGTAGCAGACATGAGAGAGGCTAGGGTTCCACCAACAAGTGCGCGCATACCAAATTCTGATAAAACTTTACGTTGTCCTGGCGCCAGCGAGCCTATACCTCCAATTTGGATGCCAATAGAGGCAAAGTTGGCAAAACCACATAACATATAGGTGGCCATGATAACAGATTTTTCAAAGTTTAAACTCAGAGCATTTGCAGTGTTTTTAAGTTCTGCCAATTGGATATATCCAACAAATTCACTAGCCACTAGTTTAATCCCTAAAAGCTGTCCCATGAGCATTACATCTTCTTTGGCTACTCCTATCAACCACATGAGTGGAGCAAAGATAATCCCTAGAATCGCTTCCAATGAAAACTTATCGTAAGGTGTATTTTGGGCAATTAATACATTGAGATTGGTGAGGTCTCCAATTTTTTCAAACCCATAATTGATAAAAGCGATTAAGGCTACAAACACTAGGAGCATTGCTGCAACATTAGCCGCGAGTTTTAAACCTTCGGTAGTACCGTTGGCAATAGCATCTAGGATGTTGGAGCCTATTTTTTCTGAAGATACTTCTACGTTGGTATTTACTTTTTCTAGTTGAGGATAGAGTATCTTTGAAATAACGATAGCTCCGGGAGCCGCCATGACAGATGCTGCAAGCAAATGCTTAGCAAATGCTAATCTCATTACCGGGTCATCTCCACCAAGAAAACCTATGTAGGCAGCAAGGACACCTCCTGCCACTGTCGCCATACCACCAATCATCACCAAAAGGATTTCAGAACGGGTCATGCGTTCTAAATAAGCCTTAATCATAAGTGGGGCTTCGGTTTGGCCAAGAAATATATTCCCTGCAACACTTAAGCTTTCTGCTCCAGAAATGCCTAATAATTTAGAAAGCACCCAAGCTAATCCGCTCACTACCTTTTGTATAATCCCTAGGTAAAACAAGATAGAAGTTAATGCTGAAAAGAAAATAATAGTGGGCAAGATTTGAAAAATAAAAATATAGCCGTAAGTACTTGTGTCCATTAAATCTCCAAGCAAAAATTCACTTCCAGTCGCTGTGAAATCCAAGATTTTCACAAAGATATTTCCTACGAACTCGAAAACAGACTGTACAAAAGGAATTTTTAATACGCCAATGGCCAAGATAAGTTGAGCTAACAATCCAAACCCAACGGTTTTCCAATTAATGGCTTTTTTATTTTTGCTCAGGATATAAGCGATAAGAAGTAAACTGAACATACCCAAAACGCCTCTCCATAGGCTATTAAAACTAAAATTTTGATTGGGGATAATAATTTTAGACGCTGCTATTTCTGAAATGGATTCAGTAGTATTTAGTTTATTGAGTTGAAGCTTGAAATTTTCAGAGGTTAAGCTCAAAACAGAATCAGAAGAAAACTGAAAATCAAAAACAATGTCGTTTAAAGAACTTAATTCAGGTCTTAATATTAGCTCACTACCATCTGTAGAAAAGTTTCCTTGATGTACGAGATCTTTTGTAGAATGTTGGATTGTAAAAATGGAATCTAAAAACTCTATAGTCTGCTCGTTTTCAAAATAGGGGACCGAGTCTTGCTGTTCTTTAATATCAATTCCCCAAGTCCCTTGGATGTTTTGGGCCATTAATAAAGTAGGCAGGCACAGTAGGAGTACCCAAGTCAAATGTTTCATTTCTTAGCTTCGTTTAGAAATTTCATCACGAATTTTTGCAGCACGCTCATAATCTTCGTCAGTAACGGCTTTGTCGAGGAGTTCGTTTAGTTTTTTAGTCGTTATTTGGCTAAACTCACTTTTAAATGAAGTTGTTTTTTCAGTTGATCCTTTTTGTTCGGTAGCCTCTATATTTTCAGAATCGTAAATGTCAGTACTTTCGCCTTTATCTTTTAAGTAAATACCAGCTTTGTCAAGGATATTTTTATAGGTAAAAATAGGAGCGTCAAACCGAAGTGCAAGAGCTATGGCATCGCTTGTGCGAGCATCTATAGTTTCTTCAATTCCATCTCTTTCACAAACCAAGCTCGAATAAAAAATTCCATCTACCAGTTTATGAATAATAACCTGCTTAACGGTAATTTTGAATCTATCTGAAAACGTTTTAAATAAATCGTGTGTGAGAGGTCGTGGAGGTTTTATTTCTTTTTCTAAGGCAATAGCTATAGATTGGGCCTCGAAAGCTCCAATAACTATTGGCAATTGTCTATCGCTATCCATATCGCTCAATAATAGTGCATAGGCACCATTTTGCGTTTGACTATAAGATATTCCTTTTATGCTAAGTCTAGCTAGGCTCATACTACATTTTGTTAAATAAAAAGGCGGTCTAATTTTAAGGATATCTTAGAAATTAGACCGCCCATTATTAAGGGCACAATTTATGAAAATTATGAGTTATTCGCTTTAAATTCCTTTAGTTTTTCAATCAATTGTGGGACAACTTCAAAAGCATCGCCAACAATACCGTAATCTGCAGCTTTAAAGAATGGAGCTTCTGGGTCTATATTAATTACAACTTTATTCTTGGAAGCACTTATACCAGCGAGATGCTGTATAGCTCCAGAAATTCCTATTGCAATATATAAGTTGGTAGCTACAGGTTTTCCTGTTTGCCCAACGTGTTCGCCGTGAGGTCTCCAACCCATATCACTTACGGGTTTTGAACAAGCTGTTGCAGCATTAAGAACTCCAGCAAGCTCTTCTATCATTCCCCAATTTTCAGGGCCTTTCATTCCTCTTCCAGCTGAGATGACAATCTCCGCATCTGCAATGCTCACTTTATCTTTATTTTTATCTACAGATTCTACGGTAATTCCAAAATTTTCATCGGTAAGTTCCGGAGAAAATTCTTCTTGGGTTAGAGAAGATTCATTTTCTTTAAGACCATAAGAATTACTTGATAATCCTAAAACTTTTACATCTGTAGTAATAGACGTTATACTAAATGCCTTATTCGTAAAAGCTGTTCGTTCTACATTAAATCCATCATCCAAAGTTGGAAGCTTCATAGCATTAGACACATATCCAGCTTCTAGATTTACAGCCAGAAGTGGTGCCATATATTTCGCATTAGCAGTTTGACTAATGATTACAACTTTGGAATCTTCTTTTTTAGCGGCTTGTGTGATCACTTCAGCATAGGCATCAGCATTAAATTTTGAAAGTTTATCGTTGGATACTTTCAAAACCTTATCTACACCATATTGACTTAGTTCCTCAACATTTTCTGCATTAACGGTAACAGCAGTTACGGTAGTTCCCATTAAATCTGCAATTCCCTTGGCATAAGAAGCCACTTCGTAAGCAGCCTTCTTTAGTTTACCATTCTCCGATTCTGTATATACTAAAACTGACATATTATATTTTTTAAAGTTATATAGCTTTTGCTTCGTTATGAAGTAAGTCTATTAGTTTATCTAAATTATCTGCGTCTATTAAAGTGACTTCACCTTTGGACTCAGGTTTTCTAAAGCTTTTGGCTTCCGTATGAGTTTCTGAAGAAAAGGGTTCTATGACATTTAAAGGCTTTTTTCTAGCCATCATGATTCCTCTCATATTAGGAATTCTTAAATCACTTTCTTCTACTAAACCTTTTTGACCACCGATAACTAAGGGTAAAGACGTTTTAATTGTTTCTTTACCTCCATCCATCTCTCTAACCGCTGTTGCTGTTTCTCCTTCAATGTCTAGACTCACACATGTATTGATGAAGTTGGCTCCGATAAGTTTAGCCAACATTCCAGGTACCATCCCTCCATTATAGTCTATAGACTCTCTTCCTGCAATCACTAAATCGTATTCGCCATCTTTCGCAACTTTAGCCAATTCCTTCGCTACTTGAAAACCATCTAGAGGCACAGTATCCACTCTATAAGCACTATCTGCACCAATAGCTAAACATTTGCGAATCGTTGGTTCTGTATCTTTACCTCCTACAATTACAATGTCTACTGTGGCATCTTGTTTTTCTTTAAACCACATCGCTCTAGTTAAACCAAATTCATCATTTGGGTTGATGACAAATTGGACTCCATTAATATCAAATTTGGTGTCGTTGTCCACAAAATTAATCTTGGAAGTGGTATCAGGTACGTGACTAATACATACTAATATTTTCATTACATCGATTTTTAAAGTATTATAAAACAAATATAATATTTTTGGGCCTAAAATACTATGCATGCATAATAAAATTTTTATAAGATTCTTATGGTATTTAGAATTATGAATTGCTATTTTTGTACTATATTTCTAATAAAAGAAAATACATTTAAATGAGGACAATCCAATTTAGGGAAGCTATTGTAGAGGCCATGAGTGAAGAGATGAGAGCTGATGAATCTATCTATTTGATGGGTGAGGAAGTTGCTGAATACAATGGTGCTTACAAAGCATCCAAAGGTATGCTAGATGAGTTTGGAGAAAAGAGAGTTATAGATACGCCTATTTCCGAATTAGGATTTACAGGAATAGGAATAGGGTCTGCCATGAATGGAAACAGACCTATTATTGAATTTATGACCTTCAATTTTGCTTTAGTGGGAATTGATCAAATTATAAATAATGCTGCCAAGATGAGACAGATGTCTGGAGGGCAGTTTAATATCCCCATAGTATTTAGGGGCCCAACGGGTTCTGCAGGCCAGTTAGGAGCAACTCACTCTCAGGCTTTTGAAAGTTGGTTTGCTAATACACCAGGGCTTAAGGTCGTGGTTCCTTCCAATCCTTATGATGCTAAGGGACTATTAAAATCAGCAATTAGAGATAATGATCCTGTCATTTTCATGGAAAGTGAACAGATGTACGGTGATAAAGGAGAAGTTCCTGAAGAAGAATACACGATACCATTAGGTGTAGCAGATATAAAAAGAGAAGGAACGGATGTGACCATTGTTTCTTTCGGAAAAATTATAAAAGAAGCTTATAAAGCAGCTGAAGAACTTGAAAAGGATAATATTTCTTGTGAGATTATTGATATTAGAACCGTTAGGCCTTTAGATTATGAAACTATTTTAAAATCTGTAAAGAAAACCAATAGATTGGTAATTCTTGAAGAAGCTTGGCCCTTTGGTAATGTAGCTACAGATATTACTTATAAAGTTCAAAATGAAGCTTTCGATTATTTGGATGCTCCTATTGTGAAACTAAATACTGCAGATACTCCTGCTCCATACTCTCCTGTACTTTTGCAAGAATGGTTGCCGAACAGTAAGGATGTTATAAAAGCGGTAAAAAAAGTTTTATATATTTAACACAACCTAAACTCAAAAATGAGCTTCATTTGTATAAAATTGCATTTGAAGCTTTTTAGTTGAATGAAATATAGTACACTACTTCTATTTGCCTTAATTTCTAGTTTTGCTTTAGCTCAAACCAAGGTTAGCGGCTACATCTACGATAAATCTGGTGAGTCAATTCCTTACGTGAATGTTATATTTTTCAATTCTTCAGAAGGAACAATTTCTGATGAAAATGGAAAATTTTACTTACAATCGGATCAAAATTACTCATTCCTTGAGTTTTCATTTATGGGTTTTGAAACTTTGAAGTTCCCCCTGAATAAAAAATCCACTTATAATATTGAGGTTAATCTTGAAGTAAATTCAGCAGAACTAAGCGAAGTCATCGTATATTCTGGGAAAACTTCAAAGAAGAACAACCCTGCTATTGATATTTTAAAAAAAATATGGGAAAATAGGAGGGAAAACGGAATCAAAAAGTTTGATCAATATCAATATGATAAATATGAAAAACTTGAATTTGATCTCAATACTATAGATAGTTCGCTTATAAATAGTAGAATTTTTAATGGTATGGAGTTTATTTTTGATGATTTAGATACGAATGGTGTTACTGGGAAAACTTACTTGCCTATTTTTCTCAATGAAGCAGCTTCCAAACTTTATGGGAGCAATATTTTAAATAAGGAAAAGGAAATTTTAACCGGGAATAAAAATTCAGGATTTAGCAATAACCAAAATCTCATCGCCTTTATTAAAGACCTTTACGCAGAATACGATATCTATAATAATTACATCAAATTTTTTGATAAAAGTTTTGTAAGTCCTCTGTCAACCACTGGTGTAGATAATTATAATTACGTGCTTACTGATAGTACCTATATAGATGAAAAGTGGTGCTATAACATAGTGTATTATCCTAGACGAAAAGGCGAGCTCAATTTTAAAGGAGATTTTTGGGTAAATGATACCACCTGGGCCATCAAAAAAATAAATTTGGCCATGTCTAAAGGCGCTAATATCAACTGGATAAAAGACGTCTATATCGAACAAGAGTTCGATGTGCTTAACGATTCTGTATTTTTGATTACCAAAGATTTATTTATGACCGATTTCTCCTTAAGTAAAAAAGAGGAATCTCGTGGAGTCTATGGAAAACGTACTACACTATACGATAATTATGCATTCGATAAACCTAAAGGGAATGCCTTTTACAATTATCAGCCAGAGGTCTACAATGAAGCTATTTATAATAGAGATGATCAATTTTGGACTCAAAATCGCCAGGAGGAATTAAACAAAGATGAAAAACAAGTTTATAAAACTCTAGATACCCTTAAAACTGTAGATGCATTTAAGCGAATATATAATGTAGGAACTATTTTAGCTACAGGATATTGGGAGCAAAAGGGCTGGGACTTTGGTCCTGTATTCTCAACTTTTGGCTTTAATGAAGTAGAAGGCGTAAGATTAAGAGCTGGGGGAAGGACTTATTTTTCTCAAAACGACCCTTGGAGAGTTCAGGGATTCTTGGCTTATGGATTTGGGGATGATAAGTTTAAGTATGGTATATCAGGGAAGTGGCTGTTGGATCAAAAAATGAGATTGATTATCGCTGGGGGAAATAGGAGAGACGTGGAGCAACTTGGTGCTAGTCTTACCAATTCTACCGATGTATTAGGGAGAAACTTAGCTTCTTCTTCGGTACTTACAGTTGGAGCCAATACAAGTCTTACTAGCATTAACTTGACGAGTTTTTCAATTGCTTTTGAACCCTTGAAGAATTTTAATTTAAGGTTTGAGGGCAACTTTAAAAGGTTGGAATCCGCATCAGATCAATTTAGCTTAGATTACTTCACAAATCCAGAGCTCACGGAAACTAAGGCTGTAACAGAACAAGTGGAAATCTCTTCTATTATACGATTTTCTCCAGGTCGTGAAACAACCGGCTATGGTGTGGAGCGCCTCACGGTAAATACCGATAAATATCCAGAACTCTTTTTTAATTATACAAAAGGACTGAACACTATTACCACGAATGATTTCGACTACGAGAAGCTGCAGTTTTATTATAGACAACCTATTCAAATTGGTGGCTTTGGTAGCTTTATATCCACTGTAGAAGTAGGAAAAACTTTTGGGTCTGTTCCACTAAGCTTATTGAGCATTGTACCTGGTAACCAAACCTTGTTTTCTATACAAGGGACCTTTCCCCTATTAGATTTTTATGATTTTGCAACAGATACTTACGCGAGCGTTAACTTTGAACATAACTTCAATGGTCGATTCTTTTCCAGAATACCTTGGCTTCGGGAATTGGATTTAAGAGAAATCGTTTCGGTGAGAGCAGTTGCAGGGAGCATTTCAGAAGAGAATCAGTTGCTCAATGCCTCCTTTTCCAATCCAATATTAAGAGCGCCAAGCCGAGAGCCCTATTGGTCCTACAGCTTAGGGATTGATAATATATTTAGGATCTTAAGAATAGATTTCCACTTTAGGGGTAACTACAATGATCTACCTAGCGCCAGAAAATTTGGAGTGACAGGTGGCTTTGGATTTCAATTCTAAAATAATTAAATTTTAAAGTAGGGTAAGCTGGTTTTGTGTTGTTCTATAATTGAACACATAAAATAAACACATAATGAAACTCTTAAAACCAACAGTAGGACTACTAGGATTAGTTTTAATGTTTTCCTGCTCCTCAGACGATTCTGTCTCAGATCCAAATTTAGGAAATACTCCTAAATCTAACCTAGAAATTAAGGCCGTTGCTAACGGAACCTCTGCCAATGTAAAATCTGCTGCTAATGTAGAAGTTACAGCATTTTTTATCAATATTAAAAATATTGAATTCGATTTTGCTGACGGATTTGGTGATGGAAATTCATCTGGTTCTGATGATGATTATTTGACTTTTGAAGAATTACCTAATGAGATCGTAGCTTATCTAGAGGACAATTATCCGAACGATCCCTTTTGCAAAGGAGAAATAGAAGATGACGACGACGACGAGGATGAAGATCCTTACGCCTACGAAATTGAATTGCAAAGTGGAACTGAAATCTATTTTAGAGCAGACTTTAGCGTCTATGCTATAGAGTCTGATGACGATGGTTGCGATTTTGACGATGACGGCGATGACAACCACGGAAGTTACGGAAGTGATGATGATTTTGAATTAAATGGTCCTTTCGAACTGAGTCTAAATTCAGATGTGATTACAGTGATTAACGTTGAAATTCCCGTTGGAGAATATGAGGAAGTGGAGTTTGAAATGGATAGAAGCACTAATCCAAATAGTGATTTATTTCAAAAATCTATCCTGATGAGAGGAACGATTTCAGGAACAGAATTTGAATTTTTCCACACTTTTAGTGAAGAGTTTGAAGTAGATTACGAAGATGCTGGTCAAAATCTTGTGATTACCGAGGATAACAATAACACAATTATTTTTGAATTTGATTTAACTTCAGTATTTAATTCTGTCGATTTAAGTGGCGCTACAGATGGAAATGAAAATGGAGTCATTGAAATAAGCCCAGAAGATAGTGATGGTAACAGACAACTAGCCAATAGAATTAAAAATGCAATTAAAGATTTTTTAGACTTACTAGACGATTAGAAGGTGTTCAAGACTCAATTTTAACCCCCTATTTGGATTGCCAAATAGGGTTTTTTTTATGCTATACTTTTTATGGATCCAATGCTTTAATTCATTTTGATAATGGTTTTACCTCGCTACTAATTTATCTATAGTATCAAATTTATAAGGTCTTTTATTTGAAGTCGTGAGCTTAACCTTGAGAGGTATTTCAGAACAGAAGTTAAATGATTTTTTGATTGATTCCTTATAAATTAATCTGGCACCAAGACGAAGAATTAACTACTATCCCACCTGCAACCTAATCCATAAATGATAAGTTGCATTTAATTAGCTTTTTACAAACTTTAAACTCTACGATTATATGGTATCAAAAGAATAATCTGGGATAGGAAACGCTATATCTAACCTATGCATCTTCGTTTTCTTTCCTAGTGATATAAGGTTGCCGAATTTTTGCTGCCCCGCTCCTAAGTGAGCAAACATCCTAAGTCAAATACTGGTTTTAGAATAACGCCGCACTTTAGGCTAGATAATTATCAGAAGGGTAAAGCGATATTTAGGTGGTAATTAATGTTAAAGGAAGTTATAGAACATAAAACTATTTATAAAGGGCGGACTTTTAGGAATTCTCTATTTCTTTTTTAATCCTAGTTTTAATCTGACTTAAAATCAAAAGAGCCCCAACCGAGGGGATAGAAACAATGAATAGTGTTTGAGTGCTTTGGGAAGTAAAAAGCCTTACAAGGATAACTACAATGAGAATTAACCATGCTAATAGTACTGTATAAAAAATAAGGTTTAAAGCTTTTAATTTAGATTTTAAATCCTTTATAGTCGGTTGATTAGAATTCATTAAGGAGTAATTTATAAGTTAGAGTTTTTCAAATATTAAAAAACTCAATTCATCAGTATCAAGATCTTCATCGGAAAGTTCAATAGTATTTGGAGTCGAAAACCTATCGACCAGCCAATCTTCATCAAACTCTTCCAATAGTTCATTGCTTTCAAATTCCAGCTCGAAAATCAGTTCTTCTTCATCAATTTCTGCCGTCCATTCACCAGTAAAAGAGTTTCCGCTTGTGGTATTAATTACCGAAATAGTGTTGTTAATATTAAAAGTAAAAACAAAATCAACGTAATCATCTGTTTCATCTTGTTCTTCATCAATAAAGGAAGTGACTTCAAATTCTCCACTAGTTATAAAAGCAACAAATTGTTGAAGTTGTGTGCTGCTATTTATAAATAAAGAGGGGTTAAAACAAGTCTCGGCAAGGTTTCGTATAGCGATTTCTAATTCTAAATTTGATACTATATTTTGAACAGTGTTGTCTATTCTAATTTCTATAGGGTAAGCGATCTCATAAAAATCATCAGTCGGCTGTAAATTGTCTAAAAAGTTGAAAAATTGAGCCTTATTTTGAATGGACCTCTCGTTTATAATACTATTGTCGCTGTCAAACACATTTAGCTGGATAGGGAAAGTGTATTCTAGACAATTAATTTCTGTACTACCTTCCACTGTGTTTAAGACAGAGATCAAGGCTATTTCATTTTCAATGTTGAGGAGTTCGTAATTAGGAAGGGATACCTGGACTGGAAAAGTGATATCAATACTGTAGTCGTTGGGTAAAGAAATTAGTTCGTCTATAACTCCTTGATAGTCATTAAATTCATTTAGGGTGAATGTATTAGTGGAATTGATCGTAATCTGGTATGGAAATTCAAGGCTTAAGCTATTCGAATTATCAATGAAATCATCAAAAGCGGTCGGGTTTTGATTAAGTCTGGAGATAAATCCAGTCAATTCACTTTGACTTGTAAGACTCGAAGTTTGATCCACTTGTTCAAAAAATTCCTCAGTTTGACAAGAGAGTAAAATAAAAAAGAAACCAAATACGTATAATTGTTTCATAATCTGTAAATTTAATAAAACCTATCTTAAGATATAACAACTTTTTCCACATAAACCCTAACTTCCAACTAGGGTTTATATATTGTCATTTGTTTTATATAAAACTAGTTAAGGAGATCCTATGGAGAAACGACTCGTAGATAACGTTTGTGAAGAACAGGTTTTTGAAGGGATTTATAGCAAAAATTCAGAAGTGATAAATAATTACTTCTTCTATAAGTTCGGTCATAAAATCATGGCAGAGGAATCTGTACAGGAAGCGTTTATAAAGCTCTGGGAGAATTGTAAAAAAGTTCCTTTTGCAAAGGCAAAATCTTATTTATACACAGTAGCCAATAATATTTCTTTAAATAAATATAAGCACCAAAAGGTAGTTTTGAAGTATGCAAAGACAGAGCCTCAGCAAACTAAAGATCTTCAAAGCCCAGAATATAAGATGGAAGAAAAAGAGTTTAAGGTAAAGTTAGAAAAAGCGATACAAGACTTGTCAGAAAAGCAAAGAACTGCCTTCTTGCTCCACCGGATTGATAATAGATCTTATAAAGAAATAGCAGAAATTTTGAACATAAGTGTAAAGGCTGTAGAAAAGCGCATGCAAAAAGCTTTAGAAGGGATGAGAAAACAAATTGATGAATTCAAGTAGGGTAAAGCCTTTTTTGATTGTTCTTTAAATAGAGAGTATAAAAATGAAACAAAAATACAACTTAGCAGATTGGCTCGACGGTAAAGTAGATGATGAGGTTGTCCAAAACACAAAAGGATTTGATACATTAAAGAAGATCAAAATGTATTCAGCGCATTTTCAAAAGCCAGAGTTTAAAAAAGATGAGGTTTATAAGGCTATTAAGAAGAAAAAATCCAGCCGTAGAAAAACTAAATTTAACTGGTCCATAGCGGCGTCCATTCTTTTAATAATAGGAGTATCGACACTCGTTTTTACTTTATCCAATAAAGATTTTACATCCAAAATCAACTCCCAAGAAACGGTCCTGCTTCCCGATGACTCTAAAGTTATTTTAGCTCAAAATAGCAAATTTCAATTTAATAATTGGTTTTGGAGCTTCGACAGGACCACAAAACTCTTTGGTAAGGCTTATTTTGATGTGGATAAAGGAAAAACATTTACAGTTAAAACCGATTTGGGAACCGTACAAGTATTGGGAACTCGTTTTGATGTTGAGTCCAGAGATTCTATTTTTAAAGTAGTCTGCTATGAAGGATCAGTAAAGGTGACCTCGTTAGAAAATGAAATCATTTTAGAGAAAGACCAGTTTGTTGTTTTTCAAAATGGGCATAAAGTAGAGCAAAGTAATGTTTATATAGATGAGCCAGACTGGATATCCACTACGAATGTATTTAAAGACGCCCCTTTGTCTGAAGTAATCCTTCAGTTAGAAAAAAACTATACTATAGAAATAGATATATCTAAGCTCAACCAAAACAAGCGTTTTACAGGAAGTTTACCTTCGGATAGCTTATCCTTGGCTTTAGATATTTTAGTTAAAACGTATCAAATCAATTTCAAAGTCGTCAATAAAAATAAGTTTATTTTTGTTGAGGATGAGACCAGATAAACCCTTTATAAGATTTCTTTTTTTAATACTGCTGATCCTATCAGTCAATTCCCTTTTTGGCCAATCTTCTAAAAAGTTAAGTCTTGTTGATTTACTTATTACCCTAGAAGAAAAATACGATGTGTCATTTAATTATTTGTCTGAAGATCTATCTGATGTCAGAGTCCTTGCTCCTCAAAACGGTGAACTTAAGTTAGATTTAAAGTTCTTAGAACAACAACTTCCTCTTGAGTTTACTTTTGTTACTGAAAAAAATATAAGTATTTCTTATAAAAGAAATCTAAAGTGCTATAAGTTCTTGAATGCAAATTCCTTGTCTCCCGTTTCTGGAGTGAAAGTATACCAGAATACTAAGATTTTGGGAGAATCTAACAGCATGGGCAAAGTCTTTGTCGATTCTACCTTTGAGCTATCAGAGTTAAAATTCTATCATCCTAAGTATTTCAATACCAAAGGAGCACAAACTCAATCGAATTCAGAAAACTGTAGTATTATTTACCTTTTTCAAGAAATTCAACTTGATGAAATTCTTTTGCAGGACTATTTAACCAAGGGTATATCCTTAAATACAGACAACAGTATACGTATAGTGCCTCAAGAGTTTGGAGTACTTCCCGGTCTCATCAACGCAGATGTTCTTCACAGCTTGCAATATGTTCCAGGCATTGTGAATACAGATGAAACTATCGCCCAAATTAACGTTAGAGGAGGGACACACGATCAGAATTTGGTGCTTTGGAATGGCGTACGGCTTTATCAAACTGGTCATTTCTTTGGGATGATTTCTGCCGTTAATCCTTTGGTTAACAATACTATTGATGTTTATAAAAATGGGAGTTCTGCTTTTTTCGATGAAGGGGTGTCTTCGGTAATAAATATTACATCTAGAGAACATACATTGGACTACACTACTCAATTTCAGCTTAATTTTTTGAGTGCTAACGCAAGTTCATTTTTAGAATTAGGCGACAAGTCAACTCTTCAGCTTACAGCAAGACGTTCGCTTACAGATGTTTGGCAATCTCCTGCTTACGATAGATTTACCGATAAAGTATTTCAAAATACAGAGGTAGAAGACTTAGGTATAGGTCATACTAATACTATAACCACAGAACAGAGTCTCCAATTTTATGATGCTTCTTTACAATATCAATATAGTTTCGATAATAATAGCACATTACATGTAGACGTATTAGGTATTCAAAATAATTTGGTGTTTAACGAAGTATTAGAGACTAATTTGCAACAAAAGCAAAACGATTTTAAGCAAGAAAACTTTCTGTTGAATCTAGATTACAGTTTTCCTTGGAATGCAGCAAATTCAACTCACATTAGTCTTACTTCTTCATTCTATAAGTTGGATGCTACCAATCGGTCTGTTTCCTCCACCCAAGTTTTAAATCAACTAAATCAAGTTACAGATCTTGGATTGAACTTGAAGAATGACCATCAACTATCAGAACAATTCATACTCAATACCGGCTATCAATACAAAGAAGTAGGGGTGAGAAATGATAATGAGGTAATTTCGCCAGATGTTATCCAAAGAGAAAAGAGAGTACTCACTACTCATTCTGCTATAGTAGAAATGAATTATACCTCTAAAAATGAAAAAGTAATGACCCGCTTTGGTCTTCGTGGAAAATATTACTCTGAGTTTGACGAGATAAGGATAGAACCAAGGTTTAGTTTTAGTTATCAGATCGATCCCCACTGGCGATGGAATATTTTAGCAGAACAAAAAAATCAAACCCTCACTCAAGTGATCGACCAGCAGCAAGATTTTTTTGGATTGGAAAAGCGACGTTGGATTCTGGCAGATGAAAACAACTTTCCTGTGATCAATAATCTTCAATATGAGCTTGGATTAAATTTCAACAAAAAAGGATGGTTGTTTCAGGGAAGCTTATATCATAAACAAGTAGAAAGCATTTCTTCAGGTAGTCAAGGCTTTCAAAACCAATTGGAGTTTTTGCGGTTAAGTGGAAATTATGAGGTTTTTGGTGCCGAGTTTCTTGCTCAAAAAAGAGTTAATCAGTTCATTTTTTGGGTCAACTTTTCTATAATGGATAATAGTTATGATTTCGAAAATTTTGATCCTCAGCAGTTCGCTAATAATTTTGAAATCACACAAAGCTCAGCATTTGGAATAAGCTACGACTCAGATCAGCTTAAACTGTCTTTTGGTGGGCGCTACTTCTCAGGTAAGCCGACCACAGATATAGACCTTGATAATCCAATTTTATCTCCACAAACCAATCCAAGTTTAAATTTCTTAAGCCCAAACGAAGCCAATTTACGTGATTATTTTCAGCTTAATTTTACAGGAAGTTATACGTTCAACTTTAATTCTTCAGCCTTAGAAACCGGCTTGAGTATTTTGAATCTCCTGAATAGTAACACTTTAACCAATCAGTTTTTCAGACTAGATGAGTCTGGATCCACTGTAGAAAATATTCGCGTTAGAAATTTAGAGTTGACTCCTAATCTTTTCTTGACCTATCGGTTTTAATAAAAAGTTTCTTTTCTTCTGAATATTTTACCGTTCATCTGAATTATTCAACTGCTCGTCAATTAATTAAGAATACAATGAAGCTTTCATTCTACTTTTGATGTGAACTTAAAACCCAAACATCATGAATACTATTGTAAAATTAATGACCTTAGCCTTACTATTTTCTCTTCAAAGTATTGTAGCTCAGGATACGGGAGATTTGACCGTTAGATTTGAAAATGTAAAAGAAACTAAAGGAGAACTCTATGTTGGAATTTTTGAAAAGGATAATTTCTTAAGACAACCCACTATTGGAAAAATGATTAAAGTCGATGGAAAAGGCTTAGAAGTTACCTTTGAAGGGGTGGCTTATGGCTCTTATGCGGTTTCAGTATTTCATGACCTTAATGGGAATAAAACAATTGATCGTGAGTCAAATGGGATGCCAACAGAACCTTGGGCGATGTCTGGAACTATAGATCCTTATCAATATCCAACTTGGGAAGGAGCTAAATTTGAATTAAACTCAAAAAAACAGGAATTTCTTCTTAATTTTTAATAAAATAATAAGGCCTGACTTAGAATTTACTTTTGAGTCAGGCCTTATTATTTGCTTATTTTTTAACTAGAAGTCAAAGTTTTTGTTATTTTTGCCAACCTTAAAATTTACATAAAAAAGCGATTATGACATTTGATGTTTTGATAGAGATCCCAAGGGGAAGTAGAAATAAATATGAGTACGATTTTGACTTAAAGCAAATTAGGTTCGATAGGATGTTGCATACCTCCATGATGTATCCTGCAGACTACGGTTTCGTTCCAGAAACTTTAGCTTTAGATAATGACCCTATAGATGTATTAGTGTTGTTTACCAATCCTGTTGTCCCTGGCTGTGTCGCCAAGGTTAGGCCTGTAGGTGTCTTGAATATGTCTGACGAAAAAGGTCCTGATGAAAAAATTATTTGTGTTCCATTGACAGACCCTATGGGAGACGATGTTCACAAATTTTCAGATTTAAATCCTCATAAAATCAAAGAAATCGAGCATTTTTTTAGAACCTATAAAGATTTAGAAAATAAAGAAGTGATTATAGGAAACTGGGGCGATGAGCAAGAAGCTAAAGATTTAGTTGAGAAAGCCATAGCGCGTTACAAAGAAAGCGATACAGTGACCAATAACTTCAGTTTATAAGAGGTTATATCTTCTACAATAATTTTAAGCCACTTTATTTGAAGTGGCTTTTTTAGTTAATAAAATCTTCTTTATTAGATTTCAAATTCCTATTTTTGCACAAATACAGATGAAATTATGTTCGATAGTTTAAGTGATAAATTAGACAAGGCATTTCATGTTTTAAAAGGACATGGACAGATTACAGAGGTTAATGTAGCAGAGACACTTAAAGAAGTAAGAAGAGCATTGGTAGATGCCGATGTCAACTTCAAAATAGCAAAAGATTTTACAAACCTTGTCAAGGAAAAAGCTCTAGGTCAGGATGTTTTGAAGACTTTAAAGCCTAATCAATTGATGGTCAAAATCGTTAAAGACGAGTTGACAAAATTGATGGGAGGTGATGCAGAAGAGGTTAATTTATCGGGTAATCCTAGTGTCATTTTAATGTCTGGACTTCAAGGGTCTGGTAAAACAACCTTCTCTGGTAAGTTGGCCAACTACTTAAAGTCTAAAAAGTCTAAACAACCTTTGCTAGTTGCTTGTGACGTTTATAGACCTGCTGCTATAGATCAATTGCATATCGTTGGAGAGCAAATTGGCGTCGAAGTATTCTCTAATAAAGAAGAAAAAAACCCAGTTTTAATTGCAGAAGCTGCAATAGCTTATGCCAAGCAAAATGGACACAATGTTGTGATTTTGGATACGGCTGGGCGACTTGCTGTCGACCAAGTCATGATGAATGAAATCTCCGATATTTACAAGGCTGTAAAGCCTCAGGAAACTTTATTCGTTGTAGATGCTATGACAGGTCAAGATGCGGTCAATACGGCCAAGGCTTTTAATGACATCTTAGATTTCGATGGGGTTATTCTTACAAAATTAGACGGTGATACAAGAGGGGGAGCTGCAATCTCCATTAAGTCTGTGGTCAATAAACCAATTAAATTCATTGGTACTGGCGAGAAGATGGATGCTATAGACGTGTTCTATCCTTCTAGGATGGCAGATCGTATATTGGGAATGGGAGATGTTGTTTCCTTAGTGGAAAGAGCCCAGGAGCAATATGACGAGGATGAAGCTAGAAAGATTCAAAAGAAAATTGCCAAAGATAAATTTGGTTTTGATGATTTCTTAAAGCAGATCCAGCAAGTGAAGAAAATGGGAAGTATGAAGGATTTGATGGGAATGATTCCTGGTGCTGGAAAGATGATGAAGAATATGGATATCGATGATGATGCTTTTAAGCATATAGAAGCAATGATCCATTCCATGACTCCACATGAGAGGGAAAATCCAACCAGTATAAACGCTAGCCGAAAGAAAAGAATAGGGAAAGGTTCTGGAACTTCTGTTCAAGAGGTGAATCAACTCCTAAAGCAGTTTACCCAAATGAGCAAAATGATGAAGATGATGCAAGGTGGTGGCGGTAAGAAAATGATGGAGATGATGAAAAATATGCAATAACTAAAATCCTAACACATGATAATTCTTGACGGTAAGAAGTGCAGCAACGACATCAAAAATGAGATCAAAGATGAAGTCGATAAGATGAAAGCTAAAGGTGAGAAAGTACCACATCTTGCCGCAGTTTTAGTTGGAAATGATGGAGCTAGTCTTACTTATGTAGGAAGTAAAGTTAGAGCTTGTGAACGAGTTGGATTTAAATCTACCTTGGTTAAGCTATCTAGTAATATTTCAGAATTAGAATTGTTAGAAAAAATTGAGGAACTTAATCAGGATGATGACATAGACGGGTTCATTGTTCAGCTTCCTTTGCCTCCTCAAATTGATACCCAAAAAGTCTTGATGCAAGTGGATCCTCAAAAAGATGTGGATGGCTTTCATCCTACAAATTTTGGAAAAATGGCTTTGGACATGACCACTTTTATTCCAGCGACACCCTTTGGAATTTTAGAACTATTGGAAAGGTATAATGTAGACACCAAAGGAAAGCATACGGTTGTGATTGGGAGAAGTCACATTGTAGGTAGACCTATGAGTATTTTGATGGGTCGCAAGGGCTGGCCAGGTAACTCAACGGTTACTCTTACCCATAGTCATACTAAAAACATTACTCAAATTATAAGCCAAGCGGATATTGTGATCTCAGCTTTAGGTATTCCTAACTTTTTAAAGGCAGAAATGGTTCGAGACGATGCTGTTGTTATAGATGTTGGAATTACAAGAGTGCCAGACGAAAATGCTAAAAAAGGCTATATTATTACAGGTGATGTCGATTATGAAAATGTAAGTAAAAAAGCCTCTTTCATCACACCTGTACCGGGAGGAGTAGGACCAATGACCATAGCGATGTTATTAAAAAACACACTCTTAGCTAGAGAAATGCATAGATCGAGAGAGTAACAACTAGGATGTAGTAGTGATCTCTTCGGATCCGGCTATTTTCCAATTCTCATAATCGATTAGGTCATCATTAATCAGCTTTAGGACAAAACTAAAAACGGTGATGTCATCCAGATATCCTAGAAAAGGGATAAAGTCAGGAACCAAATCTAAAGGGTTAATAATATAGAGAATGGTAAAAATCATTGCAGCTAAACTCTTCCAGGGTGTTTCAGGGTATTTCTTTTGCTTTACATCTTTTAGCATTTGAAACATCAGAATGATTTTGTCTTTATACTTTTTCCAATTGGGATGATTAATTTTAGCAAACAATTGATCTTTTTTATTAAAGACAGTTTCAAAATCTGTATCTGAAACAGTTTCTATTCCTTCTTCAATAAAATTTTCGTCAACTTTCTTCTTTTTCTTCTTTGATGCTTTCATTTAATTTCTTTTCTTTTTTAGATTTGAATTCACCGTATTCTTTTTTGTAAATCACGACTGCCAACAAGAATAAAGAGAGTAACAAAGGCCCGAAAATCAATCCTATAAATCCAAATAAGGGAACTCCAATAATAACTCCTATTAAAGTGATGAGTGGATGTTCGTTCGCCATTTTTTTAAGGACAAGTAGCCTAACGATATTATCCGAGGACCCTACAATCACAAAGCCATAGAGCAAAACTCCAATAGCAGACGCTGTTTCTCCTTGGTAGTACAATAATAAAGTTACCGGTATAAAACCAATTGCTGTCCCAACAAATGGGATCATTGAACCAATAGTGGTTATGACGAACCAAAACATAGCTTCTGGAACTCCAAAAATCCAATATCCTATCAAGGAAATGATGCCTTGAAAAAGGGCAACAAGAGGGATTCCAATGGCGTTTGCTTTTACCTTTTTTGCAGACTCTTTAGCGATGAGTTTTAGATTTTCTACATCGATAGGGATATAGGTTTCCATAGATATCGTCATCTTTTTCTGATTGAGTAGCATATAATATAATAAGAAATACATGATACTAATCGCGATAAAAACTTCAAAGGTTCCTCCAGCCAATCCTTGTAAATTATTAGATAACCAATCGGTTACGGCAGTGCTGTCAATTTTATCTCCGAGATTAATTCCAGAGATGGTTTCAATCTGAACCAACTGTGCTTTTGCAGCTTCAATAACTTTTTCTGAATTCTGGATAGCGCTACTTACTTTGGAAGAAAGCATGAGAATAATTCCTAAGACAGGAACAAGAATTAAAATAAAAGAGGCGACCATTAATATGGTGACACTTAAGGTAGGGTTCCAGCCTTTATGAAGCATCCAACTCATAAGACCTCTCAATAAAACATAAAAGGTAATTGCGCCTAATATTCCAGAGATATAGGGGAGAAGTTCTCTAAAAATAAGACCTCCTAGAGAAATAATAATCAATAGGATGAAGAGCTGTCTAACAAGTCTTGGAGAGAGTTTATTCATTTTTATTTAGCAAAGATTTGATCCCTATTTTTGAAGCTTTTAAATTCTAATGCATTTCCACTCGGATCTTTAAAAAACATTGTGGCCTGCTCACCAGGCTTTCCTTGAAATCTTATATAGGGTTTGATAACGAAGTCGATATTCAAATTTTCTAACTTCTTGGCGAACTCATGGAAATCATTCCATGCCAAAACAACACCGAAATGGGGCACGGGAACTTCATGACCATCCACGATACTAAAGGCATTTGGATTAGGTTGGTGGTTTTTATCTTCGTGGATAACAAATTGATGACCAAAAAAGTCGTAATCCACCCAATGCGAATCGCTTCTGCCTTCTTTAAAGCTCAAGGTATTACTGTAAAATGATCTTGCTTGGCTTAGATTATTTACGGGGACAGCAAGGTGGAAGGGAGTTAAAGACGTCATTGCAGTTTTTTTTTAATGTCTATGATTTGTTAGTGTATAAATCCTTTATTTCTTCTTCAGTAAGGTTTCTATACGTTCCTTTCTCTATGTCTAAAGTAATGTTTTTTATTCTTGTGCGCTTGAGGGTTCTTACTCTATAGTCTAAAGCTTCACACATTCTTCTTATTTGACGGTTAAGCCCTTGTGTCAAAACAATTTTGAAACTCCTGTCCCCCAATTTTTCTACTTCACATCTTCTGGAGATGGTGTCTAAAATTGGAACACCCTTTCTCATTTTTTCAATAAACTCATCGGTTATGGTCTTGTCAACAGTAACTAGATACTCCTTATCATGAAAATGTCTTGCTCTGAGGATATGATTCACGATTTCACCATCATTTGTCATTAGGATCAGGCCTTCACTCATTTTGTCTAGTCGTCCTATGGGGAAAACTCGAGTAGGATAATCCACAAAATCGACAATATTGTTTTTTTCGACTTTAGAATTCGTAGTGCAAACCACACCTTTAGGTTTGTATACCGCTAGATATACTTTTTCTTCAGTCTCCTTTTCCACAAGTTTCCCATCCACATAAACTTTATCACCAGGGTTAACCTTAGTCCCCATTTCTATATATTCACCGTTGATGGTAACTCTACCTTGCTCCATCAATTTGTCTGCTTCCCTTCTTGAGCAGAAACCAGCTTGACTTAAATATTTATTAATTCGAATAGACTCTTTATTCATAGGTGTTGGTTAAGAATTTTAAAATATCATCTCGAATTTCACTTTTATTAAGGGAATGGCCAGCCCCTTCTGTAATCTTAAGGATTGAGTCCTTTAGATTTTTATGAATTGATTTTGCGTCTCCAATTGGAGCTACTTTATCATATTCATCATGGATAATTAGTGCGTCTTTTTGTACTCCTTTGGCAAATTCTGCAATAGAAAATTCACTAAAGGTATAATTAAATTTTTCTTTAAAGAAAGCTTCTAAAGCAGACATGAATTTATCGTTGAGGTTTAATATGCGTTTATAATCTCTCATGATTTCACTCATCTCAGATGGAGCGCCAAGCAAAACCAGTTTCTCTACTTGGTGGCTGTGCTTTAAATATTGGTTATAAACCGCTGTCATAGCACCCACGCTATGTCCAATGATAATTTCTGGTTGGTAAAGACTTAGTAATTGATCCAGACATTTCGAATATATAAGAACATTGAGTAATTTTCCTTCAGAATAGCCATGTGCTGGAGCGTCGAAAGCAACTATATTAAAATCTTTTTTTTGAAGATCCTCAATAAGATCTTTCCATCTATAGGTGTTGCTATCCCAGCCATGAATAAGAATGACGGTTTTGCCACTGCCTTTCCAATGATAGGTCTGTATTGTTTTTGAATCATGCTCAATCGCAGTCGATTTCGCTTTATTTAAAAACACCTCCTGTTCTGGTCTTACCTTTCCTTTTCTTGGGGAAGAAAATAGTTCGTAGGCCTTCAGTAAGGCTTTGTCTGGATTAACAAGATAAAGTGAACTCAACCGAAGACCTATGATTTTTGGGAGATATTTTTTAACTATTTTCTTAGATGCTTTCATAAGCTTGGTCGGGGTAGTTGAAGGTGAACTTCAAAAATAAGACTTTATACTTTAGTCTAGATCCTTAAACTTTAACCAAAAGTACTTAATAGGAGCGTTGTCTGGAATTTGATTGGCTTCAATCTTAATTTCAGAATCGAATCTCAATTTACTAGGGAGATGTTTTTTATCAATCACGATATAGGCTCCAATTTCATTGATGCTTAAGATAACACTATTGATGCTATTCTGAATATTATCAATCTTATAATTTTTATAAATAACTTTAAAATTGCTATCAATACCTAGCCCTTTTTCTGTTTTGTACCTGGAGTCTAAAATTTGAATTTCATCAATAGTGACTAATGTGTCATTTTTGAATTTTGGTTCTACAATTAAAGATACTTCCCCTTCGCTATCAAATATTTCGACTTCTTCTGTCTTTCCAAATCTAATTTCAATATCAAAATCAGCAATAGAGTCGGTTTCTAAAATAGTTTTTAAGTCTTTAATTTCTGTTTTCGGAGTGAGTTGGCCTAACTGATTTTTGTTAATAAGAGTTTTAGAGGTAGAACCATCACAACTCAAAAGCAAAACTAAAAGTAAGCTACTAAATAGATATAAAAGTTTCATTTATATTTTTTTCAAAAATAAATAAAGTCTCGTACTTAATAAGATTAAGTATCATTTATTATGAGAAGACTTTTGTTATATTTTATTTCAAAAAAAGCTTTCAGTATATTTGCAGCATGCAAAATGAAAAAATTGAAGATCTCGTTCAAAAAGGTGTAATGCTACCCCTTATGGAAGAGTTTTATACTATCCAGGGTGAAGGCTATCATACCGGGACAGCAGCTTACTTTATCCGAATAGGAGGATGCGATGTGGGTTGCCATTGGTGTGATGTGAAAGAGAGCTGGGATCCAGAACGGCATCCACCCACTCAAATAGGATCTATTATTGAAAATGCTAAAAAATATAGTAACACTATCGTGATTACAGGTGGCGAACCTCTTACCTGGGATATGTCTATGCTCACCCAAGGCTTGAAAGATAACAGACTTAGCATACATATAGAAACCTCTGGAGCTTACGATTTGACTGGGGTTTGGGATTGGATTTGTTTATCTCCCAAAAAAAATAAGTTACCTAAACCAGAAATTTATCCGAAAGTAGACGAGTTAAAAGTGATTATCTTTAATAAACACGATTTTAAATTTGCTGAAGAGCAAGCTTCACAAGTAGGTGAAGATTGTGAACTTTTTCTACAACCCGAGTGGAGTGTAAGAGAAAAAATGACTCCACAAATTGTAGAGTACGTCATGAAGCACCCTCAATGGAGGATTTCATTACAAACGCATAAGTACTTGAACATCCCTTAAAAAGAATTATGAATGTTATCTGAACGTTATTAGTTGTAAAATATATAAGATTTTAAAAAGTTTTTAAAACTAAAAGTCTTTGTGTTTCGTTAATATATTTGATATTTGTACACAAACTTTATAATTATGAAAAAAATGAAGACTTTAAGTCTACTACTATTGGTTGGTTTTATTTTTACTGCGTGCAGTGAAGATGACAATGGAATAGGAAACCCTGGACCAGTTTTAGATTTTATATCTTATGATTTAGGTGAGAAATCTGATTCAGGTGTGAGCGGTGTTGCTACATTTAATGAGCTACAAAATGGTTCAGTCCAATTGATTATTGAAGTTGTGGGCACTTCAGCAGGTAATATGCACCCAGCACACATCCACATGAACTCTGCTTTTGAAGGTGGTAGTATTATTGTTCCATTAGAAGATGTTGACGGAGCTACAGGGTTGAGCATTACTGAGTTCTCTAGTGACGTTGACGGTAATTCTATCAGTTTTGAAGATATAGAAGGCCTCGATGCTTATATCAATGTGCATCTAAGTGCTAATGCATTAGGTACTATTGTAGCTCAAGGTGATATTGGAGAAAACGATTTAACTGGTAAAACTAAAAGCTATGATTTAGGTGAAAAAGATGTTGCTGGTATTAGTGGAACAGTTCTTTTTGAAGAAAGAGTTAATGGTTTTGCATTAGCTACAATTTCATTAGATGGGACTCCAGCTGATGGAACACATCCTGCTCATATCCACATGAATTCTGCTTTAGAAGGTGGAGGTATTATTTTTACTTTCAACCCAGTAAATGGGGCAACTGGAATGAGTGTTACGGATACAAGTGAAAGTGGTCAGGCTGGCGAAGAACCGCTTATTTATAACGATATTGTAGAAATAGATGCTTATGTAAATGTTCACTTGAGTGCTTCTGCCTTAGGAACTATTGTAGCTCAAGGTGACATTGGTGAAAACGGTCTAACAGGTGAAGAAAAAAGCTATGACTTAGATGAGAAAGATGCGCCAGGTATAAGCGGAACAGTTCTTTTTCAAGAAAGAGAAAATGGTGAAGCTTTAGCAACAATTAGCCTAGTGGGAACACCTGATGGTGGAGTTCATCCAGCTCACATTCACTCTGGAAATGCTGCAGTAGGTGGACCAGTTATTTTAACATTTACATCGGTAAATGGTACTACTGGAATGAGTCAATCTAACGTTGCTGAGCTTAATGATGGTACTGAATTTGGTTATGCAGATGTACTAGAAGTTGATGGATATGTAAATGTTCACCTAAGCGCTAGTCAAATACAAACTATTGTTGCGCAAGGTGACATAGGAGCCAACGTCGAGTAGCCCTGAATAAAAATAATAAACTAAAAGCGGCTAATTGGCCGCTTTTTTTATGGGTTTAAATAGTGTCCTTCCCAATCATTAGACTTGTCAAACCTTGCTCTTATGTGGTTTGGTCTGCTTAATTGAAGGTATTCTAAGGTTTCTGGAATTAATTTCAAAACGCAAAAGTGATGTTCATCCTCTTTATAGTCTACGAGGTCTGGATTGTCTATAGGAGTTCCTGGGGCCTGTTTAGTAATGAAATCTTTTTGTGACTTTCCTTGTACTCGACTCCAGAAGTCTTCATAAGCCTTGCCAGATCTTACCAACTCCATTTGTCCCTCAACTTTAACCTGCAAAAGTTTTTTAGGATGGTAGAATAGTAAGCTCGCTTTTGAGTTTTTTTCAAATTGTTGCACTTTATCACTTCTATTGTCTGAATATATAATAAGATCAAATTCATCTGTAGCATCCCTTAAAACCACAGTGCGTTGAGTAGGTGCCCCATTTTCAATACTTGCTAAACTTACATACCTAAAGGGGTGTTTTTTTTTTAGATATCCAAATCTAACTTCACTTTTTAAATCCTTTAAAATTTGGTCTAGCATTTTTTTATTCAAAAGTAAAAAAATACCAGCTAAACGGAAGCCAGTTTTATCTCAAATTTATACTTTTGCACATGCAAAAAAATGTACTTATTCTCGATTTTGGATCTCAATATACACAGCTCATCGCTAGGCGAGTTCGCGAGTTAAACATCTATTGTGAAATCCACCCCTTCAATAAATTGCCTGAAGACTTATCTGCTTTTAAAGCTGTTATACTTTCAGGAAGTCCTTTTTCCTGTAGAAACCCCGAAGCGCCTCAACCAGATTTGAGTCAGATTAAGGGAAAACTTCCGCTTTTAGGGGTTTGCTTTGGTGCTCAATTTATGGCGCATAACTTTGGAGGTGAAGTCGTAGGTTCTAATACCAGAGAGTTTGGAAGAGCCAACCTGTCCTTTATAAAAGATAAAGAACCTCTTTTTGAAGGAATCCTTGAGCAATCGCAAGTATGGATGTCTCATAGCGACAGCATCAACTTCTTACCAGATCATTTTATAAGAATGGCGGGTACAAGCGACGTGCTTAATGCAGCTTACAGAATTGAAGGAGAAGACACATATGGAATTCAGTTTCATCCAGAGGTTTATCACTCTTCAGATGGTGCACAACTCTTAGAAAACTTCTTAGTTCATATTGCCCAAGTTCCACAAACCTGGACTCCATCTGCTTTTGTAGATATGACGGTAGCCGACTTGAAAGAAAAAATTGGAAATGATAAAGTGATACTTGGCTTAAGTGGCGGAGTAGATTCTACAGTGGCTGCAACTTTGCTCCACAAAGCAATCGGTAAGAATCTACATTGCATCTTTGTGAATAACGGATTACTGAGGAAAAATGAATTCGACTCTGTTCTTGACCAGTATAAACACATGGGGCTAAACGTAAAAGGTGTCGATGCCACAGATTTATTTTTGGACGCTTTACATGGTGTTTCTGACCCTGAGCAAAAGAGAAAGAAAATAGGAAATTCATTCATCGAGGTTTTTGATGATGAAGCATCCAAAATAAAGGACGCGACCTTTTTAGCTCAAGGGACTATCTATCCTGATGTCATAGAGTCTATTTCTGTCAATGGCCCTTCTGCAACTATAAAATCACATCACAACGTAGGAGGCTTGCCAGATTTCATGAAATTGAAAATCGTTGAGCCTCTAAGAATGTTGTTTAAAGATGAAGTGAGACGGGTAGGAGCAGAAATGGGCATCGATCCTAAACTTCTGGGAAGACATCCTTTTCCTGGACCTGGTTTGGCCATTCGAATTTTAGGAGAGATTACTAAAGAAAAAGTAAGTATATTACAAGAAGTTGATGCTATTTTTATTGACGCGTTAAGAGAATGGGACTTGTATGACAAAGTTTGGCAGGCAGGAGCAATTTTACTTCCTGTAAATTCCGTTGGAGTGATGGGAGACGAAAGAACTTACGAAAAAGTAGTCGCCTTAAGAGCTGTAGAATCCACAGATGGGATGACCGCAGATTGGGTAGATTTACCTTACAACTTTCTCCAAAAAGTATCTAATCAGATAATAAATCGTGTTAAAGGCGTTAATAGAGTAGTGTACGACATTAGTTCTAAACCACCAGCAACCATAGAATGGGAATAATGAAAAGATTTATTTTAAGTAGTATTTTAGTGTTAGCTTCTGTTAACCTAAGTGCGCAAGACCTTAAAAGTTATACAGCAGAACAAGGCGAAACGCTTCAAGAAATAGCTTCAAAATTTCAGGTGGATGTATTAACCTTAAGAAAGTTGAATCCTTCTATAAGCGAACTCAGAGATATATCGAGACAACTTTTGGTAGTTCCCGCTCAGCCTGATTTTAGTTTGAATTCAACCGTGAAGTTAATTCCTTACGATGTAAGTCCTAAAGAGACGCTTTATAGTATTTCAAAGACTTACAATTTAAAAGTCAAAGACTTAAAGACCTATAATCCATTTCTTTTTGAGAGGGAATTAGACTATAATGATATACTTAGGATCCCTGTATATGAACTTAAAGACAAAGATCTAGACATTAACCAGAGTATTAAAAACTCTGATTTTAGTACTTTAATGCACCTTGTTTTGCCTAAAGAAACGAAGTATGGGATTTCCAGAAAATATGGGCTAAGTGTAGAACAATTGGAAGCGCTTAATCCTGGTATTAGTGAAAAAGAAATCCAACCTGGGCAATTTGTGAAAATCCAGCGTCCTGTTGAAATTAAGAGTTCTCCAAGACCTAGAGGTGAAAATTATGTTTACTTAAAGGTAGATCGTGAAAACTCTATTCAATCCATTTCTGAAAATTACGATGTGACAGAAAATGACTTATTGGCTTCCAATCCTTCTTTGAAATTTGAAGGGATGAGTGAAGGTCTAATTCTAAAAATACCTCAAATAGATGAGGCTGAACTTTTAAAATATCAAAAATTTACTTTTGAAGATAAACTTAAGTATTTTGATACAAAATCTATTGCTCTGATGCTTCCCTTGAATTTAGAGCGAACGGAAATTGATAGTATCAGTTCGAGTTCCCTTCTCAAAAATAGCAATCTGCTAAGAATTTCGCTGGATTTTTATGAAGGTATACAGATGGCTATCGATTCTGCATCTGCAAGGGGAATCTCTGTGAATATGGATGTTTACGATACTCGAAACGATCCCTCTTACGTCTCTCAACTTTTAACTGAGGATTTTAAAAAGTATCAGGCTGTAGTTGGTCCATTATTGGACCCAAGTCTTAAGAAAGTCACCAACTTCCTATCGAGAGACAATGTTCCTGTTATTTCTCCACTGGTAAATCCAAAATTTGAATTTAACAATCTCTTCAGTACGCTCCCCAAAGACGAAGCAATGCAAGAGTTGTTAATCACTTATATTCAAAAGTCGTGGAAGGATCAAAATCTGGTCATTTTAACCGATAGTATTTCAAAACCTATCCAGAGAAAATACACTTATACATTTCCAGATCTTAAAGTTGTGAATCAAAAAGATTCACAATACTTGCAAAAAATGGACATACAACCTCATTTAGATTCTTTAAAAACCAATTGGTTTATTTTGGAAACAGAAAATATAGGTATTGCTGAGTCAACCGTTTCTTTTTTGAAATCCTTTTCTAGAAAAGGGTACGACATTAGGCTTTTTACTTCAAAACGGAATTCATTTTATGATGATGAAATTTCAAACTACTATCTCAGTGATCTCCAATTTACATTTCCATCTATTTCAAAATCTTACTTAGCATCGACAGATAGCCAAACTTCCAATGCCTATTACATCAAGCATGGTGCGTATCCAAACCGCTATGTGATGAGAGGTTATGATGTGATGATGGACTTGCTCTTAAGGTTGACTTATGCTAAAACTCTTCAATCTTCTACCGACATACAAGGCTATACTGAGCATCTTGAGAATAAATTTAATTACACTAAAAATGAATTTAGTTTAGGCTACGAAAATGATGCGATTTATCTTTTTCAGTATGGTAAAAATTTAAACATTGAAGCTATTGATTTGTCAAAATTCCTAAGAGAAGGCGAATAATTTAATAGAGCTTGTAAAGCTAAAATTCAATTTGGCTGGCTTTAAGTTTCGCAGTCTCAAATTCAGCAATAAGATTTTCAACAATCATTTTAGCGGGTATAACATCATCTATCAATCCAGAGATTTGCCCAATTTCTAGCTCACCTTCTTGTAGGTCACCTTCAAACATTCCCTGTTTTGCTCTTGCTCTTCCAAGTAATTGTTTAAGGTCTTCTTTTGAAGGAGAGGTTGTGTATAAGCTTTCGATATCATCGTAAAATTTATTTTTTAAAAGCCTTACAGGGGCCAATTCTTTTAAAGTAAGCTTAGTATCGCCTTCTTGAGCTTTGAGGACTTCATTTTTGAAATTGATATGAGATGAAGCTTCATCACTAGCTACAAATCGAGTTCCTACCTGCACAGCATCAGCACCAAGAATCATCGCGGCTAACATGCCAGCTCCCGTAGCAATTCCTCCAGCAGCGATAAGAGGAATGTCCAAGTCTTTCTTGACCATGGGAAGTAACGTAAAGGTGGTGGTTTCTTCACGTCCATTATGACCTCCTGCTTCAAATCCTTCTGCAACTACAGCGTCTACCCCAGCTTCTTGAGATTTCAACGCAAACTTTACACTGCTTACTACATGAACCACTTTTATACCGTGAGACTTTAAATGAGCTGTCCATGTTTTTGGATTCCCTGCAGAAGTAAAGACGATAGGTACTTCCTCTTCTATAATGATTCCCATGATTTCATCCAAATCTGGATACAACATAGGAACATTGACCGCAAAAGGCAGTGAGGTTGCTTTTTTACATTTTTGAATATGCTCTCTTAAAATATCTGGATACATAGAGCCAGCACCAATGATTCCCAGGCCGCCAGCTTTACTGACTTCACTTGCCAGCTTCCAACCACTTGCCCAGATCATCCCAGCTTGAATTAAAGGGTATTTAATACCGAATAATGACGTTATTCTATTTTGAGACATGAAAAAACATTATGCAATTACACCTGACCCTAATAATTCGTCTTCGTGGTACCAAGCCACGAATTGACCTTCAGAAATGGCAGTCTGTTCATCTTCAAAAATAACATAAAGTTCATCTTTCATCTTGTAAAGCTTAGCTTTTTCTAAAGGTTGTCTATAACGGATTCTTGCCATCACCTCCATGGTATCGCCTTCTTTTAATTCCAGATCTTGTCTTATCCAATGCACTTCATCATTTGTGACCCAAAGGCCTTTTTTATGAAGTCCAGGATGAGTTTTGCCTTGGCCAGTGTATAAGATATTATTTTCTACATCGGTATCTATGACAAAAAGCGGTTCTTTGGTACCTCCAATAGCTAAACCCTTCCGCTGTCCTTTTGTAAAAAAATGAGCCCCATCATGAGTGCCTAGAACTTTACCAAACTCAGGTTTCAAACTCAATTTTTTGCTATCCTTTTTAAGTTGACTTATTAATTCTGAATTTGCTTTCGTTGACTTTTTTGCTTTAAAGACGTCGTGAGAAGAATCAATTTCGATCACTTGGCCCTGTTTGGGTTGAAGCTTTTGCTGAAGAAAATCAGGTAACTTGACTTTACCAATAAAGCATAAACCTTGAGAATCTTTTTTATCTGCAGTGATTAAATTTTGAGATTTAGCGATTTGTCTCACTTCAGATTTTTGAAGCTCTCCAACTGGAAAAAGTGTTTTAGCAAGCTGCTTTTGAGACACCTGACATAGAAAATAAGATTGATCTTTATTCTTATCTTTTCCTGCTAACAATCTATAGATGGTTTCACTGTTTTCTTCAATGCTGTCTTTTCTGCAATAATGCCCTGTGGCGACATAGTCTGCGCCAAGAGAGGTCGCGATATCCATAAATACATCAAACTTTATTTCTCTGTTGCAAAGTACATCTGGGTTGGGAGTTCGACCTTTTTCGTATTCGGCGAACATATAGTCCACAATACGTTCTTTATACTGCTTGCTGAGGTCTACGGTCTGAAAAGGGATTCCTAATTTTTCAGCAACCAACATGGCGTCATTGCTGTCCTCAAGCCAAGGGCATTCGTCACTAATGGTTACAGAATCATCGTGCCAATTTTTCATAAATAAGCCTATAACGTCGTACCCTTGCTTTTTGCATAAATAAGCAGCTACACTGGAATCAACACCACCACTTAAACCAACAACAACTCTTTTCATGACTCTTAATTTAAAGTACAAAATTACGAAAGTTTATTTTGACTCAGTTAAAATAGCTTTGTTAACTTCTTCTTATAAGATTCATTTCGTTTCAAGTTTTTAACTTAAAATAACAAAATAATGATGAGATGTTTCTAAATTGTAAATAAAAATAAGGCCCATGAAAAAGAAAATGTTCTTACCTAAATCAATCCTAATACTACTAGTTGCTTCCTTTCTGTTTGCCTGTGGTGATGAAGACGATGCTGCAACTCCAATTTCGAATGATCCAACTACTTTCGAAATTATCTCTGAAAGTCCAGATCATACTATATTAGAGGATTTACTTTTGAGTTCTGGTTTAGATCAGGCCTTAAATTCAGGGATATATACTGTATTCGCCCCTACCGATTCTGCATTTGGAAATATAGATACTTCTAATTTAAGTGATAGTCAATTAAAAAATATTCTATTGAATCATGTTGTTCAAGGTGCAGCTGAGTCTTCAAATCTTTTCACTACTTACCTGAATACATTAGCTGTTGAAAGCTTATCCGGTGTAGAAAATAATTTAAGTTTATACGTCAATGTCGGAACTGACATAACTTTAAATGGTCAATCTGTTGTTACTGGTCCAGATAATTTAGCCTCCAATGGAGTGGTCCATATTGTGGATGAAGTTATTACCATTCCAGATGTAACTACTTTTGCTATAGCAGATCCAACATTTGGAACCTTGGTCGAAGCTTTAACCTTAGATGGGCAGCCAGATTTTGTGGCTACCTTAAGTTCTTTTGAGGCTCCCGCTCCGTTTACTGTTTTTGCTCCTACCAACGATGCATTTGTAATTGCATTGGTTGAATTGGGTGTTGAGAGTTTGACGGATATTGACCCAACAGTTCTAACGTCAATATTGAATACACATGTTATTGCTAATGCCAACATTACATTAGCCGAACTGGAAAGTGGAACAATTGAAACTTTAGGTGAAACGTTCGAACTAGATGCTCCAAATGCTACAATAACAGATCAAAATGGAAGAACAATTGCTATTGTTGTGACGGATGTGCAAGCGGGTAACGGAGTTGTTCATGTGGTAAGCAGTGTAATTCTCCCAGACTTAAATTTAGATCCACCACCATCGGCCAATAGTGTAGAAATGACAGTTGGTAACAATGGGGTTTCATCTTACTTCGTAAGTAATATCACTGGAAATGAAACTGTAACTCCCTTAAATGAAGCCAATAGTTCTTGGATTTTAACTGAAGGTACGCGTTATAAACTTACCATTACTGGGGCTAATTCTCATCCCTTCGAACTAAGAAATTCAAACGGAGATGCTCTTTTAAGCCAAAGTAATGAGGGGTCATTTGAAGCAGATACCGCAGTTGACTTTCAAACTGATGGACAACAATTCGACTTTACAGTCACACCCGAGTTAGCTGCTGAATTAAACAAATACTTTTGTACGATTCATTCAGGCATGAATGGTATGGTGAGTGTTCAGTAATTTTTATAAGCTTTATCAAACTAAAAAGGAGACCAATTTTGGTCTCCTTTTTTTATGTAAAATACATTTATTTTTATTTTTTATCTTCTTGTTTTTTCTTTTGTTGTTCAGCTGCTTGTTCCATAATTTGTTGAAACCTTTGGCCAATCTTCCCTTTCTTCTTTTTGGGTTTTTTCTTCTTTTCTTCAATCTTTGCGAGAATCTTTTTATCATCTATAATGACATGTTTTATAACCAGCATAATCCCAATGGTAATTAAGTTGGAGATAAAGTAATAAAGAGATAAACCACTCGCATAATTATTAAAGAAAATAAGCATAATAAAAGGAGCAAAATACATGATCACCTTCATGTTAGGCATACCTGGCTGAGTGCTTTGTTGCATATTTTGTCCAGCAGTCATTTGGGTATAAAAGAAAATAGCTATAGAGGCTAAAATAGGAAACAAACTCACGTGATTTCCATACGCCCAAGATACTAATGGAATATAGGCATCCCACTCGAAAATAACATCGTAGCTCGATAGGTCATCCGCCCATAGAAATCCTTTTTGCCTTAAGTCAAAAGCACTTGGGAAAAATTGAAAGAGCGCATAAAAGACTGGTATTTGTAGCAAGGCAGGAATACAACCTGCTAATGGGCTTACTCCGGTTTTGCTATACAGCTTCATGGTTTCCTGCTGCTTTTTCGCGGCATTGTCCTTGAACTTTTCATTGATTTCATTGATCTCTGGTTTCAAAACTTTCATTTTGGCTTGAGACACGTAAGATTTGTAAGTGATAGGGGATAAGACAATTCTTACGACGATAGTCATGACAATAATAGCAAGACCATAACTAGGAAGGTTACTACTCAAAAAGCCGAAAAATGGAATAAAAATATATCTGTTTATCCAACCGAATAATCCCCAACCTAAAGGAACAATTTCATCTAATTTGCGTTCATAAGAACTCAAAACATCAAAATCTGAAGGGCCATGATACCAATTCATGGTTTCCGAGAATTCTCCGTTATTTAATTTTAAGGGGACTTCAGCAAGGAAATTTTTAGTATAAACCGTATCAATCTGTTCATCTTGAACTAGGTTCTTTGAAGTCATTTTTCCTTTTTCAAACGGATTATCTGTCAATAAGACCGATGTAAAAAAGTGTTGTTTAAAAGCTATCCAGTTAATCGATTCATCTTCTTCTATGGCCTCGTCGCCTTGTCCTGTATAATCGTCCTTTTCATCTTCATAGAGGTATTTAATTTCAGTATATCTGTTTTCATAAGAAATACTCTTGGCTTTTCTTAGAACTTTTACTTCCCAAGATAAGTTAGCTGGATCGGAAGAAATCACACTGTTTAAACCTTGAGAACGTATCCCAAAATTCATCATGTAATCCTCTGTCTCAAGTCCATAGTAAAATTCAAGAAATTCAAGATCGGAGACTTTGGTCCGCATGGTTAAGACTTGATTTCCATTCTCAGTGTTAAGATTGGGCTCAAAGTAAAGATCACGAGTATTTATGACACGGCCATCGTTGGTTTCAAATTCAATATTAAAATCGGCATTTCCATCTTTTATGAGATAAACAGGATCACCTTTATAGGTGTCAAATTTTTTCATCTTAGCTTCAACAATTTGTCCACCTTTGTTGCTAACCTCCAATTTTATAACCTCATTTTCGATGGTGGTCACTGCATCATCTTTAGCAAAATCTTGTAAAGCAGAATAAGCAAAGGCGCCATAGTCTCTTTTGGCAAGCTCGCTTTTTACAGAATCTTGGAGGTTGCTAGTTATTCCTTTTTCTGGTGAGCTTTTAGGAGTTTGCTGAGAAGTAGAAACAGGATTTGTTGTAGAATTGGTTTCAACTTGTTTTGTATTATCTTGCTCAGGAACTATGTCCTTATTAGGATTTAGGTACATTACCCCAATAAGAATTAGCCCAATAAGTGCAAATCCAATAATGGAGTTTTTATCAAATGTCTTTTTTTCTTCCATTGACTATATATTGTATATTTTGATTTTACAAAATCTTTGCAAAAATCAACATTTTGTTTCAATTAAGTAAGATTAATCTCGGATTATTTGCTGAGTTGATCCTATTATAATTGATGACTGTGTTTTTTTGCAGCTTCTATAAAACTTAAAAACAAAGGATGTGGAGTCGCTACTGTACTTTTATATTCTGGATGAAATTGTACTCCAACAAACCAAGGGTGATCTTCAAGCTCAATGCTTTCAACAAGTCCCGTTTGTGGATTTTTGCCTGAACAGATAAAGCCATGGCTTTCTAAGTCACTCACATATTTGTTATTAACTTCATATCTATGTCTGTGGCGTTCAGAAATTTGAGTAGTTCCATAGATTTCAGCTAATTTAGAGCCAGGTTGCAGTTCACAGTCCCAAGCACCCAAACGCATAGTGCCTCCCATTTGTTGGATATTCTTTTGATCCTCCATGAGACCAATAACGGGGTGTGAAGTTTTTGGATTCATTTCTGTTGAATTTGCCCCTTCCAGGCCTAATACATTTCTAGAAAATTCTATGACAGCCATTTGCAAGCCAAGGCAAATGCCTAAAAATGGAATTTTATGTGTTCTAGCATAATGTACGGCATTTATTTTACCTTCTATACCACGCTCACCAAAACCAGGCGCTACCAAAAGTCCATCGAGTTGATGGAAAATAGTTTCATTGTGCTTTTTCTTTTCCGAGTTGATCCAAACTACTTTTACCTTCACATCATTATAGGCTCCGGCATGAATAAAAGACTCTAAAATAGATTTGTAGGAATCTTGAAGATCGACATATTTCCCTACAAGTCCAATAGATAACTCCTCTGTGGCATTTTTAAGCTTGTCGACGAAGAAGTTCCATTTATCGAGGTTTGGAACTACATTGTCTTCAAGATTAAGTTTTTTGAGTGTAATTGTATCCAGTCCTTCTTCGGCCATTAGGTTAGGAACATAGTAAATAGATTCAGCATCTATGGATTGAATAACCGCTTCTTTCTTAACGTTACAAAATAAAGCCAATTTGTTACGGATGTCATCGTTGATTTGGTGTTCGGTTCTACACACCAAAATTTCAGGAGAGATTCCACTTTCCATCAGTGTTTTGACACTGTGCTGAGTAGGTTTTGTCTTTAGTTCTTTAGCAGCAGACAGGTAAGGAATAAGAGTAAGGTGAATTACTAAAGAATTATGATCTCCGAGCTCCCATTTTAGCTGTCTTACAGCCTCAATATAGGGTAAAGACTCTATATCGCCAACAGTACCTCCAATTTCAGTGATAACAATATCATAGGAGTTGTCTTGACCTAAGATTTGTATACGTTCTTTAATTTCATTGGTAATATGAGGAACCACCTGAACTGTTTTCCCCAAGAAATCTCCTCTTCGCTCTTTATCGATGACACTTTGGTAGATTCTTCCAGTGGTAACATTGTTGGCTTGTGAGGTATTCACATTCAGAAAACGCTCGTAATGGCCAAGATCTAGATCGGTTTCAGCTCCATCTTCAGTGACAAAACACTCACCATGTTCATAAGGATTTAGAGTCCCTGGATCTATATTGATATAAGGATCTAGTTTTTGGATGGTAACTTTATAGCCTCTTGCTTGAAGAAGTTTAGCTAAAGATGCTGCGATTATTCCTTTCCCTAAAGACGAAGAAACACCGCCTGTTACAAAAATATACTTTGTATCGGCCATTTGTGTTGGAAGTTTGTGTCTATATGGGATGCAAAAATATCATTTAATTTTTGCTTAAGTAGGTAAAAACCTTAAAATAATTTCAATTGGTATTTCTGATTTTTCTCAAAATAAATTCAAGTCCATTCACTTTCATCTCTAAGATTTCTCGCATTTGTTCCCCTAGCTTATTTTCAGGGAAACCTTTTCGCTTATACCAAATAAGATAGTATTCTGGGATGTCTGCCAGATAGTAACCTTTATATTTACCAAAATGCATTTTAGCATGGGCAAGTTCGATAAGGGTTTTTTTCTGAAAATCTGGATTCATAAGGGAAACATTTAAGATTATACTAGTAAGAATCTTGCTTAATGCTAAGTTACCAATAAACCTTTTTAAATTATTGTGGCCAACTATTAAATTATTACTTTTGTGCTCCAAATTTATATCATAAAACCTGATTATGAATCTACATGAATATCAAGGCAAAGAAATATTAAGCAGTTTTGGTGTTGGCATCCAAAAAGGGATCCTAGCCAAAACTCCTAAAGAAGCTGTTGAAGCTGCAAAAAAACTCACTGAAGAAACCGGAACTGGATGGCATGTTATAAAAGCTCAAGTTCATGCTGGTGGACGTGGAAAAGGAGGTGGAGTTAAGCTCGCCAAAAACCTTAAAGAGGTGGAGCAGATAGCAGATGAGATTTTAGGAATGCATTTGGTAACCCCTCAAACTAGTAAAGAAGGTAAAGAGGTACATCAAGTTCTTATTACAGAAGACGTTTATTATCCAGGGGATAATGAGCCAGAAGAATATTACATGTCTGTTTTGCTAAACAGAGCTACAGGAAGAAATATGATTATGTATTCTCCAGAAGGCGGAGTGGATATAGAAAGTGTAGCAGAAAATACACCAGAAAAAATATTTACTGAAGAAATAGATCCTGCCACAGGTATTCTTCCGTTTCAAGCTCGTAAAATTGCTTTCAACTTTGGATTAGAAGGGAAAGCCTTTAAAGAAATGACCAAATTCGTTACTGCTTTGTATAAAGCTTATGAAGGTTCTGATTCTTCTTTATTTGAAATCAACCCTGTTTTGAAAACCAGTGATGATAAAATTATAGCAGTAGATGCTAAAGTAACTTTAGACGATTCAGCATTATTTAGACATAAGGATTACCAAAGCATGCGCGATACGCGTGAAGAAGATCCTACAGAAGTTGAAGCTAGAGAAGCTGGTTTGAGTTATGTCAAACTTAATGGTAATGTTGGTTGTATGGTCAACGGCGCTGGACTGGCCATGGCAACTATGGATTTAATAAAATTTGCTGGAGGAGAGCCTGCCAACTTCTTGGATGTTGGAGGAACTGCAGATGCAAAACGAGTAGAGCAAGCTTTTAAACTTATTCTGAAGGACAAAAAAGTAGAAGCTATTTTAATCAACATTTTTGGAGGTATCGTAAGATGTGATCGAGTCGCTAAAGGTATTATTGAAGCTTATAAAAATATGGGAGACCAAATAAATGTCCCTATCATTGTAAGGCTTCAAGGAACCAATGCTGAAGAAGCTGTGAAATTGATCCACGAAGCTGGAATTAATGTGGAAACTGCTGTTCAATTTAAAGAAGCTGCAGATAAAGTACAAAAAGTTTTAGCTTAAATCTTAAGTTTATATAATATTAAAGCCCTGATATTCAGGGCTTTTTTTATGCTTAAATGTTCACCTTTTCCTTTTTAGATTCTTTTTCCAGAATATAATCTCCTAGATAATCAGCATCCTTTTGGATGCCCCCTAAAGTGGCAGAAGCTCTAGTGTGCAACCAAGGCAAACCGATAAAATATAAGCCATCAATATTGCTTACTCCCCTATGATGAAGAGGGTAGCCGTTTTTGTCTAATTCCAAACCTTCTATCCATTCAAATTTTGGTCGATATCCTGTGGCCCAAATTATATTTCTGACATCAGTTAATTCAGCTTCTTCTGTTACAATTTTATGAGAATTGGCATTGATGGTTTTTCCAACTGGAATTACATTTTCTTTATTCAAAATGCCTTTTACATCTACTCCTATAATGGGTTGTTTGGACTCGCTTATCTTTTTTCCTAACCAAGATGTTTTGCTAAAGCTCAAATATCCCGTCTTAGTGAACCACCACCATAAAGTTTTACCTAAAAATTCCTGCGGTAAAGTTTTAACTTCTATATCTCCAGAAAAATAGACGTCTCTATCCGTATTGGAAATTTCGTCCAAGATCTGATATCCAGAATCTCCAGCTCCAACGACCATCGCCTTTCCTTTTTGCAATTGACTCGGATTTTTATAATAATCGCTGTGAATTTGAAAAACAGAGGAATCTATCTTTTGGTAAAATGGGGGTGTGTAAGGAATATGAAATGGTCCTGTAGCTATGATGACTTGCTCCGCTTCATAAAATCCATCTTCGCATTTGACCACAAAATAATCAGATTTATCTTGAATTTCTGTGACTAGAGTATCGAATTCAATAGGAATATCGAAGGTATCCACATAGGATTTAAAATATTCAGCAACTTCATATTTATCTGGATAGTGTCCTTTAGGTTTTGGAAATTTAAGACCTTTTAGATTGTTAAATTCAGAAGGGGTAAATAAGGTTAGAGAGTCCCATCGCTTTAACCAAGAGGCTCCTATTTCACTTTCCTTATCTAAGACTACATAATTTTTTTGTAACTGTTTAAGCTCGTAAGCCATAGACAAACCAGCTTGTGCAGCGCCAATAATTATAAAATCCAACATTTTTTTTTCAGTTTTTTATAATATACACTGAAAAGGGCTTATATCCAAACAGTTAAGACTTTATTCTTTGATTGAGTTTAAAGTATTGATTATAAATATAGAGTATCAACACACCAAAACTCACCGCGACAACAATCAAAATGGTATTGATAATATTATCTGCAGAAAATGAAAGTTTGATAAGAATGGTTGAAATAACAAAACCTGAATTACGGATAACCCTGCTAAATTCTTCAGTTTGAAGGAATGAAAACAATAATAATAGGACATCTATAAGAATTAAAACAGTAAAGAAGTCATCAAAGAAAATGGTATTCACTGTTTTAATAGAGGTAGATGAGTAATCGGTACTATTAAACGTTTCATAAAGCCAGCTTCCGAGAGAAAAAATGGCGAGAAGGACAATAACCGGGACTAAAATAGTTGCAAAAGCATTCTTTACTTTAATGTGGGTTTTAGTCTTGTTGTTCAATTTCTCTTTTTCGACCTTATTTTTAGCATTTAGCTTATAGAATTGAAAAATCAAGAAGAATAAGGCTAAGGTTGCCAATAAATCTACGGTAAATTGGATATCACCTTCAATGGAAAACCAATCGGATGAAAATTCGAGATTCGATAAATCGTAAAAGATTTTCCGAATCAATATCAGAGTAATAATTTCGTATTGCTTACCAATGTAAATGGTAATGGACTTAGGGAGGTAGAACACCAAAAGGTAAACCTCGTAAATTAATATAATTGAGAATGGGGTATAAATAGCAGATATGGGGCTAATAATTAAGTTCCCATCATATTTACCTACATCCAAAAAATCGAAATCTATAAGTCCTATAATCCCTAAGTGGATTCCAAAACTTACGATAGCTACAATAACAATAATTTTCTCTAGCTGTTCTTTTAAGGTCTCTGAGAGGAAAAAAGAATTTAAAGATTTAAAAGACTCTTTGAAATTGAAATTTAACATTTTTAAAGGTAATCAAATTGTTAAATTAAAATTGATAACAAACGTTATTTAAGAATTAATATCCTCCATAATCATTTTAGCGTGAATTCTAGAGTTTTCTATAAACCATTTATGTGTTTCCATACCCCCACAAATAACACCGGCAAGATAGATGCCTTCTACATTGGTTTTCATAGTTTGAGGGTTGTAGGTAGGTATTGAAAGGCCGTCGTCACTTAAGTCCAACCCAAGCATTTTTAGAAATTCAAAGTTTGGGCGATACCCAGTGAGCGCAAGTACAAAATCATTTTCTATTTCTTGAACATGTCCTTGTTCATCTTTAAATTTAACGTAATCTTTTCCAACCTCTGTTAATTCAGAATTGAAATAAGCCTTGATACTGCCTTCTTTAATTCTATTGAGAACATCTGGTCTTACCCAATACTTTACGCGTTCCCCAATTTGCTCACCTCTTACTATCATAGTCACATCGGCCCCTTTTCGATAAGTTTCTAAAGCTGCATCTACAGAGGAATTACTCGCTCCCACAACGACTAGTTTTTGGGTAGCATAATAATGAGGATCTCTATAATAGTGAGAGACTTTTTCCAACTCTTCTCCAGGAATATTAAGGTAATTTGGGATATCGTAGAATCCTGTTGAAACAACAATATTCTTGGCTTGATATTCTGCTTTACTTGTAGATATTGTAAAAAAGCTTTTGTCTTTAGTTACTTTCTCTACTTTTTCAAATAGGTTAATGTGAATTTGCTTGTAGTCTACAATCCTTCTGTAATATTCCAAGGCTTCTTGCTTGGTAGGTTTGTTATTATTACTTACAAATGGAATTTGATCTAATTCTAACTTTTCAGAGGTAGAGAAAAAAGTCATTTTGTCTGGATAATTATATAAGGAGTTGACTAAGGCTCCTTTTTCTATAATGATATAAGAAAGATTCTTTTTTTTAGCTTCTATTGCGCTAGCTATACCTATGGGTCCACCACCAACAATCAACACGTCATACGTCATAGTTTATTTATTTATAGAATTTTTAAGGTTCAAAATAGTTTCTTTTGGATCATCACTTTTAAAGACATAGCTTCCTGCGACTAAGACATCTGCGCCACAAGCTATGAGTTTTTCAGCATTCTTATCGGTGACTCCTCCGTCAATTTCGATCTTAGTATCAGCGCCTTCCTCAAGAATCAATGTCTTGAGTTGTTTTATTTTTTCGTAAGTACGTTCAATAAAGTGTTGTCCACCAAAACCCGGATTTACGCTCATAAGACATACCATATCTATATCATTGATGCAATCCCTCAATAACTCTACATTGGTATGTGGATTAAGAGCAACACCAGCTTGCATTCCATGGTTTTTAATAGATTGTAAGCTTCTGTGCAAATGTGTACAGGCTTCGTAATGTACCGTAAGCATATTTGACCCTAAGTCTGCAAACTCCTTTATATATCGATCTGGATCAACAATCATGAGATGAACATCGATGAATTTTTTGGCATGTTTGGAAATAGCCTTTAAAACAGGCATCCCAAAAGAGATATTAGGCACAAACACACCATCCATAATATCGATATGGAACCAATCTGCTTGACTTGTATTTACCATTTCTACATCACGTTGTAAATTGGCAAAATCTGCGGCGAGTATAGATGGGGCGATTAGTTTATCACTCATGATTTATATTTTGATGCAAAAATAAGGTTTTAGTCGGGTAAGTTGTCCATATATTCACAAAAACCCTTTGCGTTTAAGAGCTGTTTAACTGTATTTTGCAACTTGATTAAACGATAACGATGTTGCAAACTTTTGTTCATTACGCGAATCATTTTTTAGTGATCTTTTTTATTGCTAGGTTGTATACTCCTCAACACGTTTGGAGAAGCTATTTGGTTTTATTGGCTACCATGCTTGTTGATATAGACCATTTATGGGCGATTCCTATTTTCGATCCCAGTCGATGTAGCATAGGCTTTCATACGTTTCACTCGGAAATAGCGATTCTAGTTTACATCCTCACCTTCATCTTTGTAAAAAATAAATGGGTGAGACTTATAAGCATAGGCTTGATATTTCATATGATTACAGATGCCATTGATTGCATTTGGTCTAACTTTGACTGTTTTCAGGATTATTTCATATCTTGATAAATCATTTGGTTTTATGAAACTGCTCTATTTTTTTTTCCTTCTGAATATTATAACTACTGGTATAAATGCTCAAGAACAAAACCTGAAGCTTATAGATAGTGTAGTCTTGCCCGCAGATCGTTTTTGGGGGGTAGATGTTTACGACAGATTTTACTTTTCTGAAAGAAATGTGTTTTATAAAACTGAAAACAAGCAAAAATTTCAATTTCAAGATTTGCAACTCGGTGATCTCGAAAGTGTAGATTTATTAAATCCTCTAAGCATTCTTTTGTTTTATAAAGAAGCCAATACCATTGTCATTTTAGATAATCGATTGAATGAAATAACCCGTATTAATTTCGGCGTTATTTCAGATTTTAAAACGGTTGATTTCGTGGGGGTTTCTAAAGATAATTTACTGTGGATTTTTAATGCAGATATACAGCAATTGGAATTGTTCGACTATCAAAATGAACTTACACAAAACACCTCATTACCTATAAACCAAGAGATCTTACATTTCAAAAGCAATTACAATTTCTGTTGGCTTCAGCACCCAAGCTCATTTACAAAGCACAACATCACAGGAAGTGTGGTGGACAGATTTAGCCTGGAAGGAGCAATATCCTTTGCTACGTTTAAAAGTCAAGTGATGGTGCAAACCCAGTCGGGTTTGGAGTTGTTTGAAAAGGACCCAAGTCAAAGAATCTCTTTTAAAAAACCTAAAATTAGGTTCAATCAATTTTATTTCAATGCCCAAAACCTCTATATTTACAGCGATAAAGTACTTTATACATACAGACTAACCCTCGTAAATAATTGATTATATGCACGTTGCAATCGCTGGAAATATTGGAGCAGGAAAGACAACTCTTACCAAACTTATAGCTAAACATTATAATTGGAAAGCAGAATACGAAGATGTTATTGAAAATCCCTTTTTGGAAGATTTTTACGAAGACATGAAACGTTGGTCCTTCAACCTACAAATTTACTTTTTGAACAGTAGGTTTAGACAAATTCTCGAAATCCGCGAAAGCGATACAGACATCATTCAGGATAGAACTATTTATGAAGATGCTTTTATTTTTGCTCCCAATTTACATGCGATGGGTTTGATGTCTAATAGAGATTTCAAAAACTACTCCTCTTTATTCGACCTTATGGAGTCTGTTACAGAAGCTCCGGATTTACTGATCTATCTTAGGAGTAGTGTGCCTAATTTGGTAAAGCAAATTCAAAAACGCGGTCGCGATTATGAGAATTCTATTTCTATAGATTACCTTAGTAAATTGAACGAGCGCTATGAAGCCTGGATCCAAAATTATGAAAAAAGTAAACTCTTAGTCATCGATGTTGATGAACTAGACTTTGTTGATAAGCCTGAGGACTTAGGTTTGATATTTAATAAAATAGACGGTGAAATTCACGGCCTATTTTAACGGTCTAGGATATCCTTGAGTTCAGGCCTAAAATAATCGGGTCCTTTTAAAACTTTGCCATCTTCTCTGTAAATCGGTTCTCCGTTTTTATCTAGCTTGCTCATGTTGCTTCGATGGATTTCCTCGAAGACTTCCTCTATTTTATGTTGCATACCATGGGAAATGATGGTTCCGCATAAGATGTAAAGCATGTCTCCTAAAGCATCTGCAACTTCTACAAGATCACCTTGAGAAGCTGCTTCTAGATATTCTTCATTTTCTTCTCGCATCAACTTGTAACGCAGCATGTTCTTATCAAGTCCTAGATCTGCTTTTTGGACTTCTGAAACATCGAGTCCAAAAGCTTTATGAAATATTTTTACATGTTCTAATGGCTTTTTCATAAGATTAAAAAGTATTTTTGTCAAAAATACCAAATTATGTTTACTCCAACTCCAGGGCGTATTGCCTTTATCATTTTCTTTGTTGTGGTATTTGTTTCTATTCTCATTTATTCATACATCAAAGATAGAGGTCTTCATAATAAGTACTATAAAGGAAGTCGGTTTGTGCTCTTGGGTTTTTTTATATTTATCATCTTACTTGTCCTTTTAAGATTTTACTGGAGAGAAGAATCTATCTTAGACCTCATTAAAAATATGATGGGAAGTTCTTAGGTTTCTTAAATATTATTTAACCTTTAGGTTAAATTGGAGAAAAATATCTATGTTTTTTACAAAAAACCTAGTGGTTTCTTTTTTAAGTATACTAAGTTTTATTTCTATCGCTCAAACACCAGAAATCGATAGCCTTTTTGAACACAATAAGTTTGAAAGATTAGAGGATTTGTTGTTCTAGTCTGAGGCTTTAGACTCGACTAACTTTAAGCTAGCTAAGATACGCTATCACAATACGTTTAAACAATTGGAAGAATCATTTAAGGTTCTTTACAGCATAGATACCACCACACTAGATCCAAAGCAAAAGGCTTATTATTTCTATAATCTCGCTGAGTCTTTTGATATGAATAGCAATTTCGATCTTGCTGCGCTTAACTATACCAAGGCTCAAATCTATTTTAAAGAGATAGGCGACCTAGTGAGATACAATCGCATCAATTTAGACCTTTTTTACACCGTAGCCAACGAGGATGTTTACAAAAAACCGGTAGACTATCTTGATGACTTTCAGGAAATGGCAATCGAACTTAAAGATCCCATGCAAATGGTAGATCTAGAAATTGAGTTAGCTTATATGAGTTTGGAAAGCCAAGATTCTATTTCAGGCTTTCTCGATCATATTTATAACGCCTACCGTTATTTGGAAAAAGATATCAATATTTATAAGCTAGGAAACGTTCACACCTATCATGCTATGTATTATACGGATGTTGCAATTCAAAAAGATTCCGCAGAATTTTATTACAATAAAGGAATTGATATTTATCAACAACTCGGTTTACCTCATAAAACAGCCCTTGGTTATTTTAGCATGGGAGATCTTAATAGTTTTACAGGAGATTATGAGCAGGCGGTGTATTGGACCAAAAAGGCTAATAGTTTAAGGAATTTTAATTACGATTTTGAATTAACCGCTTACATCAATCAAAAACTTGCTCAAGATTATAAAGCCTTAAACCAACTCGACTCAGCATACAAATATTTAAATGAATCTTTACTTTATAGAGACAGTTTAGACATTACACAACAAAATATCACACTAACCCGATTTGAGGCGGAAAAAAAAGAGAGACAGAATTTAGTTTTAGAAAAAGAAAATGAAAGGAATGAGTCGATTATATACGGTTCAATAGGAGCCTTTGCCCTTCTTATATTTCTATCCATTGCCATTTATCAAAATGCAAAAAAGAAACAACTACTCATCCAGAAAAACAAGGCTCTCGAAATCAGTAAAATTGAAGAAGAGTTAAAAGAACAAGAAATTAAGGCTATAGATGCTTTAGTGGTAGGACAAGAGAAAGAGCGTGCTAGACTTGCAAGCGATTTACACGATAACATCGGGTCTAATTTTACAGCAATCAAGTCTTATTTCGATCATTTGTATAGGGAGTTAAAAGCAAAAGACTCCAAGCCCTTAGGTTTTGATAGAGCTTACGATCTATTGGAGCAAACCTATCAAGACATTAGATCACTAGCTCACCTTAAGCATAGCGGCCTTATGGCTGAAAATGAACTCATCCCTGCTTTGAGTACTTTAAGCAAAAATATCAGTTCCTTTAGTAAGATTGAAGTGGATTTCTTTCATTTTATTCCTACCGGAGATCGACTGGATGATAAATTAGAACTCAATGTGTTTAGAATTATCCAAGAGACCATGGCCAACGTGGTTAAACATTCTCAAGCCACTACAGCCTCTATCTCACTCACTAAATCTGATGATCTTTTAAATATTATTATAGAGGACAATGGCGTTGGTTTCAACAAAAATAAAATTGAAGAAAAAGAGTCTTTTGGCTTACAAAGCATAAAACAGAGAGTCACCTATCTAAAAGGAGAATTTACTATAGATTCTGCAGAAGGTAACGGGACTACATTAATAATAGATATTCCACTATGATAAGAGTAGCAATTGCAGATGATCACCAAACTCTCATTGACGGTATAAGTCTTCGGTTTGGTGAAAATGAATCCATAGATCTTGTATTTTCTGCAAATGATGGTAAGGATTTTTTAAAACAGCTTAAAATCACTCCAGTAGACCTTGTGATTACAGACCTTAAAATGCCAAAAATGGACGGTGTTTCCTTAGCTAGGGAGATTAAGCGAGATTTCAAAAATGTAAAAGTTATAGTTCTTTCTATGTTCGATCAACCCGATGTGATAAATAAAATGGTAGATGTAGATGTGGACGGCTATATCTTAAAGACCTCTGCGCTAGATGAGTTGGTGACTGCTATTGAAGAGATAAATAAGGGAGGAAAATATTTCGATAAGCATCTTCATGGGCTTACAAGCTTATTTGAGGTTAATTCCACATCTTCAAAAACAAAACTATCGAATACAGAAAAAGACATACTAAACCTCATTGCTGAAGGCAAATCATCTCAAGAAATAGCTGATGAAAGAGCTTGTGCTGTTTCTACGATTCACACCCACAGAAGAAATATGGCTCATAAATTAGATCTATATGGCAAGGGGGAGCTGCTGCGTTATGCTATGGATAAAAAGTATAATTTTGAATAAAGTCAATAAGCATGTCCATATTAATTGTAAGTACAAATAGAGATCCCCAAAAATGGAGAAATACATTAATGTCTAAAAATGAATCTTTAGATATCCAAATTTATCCAGATATTGACCGCCCAGAAGATGTTGAATTCGCCATTTCTTGGAAACATCCAGAAGGTCTTTATAAAGATTTCCCAAACCTAAAAGTCATCGCTTCTATGGGAGCAGGTGTAAATCATATTTTAAAAGATAAAGATTTGCCTAAGCAGGTAAGGGTAACAAGAATTGTCGATGAGCAGTTAACAGAAGACATGAGCCAATTCGTCCTATTAAATTGTTTGGCGGTCTCTAGAAATTTTTTCACACATCTCCAAGATCAATCTGCTAAACTTTGGAATACTAAGCCTTATCAAACTCCAAAAAATACTTCAGTTGGTATTATGGGTTATGGTGTTCTTGGACAAGAAGCTGGTAAAGTTTTGAAAAAAAATGGGTTTGAGGTTATAGGCTATGCTAACTCTTCAAAAACAGTTGATGGCATCCGAGTTTATGGAGAAAAAGAACAGGTTGAATTTTTGAATAAGACTCAGATTCTGGTTTGCTTATTGCCAGTCACCGAACTCACCACAGGAATTCTGAATCTTGACCTCTTCAGAAAACTAAAAAATAAAGCCTATTTAATTAATGTGGCTAGAGGAGAGCACCTTAATGAAGATGACTTATTAAAAGCTATAGATCAGGACATCATAAGTGGAGCAAGCCTAGATGTTTTTCGAGAAGAACCTCTTCCTCGTTCTCATCCATTTTGGGAACATTCTCAAATCCAAATTACACCACATATTGCGAGTATGACAGATCCAGAGTCAGTTGCCAATCAATTGCTAGACAATTATGAGAGGATGAAAAATGGAAAAGCCTTACTGAATGAAGTGAATACTGCAAAAGGATATTAAAAGTTAATGTGCAGCTAAGTTTTTAGTGATTATAAAACCTAAAAATACAGCTAAGACTCCCAATACAAGGCTTCCTAGAGCATAAAGTAAAAACTCAAAGTAAAGATTGCTTTTTAATAAATTTAGATTTTCTGAAGAGAAAGTGGAGAAGGTTGTAAATCCGCCACAAAAACCCACTGCTAGTAAAAGCTGTAAATTCGAGTACAGAGCTTCAGATTTCATTAACCAGCCCAATAAAAACCCAATTAAAAGACTTCCTAAAATATTTACGGTTAATGTGCTAAATAAGTCAAACTTGGAGTCTACTTGCGTTTTAAAAAATAGCATTACCAAATATCGGCAGACACTTCCTAATCCACCCCCAAGAAATACTAGCAATACAGACTTCATATTTATTCAATTATGGGGATATAATAATGGGTAATCCACTTGGAAGGATTAACAGTAGAGTTTGAATTGATTTCAAATTCTAGAAAGGGTTTTAGCTGCCTATCGATTTTTAGTGATCTATTTGCAATTATGGTATTGCTATACTCAATAAACTCCTCCATATTGATATAATCCCCTGTAAGCGTGGTTTTAAAATAAGCTCCTTGACTAACGGATTTAGACAAAATCTCATAAGTGTTAGGAATAGCAATATTGTCTTGTGAACCTATTCCTGGAGAAAATATGAGATTATCCGTATTTTCATATAAATTCTCAAATAAAATAAGTCTTCCCTTATAGATTTCAAACTTTTGCTCCATCATAAAGTCTTCTATACTTTTGAAAATGGGCTCAGATTTTTCTAGGATTTTATTAAAGTTAAGTCTAGCTGCAGAGGTAGCGTGAAGCAAGTAAAATCCACCGGTTTCAACTTTACCCACAGCAGTCATATCGTAGACTGAAATTTCTTTCTGAATAAAACTTTCAAGGCTGTTTAAGCTATTTTCGATAGAGGTTTTAGCGATGTCTAGATGTGAAATTCCAGTAAATACGTATTCAGCTTTTTGCCAAAAGCTAGCATCCGATTTTAGATGAAGTATAAGATTTGAGTTCTTTTCTAAAGTTTCGAATTTCCAAGTTAAATCAATTTCAGAAAGGCTTAACCACGTTTTTAAAGTGAGCTGCTGTACAAGTGAATCCGAAACTTTAGATTTATTTTGAAGATTGATACTTTCAAATTTTGAATTCTGCCATGAAAGTGTTGAATTTTCAAAATCCTCAGAGTTGCTTAGTCTAGGATTTACAGCCTCATCCTCACCTATAGAAAACCAGTTGTGAAAGGTAGAAAAATCTTTAATCTTCGATTCGAAGAGTTTTGCGTTGATGGGGGTTTCAAAATTTATCGTTTCTTGATTATTTACACTTACCGTTGCAATATAAAGGGAGCCTACAACAAAGAGTAAAACAATAAGAAAGAAGATATATTTAAAAAATTTCATTTGGTTGTAGTTATATAAACGAATATACTTAAAATCGAGCTATGTTTTAAGATTTAGCGACGTGCCGTGAGTTCTGCAATTTTGACAATGACTTCACTAGCTTTTACCATACTTTCTAACGGAACATACTCGAACTTTCCGTGAAAATTATGCCCTCCAGCAAATATGTTAGGACAGGGTAGGCCTTTATAACTAAGTTGAGCACCATCAGTACCTCCTCTTATGGGTTTTAGGACGGGAGTGATGTGAAGCTCTTTCATAGCTTGCTCGGCAATATCTACAATGTATTTGATAGGCTCTACTTTTTCTTTCATGTTGTAATATTGATCATGAATTTCTAACTCTACAACCTCTTTTCCGTGGGTTTTATTCATTTTAGCAACAATGCCTTCAAAAAGCTCTTTTCTGGCTTCAAATTTTGCTTTGTCATGATCTCTTATAATATAGTTTAATTCAGTAAGCTCTATAGTACCATTCATTTTGCAGAGATGAAAAAACCCTTCGTAACCTTCAGTTTGTTCTGGGACTTCCTCTTTTGGTAAGACATCAATAAATTTTTGAGCGAGGTACATCGAATTTACCATTTTGCCTTTAGCGTAGCCTGGATGAACACTTATCCCCTTAAATTTGAGGGTAGCAGATGCAGCATTAAAGTTTTCGTATTCCAATTCGCCAATTTGACTTCCGTCCATGGTGTAAGCGTAGGCAGCCCCAAATTTTTCAACATCAAAATGGTGGGCGCCTCTTCCTATTTCTTCATCTGGGGTAAAACCGACCCTTATCTTTCCATGTTTTATTTCGGGATGGTCTACAAGGTATTCCATCGCCATAATGATTTCTGTAATTCCAGCTTTATCGTCGGCGCTTAAGAGAGTAGTTCCATCTGTAGTAATGAGGGTCTGACCCCCGTACAGTTTAAGATCCTCAAAATAATCGGGAGACAAGATGATGTTTTTTTCTGCATTGAGCATAATATCCCCTCCATCATAATTTTCATGAATTTGAGGCTTAATGCCAGAAGCCTTGAAATCTGGTGAGGTATCAAAATGCGACACAAAACCTATCGTTGGAACCTCGTGGTCTACGTTTGAAGGTAGAGTTGCCATAATATAGGCCTTGTCATCTATAGAAACATCTTGTAAACCGATACGTTCTAGCTCCTCTTTTAAGAGATGAGCAATAGTCCACTGTTTTTCTGTACTAGGCGTACTTTCACTATTTGGATTGCTTTGCGAATCAATTTTAATATAGGTAAGGAATCGATTTAAAAGCGTTTTAGAATCTATCATCTTTTGTTCTTATTTTGCTCAAAAATAAGAATTTGTATTCATTAACCTTCAATAAAAAGTCGCTCTTCCTAAGATTTACTTTATTTTTGTGCTCAAATTAAAGTAAAAATGTACAAACAAATTCTAAGGCCAATTTTATTTCAGTTTGATCCTGAAGCTGTACATCATTTTAGTTTCAACGCTTTGAAGTTTGCCTGTAAAATTCCTGGTTTTTCTTCAATTTTAAAAAAGAGTTTCGTTCTTGAAGATAAAAGATTGGAACGAGAGGTTTTTGGTCTTAAGTTCAAAAACCCCGTGGGTCTAGCTGCAGGGTTTGATAAAAATGCAGAACTCTATAAAGAATTAACAAGCCTTGGCTTTGGTTTTATTGAAATTGGAACAGTTACTCCAAAAGCACAACCTGGGAATCCAAAAAAGAGGTCATTTAGATTAAAGCAAGACTCCGCAATTATAAATAGATTTGGGTTTAATAATGAAGGGGTAGAGGAAGCTGTAAAACGATTGAAACAAAATCAAGATATTCTTATAGGGGGAAATATTGGTAAAAACAAAGTGACCCCTAATGAAGAAGCTATCCATGATTACGATATCAGTTTTGAAGCCCTGTTTGATTACGTAGATTACTTTGTGGTGAATGTGAGTTCGCCGAATACTCCCAACTTGAGAGCTTTGCAAGATAAGGAACCTCTACAAAAGCTTTTAAATCACCTACAAGCCAAGAATGAAAAAAAGCCAAAGCCAAAACCTATTTTGCTAAAAATAGCGCCAGACCTTACCGAAGAACAATTGATGGATATTATCGACATTGTTATATCGAGTAAAATAGCAGGGGTGATTGCGACCAATACTACTATTTCTAGAGAAGGGCTGTCTTCACCTCATAAAGATGAAGCAGGAGGCCTAAGTGGAAAGCCACTTACCAAATCTTCTACAGAGGTGATTCGCTTTTTATCGACCAAAAGCAATAATGCGTTTCCAATTATTGGAGTGGGTGGAATTATGACCCCACAAGATGCTTTGGAAAAACTGGATGCTGGTGCAAGTCTCGTGCAATTGTATACCGGTTTTGTTTATGAAGGGCCAAGTCTTATCAAAGCCATCAATCAAGCTATTCTAGATCGTAATCCCAAGTAATATATGCTTGAGCAGATTCTCCCATTCCTTATCGCTTCTATTTTTTTAACACTATCGCCAGGGCCCGACATTATTTATGTTCTTTCTGAAAGCCTGGTTGGAGGCTACAGGCGAGGACTTATGATCGCTGCTGGATTGGTAACTGGTATAATTGTTCATACGTCTTTGGTCGCTTTTGGAGTGTCTGTGGTTATTAAAAACTCTGAGACCTTGTTCTGGGGTATAAAAATCGCAGGAGCCTTATATTTGCTTTATTTAGCTTACAAAGTATATAGCTCTTCCCGAGGTGATGGATTTTCCTCAAGTGAGGAAACCAAAATTAGCAAATCTAGTTTTAGCTATTATAAAACAGGTTTGGTTATGAATATGCTCAATCCTAAAGTAACTATCTTTTTTTTAGCTTTTTTTCCTGGTTTTTTGTGGGATACCAACTCCAATTTAGTACTTCAATTTTACATTTTAGGAGGCTTATTTATGCTTCAGGCTTTTCTTATTTTTAGTGTAGTTTCAGTTTTAGCAGGTAAGGTTTCAACAGTGTTGTTTCAGAAGTCAAGTCATTTTTCTTTTTTAAAATGGTTTCAAATACTAACTTTTATAGCCATAGCTATTCTGATTTTACTTTAAGCTCATTTCATTTCTGTAAAAACCTTAAAACTGTATATTTGGCCTATGAAATCCGTCAAGATAATTGAGTGTCCTAGAGATGCGATGCAAGGTATAAAGCCCTTTATTCCAACTGAAGAAAAAGTAAAATACATCCAATCCCTTTTAAGGTGTGGGTTTGATACTATAGATTTTGGGAGTTTTGTGTCGCCTAAAGCGATTCCGCAAATGCAAGACACTTCTAAAGTCTTATCTATGCTGGATTTATCTACTACTAAAAGTAAACTCTTAGCTATTGTAGCAAATCAAAGAGGAGCTCAAGATGCTTCTCAGTTTCCAGAAATCGATTATTTGGGATATCCTTTTTCAATTTCCGAAAATTTCCAAATGCGAAATACGCATAAGACCATTGCAGAATCTGTTGAGGTTTTAAAATCTATTCTTGAGATCGCTCATAAGTCCAATAAATCTGTTGTTGCGTACTTGTCTATGGGATTTGGAAATCCCTATGGAGATCCTTGGAATACGGATATCGTAGGGAAGTGGACCGAAATCTTGGCAGATCTCGGGGTGAAAATTCTATCCTTATCGGATACCGTAGGGAGTTCCACTCCAGAGGTGATCGAAGATTTATTTTCTACGCTTATTCCTAAATACTCTACTATGGAATTTGGTGCTCATCTTCATACCACTTCAAGCGCTTGGTTCGAAAAAGTAGACGCTGCTACTAAAGGAGGATGTAGGAGGTTTGACGGAGCTATACAGGGTTTTGGAGGTTGCCCTATGGCCAAAGATGATTTAACAGGAAATATGCAGACTGAAAAAATGCTGTCTTATTTCAATTCTAAGAAGATGGAGAATTCCATAAAAATGGCAAGTTTTGAATCAGCTTACAATAAAGCATCAGATTTATTCTCTAAATACCATTAATATACTTTTTGGAAGATTCCTTTCTTTTTTACTTAGTTTTGCAGTGTGGAAAATTTAAAGAAAGATATACGAGCACTAAGCAAACAAGAGTTGCAAGAATTCTTTGTTTCTCAAGGTGATAAATCGTTTAGAGGATCTCAAGTCTACAATTGGCTTTGGAACAAAGCGACTCACAATTTTGGGAACATGACCAACTTGTCTAAAGAGACTCGACAAATGCTCGAGGATAATTTTGTGATCAATCATATTGAGGTAGACCAGATGCAACGAAGTAAAGATGGTACTATCAAAAATGCCGTTAAGCTTCACGATGGTTTTACTGTTGAATCTGTATTGATTCCAACCTTATCGAGAACCACAGCTTGTGTGTCCTCCCAGGTAGGATGTAGTTTGGATTGTAAATTTTGCGCCACTGCAAAATTGAAAAGAATGCGAAATCTCAATGCCGATGAAATTTTTGACCAAGTGGTCGCTATCGACAAAGAGAGTAGACTTTATAATGGTATACCCTTGTCCAATATTGTATTTATGGGAATGGGAGAACCTTTGATGAATTATAATAATGTGCTTAAGTCTGTAGAAAAAATTACTTCTCCCGAAGGATTGGGCATGTCGCCAAAGCGAATTACTCTATCCACTTCTGGAGTTCCAAAAATGATAAAAAAACTGGCAGATGATGATGTAAAATTTCATTTAGCGGTATCTCTTCACTCAGCGATTGATGAAGTGAGAACTCAAATTATGCCCTTCAATGCAAAATTTCCTTTGGTAGATCTTAAGGAATCCTTGATATACTGGTATGAGAAAACAGGTAAATCTGTGACTTATGAATATATTGTTTGGAAAGGTATTAACGATACTCAAGAGGATATAAGCGCTTTAGTGAAGTTTTGTCAATTGATTCCTTGCAAGGTGAATATCATAGAGTATAACCCAATAGATGATGGACAGTTTCAGCAAGGAAGTGACGATGCTGTTGCTAAATATGTAAATGCCCTTGAGGCTAATCATATTACGGTAACCTTAAGACATTCTAGAGGAAAAGATATAGATGCCGCTTGTGGACAGCTGGCCAATAAGATTAACGCTTAATTTAAATAAAAAAGTCTTTAAAATATAAAAGCTCCGATCATCGATCGGAGCTTTTTATTAAACCTAAGAATTTATAATTCTTATTGTTTTACAAATTTGAATGTATTCACTTGATCTCCTGAAGCAACTTTAGCAATGTAAAGTCCAGTGCTTAAGCTAGACACATTAACTGAAGCCTTGTCAGAATTTAAGTCTTGAGTTAAAACTTCTTGACCTAAAGCATTATAAAGAGAAACATTGTCTAAGTTAAAGCTAGACTGAATAGTTAACTGACCTGCATTATAGAAATAATCTAAGTTTGAAGTATTAAACTCTGTGTTAGAAAGAGTTGTTGCAGTTACTTTGAAATCATCTAAAATTAAAGAATATACATCACTAGCAATATAATGTATAGCGATATAAATATCTTCTCCTGCAAATGCATCTAAATCAAAAACGAATTCTGTCCATTCTTCAGATTCAGGTGATTGATTTGGTAAAACCAAAAAAAAGTCGCCAGCGTCAGTACCAGTCGTTGAGATCTCAAGATCAAAAATTTCAAGACCGTAAATATCAGTTGGTGCTTTTGCCCAAAAACTCAAAGCATTTCCAGAGCTACCTAAAGTAATTCGTGGAGTAATTAATCTATCATCATTTGCAGAAACATCACCTGGGACACCTGCAAAAGCGTTAATAGTTTTGTCTCCAGTTCTAGCGGACCATGCGTCTTCACCATCAAGAGGGGCATCGACAGCAGAAGGATTAAAAACAATAAAAGAACCAGTGTACCCTTGATTAGTAAAAGTTGATCCCTCAATTGAATAAGTTTGTAAACCATCATCATCTATAAGGGTCCAGTCGCCAATACCTGCAATTAAAAAATCATCATAATCTTCAAAACTGTCTTCGAAAACAGTGACTTGTGATTTACCCACAAAGGAAATCATTGCTAAAAGAAATAAAAAAGTAATTTTTTTCATAATGTTAAATTTTAAAATTAAGCCATAAAAATTATTTGTTCAACTGTGTTTGCTTTGGTTTTTTAAAAAAATTAGCATTTGATTTCTCTATTTAGGAATTCTGATTTCTAGCTAAAGTTCCAATTCCTTTTTTTGACTTAAAACTTTATTTTTATTCTACTTTGAAAGCTGCCACATGAATATAAGTACTCTCTCTCTCTTCATGCCTTAAGGTGTAATGCTTCTCTATAAAATCGATAGCTACGTGTGTTTAAATAAAAAGATAGGAGTTTAATTGAATTTCACGGCTAGCGCGAGCATCTTGCTCGTGCCCTCAAAGAAAAGTAAACTGATTTTTATCTATTTTTACTAAAAAGAGCTGATGAGCAGAAAGTATAAATTTGCAGATAAATCTGGTGCGTACTTTTTAAGCTTTGCTACTGTGAACTGGGATATAAATTAGATAGTGTGTACGAGCGAGACGCTCGCACCAGCTGGAGCTTTATGGTTATTGTATCATGCCAAGCTACGTTCACTTAACTTTTCGGTCAGCATTAAACAATCCTTCAGGATTAATAAGAGATTTTAAAGGGTTTACTTCAAAGAAAATAGTTAAAATCATTGATGATAATCCACAAGAAAGCCGAAAAAAATGGATGCTCTGGATGTTTGAACGTGCTGGCAAAAAAAATAGCAATGTTGCCAATAAACAGTTTTGGCAGCAGAATAATAAACCAATAGAGATTTGGTCATTAAACGTATTTGAGTAGAAACTAAAATACATACACGACAATCCTTTTGTATCAGGCTTTGTGACAAACCCAATAGATTGGAAATTTAGCAGTGCAAGAAATTATGGTAATGATGACCATATCATTTTGGAATTTGATATAAATTAGGTAGTGTGTACGAGCGAGACGCTCGCACCAGCTGGGGATGCATATAAGTTCTTCTAATCTTACTTTTTACAAACCATCTGGTGAAGTATTTTCGCATATAAATTATTAATTAAAAAAATTATAGATGAATATTAATAAGAAACTTGATTTTTCTCTTAGGCTAATTTTGGGACTGATTTGCTTTTTTTCCATTCCATATTTTTTTACTCTTATTGATGAAAAGTATGAAAAATCAATACCACAGCTTTTTTCGTTCATCATTTTTTTAATATCTTTTTCATTTTTTATAGTTAAAAAAAATAAAATTTTAGCTTATGGGTTTTTTTTTATATTCATTGCGGTTCAATTATTACTCTTACAATTCCCCCCACTTCACGATTTTGTGTACAATTTGTTTGCGTAGAGCTCTTTCTAGAATAAACAACTTAATGATTAATAAAAATCGTCAAATTACTAGGTCTTTTTATAACTGAAAATATTAGTGAAATTAGAATTAACCAGAAAAGATATTTACATGAGAAGCCCAATCAATCGGGATCTTTTTATGCTTTAAAATTTAGCCTTTCCATCCAACAAATCCTTCATGCGTTTTTTAATCAGCATAGAATTTGTAATCTTAATCAGTGCTTTTTTCTTATCCTCATCGAGTTGGTTAATAATGTCAATTATCTATAAAAGGAATTTATTTTCTAAGAGCTATATAAACCTTTCAACCCAGAAGGCTATTTAGAGCCGAGTAGTTCAGAAATAGTTAAGTATATTTACTAGTATAAAGACCACTTAGAAAAATTAAATTGAGTTATAAAGATGGAGTAAACGGTTTGGAAATCGTAGAAGAAAACAATTACTATCCCTTTGGCCTCAAGCATGAAGGGTAAAATGGTTCTATAAATGGAACTCACCACAAGTATGGCTTTGGTGGCAAAGAAGAACAGGATGAACTTGGATTGGACTGGATAGATATTACAGCTAGGAATTATGATCCTGCACTTGGTAGGTAGATGAATCTTGACCCATTATGGAATGAAACAAATAGACAGATATATAATTTCGAAAATGCAATAAGTAATGGCTGGTATCCAAGAAGATAAAATATTGAGAATTAATCTTAGAAACTTTTTAAGTCTTCATTTACCTACGATTATCCTCATTCTAGTAGGGGTTGGGATATTATCTTATTTAAGATTTGAAAAGCATTTTGTTCAAGTTTTTGTAGTAGTGTGGATATTAGATTTACTGCCTGCATTATACTTGCACTTAACATATCTTTCAAAAAATCGAGGTGAAGAATACGTGGTGCGAGACTCTGAACTAATTAGGAGGAAAAACGGCGAAGAAACAATTTATAAGAATGATGAAATAGAAAAGATAATTGTTTATTTATCTCCAGCACTTTACAAAAACAGTAACTTCCATATGTTATCAATAGAAGGTTATCATTATGCGGTGGTGAAGCTCAAATCAGGAGAAGAGCTAACTTTAACCTGTTTGCTGTCCCCTAGGATAGATAAATCTTTAAAGCAAATGAGAGGAGTTCTGTTTGAGAAACGGAAACGATTGTTTTGTATCATATAATGAAAAAAACCCAAGCAATCGGGCTCTTTTTATGCTTTTAGAATTTAGCCTTTCCATCCAACAAATCCTTCATGCATTTTTTAGTTAGCATAGAATTAATAATCTTTATAAGTCCTTTTTCCTTGTCTTCATCTAGTTGGTTAATAATGTCAATTATCTATAAAAGGAATTTATTTTCTAAGAGCTATATAAACCTTTCAACCCAGAAGGCTATTTAGAGCCGAGTAGTTCAGAAATATTTAAGTATATTTACTAGTATAAAGACCACTTAGGAAATATTAGATTGAGTTATAAAGATGGAGTAAACGATTTGGAAATCGTAGAAGAAAACAATTACTATCCCTTTGGCCTCAAGCATGAAGGGTACAATGGTTCTATAAATGGTACTGACCATAAATACGGCTTTGGTGGCAAAGAAGAAAACAAAGAACTTGACTTAGAGTGGCTCGATTTTGGGGCTCGTAATTACGACCCTTCTATAGGACGTTGGATGAATCTTGACCCGTTGGCTGAAATGATGAGAAGGCACTCGCCATATAACTACGCATTTGACAATCCTATCTACTTTACAGATCCTGATGGAATGGCGCCAAGAGGCTCAATTGGTCGTGATGAGTTTTCAAGAAGAATGGCTGCTAAATCTAATTCAGATAATCCTGGGAATTATATATCAAGCGGTGAAAGTAGTGGAAACTGTTGTCCACAAGACGATTGGGTTTTAGGGAAAGATGGTAAATACACTTGGGATGCAAATGTTACTTCTGCAACTGATGCTGATTTAAATGGAAGGGAGTATATAGGTAAATCTATAAATGATGTTGGGGCACATTACGAAGAAAATAATCCTATAAGTAGTATATTTAATGGGCCAAAGTTCGGGGATACGTCAAGTTGGCCAGGAGAAATTATGGCTCACGAAAATACCATTTTTGAGAATGTCAGAGATTTTGGTGTAGAAAATAATGTTCCAGGAAGTGAAACAGCTTACAACATATTGGACGATGTTTCTGTCTTAGTTACCAGTTTTGACTTATTGAACCCTAAAGGACAACCTTTACATTTAGATGGTTCTGTTTCTGTAAGAGGTAGTCAAAGTCATATAGACTCGGGCATTAATGGATTAATGACTGTAATGCCAATGCCAAAGTTTAATATAAGAGGCTTCAATATGGCACAGTCAAACAAGTTATTTAAAGGCACTTGGTATAATAAATTATCGCCGAGCATCAAAGGCAAGGCTTTAAAGACGTTTAATTTTCTAATGAAGAAAAACCTTACCCCTAAAAAGATATTCAAACAGACTAAATCCAACGCGGAAAAAATTAAAAATTAGAAAGGGAGATTATGTTAGCTGTATTTGAAATCATAGGCGGTTTTGTAAGATATTTACTTGTAAATGCGTTTTATAAAGTTGTAGGGAAGAACGAAACAAAAAAATTAAGTTATTTTATGGATGACAAGAAGGGCAAAATGTTTGATAACCTAAATAACGACTACTCGAATGGGATTGTAGGTTTTATAACGTTTAGCTTAATACTTTTGGGAGGTTATTTATTGTTTAATTAAAGCTGTTTGAATTTTTTATATGAAAAGAATATTGATAATAGTTGCTGTTCTATTTTTATCTCAAGCATATTCTCAAAACATTTTTGATGAGAAGTTTGATGGATGCAACACAGATTACTTTAAAACAGAATCTGACACGACTACTGTTGAGTTAGTAAGTGATTTTGTAAAAATACTTTCTTCTAATTTTGACGATGAGACAGTAAAGAAAATCAGAGGTCTGCTATCGTTGCAGATTATTGTTGATGCAGACGGAAAATCTTGTTTATTAAGTCTTGAAAATGAGACCAATATCAGCACGGCCAATCTGGCCATAAAATCAATTATTGACAGTAAGTTACTATGGGAAAAACCCAAAGAAAAAATATCTGTAATCTTAGCTACGAAATTTTATGGCAACGCTGTAGAAGTAAAACGTATAGGCTTAAGCAAAGAAAAAGGCTTCCACGAATTAGCGAATTAAATCTTACATAATACCCTGAAGCTTTGTTTGCTTCAAGAACGCATCAAGGAGGGCGAAAACGTGTTGTTTTTCACCAGCTGGGGCGAGCGTAATTAGCCGGAACGGCTAGCGCGAGCATCTTGCTCGTGCCCTCAAAGAAAAGTAAACTGATTTTTACCTATTTTTACTAAAAGAGTTGATAAGCAGAAACTAAAATATATACACAACAATCCTGTTGTATCAGGCTTTGTGACCAACCCTATAGATTGGAAATTTAGCAGTGCAAGAAATTATGGTAATGATGACCATGCCATTTTGGAAATTGATATAAATTAGATAGTGTGTACGAGCGAGACGCTCGCACCAGCTGGGGATTTTATGTTTAATTTAGCTAAAAAGAGTGTAATGAAAAATTATTCCACTCCATTATTAAGAAAATATATTTGCTTTACAGGTCAAAGGAAAATTTTAAATAGTGAAATAGGAAAATCCCTAAGAAGTATTTATAAATATGATCATCAAGTGATAAATACAAAAAACGTTTATAAAACATCAGACTTCATTTTGAAATATGGATCCAAACTTTCTAAATAGAAATACTATAGATGAAAACTTTAAAAGTACTGTAGATCCATTAATTTCTGAGCTGAAAACAGAATATTCTAAACATGAGTTAAAAAGATTAGAATTTAATAAAATTACTCAGCTGATTAATGATCTCGAAAATTTTAAACCTAAAAGTCAGGTTAGGGAGTCTAAAATAGATTTAATAAAATATATTACTTATTTTATTAAAACCCCTATCAATGATTTTGATGATATACAAATATCAAAACTTCAAGCAAAATATATATTACCAACCATAAACAATCATTTGCATAAGCGTGGTTACACAGCTAAATGGATATGGCTTTGGGGGTTATTGTTTTTGCTTCCAATTGATATTATATTATGGCTTTTTATTGGTGAATACTATTTTTATATACCTATAGTTTCAATACCTTATATATTCAAACAAGTTCGAGAAGAAATAAAAGCAAAAAAGAAAAATAAGTTATGGTAAAATACAGTAATTAAAGGCAAAATCTATATAGTTTAAAGGATAGACTGTATTTTACGTTTAGCGATAAAAGCATCGATAACGGAGAAAATATGTTCCCCCCTGCTGGTGCGAGCGTGATTAACCGTAACGGCTAGCGCGAGCATCTTGCTCGTGCCCTCAAAGAAAAGTAAACTGATTTTTATCTATTTTTACTAAAAAGAGTTGATGAGCAGAAACTAAAATACATACACGACAATCCTGTTGTATCAGGCTTTGTGACCAACCCAATAGATTGGAAATTTAGCAGTGCAAGAAATTATGGTAATGATGACCATACCATTTTGGAAATTGATATAAATTAGATAGTGTGTACGAGCGAGACGCTCGCACTAGCTGGGCTCAAGTTTTGCGTGTTACTTTAAGATTTAATACTTTTTTGAGATTTCTTTAAAAAAGTCATAATTCAATAATCTTTGTATTCGTATTATTTTTATCAAAAACGAGTTTCCTTCGATCAAAGTTATTAACAACTCCAAATAACTTTTTAAAAATCCCTCAGAGGTCTTTTTCATGTCTTTTTAAGACATAAAACTCTATCTTTGCCGTGCATTGAAAACTGTCTCACAAATAAAAGAACCGATAGCTCATGAGATGGAACTTTTTGAAAAAAAGTTCTCTCTTTTCATGTCTTCACGTGTAGCCCTTCTCAATAAAATCACTCACTTTATCGTCAACAGAAAAGGCAAGCAAATGCGACCTATGTTCGTCTTTCTTGTCGCCAAAATGGTGTCTAAAGGAGAGGTGAATGATAGGACTTATCGCGGGGCTTCTGTTATAGAGCTCATCCACACGGCTACATTGGTTCACGATGATATTGTGGATGATAGTAACCAACGTCGTGGTTTCTTTTCTATCAATGCCTTGTGGAAAAATAAGATAGCGGTTTTGGTCGGTGACTACATGCTGTCTAAGGGGCTTTTGTTATCTATCGATAATGATGACTTCGATTTATTAAAGATTATTTCAGTGGCCGTACGTGAAATGAGTGAAGGCGAATTACTTCAAATTGAGAAAGCACGCCGGCTCGATATTACTGAAGATATTTATTTTGAGATTATTCGGCAGAAAACCGCTACCCTTATAGCCGCTTGTTGTAGTCTTGGTGCAGCTGCTGTAAGACCTGGTTCTAAAGACGTGGAAGACATGCGTAAATTTGGAGAACTTATAGGGATGGCTTTTCAGATTAAAGATGACCTCTTCGATTATGGTGACCAAAAAATAGGTAAGCCTACTGGTATAGATATTAAAGAACAGAAAATGACTTTACCCCTTATTTATGCGATCAATCAAGCGTCCAAAAAGGAAAAAAGTTGGATCATCAATTCTGTTAAAAATCACAATAAAGACAAAAAGCGTGTGAATGAAGTGATAGACTATGTAAAATCTGTGGGAGGTCTTAGTTATGCTCAAATTAAAATGAAAGCATTTCAAAGCGAGGCTTCAGAAATTCTTCAACGTTATCCAGATTCTACTTACAAAGCTTCCCTTCAATTGATGATAGATTATGTAATTGACCGAGAAAAATAATTTTATCCTTACATTTATTTCAAATTAAATTCACTTCCATTGATAAGTAAATCTACTATTGACAAAGTTTTTGATATTTCCCGAGTAGAGGAAGTGATTGGTGATTATGTTCAGTTGAAAAAATCTGGTAGCAATTTTAAGGGATTAAGTCCTTTTACCGAAGAGCGATCTCCTAGTTTTATGGTCTCTCCAGTGAAGCAAATCTGGAAAGATTTCAGTTCTGGTAAAGGAGGGAATGTGGTTGCTTTCTTAATGGAACATGAGCATTATACTTACCCTGAAGCCATAAAGCATTTAGCAAAACGTTACAATATTGAAGTCGAAGAAACGGAGCAATCTTCAGAAGAAAAAGAAAAGGCTAGTGAGAGAGAAAGTATGTACTTGGTCAATGAGTTTGCCAAAACTTTTTTCATCAAACAAATGCTTCATACCGATGAAGGGAAGTCGGTTGGTCTTAGTTATTTTAAGAACAGGGGATTTACGTCAGAAACGATGGAGAAGTTCGACCTTGGCTATTCTCCAGATGAGTGGCAAGCTTTTACAGATGGGGCCTTAGAAAAGGGGTACCGTTTGGAGTTCTTGGAGAAAACCGGGCTTAGTATCGTAAAGGGAGAAAAGCGCTTCGACAGGTTTAAAGGTCGGGTGATGTTTCCTATACACTCGATGTCTGGAAGAATTTTAGGTTTTGGAGGTAGAATTCTTACAAATGATAAGAAACAGGCAAAATACCTCAATTCACCTGAAAGTGATGTCTATCATAAAAGCAAAGTTTTGTATGGGCTTTATCAGGCCAAGCAGTCTATTGCTAAGGCAGACAACTGTTATCTAGTGGAAGGTTATACGGATGTGATTCAATTTAACCAAAGAGGAATCGAAAATGTAGTCGCTTCTTCTGGTACAGCTTTAACGCCAGAGCAAATTAGACTCATCAATAGACTTACCAATAATATTACAGTTTTATTTGATGGGGATGCTGCGGGATTAAGAGCTTCTGTGCGTGGGATTGATTTGATTTTGGAACAAGGCATGAACGTGAAAGTCTGCTTATTTCCAGATGGTGAAGATCCAGATAGTTTTGCGAAATCCAATTCCAAAGAAGAGTTAGAAACTTATCTCAATAGCAATGCTCAGGATTTTATAAGATTCAAAGCTTCCTTATTACTTGAGGACGCGGAAAATGATCCTGTAAAAAAAGCTGAAGTGGTCAGGGATATTGTGAATTCTATTTCTAAAATACCAGATCAAATCACTCAGGAAATTTACATCCAAAGCTGCTCCAATCTTTTAGAGGTTTCCGAAGATGTTCTTTTTAATACACTTGCACAAATTTTAGCTAAGGAAAAAAAAGAAAGTCAGCGCCAGCCAAGGCAAAACTCTTTAGAAATTGTAAAGGAGAAGAAAAATGAGCCGGTGGTCTCTAAAGTCGATCAGCAATATGTGCTAGAGAGAAATATTATTCAGTTGCTTTTAAAATATGGGGGTAAGACTGCGGTATTTGTAGATGTAGACTTCGATTTTGATGATTTTGACAAGGACAAGCATACTGAAGTAAAACGTGAATACGTTGTGTTTGAAAAAATATTTATAGAACTACAGGAGGATGAAGTTGAATTTTCTAATCCTTTGTTTAAGGAACTATATGCCCTAATTATTGAGATTTATACAAAAGAAAGAGCCTTGAAGATCGATACTTTTATCAACCATCTAAAGCCAGATTTGTCTCAAGAGGTGACGTCTATAATTATGGAAAATGAAAAAAATCAACTACACGATTGGAAGCGTCAGGAGATTTTTGTAATTGATAAAAGCGAGGTGGATCCCAGAGAAGTCATGGAAACCATTTTAAATTTACGCCGATTCCTCATCAGGAAAAAAGTTCAAGATTTAAGTGAAATCATAAGAGATCAAAAAGATGAAGTGGATCGCGAATTGATGATAGAAACCATGGAATATAATGGGTTGGAAGTTTTGATTTCCAATAAATTAAACCGGGTCTTATAAGTGAATTACTTTAATTCTTCAGGAATTTCACATACAGGAATCGGTTGCATCTTATGTTGGTTAGATCTGTTCATGGTATTATAAATTTTTAAAACGTCTTCTTCTCTGTCAGAAATTTCAGAGTTTCCTCCTTTAAAATTCATTGCCCATTCCAATTCGTTGTAGCTGGCACCAATTTGATCTTCATCTGTTCTGCTGTCACCAAACAAACCATCTGTAGGCTTTGCGTTTTGTATATCGTCTATTATATCAAGGTCTCTTGCAAGCTCGAAGACCTCACTTTTCATCAAATCGGCAATAGGGCTAAGGTCTACACCTCCATCTCCATATTTAGTATAAAATCCAACTCCAAAATCCTCAACTTTGTTTCCAGTACCAGCAACCAAATAACCGTGAATACCAGCAAAATAATAAAGGCTTGTCATTCTTAATCTAGCCCTTGAGTTGGCTAGTGAAAAGTCCCTTAGATCTTTATCTTCGATCTCTGGTAAACTATTTTTGAAGGTTTCGAAGGTGTTGGAAAGATCAATTTTTACCGAGCTTACATTTTCAAATCGTCCTTCCAAATGATCGATATGTTTTCTAGCCCTCGACACCTGGTCTTCGTGTTGGTGTATAGGTAATTCTAGACATAAGGTGGGTTTGCCAGTTAGTGCACAAAGTGCAGAGGTTACTGCAGAATCTATTCCTCCAGAAACGCCTATTAAAAAGCCATTTTGCCCACTGTTTTCAAGATATTCCGTCATCCAATTTGCTATATAATCGATCGTTTTTTGAGACTTCATAAGCTATGATTTACCTTTTAAATACTACATTTGTATCAAATATAAGTATTCTATTCCAGTACAAAACCAAATGTCTTTAAATATGAGATTTCGTTTAATTTTGTTGAGTCTTTGCTGTTTCATGGCGAGTTGTGATCAAAACTCTAAAATGAATCCAGAGGCTGAAAATCTTACTATTAACTTAGAAGTGGTTAGGTTTGATCAAGAGTTTGCTCAAGCTTCGGCAATGGACTTGCCAAGGCTAAAAAATAACTTCCCAACTTTATTTCCAGGGCAAGTGCCAGATAGTTTATGGATTTCAAAAATGCAAAGTGACTTGCAAAAGGAAATTCATGCTGAGGTTAATCAAGCTTTTCCGAATTTTGATAAAGAAAAAGAAGATTTAGAGCATTTTTTTAAATACACTAAATATTATTTTCCGTCTTATAAACTCCCAAAAGTTTATACGTTGGCCGAAGAGGTGAATTATAGAAATAAATTGGTGTTAACGGAAGATTTACTTCTCATCTCCTTAGATAATTATCTAGGAAAAGACCATATGTTTTATGGAGGTTTGGCTGACTATATCGCCTTTCAGCAAGATAAAAAATTCCTGCTTTCCGATGTGGCAGAGGCCTTTGCTAGGCAGCATATCGATGAAAAGAGGTCTAGGAAATTCATGTCAGAGATGATTTATTACGGTAAGATCCTTTATTTAAAAGACCTTCTTATTCCTTTTGAATCTGATGCTGCAAAACTTTATTATTCTGAAGATCAGTTTAAGTGGGCCAAAGAGAATGAAACTGAAATCTGGTCTTTTTTTGTGGAGCGAAACTTGATTTACTCCACAGACACTACTTTGGAAGATCGCTTTATCAACCTAGCCCCTTATTCTAAATTTTATTTGGAATTGGACGCTGAGTCTTCCCCTAGAATAGGACAGTATATAGGTTGGCAAATAGTAAAAGCCTTTATGAATAAAAACCCTAATACTAGTATAAAAGACCTTCTAAATATGGAGTCTGATGCTATTTTTAAAAAATCAAATTATAAACCTTAAGCAATGATTGAAAAAAAATCTGAAATTAAAATTAACGTAGAAACCGACGAAAATAGAATTCCAGAAAAACTCACTTGGTCTGCTCAAGATGGAGGGATCGATAATGAAGAAACCAAAGCAGCTTTTTTGAGTATTTGGGATCATAAAACGCAAGAGACATTACGCATAGATTTATGGACCAAGGAAATGCCGGTTGATGAAATGAAAAAGTTCTTTCATCAAATTTTAGTGGGTATGAGCGATACATTTTACAGAGCTACAGACGACAAGGAAATGACAGAAACTATGAAAGATTTTTGTTCTTATTTTGCAGAAAAGATGGATATTGAAGATGCTAAATCCAATGATGACAAAAAGTAATAAAGCCGTAATTTTTGTTTATAATGCCAATTCCGGAACAACAAACGGCATATTGGATAGTGCTCATAAACTTTTTAGCCCTAAAACTTACAACTGTAATCTTTGCGATTTAACTTTTGGGTTGCTTTCAGAAAATAAGAAATGGAAGGCTTTTAGAAAGGAAACTGATATGGAGTTTGTCTTTTTACATAAGGATGACTATCAGAAGAATTTTAAATCAAAATTTGAAAGCCTCTACGACCTCCCTGTGATTCTATTTCAGGATAACTATGAGTTAAGCCTTTTAATGTCGAATAAAGAACTTAATGAGATTGAAGAGGTGGAGGTGTTGATAGAAAAGGTGAAATCTAGAATTTGATCTATTATACTAGGCTTTGATTGATGTCCTGGATATAATTCAGGATATCATCTCTTCCAATTTTATGGGCAGAAGAGGTCGTAAAAGAAGGAGGGAGCTCCTCCCAAGTTTCCATTAATTTGGATTTGTAATCGGCAATATTACTTTCTAAAACTTTAGGCTTTAATTTATCTGTTTTTGTAAATACAATTGATAAAGGAATGGCGTTCTTTCCTAGCCATTCTAAAAACTCAAGGTCTAAAGGTTGTGGAGCATGTCTGGAATCTATAAGGACAAAGGTATTGACCAATTGCTGTCTCTTTACGAAGTAAGCGGTGATGTATTTTTGGAATGTCTTTTTCTCTTGTCTACTCACTTTAGCGTAGCCATAGCCGGGTAAATCGACAAGATGCCAAGACTCATTAATCAAAAAATGATTAATGAGTCTTGTTTTTCCTGGTTTACCAGAAACTTTTGCTAGGCTATTGCGTTCTGTGAGCATATTAATTAATGAAGATTTACCCACATTACTTCTGCCAATAAAAGCGTATTCTGGTAATTGGGAATTGGGACATTTAGTCACATCCGAATTACTCATTACAAATTCTGAAGTCTTAATTTTCATAATAGACTATAAGTTTCTTTTTTGAAGCCAAGCGTATAAAATGGTATTGAACTCATCTGGATGTTCCATCATAGCTGCATGGCCGCATTTGTCTATCCAAAACAACTCAGAGTCTGGTAAAAGCTTGTTAAAATCTTCACCGACTTCTGGAGGAGTGACTTCATCTTGTTTTCCCCAAATGATACAGGTTGGCGTATGCATGTCTGGCAAATCCTTGGACATGTTGTGGCGTATAGCACTCTTCGCTATAGAAAGGGTTCTTATCAATTTATTTCTATCATTCACTACACTGTATACATCATCGATGATCTCTGGTGTTGCGATTTCAGGATCATAAAAAACATCTTGAACTTTCTTTTTCATGTATTCATAATCACCTCGCTTTGGATAACTTTCACCCATCGCGCTTTCATAAAGACCAGAACTTCCAGTGATCACAAGAGCCTTGACACTCTCTGGATAGTATTTGGTGGTTAATAAACCAACATGTCCACCTAGAGAATTCCCAACTAGTACGACCTTTCCATAATTCTTAAAGTCTATAAATTCTTTAATGTAATTGGCAAGGTTTTTAGTATTGGTTTTTAATAAAGGCATATCATAAAGTGGAAGTTCAGGAACTACTACTTTATACCCTTTTGTAGGGAAATAATTCATAACTCCGTCGAAGTTACTTAACCCTCCCATTAGTCCATGTAAAACCACTATTGGAGTCCCTTCACCCTTTTCAAAGTATTTAAATTTCCCTTCCTGCTTTATATGTTCTTCCATAAGGTTTTTAAAATTTCAAAATTCAAATATAAAGATATTTGAATAAGAAAGGTGCACTGATTTTAGGACTTGTACTAGTTTAATCTAATTCAATGAAAATAAGCTCTTTAAAGACGTTTTATCGATGTTAAATAAGCAGACTTAAGCCGAAATCAACCCAGTCGGTCGAATTATTCACTTTATCCACAGCAATTTAGCTAAATCATGAATGCCTGAAACCACTAGTAAATAGGTGTATCAACAACTCTTAAAGCCTTCTTTAGGAAAAAGTTATCCACAATGTGGTGAAAAGTGGTAAAATGTGGTAAAAATTTCAATATATTTGGAATTGAAACAGAATCTATCATGAACAACCTCATAGGGACATACGAATGCAAAGTTGACACAAAAGGTCGACTAATGCTACCGTCTTCGCTGAAAAAGCAGATGCTCCCTACTCTCGAAGAGGGCTTTGTTCTGAAACGTTCTGTGTTCCAGCCTTGTCTGGAGTTGTATCCGATGAGTCAATGGAATTTGCTCATGGATAAAATGAACGGATTAAATAGATTCAGCAAAAAAAACAATGATTTTATAAGAAAATTTTCAGCTGGTGTGAGGGTAATAGACGTGGATACCAATGGAAGATTGTTGATTCCAAAAGACCTGATTGGCTTTGCTGGGATTGAGAAAGAGATCGTCGTTTCTTCTGCGATCAATATTGTAGAAATTTGGAATAAGGATAAATATGAATCTGTCATTAGCGATTCTGAAGGATTTGCAGAATTAGCTGAAGATGTAATGGGAAATGATAATGACTAGTAAAGCCTACCACTTACCAGTTTTGCTAAAAGAAAGCGTTGATGGCATGTCTATACAGCCAGATGGGACTTATGTAGATGTGACCTTTGGAGGTGGTGGTCATTCAGCTGAGATTTTATCTCGACTTGGAGAAAAAGGGCGACTTTTTGCTTTTGATCAAGACCAAGATGCTCAAGAAAATAGTATAGACGATCCGAGGTTTACCTTAATTCCTGCCAATTTCAGATTTATAAAGCGCTTTTTAAGGCTAGAAGGGGTGAAAGAAGTTGACGGAATTCTAGGCGATTTTGGAGTCTCCTCTCATCAATTTGATAAAGGTGAACGTGGATTTTCCATTCGGTTTGATGCTGAATTAGATATGAGAATGGATCAAAACACGGGCTTGGGCGCTTCAGAATTGGTGAACACTTATTCCCAAGAGCAATTAGCTCAATTGATCTGGCAGTATGGTGAAATCAAAATGTCACGGAAACTGGCTAAAGCCATCGTAGAACATAGAATTAATGAGCCTATTAAATCTACAAAGGATTTAAATGATTTATTAACCCCTTTTTTTCCACCGACTAAGGTAAATAAATTTTTAGCACAGGTTTACCAAGCTATCCGTATTGAAGTGAATCAGGAAATGGAGGCTTTAAAAGAGTTTTTGCTTCAAACTTCAGAATTGTTGACTAAAGGCGGGAGGCTAAGTCTGATTTCGTATCACTCCTTAGAAGACCGTTTGGTAAAACGATTTATAAGAGATGGGAAATTTTCTGGTGCTCCCGAAAAAGACTTTTATGGGAATATGCTGGTGCCTTTTAAAAAAACGGGGAAAATGATAACACCAGGCGCCGCAGAATTACAGAAAAACAAAAGGTCTAGAAGTGCAAAATTAAGAATAGGAGAAAAATTATAAAGATGAAAACGGGTTTAGCAGATATTCTAAAAGGGAAGTTCTTGGTTAGTGATGGTGCTTTTAACCATTGGGTTTTCATTGTTTTTTGTGCTTTGCTGGCTATCATTATGATTGCGAGCTCTCATAGTGCAGAACGAAAAGTGTATCAAGTTGCAGAACTCAGCCAGCAACTTAAAGAGTTAAGAAGCGGATTTGTAGACACCCGTAAAACGGTGATGCAAAAGAAAATGGAATCCAACGTAGCTAAAAAAATGGAGAAGCGTTCCATAGGATTGTCCGATAAGCGTCCTTACAAAATAACCATAAAATCTCAATGAAATGACAACAGATAAAAGCATTTTAAGGCGGTTTTATATCATTGCAGCTTTACTTGTACTCGTGTTTATGGGGATGGGGTACAAATTATTTGATATTCAAATCGTTCAAGGGCAAAAGTATAAGGATATCGCTCAGCAAACAGTGTTTAGAAATTTCAATATTGAACCCAACCGAGGGAATCTCTATGATACCAATATGAACTTGCTGGCTACATCGGTTCCCAAATACGATATTAGATTTGACGCTGTTACTGTTTCTGAAGCCAATTTTCAAAAGTATGTATCAGCTTTAGCTACAGATTTATCGAAAATGCTAGGAGGTTCTAAAGACGATTATCTTCGAAAACTTAAAAGAGCGCGTGTCATTAAAAATAGATATGTCTTAATTACCAAGCAACTCGATTATTCAGATTATATCAAGATAAGAGAATTTCCTTTATTTAATCTAGGCCCCTACAAGGGGGGATTTATCGCTGAGCAATCTACAGTTCGTGAAAATCCGTTAGGCAAAATTGGTGAACGAACCGTAGGTTTTGGAAACGTTGGTCTTGAAGGTGCTTTTGATGAATACTTAAAGGGGAAACAAGGTCAACGCTTAAAACAGAAAATCGCTAAAGGACAATGGAAGCCTATAAGTGATGTCAACGAGGTTGAGCCTGAAGACGGATACGATGTTATTTCTACTATAGATGTAAATATCCAGGATGTTGCGCATCATGCTTTACTGGAACAGTTAGAAAAGTTTGAAGCCGATCATGGAAGTGTAGTGGTTATGGAGACCAAAACAGGAGAGATTAAGGCCATTTCAAATTTAGGTCGAATCAAAAATTCAACAAAGTATTACGAGAAACTCAATTATGCTGTTTACGAGCCTCATGAGCCAGGTTCTACTTTTAAGTTGATGAGTATGGCAGCAGCGCTAGAGGATAGAGTGATCGACACCAGCACTGTTTTTGATACTGAAGGAGGGATGGTTCAGTTTTTTGATCGAAAAGTTTACGATTCAAAACGCGGTGGTTATGGAAAGATCTCAGCTGCAAAAGCTTTTGAGGTTTCTTCCAATACGGCTTTTGCTAAAATGATTTACAATAATTATAAAGATAATCCCGAGCAATTTGTAAATCGCCTCTACAATATGGGCCTTAATGAAAAGATAGGTTTAAAAATTAAAGGAGAAGGTGAGCCCAAAATTCCAGATCCTGAAGATTCTAATTGGTATGGAACCACCTTGCCTTGGATGTCTTTTGGTTATGGGGTTTCTTTAACGTCTTTGCAAATCCTCACGTTTTACAACGCCATCGCCAATGATGGTGTAAAGATAAAACCGAAATTTATAAAAGAAGTCAGAGATAAAAATACCTTAATTGAATCTTATGTAGAGCCTATTTTAGAAGAAAGCATTTGTTCTGAGGACACAGCAAAAAAACTTCAAGCCATGATGAAAAAAGTTGTGGAAGAGGGAACAGGTAGCACTATTTACAACCCCAACTTTTCTATGGCGGGCAAAACAGGAACCTGTCAAACAGAATATTGGATTGAGTCTGGGCGTTATGTGTCATCCTTTGTAGGTTACTTTCCTGCGGAAGCTCCTAAATATTCTTGCATAGTGGTTATTCATAAACCAAATCCTAAAATTGGCTATTATGGGAGTACAGTAGCAGCACCTGTTTTTGAAAAGATTGCTCAAAAGATTTTTATCGATACCCCTCTTAAAGATGAGATGCTTATGGAAGCTATCCCTTCCAATTATGCATCTTCTACTTATGAAAATTACTATGAAACCTCTCGAAAATATAAAACTATAATGCCAGATTTAACCGGTTACCCAGCTATGGATGCGGTTTCTATTTTGGAGAATTTAGGGTTGCAAGTCAATTTAATAGGACAAGGAAAAGTCATAAAGCAATCGATAAAAAAAGGAAGTAAAATTTCAAATAACCAACGTATAAATCTGATTTCAAGTTGAGAGTTTTAAAAGACATATTATATAAAGTGGCGATAGAATCTGTAAAGGGTTCTACGGCGGTAGACATCAAAAAAATTCATTTTGATAGCCGATTAATTTCAGCTCAGGATGTATTTGTGGCTATAAAAGGTGAAACTGCAGATGGCCATGAATTTATAGAAACGGCTGTCGCAAAAGGTGCTAATGTAATTGTTTGTGAAGAATTTCCTACTGAGCTTATTCCTGAAGTGTCTTATATACGAGTAAAAGATTGCCGAGAGGCATTAGCCGTAATGGCTTCCAATTATTACGATAATCCTTCTGCTAATTTGAAGCTTATTGGGGTGACTGGAACAAACGGTAAAACGACAGTAACTTCTTTATTATATCAGATGTTTAAGGCTTTAGGCTATAAAGTAGGATTAATTTCAACTGTAGTTATCAAAGTAGATGACAAAGATTACCCAACAAAGCTTACAACTCCAGACTCCTTAACTATCAATTCTTATTTAAAAAAAATGAATGAAGTTGGGGTAGAATTTTGCTTTATGGAAGTGAGTTCTCACGGGATTGCTCAACACAGAACTTTAGGACTCAATTTTCAAGGAGGGGTTTTTACCAACTTATCTCAAGATCACTTAGATTATCACAAGACGTTTGCAGACTATAGAGATGTTAAGAAAAGGTTTTTTGATCAGTTGTCCAAAAAAGGATTTGCCTTAACCAATGTGGATGATAAAAACGGGAATTACATGCTCCAAAATACAAAAGCAAAAACCTTTGGTTATGGAGTTAAAAACCTAACAGATTACAAAGTAAAGATTTTAGAAAAAAGCTTTTCTGGGTTAAAACTCAATATCAACGGTACAGAAGTTTGGTCAAGGTTTATTGGAGATTTTAATGCTTATAATTTGCTGGCCGTTTATGCAGTGGCAGACTTACTTGAGGTTGAAGATATCGAGAATCTTCAGTACTTGAGTCAGTTGAAACCTGTGGATGGGAGATACCAACATCATGTGTCTTCAACGGGTATACATGTGATTGTGGATTACGCTCACACGCCCGATGCTTTAAAAAATGTACTTCAGACTACCAATGCTATACGATCAAGAAGTGAAGAGCTTATTACTGTAATGGGTTGTGGTGGAGATCGCGATACTACTAAGCGACCCCTTATGGGTAAAATTGCTGGAAATTTGAGTACAAAAGTGATTTTCACTAGCGACAATCCACGTACAGAAGATCCAGACTCTATCTTAAAAGATATTGAGAAAGGGGTAGAGCCTCAAGATGTCTCCAAGACGTTGAGTATAACCTCTAGACTACAGGCCATAAAGACAGCTTGTATCCTGGCACAACAGAGGGATATTATATTAATCGCAGGAAAAGGTCACGAAACCTATCAAGAAATTAATGGGGTGCGATCAGATTTTGATGATTTAAAAATTGTAAAAGAGCTATTAGACCAACTTAACAAATAAGATATGCTTTATTATTTATTTGAATTCTTAGAAAACAATTACGATTTGCCTGGCGCTCGCTTGTTTCAATATATCTCCTTTAGAGCTGCATTTGCGATCATTTTGTCACTTTTAATTTCTACGATTTTCGGTAAGCGTATTATCCTTTTTCTCCAGAGAAAGCAAATAGGAGAGAGCGTTAGAGAGCTAGGCCTGGAGGGTCAAAAGGAAAAAGCTGGTACACCTACAATGGGTGGACTTATCATAATTATGTCTACCCTTATTCCTGTATTATTATTGGCTCAGTTGAATAATATTTATGTCATCCTCCTTATTGTGACCACCATCTGGATGGGAGCTATTGGATTTTTAGATGATTATATTAAAATCACCAAAAAAAATAAGGAAGGTCTAAAGGGAAAATTTAAAATCGTTGGGCAGGTTGGTTTGGGAATATTTGTTGGAGCAGTGATGTATTTTCATCCTGATGTTACAGTTCGATCGGATAATAAAGTAACGACGACAAATAATGTTCAAATGATTTCTGAGACTTCGCCAGAAGAGAAATCTACAACAACGACTATTCCTTTTTTCAAGAATAACGAATTGGATTATACCAAAGCAATCTCTTGGATAAGTGAAGGCGCCAAAAGCTATGCATGGCTCATTTTTATTCCTATTGTCATTTTTATTGTGACTGCTGTTTCCAATGGTGCTAATTTGACGGATGGAATTGATGGACTTGCAGCAGGGAGCTCTGCGATTATAGTCCTTACCCTAGGTATTTTTGCTTGGGTATCTGGAAATGTTATTTTCTCTGATTATTTAAATGTCATGAACATTCCTAGGTCTGGAGAAATGACTGTTTTTATTACCGCTTTTGCAGGAGCTTTAGTAGGATTTCTATGGTACAATACCTATCCCGCTCAAGTATTTATGGGAGACACAGGGAGTCTAACCATTGGAGGGATTATAGCTGTAATAGCTATTGCAACCCGTAAAGAATTACTCATTCCTATTCTGTGTGGAATTTTCTTTATTGAAAATTTATCTGTTATTCTTCAAGTAGGCTGGTTCAAATACACCAAGAAAAGAACTGGACAAGGCCGACGCATATTTTTAATGTCACCTTTACACCATCACTACCAAAAGCTAGGATTCCACGAGTCAAAAATTGCTGTTAGATTTTGGATTATTGGGATTTTACTTGCTGTAATCACTATTGTAACCCTAAAAATCCGATAAATGGAAAAACTGATCGTTTTAGGAGGAGGTGAAAGTGGAGTAGGCGCCGCCATTCTGGGAAAAGTAAAATCCTTTGATGTGTTTTTGTCTGATTTTTCAAAGCTAAAGCCAAAATATAGAGCCAAACTCAAAAAAGAGGACATCGACTTTGAAGAAGGGGGACATACTGTTTCTAGATTACAGGAGGCAGATCTTATTGTAAAAAGCCCCGGTATTTCAGATGATCTTGAGGTGATCAAAAATCTTCGAGAACGCGGTATAAAGATCATTTCAGAAATTGAATTTGCATCCTGGTTTACAGATGCTAATATTATTGGGATCACAGGCTCCAACGGGAAAACTACAGTCACCAATATGGTGTATCATATTTTGAGGAATGCAGGTTTATCTGTTTCCATGGCTGGGAATGTAGGGTTTAGTTTTGCTGAACAGGTCGCTAGACAAAGTTTTCATAATTATGTTTTGGAGCTGAGTAGTTTTCAGTTGGACGGTGTAGAAGATTTTAGACCTCACATTGCTATTTTAACCAGTATTACACCAGATCACTTAGATCGCTATCATAATAATTTCCAAGAATATATTCAGGCAAAATTCAAAATCACAAAAAATCAAACTAAAGATGATTTCCTTATTTACAATAAAGATGATGAGGTGATTGTGAATTGGCTAGCAAAAAATACGGTGAAAGCGCAGTTAATCCCTTTTACCAAGACTACAATAATGGCTGACCTTTCGGCTTTTATAGAGGATAATAAAATAAACATAAAATTAAACCATAACTTATTTACTATGTCTGTTAACGATTTAGCCGTAAAAGGCGACCACAATACAAGAAATGCAATGGCGGCATCAACAGCAGCCCGATTATTAAAAATAAGAAAGCAGACTATCCGAGAAAGTATGGAAAGCTTTCAGGGTGTCGAACACAGGCTAGAGCAATTGGGAAAAATAAATAAGGTAGCCTTTATTAATGATTCTAAAGCGACCAACGTGAATGCTACCTTTTATGCTTTGGATAGTATGACAGCGCCAACAGTTTGGATTGTTGGAGGTGTAGATAAGGGCAATGTCTATGAAGACTTACTACCTCTAGTCAATGAAAAAGTAAAAGCTATTGTATGCTTAGGAATAGACAATCAGAAAATATACAATGCCTTTAGCAATTGTGTAGATACAATCATTGAATCTTCAAACATGCCAGATGCTGTTGCTAAAGCTTATGGATTGACAGAGGATAATGATGCAGTGCTTTTATCTCCAGCCTGTGCTAGTTTTGATCTATTTGAAAATTACGAAGACAGAGGAAGACAATTTAAAGATGCAGTTCACTACCTAAAAAAATAAACAAAATGTCAACAAGCACAGGACTGACAGATTTTTTGAGAAGTATTAAGGGCGATAGGATGTTATGGTCTGTGGCTGCGCTTTTAGCTATTTTCTCCTTCATTCCTGTGTATAGTGCCTCTAGTAACTTAGCCTATCTCAATGGAGCGAGTGGAAGTACTTTTGCTTATTTGGTCAAACATTTTATCCATTTGGTATTAGGATTTTTAATCCTGTATGCCACTCATAGAATACCTTATCGCTATTTCAGAGGCTTGTCTATAATTTTATTACCTATTGTAATTGTGTTATTAATTGTGACCCTTCTCCAAGGAACAACAATGCAGGGATCTAATGCAAGTCGTTGGATACAAGTCCCTCTTGTTAACTTTTCCTTCCAGACCTCAACTTTAGCTTCAGTGGTGTTACTGATTTATGTCGCGAGGTATTTGTCGAAAATCAAAGATACCGAATACACCTTTAAAGAAACGATCCTCCCGCTGTGGGTTCCCGTATTTTTAGTGGTAGGACTTATTTTACCTGCAAATTTTTCAACAGCCGCTATTATCTTCTTTATAGTTCTAATCCTCACTTTTGTGGGGGGTTATACCATGAAATATACAGGAGCTATTGTTGGTATTGGGATGTTAAGTCTGGTTTTATTTGGACTTACCGCTAAAGCTTTTCCAGATTTATTTCAAAATAGAGTAGATACCTGGATAAGTCGAATAGAGACTTTTACTCAAGATGAACAAAGCAAAGAACAATATCAAGTTGAAAAGGCCAAAATAGCCATTGCAACCGGAGGGATTACTGGAAATGGTATTGGCAAAAGTGTGCAGCGTAATTTTTTACCGCAATCCTCTTCAGATTTTATCTATGCCATTATCGTAGAAGAAATGGGAATGGTAGGTGGATTGGGGGTGATCTTAGCTTACTTATTTATGTTGTATAGAATGGCCATTATCGTTACAAAATCCGAAACAGCCTACGGCAGGTTATTGGTGATTGCTGCGGGTATTCCTATTATTTTTCAGGCTTTTGTGAATATAGCAGTAGCGGTTGAGTTTTTACCAGTGACAGGTCAAACCTTACCACTGGTAGGAAGTGGAGGAACATCCATTTGGATGACGTGCTTATCCCTAGGTATTGTTATTAGCGTAAGTGCAAATAACGAAGTCAGATCAATAGCTGAAGCCAAAGAGAAGGAGAGAGAAGACAATCTAGCGATAGAAAACCCATTAGAAGTCTTAAGCGAAACGATATGAGTACGAAGCGATACATGATTTCAGGAGGAGGAACTGGTGGACATATCTACCCGGCTATCGCTATTGCAGAAGAATTGAAATTTAGATTTCCAGATGCCGAGTTTTTATTTGTTGGAGCTAAAGGAAAAATGGAAATGACTAAAGTTCCTGAAGCAGGTTTCAAAATTGAAGGACTATGGATATCGGGGATTCAGCGGAAACTAACTCTTGGCAACCTTTTGTTTCCTCTAAAGCTGATCAATTCCATGTTGAAATCTAGAGCGTTAATCAAAGTATTTAAGCCTAATGTCGTGATAGGAACAGGGGGATTTGCTAGTGGGCCACTACTGAAAATGGCTTCGCTATTAAAAATTCCAAGCCTTATCCAAGAGCAAAATGCTTATGCTGGAGTGACCAATAAATGGTTAGCTGGCAAAGCCGATTCTATTTGTGTAGCTTACGAGGGAATGGAGCGTTTTTTCCCTAAGCAAAAACTTATTTTGTCAGGGAATCCAGTTAGAAAGGATTTGTTGGATATATCTGATAAAAGAGACTTGGGTATAAAGCACTTTCAACTTGATCCCTCAAAAAGAACACTTCTAGTGATTGGAGGGAGTTTAGGTTCACAGAGAATCAATGAGTTGATTGCAAGTCAATTGGATTTATTCAAAGCGGAAGATCTTCAAGTGATCTGGCAATGTGGTGAGTTCTACTTCGATCGCTACACCTCCCTAACTTCGGACACTGTAAAAGTTGAAAAATTTATTTCTCAAATGAACTTGGCCTATGCGTCTGCGGATGTCATCATATCTAGGGCTGGTGCAGGTGCAGTGAGTGAATTGAGTTTAGTAGGAAAGCCAGTGATCTTTATTCCTTCGCCGAATGTAGCTGAAGACCATCAAACTAAAAATGCGAAATCCATAGAAGATAAAGAGGCAGCGATAATGCTAAAAGAAAGTGATTTGGAAAAGCATTTTGAATCTGTATTCAAAGACTTAATCTCTAGTGAACACCTTCAAGAAAAGTTGTCTCAGAATATTTTGAAATTAGCAAAACCCAACGCGACAAAGACTATTGTAGACCAAATTGAACGAATAGAAAACAAAAGTAAATGAAGCCAATACAACAGTATACACACATTTTTTTTATCGGTATTGGAGGTATCGGGATGAGTGCGTTGGCTAGATACTTCAACCAAAAGGAATTGAAGGTGTTGGGTTACGATAAGACCAAAACCGAACTCACTCAAACTCTTACAGAAGAAGGTGTTGAGGTATATTATCAGCAAGAAATCGAAGAGAACGTATTGAAAACTCTTCCTCAGGAGTCTACTTTAGTGGTGTTTACCCCTGCCATTTCTTCAAATTCCACACTGGTTAATTATTTCAAAGCCAGTGGTTTTGATATGTACAAACGGGCTTTTATTCTAGGTGAAATCACTAAAAATTTGCCAACTCTTGCCGTAGCAGGAACTCACGGTAAAACGACAACTTCAGCGATATTAACTCATATTTTAAAAGCAAACCAGATCAAGTTAACTGCCTTTTGTGGGGGTATTCTCCAAAATTATAAGACCAATTACATCGGAGATGGAGATGAAGTCGTCGTTATAGAAGCAGATGAATTTGATAGATCCTTCCTTCAATTACATCCTTCTGCTGCAGTAATTACTTCTATGGATGCAGATCATTTAGATATTTATGGAACAAGCGAAAGTCTGACTTTAGCATTTCAAGAGTTTTCAAATTTGGTCCCTAAAGGTCATCTCTACGCAAACTCGACTCTAGATATTAAGGCTCAATCTATAGCAGTAAATCATTCTGCCGACTATAGTATTCAACATATCAACATTGAAAACGGTAGTTATAGGTTCGATTTTAAGTCTGAGAATTTCAATCTAAAGGACATTCAGTTTTCACTTCCTGGTCAACATAACCTATTCAATGCAGCAGCAGCTTTATGTCTAGCTATCGACTTTAAACCTAGCTATGCAGATCGCTTCGCCAAAGCCTTGGCTAGTTTTGAAGGCGTGCAAAGGCGTTTCAATTATGTATACAAATCGGATCTTTTGATAGTGATCGATGATTATGCTCATCATCCCAAAGAAATTGATGCTGTGCATCAAGCTATTTCAGAAATGCATCCCGAAAAGAAATCTGTGGTCATCTTTCAGCCTCATCTTTTTTCCAGAACAAAAGATTTTGCAGATGAGTTTGCGAAAAGCTTAGCTCAATTTGATGAGGTAAATCTTTTAGATATTTATCCAGCAAGAGAAGAACCTATTGAAGGTATTACTTCTAAGTATTTGTTGGAGTTGATCGATCACCCTAAAAAGCAACTTATTTTAAAAAATGATATAGAGAATAGAATTAAAAAGGCTAGCGAAGAAGTTATAGTTCTACTAGGAGCAGGAGACATAGGCGTAGAGGCTTCAAAAATTTCAAAATTATTAAAATGAAAATAGTCAACTTACACAGTATGAGATTGATTTTGATAGTAGGAGTCCTCTTCTTTTTGGTTGGTTTTGCCAATCATCGTCAAAAATCAAAGCCAGTAAAATTACTTCATGTAGAATTTATGGATGCTTCCAAACTGTTTATTACTGAAGTAGAAATAGAGCAGATTTTAAAGGATATGATGGTTGCCAATGGAGATTCGCTGATGGATGAAAAAAGGCTTGCGATTGTTGAAAACACCTTGGATGCTAATGAAATGATTAAATCATCTGAAGTTTACTACAGTTTGGACGGAAAACTTTCTGCGAAGATCATTCAAAGAGAGCCTATTGCAAGGATTAAAGATAAAGATTTTTATTATTTGGACTCAGAAGGATTTCCTATGCCTTTGTCTAAAAACTATTCCTCTAGAGTCCCTATGGTCTATGGTGTTCGGCCAAAAGATTTAAAAGAAGTTTATCCACTTTTAATGAAAATTCAGGGTGATGATTTTTTTAAAAAACATATTATTGCAATCCGAAAAGAATCTAAAAATCACTACGTATTAAGCGTTAGAGATAGAGAATTTCTTGTCAATTTTGGTCAAGTTTCTTATCTTGATAAAAAGTTGACAAACTATAAAGTTTTTTATTTAAAAGCTTTGGAGTACAATAAATTAGATGACTATAAACGCATAGATTTGCAATTTGGTAACCAAGTGGTATGCACAATAAAGTAATAATCTACACAGATGGAAGAAGATAACATTGCAGTAGGCTTAGACATTGGAACTACAAAGATTGTAGCAATGATTGGTCGCAAAAACGAATATGGTAAAGTAGAGATTCTAGGCATTGGGAGAACCAAAAGTTTGGGGGTGCATCGCGGAGTTGTCAATAATATTACTCAAACTATACAGTCCATCCAGCAGGCGGTTCAACAAGCTGAAGCCAATTCTGGAATTGAAGTACAAGGGGTCACTGTGGGTATTGCCGGGCAGCATATTAGGAGTTTACAGCATAGCGATTACATCACTAGAAATGATGTAGAAGAAGTGATAGAAGATGAAGATATCGACAATTTGTGCAATCAAGTTCACAAACTTGTGATGCTCCCTGGAGAAGAGATTATTCATGTGTTACCCCAAGAATATAAAGTGGATGGGCAGTCTGAAATTATGGAGCCCCGCGGAATGTCTGGAGGCCGTCTAGAAGCGAACTTTCACGTGGTAGTTGGTCAAATTTCATCGATAAGGAATATTGGACGTTGTGTAAAAAACTCAGGTTTGGAGCTCAACGGTATGACTTTGGAGCCTTTGGCATCTGCCAATTCAGTCCTAAGTCAAGAAGAAAAAGAAGCTGGAGTAGCTCTAATAGATATAGGTGGTGGAACAACAGATCTGGCCATTTTTAAAGATGGAATTATAAGACATACTGCAGTTATTCCTCTTGGAGGTAACGCGATTACAGAAGATATCAAAGAAGGCTGTTCTATTATTGAAAAACAAGCTGAACTGCTAAAAGTGAAATTTGGATCTGCCTGGCCTGGAGAAAATAAAGAAAATGAAATTGTTTCGATTCCTGGATTGAGAGGAAGAGATCCTAAAGAAATTTCGTTGAAGAATTTGTCTAAAGTAATTCACTACAGAGCTGTAGAAATTATCGACCAAGTTTATCTTGAAATAAAAAATTACGGTCACGAGGAACAAAAGAAAAAGTTAATCGCAGGTATCGTAATCACAGGTGGTGGCGCTCAATTGAAACACCTTAAGCAGTTAGTAGAATATGTCACAGGTATGGATACCCGAGTAGGTTATCCTAACGAATACCTTGCTGGTGAAACGGATAAAGAAATTGCGAGTCCACTTTATGCTACAGCAGTAGGTCTAGTCATGGATGGACTAGAACGTAAGGTGTTTGAAAAAGAAGAGCGAGAACTAGCTGAAGAAGAACACCTAGGAGTCAATGCAGAACAACCTGAAGAGACTGCTGCGGACCAAAATACAGAGGGTGAAGGTGATTCTGATGAAGAGCCGTCCATTCCAGAACAACCTAAACAACCAGCACGACCAAGTAGAAATGTGGTTGAGAAATGGTTTGATAAACTAAAAGAATTTTTAGACAACGCAGAATAGTATACCAACCAAAATAAATTAATTATGAGTAAACCAGAATTCGAAAATATTTCATTCGATCTCCCTAAGAATCAGTCCAATGTGATTAAAGTGATTGGAGTAGGTGGCGGTGGCTCAAATGCCATCAACCATATGTTTAGTCAAGGTATTAAAGGCGTCGACTTTGTCGTTTGTAATACAGATTCTCAGGCTTTAGAGAATAGCCCTGTTCCCACCAAAATACAGTTGGGTGTCAACTTAACCGAGGGACTTGGAGCAGGAGCCAACCCCGATATTGGTAAACAGGCTGCAGAAGAAAGCAGAGAAGATCTAAAAGGCTTATTGAGCACAAATACTAAAATGGTATTTATTACGGCAGGAATGGGTGGAGGTACAGGGACTGGTGCTGCTCCAGTTATTGCTAGACTTGCAAAAGAAATGGATATTCTTACGGTTGGTATCGTTACTATTCCTTTTCAGTTTGAAGGTCGCACCCGAAATGAGCAAGCTCAACTTGGCGTTGAAGAATTAAGGAACAATGTAGACTCTTTAATCGTTATTAATAATAATAAACTAAGAGAAGTCTACGGAAATTTAGGCTTTAAATCTGGGTTTTCTAAAGCTGATGAAGTTTTAGCCACAGCATCTCGAGGAATAGCAGAAGTTATTACACATCACTATACGCAGAATATTGACTTGCGTGATGCTAAAACAGTTCTTAGTAACAGCGGAACAGCCATTATGGGATCTGCTGAAGCTTCTGGAGCAAATAGATCACAAATTGCCATAGAGAAGGCACTAGACTCTCCTTTATTAAACGATAATAAAATCAAAGGAGCGAAGAATGTCCTATTGCTTATTGTTTCAGGAACAGATGAAATCACCTTGGATGAGATAGGAGAAATCAACGATCATATACAAGCGGAGGCTGGTAATAGTGCAAATATCATTATGGGAGTAGGTGACGATCCAAGTTTGGAAGATTCCATCTCAGTTACTGTTATTGCCACTGGGTTTGACACAGAGCAACAAGATGAAATTGTCAATACAGAAACCAAAAAAATCATTCATACGCTAGAAGACGATCAGCGAATAGAGCAAAATTTATCGACTGGGAGGTTCAAAAAGCAACCAATAGACACCCCACAACCTAGACCAAAAGCAAATAGAATCGAATCGAGCACTGAAAAGTCTAAAGTAGTTCTCGAATTGAATTTTGACGATAATCAAAAGAAGGTCGATGACAACAAAAACAAAGTAGATGTGAACAATTTAGAGGTTGACTTTGAAATTGTTAATGCGAACGAAGAAGATTTCGAAATTTTGGAAGAGCCTAATTCTGAAGACGACAATGCTTCAGAAGGAATGCTAAGTTTCGATTTTTCTAATGACGAAGACAATGAAAGTCCTAAAGGCAGATTAGATAAATCATCACGGGATATTGAAGTGAACGAAGCTGAGGAAGTCAATTCCTATCATGAAAAAACAAATAGCACTATTAAGAAGTATGATCTTAGTGAATTCATGAAAGAGGAGGAGGATTATAAGCCGTCTTCAAAACCTCAGAAAAGGAATGACGTTAAAAATGCAAGCGAGTCCGATGAGATTAATTTTTCGAAGCGAACTGTAAAACCTTCAAGATCGTTTGAACCCGAGGGCGATAGCGATGAGGTGGATCCAATGAATACGCCTTTGTCTGAACTTGCTTCAAGAGCAGCAGAACGCAAAGCTAAAATGAAGCAGTTCAATTATAAATTTAGGAACACCAACAATATCGATGAGATAGAAAAGCAGCCAGCCTACAAACGTGCAGGCATCGAACTAGATCATAATCAATCTCAAGGAAAAGGTTTGTCAAGAACAAGTGTTGAAGGTGATAAAGACAATTTGAACTTTAGATCCAACAACTCTTTTCTTCACGATAATGTAGACTAAAAGCAAAAATCATACAAAATTAAAAAAGGCTAACATTTATGTTGGCTTTTTTTTGCCTAAAAATTAACGTTTTTGCTTATGTTAATATAGTGTTATTTGCTAGTTTGCAATTCTAAATTAATTAACAAGAATCATGAAATCAAATTACTTTAAGTTTTTAATGTTTAGTCTTGCTGTTTTTATCAGCTTAACGACCTTTTCACAAACGGAAGCTCAAAAACAAAGAATTACTTCCAAATACAATTCTACTTTACTAAATCAACTTTCAAATGATTTTAGTGATGTGTTTACGTCACAAAAACAATCGGTTTTGAATCAGGCTAAACGTAGAAATTTAGAGACTTCACTTACTCTAAAAGATGGAAGCTATGCAGAACTCCAGCGCTTCGATGCCAATGGAACTCCTATTTATTATCAAACGTATAATGTAGATGCTTCTCGTTCAACGAGAACAAATCATTTAAATATTAACGGCTCAACCGGATTTAACTTAGATGGGCAAGATATGACGGCTCATGTTTGGGATGGCGGTCATGCTAGAGTTACTCATCAAGAATACCAAACCTCAGGGAGTAGTAGAGTTACAATAATGGATGTAGCTTCGGAAGGTTTAGATCTAAATTTTCATGCAGCCCATGTCACTGGCACTATCATGGCTTCTGGTGTGGTTCCAAATGCAAAGGGAATGGCTCCACAGGGCAAAGTTGAAGGTTATAAATGGAATAATGACTTAGCTGAAGCTACAGCCGCTGCCGCACAGGGAATGTTGGTTTCAAACCATTCCTATGGATTAAGGTCAAATACATTACCAGACTATTATTTTGGAGCTTATATTGATCAATCCAGAAATTGGGATATAGTTCATTATAATGCACCTTATTATTTGATGATTGTTGCTGCGGGAAACGATGGTAATGCATCTTGGAATGGTTCTCCATTAGATCCCAGTAATCCTAGCTATGATAAATTAACGTGGCATTCTACAGCCAAAAATAATTTGGTTGTTGCAAGTGCAAGAGATGCTAATGTCACTGATGAAGGAGAATTAATTTCAGTATTAATAAGTTCTTTTAGTAGTCAAGGTCCTACAGATGACCTTAGAATAAAACCAGATATTACTGGTAATGGTGAAGGTGTTTTTTCGACTTATGCAAGTGGAGATGCTGCCTATAACACTATTTCAGGGACTTCTATGGCTTCTCCTAATGTTGCTGGGAGTGCATTATTGCTTCAACAACACGCAAATAATCTTTTCGGGAACTATATGAGATCAGCTACGCTTAAAGGACTTATACTTCACACAGCAGATGATGCTGGTTTGGAAGGCCCTGATGCAAGATTTGGCTGGGGGTTAATGAATTCTAAAAGAGCTGCTGAAACTTTGAGTCAAAAAGATAATGGTGCTGTTGTAAATGAATTGTCTCTGTTTCCTGGCCAAACGTATACCTTAGAAGTGCAAAGTAATGATGTTGATGCACTTTTAGCTTCCATATCGTGGACAGATCCTGCTGGTTTAGCAACTACTCAAGTCAATTCTGATGAAGCTCGATTGGTGAATGACCTTGACATATCCTTAGAACAAACAGGAACCGAGTATCTTCCTTGGAGATTAACCGGCGTTATTACCAATGAAAAGGGGAACAATTCCAGAGATCCATTTGAAAGAGTGGACATCGAAAATGCCTCAGGTACTTACACGATCTCAGTTACTCATAAGGGCAATCTGACCAATGCACAGCAGAATTTTACTTTAATTGTGACTGGTCTTAATGCAGAGCCGGTTGTTTGTGAAGCTGTTCCTCCATCTGGTATTACAGTTGGTGGAGTAGATTCTGAATCTGCCTCCTTATTCTGGGACAATGCTCCAGGCGGTGAGTTTGATTTCAGATATAGAGAAGAAGGAACCACTGATTGGATCGAAAGTAGTTTACAAACCAATACCATTAATCTAGAGGGTCTTACAGAATTAACTACCTACGAAGTTCAAATCCGAACTCAATGTTTAACTGAAAATACCATATCGGACTATTCCGAAATCATAACATTTACAACAGAAGAATTTGTTTTAGAGTATTGTAATTCTGCCGGAGAGAAAACGAGCGATGAGCACATCGCCAGAGTAAGATTACATACTTTAGATAACGAATCTGGAGCTGGACCAGGTTACTCAGATTTTACAAATCTTTCCACTGACCTTGTGGTAGGAGAATCGTATACAATTACAGTTAATCCCGATTGGCCAGGAACAGTTTATAACGAAGGAATTAATGTTTGGATAGATTTTAATCTAAACGGAGATTTTACAGATGATGGTGAGCTTATCTTATCTGCTCCACCATCTACAAGTGATGAAGTAAGTAGTTCTTTTACAGTTCCTGAAGGGTCCATAGAAGGAGAAAGTTTAAGAATGCGAGTCTCTATGAAATATGGCGGTTTACCGTCACCTTGTGAAACTTTTGAATGGGGAGAGGTTGAAGATTACACAGTAGTTCTGTTACCTGCTGGAACTTGTAATGTACTTGCACCAGAGGGAGAAACAGAGCAAGATTTCTGTTCCGTTCCCCTATTAGACGAATTAGAAGTAGACGTAGCAACTGTAGTCTGGTATGCGCAGGAAAATGATGGAACTGCTCTAGCACCTGACTATACAATCTCTAACGGAGAAACACTTTATGCTGCTAGCTCAGTAGGTGAATGTGAAAGCCAAGACCGTCTTTCCGTGACTGTCACTTTTGGTGATGATGAAGCACCCGTGCCAACTCAAGCAGTTTTAGAAGATGTTATAGCTCAATGTGAAGTATTGGAGCTTGTTGCGCCAACTTCAGAAGACAATTGCGATGCAGTTGAAATTGAGGGGACAACGACTGTAGAATTTCCTATTTTAGAAAGCACTACGGTGACATGGGAATTTCAAGACAGTTCTGGAAACATAAGTAATCAAACTCAAGACATTATTGTTGATGATAATAAAAATCCAGAAATACTCTTGAATGAAAATATTGTTTTAGAACTGGACGAGGATGGTAATGCAACACTTACCATAGAAGATGTAGATGGAGGTTCAATGGATAATTGTGGCATCGCAACTCAGGAGTTAAGTCAAGTTGATTTCAACTGTGATGATTATGATCCTGAAAATGAAATGGTAGAGGTCACATATATAGTGACTGATACTAGTGGTAACCAAACTCAGGAAACAGTAAGTATTACAGTGTTAGATCCTTCCTTAGCTTGTACATTAAGTTCAAATGCATTTGAGACTCTAGAAGTAGCACTATATCCAAATCCTGCTCAACAGACCTTATATCTGGAACTTGGGAATACTCCATTAACCGTGGATAAAGTTATTGTTTTTGATATACAAGGAAAACAACTCATGTCTTTAACACCCAATGTATCGAATACGGCAATAGATGTATCCTCTTTATCTTCAGGAAATTATTTCTTGATGATGACATCGGGAAAAGACACGATGACCAAAAGATTTATTAAAGAATAAAACCATATGATCTAATTATTGAAAACCCCTGCATCTAACGATGTGGGGGTTTTGTTTTATATGAAATAAATCCAATTTCAATGGATTATACTTACTTAAACTTATAATACCGCAATAAATCGTTTTACCGAAACGAATCCAGCACAGGCTTTCTTCGGTTTCTTTTAACAAAAATTATTACTCTAACGAAGGCTATGCCAATTATTTTAACTACAATCTATCAAAAAAAACCTGAGCTGAGCTGCGTTGTAGTATAATTCAGTTTTTTAAGACAAATTAAATTCAAATTGGGATATCAAACTAAGTTTGTAAAAAAACTACCTTAGTACCTTAATTAAAATCTATGACCATTCAAGAGCGAATTGAAAATTCAAAGACGACCATTTTTAAAGCCGTTTTTCCAAACACTACAAATCATTACGACACCCTATTTGGAGGAACTGCCATGCAATCCATGGACGAAACAGCTTTTATAACAGCAACTAGGTTTAGTAGACAACGTATGGTGACTGTAAGTAGTGATAAAATTGATTTTAAAAAGCCAATACCAGCAGGAACAATAATTGAACTAATAGGACTTGTAACCTATGTTGGCAATACAAGTTTAAAAGTGAGAGTAGATATTTTTGTAGAAGAGATGTATACAGAATTTAGAGAAAAAGCGGTGACTGGAGAATTTACCTTCGTAGCTATAGATCAAGATAAAAAGCCCATCAAAGTAGTTTAAAATGTTTTTTCTGATTTTATGTCCGTCAAAATTAATGCTTCACAATACCCAGCTTAGGCTTTATCTTAAAATTAATGTAAAATCCAGAGATTTAGAACAACTGAAGGGGATAAGTTAACTTACATTATTTACTTTTATAGTGTCGTTAGGAGTGCTGAAAGGCTGAGAGTATATCCTAGAACCTGAACTGAATAATATCAGCGTAGGAAAACGAAACAAAAATTGAGGAAAAAATCAATAAACCGTTTCGTGTATTCACATGAAGCGGTTTTTTTAATTGTATACAAAAATGAAATCATTACAAGGCATTTATGCCGTTACAGACGAAGTATTAACTCCAAAATCTACCATTGTAAAACAGGTAGAAGAAGCCTTGGAGGCAGGAGCCAAAGTCATACAACTAAGAGATAAGTCTTCTACAGATGACGAACTAGAGCCTATTGCTAAATCACTGCAAGCTTTGTGTGACCAAAAAAACGCCACTTTTTTTATAAATGACCGAGTGCAATTAGCCAAAAAAATAGGTGCCGATGGAGTTCACGTTGGTTTTACAGATCAAACTGTAAAAGAAACTCGAGAAGAAGTTGGAGAAAAAATGCTTATTGGAGTTTCTTGCTATGGAGATATAGAACGCGCAAAACAAGCGGTAAATGATGGAGCTGATTATGTGGCATTTGGTGCTTTTTATCCCTCCAAAACAAAGCCTAAGGCCGATGTGGTTAGCAAAGAAGTCATTTCCAAAGCTAAAGCAGAACTAGATGTCCCTGTCTGTGTCATAGGGGGAATCAATCGTAAAAACATCAAAGAAATTGTCGATTTTCAACCAGATTTATATGCTTTGGTAAGTGATATTTTTGAATCTGAAAGTATAAAACAAACCGTTACAGAATTAAACGAACTCATCTCAAAATCAGAATAAAATGAAACTAGCTATCGAATGGTTTTTAAACCCAGACCACTTACCAATAATCGTTGCTGAAGAAAAGGGGTTTTTGAAAAAAAATGGAATTACCGATTTTGAATTGATAGTTCCAGCAGACCACTATGACGGACTTCAAGATCTCATTGAAGGAAATATACAATTCGCGACCAACGAACCTTTGCACCTCATTGAGCAATACCATACAGAATTCCTTTCTCTTGGAACTTATTTTGAAACCAAAGGCGGTGTTATCATGAAAACAACTTCTTATGAAGCCTTAAAGAAAGGGGAGAAAATCCAAGTTGCCACTCCAGTTTCTAATGAGAAAACCAATGGTATTGGCCTTGAAATTATAAAGCGCTATGCGGCTAAACAAGGCGTAAACATCAAGCCTTCACAGGTTGAATTTGTTGCTAAGGATTTTTATCTTATCAAACACATGAAAGAGGGTGCAGATGCAGGATGGCTGTATTTTTACAATTTTGAAGGTATTGAAGCTAAGCATGAAAATATGGATGTCATCCATATGGACGCCGATTCGGCTGGGTTCGCTAACTTTTGTGCTTTAGATCTTTTCACTTCAAAATCGTATTATCAAAAAAATAAAGAAAAAGTAAATGCATTCGTAGAAGCTATTCAAGAGGCTATTCAATTTATTGAAACAAATCCAGAGGAAGCTTATGGTATTTACTATGCGTATACAAAAGAAGAATCAACTCCCTTAATGGACGATATCTTGAAAGCTACAGCCAAATGTTTTAGTAAAAATTTTGAATCTTCATCGGAAAAAGAGCTTCCTATTTTGAAGTTCTTTAATGAGATTGGCATCACAGATTTAAGTGAAGATAAATTCAAAAAGGCATTTTTAAATTAAAAGCAATGTTAGAAAATCAAATTTACGAACAACTATCAAATTTAAAATCCAAAACTCCTCTTGTAGAGGCCATTACCAATTATGTGACTATAAACGATTGTGCTAATATATTGTTGAGTATTGGTGCATCACCAGCCATGTGTGAATCTGCAGATGAAGCTTATGATTTTACAAAGCTTGCTAACGCTGTTTACCTAAATATTGGAACCTTAACCAAAGAGCAAGAGCTAGCGATGCTACAAGCCGTTAAAGCAGCAGATGAGCTCAACATACCCTTGGTTTTGGACCCAGTAGGATGTGCAGCTATCCCAAGACGAATTGGTTTTATAGATAAGTTAAGATCTTTTGGTAAAGTAGATATTATTAAAGGTAATCTTGGCGAGATCAAATCTTTGGCAGGAGTAGAAACTAAAGTACGTGGAGTGGATTCCTTAGATAAGGGTAAGGATGGTGTAGAAGTTTGTCAACAACTAGCTAAAGATTGGAAATGTATTGTTGCAGCTTCAGGTAAAATTGATATTATAACCAACGGAGAAACAACGGCACTTGTTCATAATGGCGATGACATGCTAACCAAAGTCACAGGCACTGGGTGTATGCTTGGGGCACTTACTGCTGGATTTTGCGGAGCCAACACGGATAATTTATTGGCCTCTTGTATAGCGAGTTTCTTGAGCATGGGAATTGCAGGTGAACATGCTGCCCAGCACAATAGAGGGTGTTATCCTGGGAGTTTTAGAGTATTTCTTATCGATGAAATATATAAACTTAATGACACCATTTTGAGAGATAAATCCAAGATTGAATTTGTTTAAATTGGTATAATACCATATGATTAACCACTATTAAAATAAATGAATTATGAATTATGAATGGTTTCCTAAAACAATTGATTTAGTACATCCATTAATGAACCAAATTAAAAATCATGCGTTCATTAAAGAGTTAAGTGAAGGAACTTTAAGTGCTGAACAATTCCATTTTTATATGCACCAAGATGCCTTTTATCTAACTATTTATGGGAAGGTGTTAGGTAATATTGCTACCCAATTAAAAGATCCTGATCATTCGTTGGATTATATGAGTTTTGCGAATGGAACTATTGAAGTTGAAAAAGCCTTGCACAAAGAATTTATAAGTCAATTGGAAGGATTTAAGCCACCAGAGAAATCTCCAACTTGTAGCTTGTATACTGGTTTTCTTACTGAAGTTTATCAGTACGATTCTATAGAAGTGAGCTTATCTGCTGTTTTGCCTTGTTTCTGGATTTATAAAGAAGTCGGGGATTATTTGCTGTCAATTGCCAACACAAATAATAATCCTTACCAAAAGTGGATGGATACCTATGGAGGTGAGGATTTTTCAAATTCTGTAGATCGCGCTATTGAAATTACAGAGTATTATGCTCAAAATGCCACGTCCAAAGTAAGAGAAGAAATGACTCAAGCTTTTCTAAAGACTTCACAACTAGAATGGATGTTTTGGGATAGTGCTTATCGCAAGGAAAAGTGGCCAGTTTGAGCTAAAAAAACCATCATTAATAAATGACTAAAAATGAAAACTTACCCAAAGCTTTTAATTATAGCAGGAAGTGATTCTGGAGGTGGTGCAGGCATCCAAGCTGATATAAAGTCGGCTGGAGCTTGCGGAGCTTATTCTGCAACAGTCATTACTGCTATTACAGCCCAGAATACCCTTGGTGTAAACGCCATTGAAGGCGTTTCTCCTCAGATGATTGCCAATCAATTTACAGCAGTGATGGAGGATATTGGAGCAGATGCCGTAAAAATAGGAATGCTTCATTCTAAAGAGGTGATCGAAGAGGTTGCAAAGCTTCTTCAACATTACAAACCAAAACATATCGTTATAGATCCCGTTATGGTAGCGACTTCTGGTGATCGTTTGCTTCAGCAAGATGCCATACAAGCCTTGATGCATCAAATAATACCGCAGGCAGAAGTGATGACGCCCAATATACCCGAAATGGAGCTTCTCCTAGGTGAAAATATTGAAAATTCCACGGAGTTTTCAGACTATGCAAAAGCTCTGGCCGAAAAGTTTAAGGTCTCTGTACTACTTAAAGCTGGACACCTTAAAGGTGATAAATCTGTCGATATTTTATTCAATGTAAAAACAAAGCAGATAACAAAATTGAGTTCTCCAAGAATTACAACCAATAATACGCATGGTACAGGGTGTAGTCTATCCTCTGCATTGGCAAGTTATTTGGCTCAAGGTTTTAGTTTAGAAGAAGCGTCTCAAAAAGCAAAAACATTTATTTACCAGGCTATTAATGCGGGTAGTGACTATAAATTGGGAAAAGGCTCAGGCCCAATTCATCATTTTTATAAGTTGGAGGGTTGACCTCTTGGATTTTGAGCTAACTTTTATTTTCATCAATAAATGTATTAATACGTTGTTCTAAAATAGGAAGGGTGACAACCCCTTGTTCAAGAATAACTTCATGAAACTCACGGATATCAAATCCACTGCCAAGCATTTTCTCAGCTTTCGCTCTTAATTCGCGAATTTTGATCTCACCAATCTTGTAAGAAACGGCTTGTCCAGGCCATGAAATATAGCGATCTACTTCGGTATTGATATTGTGTAACGAAAGGGCTGTTTCTTTGGTGAAATAGCCTACAGCTTCCTCTCGAGTCCATCCCATGGCATGAATGCCTGTATCTATAACCAAACGACAAGCACGCCATTGTTCGTAAGTCAGTTTTCCAAATCGCTCATAGGCGGTGGTATAAATCCCCATTTCTTCCGCAAGGAACTCAGAGTACAATCCCCAGCCTTCTCCATAGGCAGATAAATACATGTTTTTTCTAAACTTAGGAATGCTATCGCCAAGCTCCGCATTACGGGTATTTTGTAAATGATGTCCAGGCACTGCTTCGTGAGCAGTTAACGAGGGTAAGACATATAAAGGTCGGCTAGGCAAATTATAGGTGTTGACCCAGTAATACCCCGGTTGAGTGTCATTGGAAGCGCCAATATAGCGGCCTGTAGTATATTTAGGAGCAATGGCATCGGGGACTTTTGTGACACCGTAGGGTTTTCTTGGTAAAATCTTGAAATAAGCCGGGAGTTTGGCATCGATACGTTTGGCTATATCACGGGCTTCTTTTAAAAGTTCTTCTCCAGTTTTAGCATAAAACTGCTCATCGGTTCTGAGGAATTGGATGAACTCTTCAAAGCTACCCTCAAAACCAAGGTTAGTTATGATGGCTTTCATTTCTGTATGGATTCTCGCCACTTCATCCAAACCAATTTGATGAATGTCTTCAGCAGTTAGATCCAAGGTTGTATAGTAATCTAATCGATTTTGATAGTAGGCTTCGCCCTGTGGTCCTTCTGAAACTCCTAAAGTGGTTTTAGTATTTGGTAAATATTCCGTTTCAAAAAAGCTTTTAACACGCTTAAATTGTGGGATGACGTTGGCTTTTATGGCCGCTTTTGCTGCTTGAATCACAGAGTCTTTTTGAGATTCTAATAGAGTAGAAGGTAGGTTCTGGAAGGGTTCGTAAAAGTAACTGTCTTTAGGCTGGTCAACGATTTGAGAATCGTAAGTCGACTCATAGCCTTCAAAAATCACTCGGGGTTGGGTGATGCCTTTTTTTAAGCCTTGTCTCAGAAGTTTAAAGTGTTGGTCGACATAAGTAGGAATAGCGTTGAGCTTATTGAGATAAGCTTTCACTTGCTCATAAGTGTTGAGGTCTCTCACTTCATAAGATAGGCTAAGATGGAAACCAGAATCGGACAGTAGCGGATTTAAGTAGGCTTCAAACTCATAGAAGTCCACTGTTTCCTTAAGCTTAAACTTTAGCATTTCTAATGAAATCTGTTCAGTTTCTGAAAGTTGACTGTTATCCATTTCAGCTAAATCGATAAGGAGTTCAGTTGCAAAATCAGCTTCTTGTTGGTAATAAGCTTTTGTGTATAAACCCAAGGGATAGGTATTTTGGTCGTAACCTTTATGGTCTTGATAGGTCTGAACGATGGAATCTAATTGCCGACTTGGGGTCTGACTCTTACCTAAATTCACCACTAAAAGGCAGACTATAGAACATATAATGTATTTCATGGATGTTTATTTTAAAGCTTAAAGATATATTATGTAAAGGAAATAGGGCAGTCTCATAAGTTCCAACTGAGGAGATATTTTATAATAGTGATTTTTAGATTTTTGGGTCAAAAAAATATATAAGACATATTTATATGAGGATAAAGCTATTTTTTAAGCAAAAATTCATTGAAACCACTCGAACTGACATTTCTAATATGCTATTATCGTCAAGTTTTTAAACCTATAAAAAAGCTGATATTAAGTTGTTTTGTCTCATCGAGTATCCCGACGTTTTCGTTGGGATGTATCGAGATGTGTTTTGTAATCTGAAGTGTTCTTGATACAATTTCAATGATTTTTCAAGCAAAAATTCATTGAAACCACTCGAACTGACATTTCTTTTAAGTATTTATTGTCAAGTTTTTAAAGCTATAAAAAAGTTGATATTTAGTTGTTTTGTCTCATCGAGTATCTCGACGTTTTCGTCGGGATGTATCGAGATGTGTCTTGTTATCTGAAGTGTTCTCGATACAATTTCAATGATTTTTTTAAGTAAAAATTCATTGAAACCACTCGAACTGACATTTCTAATATTCTATTATCGTCAAGTTTTTAAACCTATAAAAAAAAGCTGATATTTAGTTGTTTTGTCTCATCGAGTATCCCGACGTTTTCGTCGGGATGTATCGAGATGTGTCTTGTTATCTGAAGTGTTTCATTTCTTGAAACACTCATTCAAACTCAGGTTTGTATTTTTTGAAGTGGTTTTTTTCAGAGGGTAAATCTACTTGTCTTAAAACATGAAGTAATTTAATAAGTGACTGCTTATCAATTAAACTTGGATCAATGGATAATTTCCTTGTTTCTGATTTGAGAATATAGTTGTCCTTGATGCTTTTGATTTCATCAATCTCACTGAGTTCTATTTTATTTTTGAAACTATGTAATACCAATTTAAACCTATAATGTCGCAATAAATCGTTTCTTTCTCCCTTGTTTTTTATCAAAAATAATTACCGTAGCTAAGGCTATGCGAATTATTTTTAATTTCAATCAATCAAAAAAAAATTCAATTTATTCGTACGACATTATAAATTTAATATGGTATGGAATGTTTTTTTGAATCTTTCCATTTTCAATGATGAGGTACTGGTGTTTATAATCATACAAAAAATGCGCTAGGTAAAGAGTTCCTAATATCGAATAGGCATAACCGGACCAAGGTATAGTGGTTTCGAAAATAAAATAAGACATGCCAAATAATATCCACATGACTCCTAACAAAAGGTTGGTGTAAAGTCTTTTTTTGCTTAATTTAATTCTCATGTTTTGAAATATTGGATGAATTTAGATTTTAAAAATGCGAATTTCATCACGTACGAAGTTGATAGTTAATTAACTGGAAACGAAATGCCAATAGCGGCTGCGCCAATAACTTGTTTTGCAGAGGGATGAGTGAGATACTTAAAAGCTACATCTACATCTCTATTTCTGCCCAATAAAACTCCTATAGAAACTGGATAATGATGGAAAATTCCACTTTTTTTGAAATCGTATTCAAAAGTTCTGTTTTCAAAAGAACCTATAGATAATCCTACTCCGCCTTCAACATAAGGAGAAACCCAAGGAATTGGGGCGATGACTCTAAGTTTTCCACCAGTAAAAAAAGCAGTTGTACTTAACTCAAAACCAGATTGGGCCGGAGATAAATCATCTGTAAAGGTATCTGTGTAAATAAAACCTGCATATGGACGGATTTGCAACCAGCTAGATACAGTCATTATATATTCGCCTTCGGCATAAAAACCTTGTCCGCTTAAGTCTTCTTCGTTATAGGGTAACGATATTCCAAGACCTAGGGAGATATTTACCGACCGTTCTTTTATAAATTGTGCCTTAGAACTGCTGTAAGTGGCTAGAACAAGCAGTAGAATTATTCTTTTAATCATGTCTTTAGGAGGATGAGTTTATGCAAACATAATTTAATTTGTAATAGATTATGAGTTCTATGACTTGACTATTTTTGTTCATTTAGATACCTAATTAATGGCCAGTTTGCCAGTAGGGTAGTTTGGTTTGTATTTGTTAAATTATGGGTCTAAATCTTTCAACTAATTTGATAGCTTAAGTTACGGATTATTTGAAAAAAACAAAATATGAGAAAACTTATAATAGTTTTTAATTAAATTACTCTCTCAATAATTTCTTTCGGACAAATAGGCGAAACCGATTTCAACACAACTATATAACGGATAAATCAAAATCCATCCCAACAAGATGATAAGGGTTTTTATCAAAATCTGTGGATTTGATAAAATTTCAATTTTTCAATTACCTTGTCTTTCCGACAAATAATAGTGGAACCATAGAGCCCGATTAAAAATGGGAAGGACATAAATATGAAAACTACAATGCAAATTCTTATTCTAAAATCAGGTCTATGATAAGCCTGAAGGCAGAAAATTTAATAATCTTAACCATAGTGTATCTTCAATAAGAAAACTCAATGGATCCTATTCAAAAGTTATTGAAAGCAATCCTTATTTAAAGATCAAAATTCTTAATGAATAAAAAATGAACGAAAAAATCTTCAAAAAAAAGAATAAAGGAAGTTTAAAATCATTAGGTCCCCAACTAGTGAAAAAAAGCTCAATTATGACGGCTTACTTGAAGTCCTTAATAATGGGATTGTTGCACGTATGAATTGAACATAGCCTTAAAAAAAATTTCATTTTATTTGATAATAGTTCTGATAAAATCAGCTATTTAATTCGTGTGTTTGAGATTTTATAAGAATGTATGATTTTAATCTATCTTTTAATTTAGTATAATCAGAATTAAATTCAGAAAAAACTGAAAATACTAGACGTATTTTTTAAAATCTTTGTAACAAATTTTAATTTTATGCGTCTGATTAAGAATAACTTAAAACTAGCAATCATGAACTTAAACAGAATTTCTCTAGTTATTCTATTATTTTTGTCATTAACAATGGTCAATGGACAAACAATAAATGGAGATTGGAGTGGTAAACTTAACGCCATGGGACAAGAAATCCCATTGGTTATTCATTTCTCTGGAAATGATGAAGACCTCTCGGCAACAATGGATAGTCCATCACAAGGCGCTTCAGACATACCTGTAGAAAAGGTAAGTCTTGAAGGCAAACAAATTTCACTTTCATTAATGGGCGGACAAATTGAATACACCGCAGAAGTAAACGGAGATAGCATGACAGGGAATTTTAAACAAGGGGGGATGGATATGCCCCTAACACTTACCAAAGGTGAATTAGAAAAACCAGGAGATACTTCTTTGCCAAGTTCTGAAAAAGAACTTATGGCTTTGGCTAATAAAGAAACAGGAGATTATATCTATTCTGTGGCTGATTATTTTGCTAAACCAGCGTCATCAGAATTTCAACTTTCTCCAGATGGAACGTATTTGAGTTACCGTGAGAAAGATGATAATCTTAAAAATCATGTCTACGTCAAAAACATTAAAACCAATGCTGTTCAGCGGGTTATTACAGAGGCAGAGGAACTAATACGTGGTTATGGCTGGGCAAACGAAAACCGCTTAATATACATTATGGATAAAGGTGGTAATGAAGATTACCATTTATTTGCAGTCGATATTGATGGAAATAATCAAAAAGAATTGACCCCTTATGATGGTGTAAAAGTTGAAATTCTGGCATTATTAAAAGAAGATAAAAATCACATGGTGATTTCCATGAATAAAAATAATGCACAAGTTTTTGATCCTTATAAAATCAATATTACTACCGGCGAATTGGAGCAGTTGTATGAGAATACAGATATAACCAATCCTATAATGGGTTATGAATTTGATAAAGATGGAAATTTACGTGGTTTTTCCCGTCTTAAAGAGGGCATAAATTCAGAATTTTATTATGCCGTTGAACCTGGAGATTACAAATTGATGAAAACTACAAAATGGGATGATACATTTTCTGTCATCAGTTTTGATTATGCTTCAGAAAATGAACATGATGTTTATATGGTATCTAACTTAAATTCGGATAAAACAGAAATTTATAAATATGATTTAGCGAAAGATGAGGTTATTGAAAAACTGTTCTCTAATGAAAATTATGATGTATCTGGGGCTTCTCTATCTAGAAATAGGAATTGGGAGCTCGATTATTTTAGTTATGAAGGTGAAAAAAGCGAAATCATTCCAGTGAGTAAATATTATAAAAAGCTGCATAAAAAGTTAGAAAAGGAATTTCCCGGTTACAATTTTTACTTATCTGATCGTACCGATGATGAAAGTCAATATTTAATTTATGTCACCAGTGATAAGTTGTATGGTAAGTATTATTCTTATGATGTAGCTAAAGATGAAATAAAACTTTTATTTGACTTAATGCCTCAATTGAAAGAGAAAGACATGTCAGAAATGCGTCCTATCTCTTTTAAAAGTCGCGATGGAATTCAACTCCATGGTTATATAACTCTACCCAAAGAAGCTGTTAAAGGACAAAAGGTGCCAGTTATCGTCAATCCACATGGAGGCCCACAAGGCGTTAGAGATTCATGGGGTTTTAACCCAGAGGCGCAGTTATTTGCCAGTCGTGGTTATGCCACATTGCACGTTAATTTTAGGATAAGCGGAGGTTATGGTAAGGAGTTTTTACGCAGTGGTTTTAAAGAAATTGGCCGTAAAGCTATGGATGATGTGGAAGACGGATTAAAATATGTTATAGACAAAGGATGGGTAGACAAAGATAAAGCTGCAATATATGGAGGCAGTCATGGTGGTTATGCTGTGTTACGCGGACTTACCAAAACACCAGACTTATATGCTTGTGGTATAGATTATGTAGGGGTTTCTAATCTGTTTACATTTATGGAAACCATACCTGCTTATTGGGCTCCTTATTTGCCTATTCTAAAAGCAGTATGGTATGATGCAGAAGTTCCTGAGGAAAAGAAAATCATGGAAGAAGTCTCACCAGCTTTTCATATAGATAAAATAAAAAAACCATTATTTGTGGTACAAGGAGCCAACGATCCTCGTGTGAACATTAATGAAAGTGATCAAATTGTAAAAAGCCTACGGGATAAAGGTTTTGATGTGCCTTATATGGTGAAATATGATGAAGGCCACGGTTTTGCAAAAGAGGAAAATCGCATGGTTTTATATACGACTATGATGGGCTTTTTTGCTGAACAATTGAAATAATAGTTTTTTATAAGTTCAATGTATTTAGTGTTGAGCACACCATAAAGTTTAAAGCGGGCCTCTTTTTGAGGCTCGCTTTTTGATTTAAAACAATTGCAAAGAGTAGCAAGCCATACGGCTCGAAGAAGCTTTTACATCAATGCCTTTAATGAAGAAATGCAACCCATATAGTTCGGCCCCAATAAGTTCGGAGTGACATTTTAAACTTCAATTATGAGCAGTTATGATATTAAAAGAATATACAATTTCTGTTATATTTTTTAGTTTGAAAATTCGAGTGAATTTGAAAATGATTGTTTTGATTTTGCTACTCAGATATATTCAATGATAATTGATCTCAATAGATATTATAATTTACCTTCATAGTTATTCAAAAATAGAAACTCTAAGCCAAAAAATTAGATTTTAAAAATTTAATAAAATCCTCATCAGGACTATCAGTACTCATTAAACACATATAAGCATTATTTGCATTGGTATATATTGAAATTTTTTCGCGTATACCGCTCATTTTGGCAGCTTGTGCATAGTATGTTTTCGACGTGTCAAAATCGCCCTTATACAAATACACTTCACCTAACGTAGCTATTTTCCATAGACTGTTAAAAGGATCTTTTTCTACTGCCAATAGTGTCTTTTCGGCATATTCTGTCATTAGTGAGATATCATTATAATAGACCAAACTTAAAAAGGCAAGATTAATTGCTAAATAATAGACTTGCCTAAAATCATCTTTATTCTCCGCTATTACTAAGCCTTTTTTATAATAGTCATAGGCATTTTGCCCATCACTTTTGGTAAAAGAATTCAGGTAATTTCGTTTAAAACGACCACCAATGATTCCCATTAAATTAGAATTTCCTCTAGCTAGTTCCTTAGTCTCAATTAATGCTAGTGCTTCCTGTGCCCTATCTGCTCCTTCTAATGCAAAAACAAGTTGTTCTAAACCCTTAGCGTCTAGACTTTCAGTTTTTGGTAGTAGTGTTTTTATAACGTGCTCATAATTTCCTAAAGCGATATTTATTTCTTCGGAAGAAGAAAATTTCGAATGAAAGGTGTTATCAGTCAACGTGTTTATAATTAAACCAAAAGAATCGTTATCTTCATTTTCTACGGAAACCATACTAAAATGATCACCTTCTATCATTGCGGTATATTCCTTTGAAAAAGGCTCTAAACTTGAAGAAATGGGCACAAAACTGTCTTTAGTTGCTGCTACGGTTTTAAATGAAAAAGGATAGTTATTGGCAAATTTAGTATTCCATTGTTGTCTTAAATTCTTAATGTATCCGCTTTGCTCGCTTAGATCTTTGAGGTTTTTTTGTTTTAATTCCTTTAAAATATGATCCGAAATTCCTGCACTCGGTGTTCCGAAAAGTAAGAGATGTGAAATCTTTTTTAGTGCATCATCTTTAAGACTTAAAATAGCCTCTTGCACTACCAAACCTCCTAAACTGTGCGCTACGATGGCAATACGTTTATATTTGCTATAATTGTGCTTTATAGAGGTTGCTAGATAACTTGAAATTATTTGTATATCCGTAGTCGAGGCCCATACATTATGACCCATTTCTGGATTTATATTTTCTGCATATCCCACAGGAATCATATCCCAACCATCTAATTTTTCTTGTTTCATTAATAAAGACGGAATAGACCCAAAAGTAGATTCAGCTGCACCAGAAAAACCATGTACAAAAATAATGAGGTTGTTTGCATTTTCTGTGGTTCTAAAGTTATCAACTATTTGTTTTTTAACGTTTTTGGATGTTTCACCTAAACTGTTTATTGATAAAATATTTAGTGCTTCTTTGGCAGCGTTTAGTGACGCTCTACTAACAATAAAATCATCATATATTTGCAAATTTGCGTATGGATTTTGTTCTGGGTGGTTTTCTGGCACTTTCTTAAAAATATAGCGTACCACTTCAGAAATTCTAACAAATGGGTCTTCGATATCTTTTTTGTCTTGTCCTTCTAAAACTTCGAGCATACACTTGGTGAATAGGCTATTTGTATCGCCTTCCATTATATAAGATTCCTGGTTTTCACGGCATGATGAAATAATAGACATGCCACGACCCGTATCCAAATTCTGAGCTAATCCGTCAGCTTCCGCTTTTAGCTCTGAAGTGATTCCATTTACAGTCGGATTCTGGACCATTCCTGCGGCGTGACAGCAATCTAAAAAGAATATTAACCGTCTAGATTGTAAGGCATTAATCATATTTCTAACTTCTTCCGCCTTTACCCAAGTGGTTTTATAATTTACAGGATCATAATCAAAAGGACACAAATGAAAATACTTTCGGTTTTCACTTTCGGGTTTCCAATTTTCTTTTTTCAAAAAATCGTTGTCACTATATGTGCCGCCATGTCCAGAATAATAGAGTAACACTGAAGAATCTGAATCTACCTTAGCAATTAAATCTTCAAAAGCGTCTAAAATATTTTCTCGAGTTGCTTTTTTCTCAGTAAGAAGTGTAATGTTTTGAGGCAAATAACCTGCCAATTCTTCGTTTATTAATAAATCGTAGATAGCGTTAGCATCGCCAATAGTTACTGGTAAATCATTTCCAACTCCTATTAATAAAGCGTACGCATTTTTTAAGCTCGGTTGATCAGTCATAGTTCTATTTTATTAAATAGCTGTTGAATACTGTCTGCTTGTGCTTGGCTTGTATTTGTAGTTGCGTTAGCTGTTAGGTTTAATAAGGCTTCAATCATTTGTGCCTGATCTGTTTCTATAATATTGTTTGCTACCAGTTTGGTGCACATTTGAGTTGGCAATGATATATTTCTCTCAAAACCTGCAACTTCAGATTTGCGTTTTAAAAAATTAACGAGGTCTTTTCGCATAGTCAAAACCTGATTGTATGCCGTTCCTGTTTGGTTTTCAGACGGTTTTATTGAAGTACTGCTTTTAGAAACTGCTCTCGGTTTTATTTTATCAAACAACTGTTTTGTAGCTTCTAGTTGTTTTTCAAAAGTAATGGCAATACCTGTCGCATCTGCCTTAATGCTTCCTAATCGTTGAAAAGCACTTTGAAAATTTCTTTTGAAAAGTAATATGATAACAAACAACGTGATTGGCCAGATTATAATTTCAATGAGCTTGATGACCATTTCAAAATGACTCGGTTGTATGTCTTGTATATTCATATTTAGTGCAGATTAGTGCCAGAATTGCATGACTTGTTTAAACTGTTGTGACGTACTATAATCTTTAAAAAATAAATCATTTTTATAGCTTTGTCGCCTAAACCTACATCCTGAAGCTACAGCTTTTAGTAGGTGTTTATATAAATTGCTAGTATCTCTAGTTACAGCATAATATTGAGCCAAACTATAGTCGATTTCTCCAAATTGAAAAGGTTTGCGCAATTTCTCTAGATTTTCTATAACTAATTTTGCGTTGCTCTCATTTCCTACTTTATAATTTGAAATAGCTAAAGCCGAATGTGCCTTAAAATCTGATGGATTTTCTTTAACTAAAGCTTTAAATTCTTTTTCAGATTCTTTATAATTCCCTAAGTGTAAGTTGGCAAACGCTTTGTTTCTATTTGACCCATTATTTGTATTAAGTACCTCATTAAAATGGAATTTAGCCTCTTCTGTTTTATTTACTAAAACGTATTCTTTACCTGCATATAAGCTCAGTTTGGCATAATTGTCTTGGCTATCAGTAAGTTTTATTTTTAATAAGTATTTTTTTAACTCTATATCATTACCATTGCGAATTAAAGCTGATAAGTAGGGTTCTCTTAATAATTCTGAATCATTAACATCCATTGCATTTTCAAGTAATCGTTTAGCCTCAGTATACTTTTTAAGTTCTATATCTGCTAAAGATTTTACATAAATTCTATTAATACATTCATAACAATTTGCAAGATTCAAACTATCGCTTTTTATTTCATAATAAATGCTATCTATTTTATTTGCCTTATTAACAAATTGCAAAGTAACTGTCATTGCCGATGAATTGTTTGATAGATCAAATGGTGCGGACTCGTACTCATTCAAATTGGCTTGATAGGCTTTTTTATTGTCACCTTTTAAAAGGCCATCATACATGTTTATTAAGTTGATTTGACGAGCGTTACGATTACCGGCTATTTTTAGTTTTTTTAACAAACTATCTGCTAAGAAAAAGTTTTTCATATTATAATGGTAGGCAACTCGCAAAACTTTGGGTTCAAAATAATTTGAATCTAAAGCAATAGCACTTTCTAACATATTTAAGTAGTTTTGATCATAGTCTACATTATTAGACTCTAAAACCAAGCTATAAGCCTCATAATTGGGTGGGGTTTCTTGAAGCATTAATTTCTTTTTTCCTTCTGTTGCAAAAAAGCCGTTAATAGTTGCCTCCAGCTTTTCAATACAACCAAGCGGATTAGCTTCTAAGCAGTCAACAGGCTTAAAGGAATAAATTGTTTTATCGGTTTTACCATCAATCAAGGTTGCTTGAAAAACTAGATTTTCGTTCTTAAGAAAGTAATTGCCAGTAATAATTTTGGCAGGTTTTAGGTATTTTTTAACTAATTCTCCCTTAGATTTTTTATCTGAACTATTGCTAAAAATAGTATTGTATTGGTTAATAACTTCTGGAGAAATTACTTGACCTAACTTATTTTCGGTAATGCCATGTAAAATCCAATTGGAAGCCATTTTACCTACATCATCATATTTTTCATTACCTGTGTTATTGCCGAATTTTAAAACTGCTATTCTATCTGTATCTAGATATGAAACTTTAGTGGAGTGATTAATAAAATTAGTATCTATTATAAAAAATGTCACAAAGGCGCAAATTGATGTGACAAAAACAGAAGCTATAAGATAATATTTTTTAAAGCTACCTTTTATTACAGCCTTTTTTGGATCTCCATCGGTGCTGCCTTCAATTTCAAACCGCTCCTTTTCTAAAGGGATTATTTTATATTTCCAAATAATCAAAAGATAAAGTGGAAGACTAATCAATAAAATAATAATTAGAAATGTTACAGATTTTCTTGGTAATCCTAAAGGTTCGTATGTTACCGATAGTACTTGAAGTATCACCCACGAAGAAACGATGTAAATCGAAAGCATTTTAAATAGTTGATGCTCATGACATTGTTTAATGAAAGTTTTAATAGTCATTTGGTCTAGTTAGGATATAGTAGTTTACTTAATTTAAACAATTTACATACATTTAATGATTATTTAAATTCCATTTCTGGATTTTTTTGCATATATTTAATAAGTTATAACCTTTAAATTATACATCATGGCTGAAAAAAAACAAGTACCCGGAAAAAAAGAAGAAGCTAAAAAAAAGCCTGCTACTAAGTTTGCTGTTGGAAAACCAGGAAACAAAATTAAACCTGTATAAAATTAAACTTTAAAAGTTTGATTTATTTAATGAAGTTTAATTTATCTAACGAAAAAAGTCTATTACACCTATAATGTGATGGACTTTTTTTTTGTGAACTACGTTACTAGACATATTTAGAAAGAGACACAAAAAAGCCCATTACAATGTGATAAAATTTTGTAAATAAGCTATTCTATATATTAGATTACTTTTGCATTTACTGCGTTAAGACCTTTTTTCCTTCTGTAACATCTTACTCATCGCCTTCGCAGATGTTGTCGACTAATCCAGAAATATGGACAAAATACTCTTTGTTTGAGCCTTCTTCTGTGATGAAACCATACCCTTTGATATCGTTGACAGTTTATTTTTTACATATGGATAACACAACTTGTTGTGTTATCCATAATAAACCAGATTAAATATAAAAAGAAGTAAGTATGAATGATAAATGTCTACTAACCAGAAGGGATGTTCAAATTAAACATAGTTCAAATCATTTGAATTACACTTTGAATTTGGCTGGTGAAGAAGTTGTTATTTTTATCTGTGATAGCTAGTCAAATCATAACACAAATGCCACAAGTGAAGAAAGTGGTGTTCCGTAACCTGAAAAAAGCAACAGACGAAGCGATAACTTTATTTAGTAATAAAGATTCTATAGAAGTTATTATAATGCAGCCTTATGAAGATTATGTAGTAAAATCTGACCAGGCTTTTAAAAAGTTACTTGAGATTGTTCCAACGGTAAATAACGTAGATAATTTAGTTAGCGAAGAAGATGAGTTGGAATTTATAAAAGCATTTAGGGAGGTTATGCGTCTTAAAAATACGATGGGTTCTTTTGCAGATTTTGACTAGGAGGATTTAGCTATAGAAGAACAAGTGTTTGAGGATTATAAAAGCAAGTATCTCGACCTACATGATAAAGTTAAAAAAGACCATAGCAAAAAAAGGGTATCAATTCTAGAAGATGTTGATTTTGAATTGGAATTGATACACCGTGATGATATAAATGTCTCCTATATTTTAAAATTACTGGCAGAAATTAAAGACACAACAGATTCTGAAAAGCAGAAGAAAAAGAAAGAAGTTGTAGACTTAATTGCGGTTGTAATAGCGGTAACTTCTCTTTTTCCCAACTGCTGCTCAAAAACCCATAATGCCTTATTCGAGTAAAGCCTTTGGAAAGAATATGGAGTTGAAAACGCCGTATAAACTCTTTAGTGGAGAGTGTTAGTGTGGTTTTTTGCCCACCTTTTCTATAGTCTTTTAAACTAAATGTAATCCTCCTTTTTTCTTTATCAATCGACAAGATACGGTGATTACTTATCGC
>Ga0136559_1000001_pt1 | contig 166775 bp, 144 predicted proteins | sample AntRauMeHopE1496_FD_104633 | JGI IMG/M metagenome (GOLD analysis project Ga0136559, IMG submission 104633) | Saline lake microbial communities from Rauer Islands, Antarctica - Metagenome Hop E1 #496 | ecosystem: Environmental > Aquatic > Non-marine Saline and Alkaline > Saline | place... | reverse complement strand
AGGTTCTTAATTCTGCTAGGTCGTTAGGGTTGATGTCTGTTAATTTATCTGATTGCTCAGTAATCGCACCAAAAATCTCCACCCGTTTGATCGAGTCAATTCCTAAATCGGCCTCCATATCCATGCTTAGCTCTAACATTTCAGCAGGGTAGCCTGTTTTGTCAGCAACGACGCTGAGCATAAGGTCGAGCATTTCTGAATTTCCTTCAGTAGATACCGCGTGTTCAACGACTGGTTTTACAATAGGACTTGTATTTGCAACTGTTTGGGTTATTGGTTCAGCGACAGGTGCAGAAGTAGCGCTAATTCCCGCTTTAGTAGAAATATAATCCACAATTTCTTGTAAGGTTCTTAATTCTGCTAGGTCGTTAGGGTTGATGTCTGTTAATTTATCTGATTGCTCAGTAATCGCACCAAAAATCTCGACCCGTTTGATCGAATCGATACCTAAATCGGCCTCCATATCCATACTTAGTTCCAACATTTCAGCAGGGTAGCCTGTTTTGTCAGCAACGACGCTGAGCATAAGGTCTAGCATTTCTGAATTTCCTTCTGTAGATACCACGTGTTCAACGACTGGTGGTGCAATAGGCTTGGTGGTTTCAACTGTTTGGGCTGCTGGAACAACACTAGGAGCAGTACTGCTTGTGGCAGTGGGTGTTTTAACATCTACAGCAGCATTTTCAGGGTTTTGTTCCCCTCCAAAATTGTCTGATAAAAGGGCTAATAATTGCGCTGTTTGTTTGTTTTGTTCCGTCAAAATGGTTTGGAACATATCTAATGTTTTAGATTGATTTTCCTTAATGCCATCAATGGCGCTTTTAATAATCGTAGACTTCATATCTTCTTCTGTACTGATTTTATTTATAGAAACAGGAACCTCTTTTATCACTTCCTTAATCACTTCTACGGTTTTAATAATTTCTGTAGCGTTGCTCACTTTAAATCCGTTGTTTAAAGCGTCATTATACACTTTTTGTGTTGCAGGGCTTACATAATTGTTACCCGCTATTTTCACAGCCATTTTTGGTTGTACTAAAGGCGCTGCTACCCGACGTGCATTACTGTCAATGGTACCTAATTCACATCCTAGAACCTGTAATTGTATGGCAGCTTCTCTAATTTGTAAGTCACTGTTTTTAGTAGTTTTTGTATTTGTTGCCACCACAAAATGTTCTTTATCAGCTAAGATGTCTTTTACGAGATTAGTTAAAATAGACTTAGGTCCAAATTCAACAAAAACGCGCGCACCAGCAGCGTACATATTTTCAATTTCAGTTTTAAAATCGACTGTATTTAAAATATGTTGTGCTAAGATGTTTTTAATTTCAGGAGTCTCCATTGGGTAGGCATTTCCTGTCGAATTCGAATACACAGGGATCACTGGGCTTGAGAATTCTATAGCCTGTATGCTTTTTTCAAAAGGGTGTTGTGCGTGTCCAACACAATCCGTGTGGAAAGCTGCAGAAACAGGTAATATAACAGAACGGTAGTTTTTAGTATCTAATAGCGTTTTTGCTTTCGTTATACCTTCTGTTGTTCCTCCTAAAACGAGTTGGTTTGAGGCGTTAATATTTGCAATAGAAACCCCAGGAATACTAGCAATTAATGGTTGAATCTCAGAAGTAGCCGCTTTAACAGCTAACATCATACCAGCATCTCCATTTGCATTTTTACCTGCCATAGCCTTACCACGAGCAATGGCAAGTGTTATATAATCAGTTTCGCTGAGTACACCTGATGCACAAAGTGCAGTAAGCTCACCAAAACTATGTCCGGCCACCATATCACTTACAAGACCGGCATTTTTAAAGACCTTGTAGTACCCTAAACTTATGGCACCTATGGCAGGTTGCGCAAACTCTGTATTTGTAATATTCTTTTCTAAGCTATCTTTATCCTCTGGTGTAAACACAGGTTTCGGATATATTTTAGTTGCTAAATCGTATCCTTTTTTAGCATCAAAAGCAGCAATTGTTTGTTGTAGCGTTTCAAAACTACTCGTCGCCTCTTTTGCCATATTAGCATATTGAGAACCCTGACCAGAGAATAATGAAGCCACTTTTATACTGCTTGAAATTCCGTTTGGTCTAAAGAAAATTTCCTTTGGGTGCGACCAAGCCTCCTTATTATTTTCTAATTGTTTGACTGCAATTTCTAGTTTAGAAATACAATCCTCTAAAGATTCTGCAACAAAACCTAAACGCGCTTCATTTTGTTTTGCAGTGCCTTGCTTAGAACTTTCTTTTAAGTTATAATATGCCGTCGTTGCTTCCTTCGAATTCAATCCAGCAACTGTGTTTTTCAGATGCGTTAATAAGTCGTTAACGTCGGTAGCTTTAAGGTAAATACCCTGAAATGTTTGATGTATTCTATCTGTAAAGGACGTTTTGTTTTCATATTCCTCCATGGCAAAATGCACGTTCACACCACCAAATCCAAAAGCAGATATTCCAGCTCTACGCGGTACGCCGTTTTTAAACCAAGGTCTGGTTTCTGCATTGACATAAAAAGGAGAATTTTCAATCTCAAATTTTTCGTGAGGCTTATTAACGTTTATGGTGCCAGGCAAAACTTTATGATATAAAGCTAAAGCCGCTTTTATCATTCCAGCAGCACCTGCTGCCGATTTTGTATGTCCTATTTGCGATTTTACAGAACCAATGGCAATATGGTTTTTTGTCGTGTTACTTTTGCCAAAAACCATAGACATTGACTCAAACTCGGCAGCATCTCCAGCTCCTGTTGCAGTGCCGTGACCTTCAATTAATTTTACCGTAGAAGCGTCGTAGCCTGCCTCGTCATAAGCACGTTGCATCGCCAAAGCCTGCCCGTGAGGACGTGGTGCATAAACCGATTTATAACGCCCATCACTTGAAGAACCAACCCCGGTAAGTAACCCGTAAACTCGATCCCCATCACGTTCTGCATCTTCTAATCTTTTTAAGACTAACATTCCAATTCCTTCTCCAATCAACATGCCGTCAGAGTCGGTATCAAAAGGACGAATACTTCCTTTTTGTGAAAATGCGGGAGTTTTAGAGAACGACATATACATAAAAGGAGAGTTATCTGTATCGACACCTCCTGTGAGCATCATATCACATCGTCCTTCAATCAGTTCTGAGACTGCCATTTTAATAGCAGAGAGTGAGGCCGCACAGGCCGCATCCACAACTGAGTTAATGCCTCCTAAGTCAAAACGATTCGTGATTCGACCAGAGATGACATTCCCTAACATACCTGGAAAAGAATTTTCATTCCATCCAACATATGCTTTCTTCATTTTTTCAATAATGTGCGGAATATCAGCATCGCTAATGCCACTACTTTTAAGGGCCTTTTCCCAAACAGGAGCTTGCAACCTTGAGGTCAGAGGCGTAATTAGTTTTTGACCACCGCCAACTCCTAAAATCACGCCGGTTTTTTCTTTTAAAAGGGCCGTAAATTTACCAGATTCCCTGCCATAACCAGCATCTTCAAATGCATCTCTAGCCCCTATTAGGGACAATAATTGAGACACATCTGTGACTTCTAAAATATTGGGAGGCAAACCAAATTCCATTGGATTAAAGTCAATATCAGGAATAAACCCTCCTTTTTTACAATATGTTTTGTCTGCTATTGTTGGGTCGGCATCGTAATAATCCTCTATTTTCCAACGCGATTCTGGAACATCCACAATACTATCTTTCTGATTGATAATATTATTCCAATATTCTTCTACATTGCTGGCATCAGCAAACATTGCAGACAAACCAATAATTGCTACTGGTGTTTTTTTAAGTGAACTGTTAATAGTGTCCATAATTTTTAGTCTATGTTAAGTATAGATGTTTCTGTTTTTCAACTTCTAAAAGCCCTTTTTCGGTACACAATCCTCTTAGATAAACGACCATAACGCCACCTGTAAGCCTGGCTTTAGAAAATTGTGCTGACGGAAATACTTTTGAATTGTTACATAATTTTAGTAATGTTTGAACCGTAGCCATCGTAACTTCTGGATCCAAATCTTTTCTGAATAAACCATCTTTTATTCCCCATTTGGCTAAATAAAGCAACTCGCGAAAAGCGAATTCTGAATTCTTTTCGTACGAGTCTTTTATGACACTAGGAAAATACTTTAGTATATCCTTATAAAAGTTTGCATTGCTATAATCCGCTCTTTTTAAAATTTGTTGTTGAATTTTGCCCATGGCTTCAACCGCAGAGCTACAGTTGTTAATAATTTCGTCGTTATTGCTTCTGATACCCGCTAAATACCGTTCTATACAGGCTTGCATTAAATCAGTTTTATCTATAAAATGATTGTAAATCGTACGTTTAGACGTGCTTAATTCTTTAGTGATGTCATCTAAAGTGACCGCTTTCACACCGTTTTTTAAGTATAATTGTGTGGTTATCTCTAGTATGTAGTCTTTCGTAATCATATAATTTTCCTACATTTGTTCTGGCGGTAATATTAATGTACCGTTAGTACCGTAAAGAAATGATTTATAAATTAAAGCGTTTTATTTTTTATCATAAATGTTTCTTAATGCCGAATAAATGCTAAAAATAAGGATCGTTAAGATAGTCAAAAACAAGCCTTTTTTCACAAAAGAACTATTATTAAAAAACCTCCCAAAGAGGCTTCAAGACAGGGCAAAAAGGTATTTAGACGAAGAGAGTTCACTGAGTTATAGTGCTGGGCGACTGTTGTTAAAAAAAGCACTATATGAAAACGAACTTCCAGCTTCTTTATTGGAAGAAATAGGCTATTCTGAACAAGGAAAACCAAGTTTTAAAGATCATAATTTCTCTATTTCTCATAGTAATGGGTACGTTGTCTTAGCTTTTAATACCAATTTTTCTGTTGGTATAGATATTGAGAAAAAGAAAACTATAGATTTAAAACTATTCAACTATTTATTTACGGCACTGGAGTGGGCGTCTATTTTAGATGCTAAAAATTCCTTAGACAAATTTTATTGGTTTTGGACCCGTAAAGAAGCTTTATTAAAGGTAGCTGGCTGTACTTTGAAAGATTTAAAACAACTAGAAGTATATCAGCATTACGGGATGTATAAGGAGAAACGCTATTATTTTGAATCCTTTGATTTTGATCCTGATTTTAATGGAATAGTCGCGACTGAGACCCAGACTGCAATTGCTCTGGAATTTATTGAATTAAAGGATTTATTGAAAGACTAATCATTCTCAAATAGCAATGTGCTGTTTCCAAATGTTACTAAGTTTTAATTAGATAAGTTTGTTATTTTACGCATTGAAATAATTTCTACTGAAACTGCTCTATAAAATAACTGCCTGAATCTATGATAAGACTCTCGCCCGATATAATTATCTAAACCTTCTGTTTGGTTTTTAGAGATGTATCTTCTAAACAGAAATTCTTTACTCAACCTTGCGTCTATTGTTTCTGCCATTATAGTTTGTAAGAATATACCATATTTTTCTTTCATAGCTAGGTACCCATTAAGATACAGATGAACGCTTACCTTCAAATTTCATAACGAAGGTTTTCCCCAGTATTAGCATTACACCAGGGCAAACCCATACTTTTACGCTTAACTCAATGGTATAATTGATTTTGTGAGATCGTCGAATTTCTAAAATCGACTAATTTGGAACATTAGAGACTCAGAAAACAGGACGCCAAAATAAAGTAATAGCTGAATTTAAGAAACTAGACAATCTATTGGATGAATCAAAAACTACTTGACAAGGTGCAAGTGAAGACTTCAATGAACAATTTTATCAAAAATTTAAACTCTTTTTCAATCAGGAACAGCTTCAAAATAAATACTTTTAATTTTTTTAAAGTATGCTCAAAATAGCTTTACATCCCATTTATAAATATCCATTACCCGAGGGGCATCGCTTTCCAATGGATAAGTATGATTTGCTTCCCAAGCAATTATATAACATTAGTACAGAACCAAGAGTCGCTTGTAAAATTTGGGTTTCCATTGTCTGCGGAATTGGTTAAAAGAGAACGAATCATCACCAATGGCAATTTAGAAGCCTGTAACTATGCTTTAGAATATGGTGTTTATATGAATATTGCTGGAGGAACTCACCATGCTTTTTCTGATTACGGGGAAGCTTTTTGCATGTTAAACGATCAAGCTATTGCCCCTCACTATCTCTTGCAGAATAAGCTAGCAAAGCAAATTCTTGTTGTTGATTTCTAAGTCCACCAAGGGAACGGAACAGCAGAAATTTTTCAAGAAGACGATAGAGTGTTTTAATAGTAGTCTATTTTGGAAATGATAATTTTCGTTTTGCAATTGAATTTGATATTAGAATATTTACATAATTAAATGTCAAGACCATTTTTTGAATAATGTTAGCTTTAATGATGTTCAACCCAATTTTATGAGCCGTTCTCTCATTTAGAATATACCTAGTTCCCTTAATTCTGACAGCAGTATTATTGTCTATTTCACAACTATCTATTAAATTCAAAATCCCCTCTAAATACTTCAGCAGTATAAGATTGGTTCTTTGCTTTCCACTTAATGTTTTGTCTAGCACAAGAACATAATCAAATAAGGAACCGCCATGAATTTTGATGATTCCATTCTTTTTTTTTCAGTAACAAGTAGAGTAGAATAATAAATCAATTTTCCCTGCTTTTTAAGAGCTGGGCTATCAAAAAAGGAGGCGATTATAGAAAGGGTATTAGCTATTGATAGACATATGAAAAAGTACAAACCACTAAATATTGATAATACCGAAACATTTACATTAAAAAATAAAGCGATAATTCCAATTTTTATTTGAATTTGGCGCTGTTCTTTACTTGGTTTTAGGTAAAAGGGGTGATCCATTTTATAGTATTTAAAAAAGGTCAATTTAAGAAATCTAGAGCAGGAGGGAAGCCTTCTTTTTCTAATTATGACCAAGTCAAAAGTACATATTTAACTTTAAATTTTTTAGAAGCCAAATTGATAATTTGGCAAAATCATAAGGAAGTCTAAGTCTTTGAACTAAGCTCAAGCCTACCTATGGCTTTTACATATTGTTTTCTGTAGTGACTTTTATTTTCGTCAAAAACGCCATTTTATTTAAATATATATGGAATCAAAGTTTAGATTGTAATTGTTCAATTGCAGATGAACATTTGAACTATTCTTCTCTCTAAATCAATTTATTGTTATTGATTTATTTGAGGTTAATGAATCCATATACTTCTTAGGCTCATGCAATTGATAGCTAAAATAAGTACCATTTGGGTTTGAATTTTCAAGCATTTTTTCTACATAAAGTACTGTTGAGAAAGCAGTAAGTTCTGATTTACTCTCGTCACATTTTAAAACAATTCTATTTTCCTTTGACGTATCATCAGTATATATAATTTTAAAGGATGAAATATCACCATTCCAACTACCACCAAAAATTCATTTCTTTTCTCTAAACCTTAAAATCTTAAAAAAACCTATTTTCTACATAAATGGCAATACTGCTGAAACTACCTTAGTAACAGTGCCTAAGGTGAAAATAACTCTTCTCTTTTTTAATTTAAAACATTAGTATTCTAGGCTTACGGATTCATAAAACTGATTCTTTAAGTTTTTTTTATTTATATAGGCAAAACATGAACTTTTAACTTCATAACTGACGGTTTTTTGCAATCTCACTGGTCTTTATATCCAATGTGATTATAGAGCCGTTGGAGACTATTAATCAACTAGAGATTTGCCCATAAGTAGCTATAAAACAGAATTTTAATATGTGTTTGGAGGCTAGTCTTTAAGTATTTATGATAAAGTGTACTCTCAATAGTTTGATTTTAGAGGTAGATTAATCACCGAAATCTCATTGTTTATTAAAGGAATTTATTAATATTTGAAATTTTAAGACCATAAAAAAACTACTAAATTCACGTCATGAGTAAAATACAGTTAACACGGCTAGTTGTGTTAACTGTATTTTAGTAACAAGCAAATCTATGATGAAAATATTATTTTAAAAACTTCGTAGTAACATAGTCTCCCCAATTAGCTATAGATGTCAAAAGAGGAATCAGTGTTTTTCCAAATTCGGTTAGAGAATATTCGACTTTTAAAGGTGGTTTTTTAGAAAACACTTTTCTTTTAATAATCCCATCTTCTTGTAAAGTTTTTAATTGCAAGCTGAGTGTTCTTTCCGTAACAGTTTGCATTCCTTTCCTAAGTTCATTATACCTCAACGGCTTTTCTATTAAATGAAATAATATTACCGTTTTCCACTTACCACCTATTAATGCCATGGTAACACTTGAATGGCAAGGATATTCTTTTCCTTTTACTAAATGCATAATTCCTTATTTTAAATAAATTTTAAACTATCCTTTCTGACCGTTATTGTACAAACTAAAAACTATACTTAATTTTGCAACTATAAAAACAATAGTACAAATAAGAAATAAAAAAAATGAAGGCAATAGTATTAAAACAAGCAGGCGGTGTAGAAAATTTTATAATTAAGGATATTGAAAAACCAGAAATAAAAGAAAATGAAGTTCTTATTTCAGTAAAAGCAATAAGTATTAATCCTGTAGATTTTAAGGTAAGAGTTCTTGAAGACTTCCTAAATTCATTAAACGGTGCAGAACGCCCAGCTATTATAGGATGGGATATATCTGGAGCTATTGTTGCTATTGGAAATAATGTAACAAAATTTGAAATTGGAGATAATGTGTTTGGTATGATTAACTTTCCAGGAAGTGGTAAGGCTTATGCAGAATTTGTGGCAGCACCTGAAGATCAATTGGCTAAAATCCCTAAAAACATATCTTTCAATGAAGCAGCAGCTACAACTTTGGCTGCATTAACCGCTTTACAAACATTAAAACCAAGAGTTAAGAAAGGTGATCGCGTACTCATACATGGTGGTTCTGGTGGCGTGGGCCATTTTGCTATTCAGATTGCAAAATCATTAGGTGCTCATGTAATTTCTACAAGTTCTGCAAAAAATAAGAGTTTTATACTATCACTTGGTGCTGACGAGCATATAGATTATAATTCTCAAAAATTTGAAGAAATTCTTACAGATGTAGATTTTGTCCTGGATATGTTTAATGGAGATATTCTACTTAATTCAATAAAAGTTACAAAAAAAGGAGGCACAATTATTTCATTACCAACAGCTGACTTCTCTGATGAAATTTTGAAATTAGCAAAAGAACGCAATGTTGACCTTTCTTTCACCATGGTGCAATCCAATGGAGATGATATGAACACTCTTAAAAATATGCTGGAAAGTGAAGCTATAAAACCGCATGTTTCTAAAACATTTGCTTTTGAAAAGATGGGAGATGCTCACTTACACTTAGAAATTGGTAGAACTGTTGGAAAAGTAATCGTGACAATGAAATAAGAAAAGCACTAAAAGCTCACAAAGAACTGAGGTAAAAAACAAGTTTTTTCTCTATTAATTTTGAAACACTATTATTCTAGACTTAGAGATTCAGATTTGTGATTCTTTGAGTTTTTTTCTTTTTTTCTTCTACTTATCTAGGTAAAACAGAAACGTAACTTTAATCATAAGGTCTACCAGATTTTGCAATAGCAAAACATTGTTTAAGCAGCTTGTTGGCTTCGACGATTAGGGCTAATTTTTTGTTTTTACCTTTGTTCACAATGTGCTCATAAATTTCCCGACACGCTTTGTTATGCTTACAGGCATTAAACGAACATAAAAACCAAAGATTACGCAACTTTTTATTACACACCTTACTTATACGTGCCCTGGCTTTAACACTGCTCCCAGACTCTCTTGTCGTTGGGGTGATGCCGACATAGCTACAAAGTTGTGAGGCTGTTTCAAACTTTGAAAACCCATTTGTAACCACGATTAAAAATAAAGCTGTTTTCTGGCCTATACCAGGTACGATAGTTAACAATGTGAGCTTTTGTTGCTGGTCCTCTTTTACTAGAGAAAGAATCTTTGCTTCAATAGATTTGACCTCTTTATCTAAGCATTTCCTATGGCGTTTCAAAGATCGATAGACAAAGTTGGAAGGGATGCCTAAGGTCTTCTCCATGCATCTTATTCTTTATGGCAGTACGCTGCTTTATGTAAACGTCTAATAATCTAAACAGTGTAAACATTCACTTTGAAGGTCGGTAAGCGCACTGTAAATTGGAACCTCGTTGATCAAGGCATACTCACAGATAGCTTTTGAATCACTCTTATCTGTCTTTACCTTAGCGAGTTTTATCTGTATAAATCTGTTTATAAATAAGGGATTTATAACACAAACCACGACTCCATTTTTATATAGAAATTGTGCTAGTCTATACTGATAATAGATGATTGCTTCCATTGCTACTAAAAAATCCTCTGGTAATCCTTTAAGAAACTTCTTAAATCCTGGCTCATCATTTTTGTACTGATTATGACTTGTAGTACTACCGTAGACATCAAAGACATCTTTGCTGATGTCAATTCCAAAAATCTCTATATATTTATTGATAAGAATTTATTTATGAAATAACTATCTATTTTACTCACAACAATAATACGACAAGCTCAGTACAGGCTTGAAAACGAGATCTAATGTCTCACAGTCCCGATAGATATAGGGAGATCGAAATCTGTGTAGAAAAGAGAGAGGATTATTCCAGAGGCTTCGGTATTGTCGAAGTTTGAAACTTTACCGTATATTGTAACCTTAATTAACTCCTTTGTTCTTTCTGATCAATAACTAAAACTAAGTATTTTATTAGAAATCAAACTTAAGAGCCGTGTATAAAAAATTGCTAAATTACTGCTTAATTAAAAGTTAGTTGAGATTTTTGGGTACTACTGATTTTCCGTTGGAAAATCCTCGCATACAAAAATCGCAACTTTCAATACATTCTAATGTTGAACAACATTTGTATGATTGCACCTAAAAAATGAACTGAAGGTAATTCAACTTACTAAACCATATGTGTTTACAAATAGAAATATTTTAAAAAATCCTCCATAAAAAATGAAAAAAATAATTATAGTATCAGCTTTTATTTTTAGTACATTAAATGCTATAGGTCAAATAACCAACGTTGAAGAGAAGTTTGATTTACCAATAATTTTGAGTGAATCATCAGGAGCTATCTTTTTTAATGATAAACTAATTAGTCATAATGATTCGGGTAATGAAAATAAACTTTATGAATTAGATACAATTTCGGGGGTGGTTACGAGAACAGTTACAGTTACCAACGCCACAAATATAGATTGGGAAGATATCGCACAAGATGACTCCTCAATTTATATTGGCGATATAGGGAACAACAGAGGAAATAGAACCGATTTAAAAATTTATAAAATCAATAAAAATGATTATCTAAATTCCACCAATATAACAGCAGAGATTATAAACTTTAGCTATGCAGATCAAATAGATTTTACCGCTAACCCTAATGAAACAGAATGGGATGCAGAAGCACTGATTTCTTTTGATGCAAATAACTTGATTTTATTTACTAAAAATTGGGTCGATGGCGTAACAAAAGCTTACACAATTCCAAAAAACAGCGGAACATATACTGTAGACTCAATAACAACAACTTTAGCTAGTGGAGGGTTAATAACTGGAGCCACCTACAATCCATCAACAGAAAAAGTATATTTAATAGGTTATAGCCGAATATTACAACCTTTTGTTTGGGTTAGTGAAAACTTTACAAACAATGATATCTTTTCAGGTACTAATACTCAAACATTACTTACAAGCTTAGGGTTTGAACAAGTAGAGGCTATAACACATATAGGAGCTAATAGGTATTTTATTACATCCGAATCATTTAATGTGCCACCATTTTCTGATACTGGAAAATTAATTTCATTTACAACAAATGACATTTTGTTATCTATAATAGATCAGGATTTTTCTGTAGTTAATTTATATCCAAACCCTGTCAAAGATGTATTATTCATTGAAGGACTAGAATTTACTTCAGTAGAAATTTATGATGTCAAGTCTACTCTTGTTTATAGTGGAGACAACCAAAAAATAAATCTTTCAAAACTAAATAAAGGGTTTTATTTGGTTAAGATCAATTTAAAAGATCATACATATATTATCAAGAAAATAATTAAAGATTAATTGAATATTGCTTTAAGAAATTAAAAATAGAACGTTGAACAACAAAGAGCTGAGTTAAAAAACAACTCTTTTCTCTATTAATTTTGAGACACTATTATTCTAGACTTAGAGATTCACATTTTTTTTTGATTTTTTTGTTGTGTTTTCCTTCTACCTATTTAGGTAAAACTGAAACTTTCAACGTCCCAATCAAAGGTAAGATCAATGGGTTCATAAAAGCCGTTAGTGAACCAATGGCCTCCCGATCCCAAGTGACTATAATGCCGTAGGATGCCATTAACTAGCTATTGAGTTGCCCACTAGTAGCTATAAAACATCATATTTATAAATGTTACTAGGTTAGTGTTGAAGCATTTATAATAGAGTGTATTCAAATATTATGATTTGAGAGATAGATTGATTACATCCGAGATTTCACCGTTTATTAAATCATGTTTTAATGTTAAGACTTTTAAGCCAATAAAAAAAACACCAAACGTATTTTACCAATAAAATGGGAATAACATAATTTGTGGTGTTATCCGTAGGTTACTTTTAATAAAAAAACAAAAATTAAGCTCTAACTTCTTTATGGTATAACTATTAAAATCACCTTTGAAACAATAATTTTTAAAACTAATCAACATGAAAACATCAATTACATTATTACTAATTCTATTTACAAGTATTATTTCTGGTCAAGATGACAAAGAGCAATTTTCAATCGAAAAGGGAACTTGGAGTATAGAGGCAGATTTTTCAATAAATTCAAGAAATAACGATTTTTTCAATGAAACAAGTAATTCAACCAGTAAGGATTTTAACTTCAGTGTTTCACCAAAAATTGGATATGCCATTAGTAAAAACTTGATTCTTGGTTTAGGATTAAACTATGGTTACTCTAAGTCAGAAGATGAGAATGAGAATCAACAAATTCTAAGAACAACTACTTCAACCTCCAATTCTTTTGGGATTTCTCCATTTGTAAAGAAATTTTTTCCAGTTAGTGAAAAAGTAGCGTTTCATTTACAAGGTGAAACTAGATTCGCCTTCGGTAAAAGTAATTTAGAAAGTAGCGATAATACTGAAAGAGAATCTAGAAATGAATCATTTTTCGTTGGAATTAGACCAGGGATTAATCTTAGTTTGACCAAAAATATATTACTTCAAGCCAACTTTGGTAGCTTTGGTTATAGTTATATTTCAGGAGAAGTTGATGATATACAAAGTCGCGAAACAAATTCCCTTTCATTTAATCTTGGTTCTTCAAGTTTTATATTTGGAATGATTATACTTCTATAATTAACTACAAATGAAAGAGCTGAGGTAAAAACACCTTTTTTCTCTATTAATTCTGAGACTTATTGTTCTAGACTCATACATTCACATTTGTGAGTCTATGATTTTTTTTTGTTGTGTTTTCCTTCTAACTATTTAGGTAAAACTGAAAATTTCAACGTCCTAACCAACGGCGAGACTAACGGGATTTGAAAAAGCCTTTAGATAGCCGCTGGCCTCCCGATCCCAAGTGACTATAAGGCCTTAGGATGCTATTAATTAGCCATTGATCTTCTTATTAGTAGCTATAAAAAAGCATTTTAATATGTGCTTGGAGGTTATTCTTTAAGCATTTATGATAAAGCGTACTTTAATATTTTGATTTGAGAGATAGATTGATTGCCTCCGAGATTTCACCGTTTATGAAAGCATATTTTTAATGTTAAAAATTTTAAGACACTGAAAAGTTTTTATATTGGTTATTTGATAAAATGAATAATATAAATTGTTTTGTTATCCGTGAGTTCTTCACCATTTGAAAAAAACCTTGATCATAAAATTAATAATTTAACTTTTTCTATAAAAACTGATTTACAGATCATTATATCAATTTAAAAGTTAAATTTGTTAAAAAATTTTCTAAATTATGGAAAAAGCATCAAAAATTCTTCTTGAAAACAATGCTGAAATTATGAAAATTTGGCAAAATCAAGTTGTGCAAGAAGTACTTGCCAGCAAGGAATCTGACTCCATTGCTTTATACAACCAGCTTCCTGATCTTATAAACGATATCGCTAGATTAATGATGCGATACGATAAAATGGAAGGTATTAGTAAGGATAAAAAATACACAGAAATCCTTAAAACCAGCGAGGAACATGGTAAGCAACGATCAACTAAAGTCTATTATACTGCCGAACAGGTTGTACACGAATATATAATCTTTCACCGCACATTGAGTGAATTCCTCATATCCCACGATGGATATAGTGAAAAGGTTTCGGATTTGCTCAAATATGTTATCGAAACCTCGATCTTAAAATCTGTAGGTTCATTTTCACGTTCCATACAGGATATGCAGGAAAAATTAATTGGTACCCTCGCTCACGATATAAGAAACCCACTTGCCGCCGCCCAGTTGTCGTTAGAAATGATGAAGCAGGACAAAACAGGTGAATGGACTGATAAATCGAGAATAGCAGCGCAGCGAAGTGTGAAAAAAGCGATTGACCTTATCGAAGGACTTATGAACGGAATTACAGTTAAATCTGGCGAAGGAATGTTGTTAACCTTTGAGAGTTCAGACCTTATAAAAGAAATGAAATTTGTTCATGCCGAGAGTAAAGAGGTTTACACTCGCGAAATAAATTTGGAATATAATGCAAAAAAAATCATAGGTATTTTTGACAAAACCGCAGTTAAAAGGTTGGTTGATAATCTTATCGGTAATGCTGTCAAGTATGGTTCTATCGATAAACCAATTACAATTTCAATAGAAGATAAAAAAGATGCGGTTGCAATTAAAGTCCATAATTGGGGTAATCCTATTCCTCCCTCCAAACAAGAGCAGATATTCAAATTTACGGGAAGTGCAAAAAGGAATAAAAAATCGGCTTCAGCTAGTTGGGGAATGGGCTTAACGTTAACACAAATTGTTGCTGAGGCTCACGGTGGGGATATTAATCTCGAGAGTGACGAAAAAACGGGTACTACTTTTACAGTAAATCTGATTAAACAATTTAATGAAGTAGGAAAGAGACGTGCGAAATTGACTTTTGTTTTGGAAAATATTTAATCGATAAAGGCTTACTCGATCACAAAAAAAACGATAAAGAATAATGCATATAAAACATAGCTATTAATTGCTTTACGAAAGTTTTAGCTCTTTTGTGGTCACCATCAAATTTTTAAATTTAGCTTTTGGAATAATAAAGATCTGCCTGCCAGAGATACGACAGGCAGGTAATAAGAAAAATATAATCCCGAAGCTTTTAGACAACTCTGCGTTAATACGAAAAGCTAGCGTCCTTTCACAGGTTACCTTTCATTTGGGAGGTGGAGGAAATACGTTATCAAGACGGACTTTAGTTATGGTAAAAGAAAATGAAAATTGGAAAATTGCTCATCTTCACGCTTCATCGGTAAGTGAAAACAATAATTGAAGAATTAATGAAACTACTACACATAAAAAAGAACTGAGGGAAAAAACAACTCTTTTCTACTCTAATTTTGAGACCCTAGTTGTCTATACTCAGTGATTCATATTTGTGATTCATATTTGTGATTCTTTGAGTATATTTTGTTGATTTTTCTTTATTTATTTTAGCAACACATAAAACCTCAACTTTATAACCATCGGGTAGACCAATGGGTTTACAAAAAGCCGTTCGTCTCAACCTGGTTAACCCTAGGTTTTCCAATCCAAGGTAATTGTAGGGCCATTAATCAACTATTGATTTGCCTCTTAGTAGCTATAAAACAGAACTTTAACATGTGTTTAGAGGTTAATTTTTAAGTATTTATGAAAGGTTGTAATCTAATATTTTGATTAAATATTTGTATTAATTACCTCCGAGATTTCAGCGTTTTTGAAAGTATGTTTTTAATATTTAAACTTTTAAGGCAATAAAAAACCACTAAATTTGTATCATTATTTTAATATAAATAACACAATTTGTCGTTTTATTTTTACATTGTTATTTAACAAGTAGATAACGAAAAACTCATTGAATTAAATAATTTTATGGAACGAAAGATTGCAATAATTTATTCCTCTATAGATGGACAAACTTTAAAGATTTGTAGAAAACTAAATTCATATTTTAATGATAAACAAATACAAACAGAATTACATTCGATTGATTCGTTTAATGCTGAGTTATCAAAATTTCATACATTAATTATTGGAGCAAGTATTCGATATGGTAAGCATAACAGGAAGATTTCTGAATTTATACAGAGTAATAAAAATTATCTTAACCAAATAAAAACTGCATTTTTTTCAGTTAACCTTGTTGCGAGGACAGAAGGTAAAAACTTGGCTAATACTAATCCCTATCTGATCAAATTTCTAAAAAAAAATGACTGGAATCCAGATTTTCTAGATGTGTTTGCTGGAAAATTAGATTATAAGTCTTACTCACTAATTGACAAATTAATGATTAAACTAATAATGAAATTAACTGGTGGCCCAACTAAGTCAGACAATCCAATAGAGTTTACAGATTGGAAATGAGTAGATAATTTCGGTTTAATGATAAGCGAAAACTATAAAAGTACTGAGTCTAAAAAAGAACTGAGGTAAAAAAAACTCTTTTCTACTTTAATGTGAAACATTAGTAGTCTAGACTTGGAGATTTACATTCTTGATTCTTTGAGTATATTTTGTTGATTTTTCTTTCTTTATTTATTTTGGCAACACATAAAACCTCAACTTTATAATCATCGGTTAGACCAATGGGTTTACAAAAAACCGTTGATCTCCCTATCCAAATTAATTATAGAGTTGTTGGAGGCCATTAGTCAACTATTAATTTGCCTGTTAGTAGCTATAAAACAGCACTTTAATATGTGTTTGGATGTTAATTTTTAAGTATTTATGTAAGGTTGTAATCTAATATTTTGATTAAATATTTATATTAATTACCTCCGAGATTTCAGCGTTTATTAAATCATGTTTTTAATGTTAAGACTTTTAAGACAATAAAAAAATCACTAAATTCATACTATCAACAAATATGGACAATACAACTTGTTGTTTTGTCCAATACGCAGGCTGTATTGAAAACTGACGAAAATACTAATCAAATAAAAAAGAATATAATATGAAAAGAATTAAACAAAAAAAATCCATAATTGTTCTGGCTGGAACTCTTATTTTCACTTTTCTCACTCTATTTTCTTGCAAAAAAGAAAGTTCTGAATTAACATCAGAAGAAAAAGAAAATGCCAAAATAGAAATTTCATCGCAAGTGGAAAAAATTGTGGCAGGTGCTGGACAGTTAAATATTGAAATGGCGATGGGTCCATATTCAAACTCAACCGACTTTTTAGTCATTAATCCTGACGGGACTTTTTTAAACTACAATGGAATGAAAGAAGTGAATACTGAATCATTCAAACAACTGAATTCGATGATATTTAGCACAAAAAATGAGGAATTCCGATTTCTGACAAAAAATAAGGTTCTACTTACTTGGTATGGAAAGAACAAATTTGAATTAAAATCTGGAGAAAAAATGAAAATTGACTCTTATGTTGGAACTATGCTTTTCGAGAAAATAAACAATGAATGGAAAATAGTTTATGCTCACGAATCATCATCAGCACCACAATTAGATTAATGTGACTCAAAACAGCGTTTTATTTTCCTCTTGTTTCTTAGTAAATATAATAACTACTGTAGCAATACAGTAGTCATTATATACCATTTACTCTTCTCTAATCGCAGTAAATCTTCGTAACTTTGAACTGTTACAAATACTTGAGGTTTCAAAATATAAAAAGTTAAATTAAAAAATGGAAGATAATCACATTGGCATAGAAATAAGAAACAAGGTGCTGCAATATCAAGGTGAAAATTCAATTTATTACAAGGATAATAAATTGAATACATGGGTTGGAATTTCATGGACGGATTTTGGCGATAAAATTCAAAACCTATCAAAAGCATTATTGAATTATGGAATAAAAGAACATCAAAATATTGCCATATTCGCTGAAAACATGCCCGAATGGATTATAGCCGATATTGCCATAATGAGCATTAGGGGGGTGACAGTTCCTATTTATGCAACAAATTCACAGAACGAGGTTGAATATATTGTCAACGATGCTGAAATTAATTTGGTTTTTGTGGGTGGTCAGGCAGAATATGATAAAGCACTTCAAATTTCAAAAACGAATAGCAACTTAAAATATATAGTTAGTCTTAGCGAAGACATAAAAATCGAGAACAACGAAAACTCAATTCATTTAAATGATTTTTTGGTTTTAAAAATAAATGAAACCATTGAAACAGAGCTTCAAAAAAGATATTACGAATGCGAATCAACCGATTTGGCAAGTATTATTTATACTTCAGGTACTACCGGAGAACCAAAAGGAGTCATGCTGGATCATACAAACTTTATGCAGTCGCTAGTAGCGCACGATTTTGAATTGGTTGTTTCACAAAAAGATTCTTCATTAAGCTTTTTACCCTTGAGTCATATTTATGAGAGAAGCTGGGTTTTCTTTTGTTTGCATCGAGGCATAAAAGTATATTTCAATCAAAATCCGAAGTTAATCGCCGAGGTATTAAAAGAGGTAAAACCAACAGTGATGTGCACAGTTCCTCGCATTTTCGAGAAAATTTATGCTGCAATTCAAGATAAAAGGAAAGAAGCTTCGCCTACCAAAATGAAATTAGCCAGCTGGGCTTTGGGTATTGGAAACGCCTATTTTAACAAGTACCAACGAAACGATATAAAAGTACCATTAGCTTTAAAGTTAAAACACAAAATTGCAGATAAATTGGTGTTGAGCAAATTAAGAGAAGTTTTTGGTGGCCGCATAAAATTCATGCCTTGCGGAGGAGCGCCTTTAGCTCCGGATATGGTATCTTTTTTTCATTCCTTTGGTTTAAATATTAAATGTGGCTATGGTTTAACTGAAACTACAGCAACCGTCTCGCTATTTGGATATAAGCATTTCGAATTTAATTCTGCAGGAAAAGCAATTCACGGCACTCAAATAAAAATAGGAGAAAACGATGAAATTTTAGTAAAAGGACCTAGCTTAATGAAAGGCTATTATAAAAAACCAAAAGAAACCGCCGAAGTTTTTGAAGACGGTTGGTTTAAAACTGGTGATGCTGGAAAGATTGATGAAAAAGGGAATTTAATTATTACAGACAGAATAAAAGATTTAATGAAAACGTCTGGCGGAAAATATATTGCCCCTCAAAAATTAGAACTGGCATTGATAAACGATGCTTTTATAGAACAAATTTCAGTAATAGGTGACCAACAGAAGTATGTAACTGCATTGGCTGTTCCGAGTTTTGAGAATTTAAAAAAATATGCTATTGAACATAAAATTGCCTACGAGGATATTGAAGAATTGATTAATCAAAGTCAAATTAAAGAGATGTTTGAAAAGCGAATTGAAGCCTTGCAAAAAGATTTTTCGGTATTTGAAAAAATTAAAAAATTTAGTTTGTTACCTAAAGAATTTAGTATCGAAGCGGGAGAAATTACAGCAACTTTAAAGTTAAAACGAAAAGTCATTCAGAAAAAATACAAGGTGATTATAGATAAAATGTATAACGAGTAAAACGCTATAAATCAACTGTTTACTATAGTTTTGACAAGACTATGAACATTAAAAAACATTTGTTTATTCAAAAGATTTACAAATTTTAGAATCCTTTTTGAAATTATCTGACATTGATGGATTTTTTTTGCAAACGAATGGACAACAGTCCTATGGAGTAAAATCGAATATCAAAAAGACCAGCAAATGTTAACACTAATACCGGAATAAAAACGTGCTACAACAAAAAACTGAGATTAAAAATAACTCTTTTCTCTATTAATTTTGAGACACTAGTAGTCTAGACTCATGGATTCATAAAACTGATTCTTTGAGTTTTTTTGTGTTTTCCTACCATCTATATTTAGGTAATACGTAGACCTTCAACTTTATAACCCAGGGTGAATCAATTGGTCTTCAGCGGGTTTTTGCAAACCCGTTGATTGTAAAGCTATTGGAGGCCATTAATCAGCTATTGATTTGCGGATTAGCAGCTATAAAACAAAATTTATAATAGAGTGTACTCTAATAGTGTGATTTGAGAGGTAGATTAATTAGCTCCGAGATTTTAGCGTTTATTAAAGCATGTTCTTAGTGTTAAGACTTTTAAGACGATAAAAAGTTCTTATATTGATAAAATTGATAACCCACCAAGTTGTCATATACATGCGTTATCTGTAAGCTTGAAAAAAAATGCAACAATCGAATTATTAAAGCGTCATTAGATAAAAGAACAATCAAATGGAAAAATTATTATTTCTGATTCCCCTGATAATTGGGTGTGCATCACCGAAAGAAAAATCGGAATTCGACAAACTTGCTGAATATGAAGGGAATTATGAATATATAAATAAAACTACACTGGATATTATGGCCTCTGAACTTGACACAACGCTTTATGCTGTAGTGGATAAAGCTAAATATCCTTTAAAGCATATCGCTTTGGACAGTTTTGCTAATATCGCAGACATTCCTGTCGTTTTTGAACGAGACAAATCCAATCGAGTTATAGGTTACAAAACTGACGGACAAGTATTCAAACTAATTACTTCCGACATTGAGAAAATGGAAATGTTTCCAAGAAAAGAATTATTTCATAATCCTAATAACTACGTTTATCACAAACCAAATCAAACCGCAGATGGACTGGAAACGGGTTTTCTAAAAGAAGAATTCAAAAACCCTGAACCTATACTCGCCATGGTCAAAGAAACCATAAAAGGCAAATTCCCTGACGTTCACAGCATTCTGATATATAAGAACAACAAATTGGTTCTTGAAGAATACTTTTACGGTTATAATGAAAACACACCACACCAATTAAGGTCTGCCACAAAACCGTTCATTGGTGGAATTCTTGGAATTGCCGTTGACAAAGGGTTTATAAAAAGTGAAAAAGAAAAACTTTTGCCCTATTTCAATTCTATATATCCAGAAATCGCGAATTTGGACGAAAGGAAAAAAGAAATTACTATAGAAAACTTCTTAATGTATCGTCACGGTCTGGACTGTGAAAATAATAACCCTGAAAGCAAAGGAAACGAAGAATTAATGATGCAAAGTGAGGATTGGGTAAAATACACGCTGGACTTGTCTATGGTCGCAGAATCTGGAAAATCATCATCCTATTGCACTGGTTGTGCGCTAACTTTAGGTAGTTTAGTTGAGCAAGCAACACGTAAAAACATCGAAGAATTTGCTAAAGAGAACTTATTTGAACCTTTGGGAATCTCGAATTACAAATGGACTTTTGAACCGAATCAGGCTAGTATAAATACTTTTAGTCAAATGTATATTACACCAAGAGACTTAATAAAACTTGCGAAGTTGTTTAAAGATGGCGGAAAATGGAAAGACAAGCAAATAATCTCTGAAAGTTGGGTTAACAAAACATTTCAAATGGACGAAGGAGATTATGGCTATTTGTGGGAGCATAAGTATTTTGTAATTGACGGTCAAAAATATAATTCATATTTAGCATCTGGCAACGGTGGACAAAAAATCAATATTTGGCCCGAACTCGATATGATTACTGTATTTACTGGCGGAAATTATAATTCTTATCAATTATATGGTAAAAGTACACCACCGAACGAAATGATACCGAACTATATATTAAAAGCCGTAGAAAAACCAGCAAATAACAAAGGCTATAACAAAGAGGGCAAAAAGTGACATATTCAAAGGCTTTAGCGTGTTTACTGAGACCACCAAATTTTTTGATTTGGCTTTTAGAATGAAAGCCAGCTCTTAAAGCCATACACATTAGCAATTCGCTATAGCCAATGCTGCACCAATCCCGAAACTTCGGGAGCAAAAGAGTATGTGCTGCCAAGGCTAGTAGAATAAAACGAAAAAAAGGACGAAAACACAACCGATACCATAAAACATGAAAGTATTATCAATAGAAATAATGAGTAATTCAGCAGGGATGTTGATTATAGATGGAGATCAAAGCACCTATTCTGTGACAAACCTTGGAAAACTATTATCAATTCCAAAAGAAGGCAACTCCATAAAAGACATCATTGAATTTCAAACTAATTTCTCCATACATCTTCAAAATCAAAATATCGATAGAGTTGTTTTATGCGAAGGGGGGAATGATTCAAAAAAAATGAGAGTCAGAATGGAGTTTGCAGTGCTTAGTGAATTTGAAAAGCAATCTATTGACTATAAAACCTATCCTACAGGCTCTTGCACAAGATTAATTAACTCGACTTACAAAAAAGAGACTGGACGAGAATTTTCAGATGATTTAGTTAAAAATGTTTTACCTAAATACATGGGGAAAGCACTTGTTGCGGGCTGGAGATTTTTAGAATAAAGGAAAGCAGAATAATAGAAAATAAGAATTCTATCTTTTAAAATGGAGAGCCTTCTTGATAGGGGTTAATCTTATTCCTTTACCTCATTTGGCTCCACACTCAACAGAAATGTCTTTGTTTAGGGGTATGGTTTAATTTGTTATAACACCTTATTAGCTCAACCAAGAAGGCTATATCCATGATTTAACTTAAATCCAAGAGGAAAGAAATAGGGGATAGATTAGCCAAAAAGGGGATTGATTTTGTCGAAATAGTTATCAATGGGATAGAGATTTAAATACCCATAAAGTCACTGAGTTTGATGGCACATAAATCTTTGACAAGCCAAGGCCGTATAGGATTTGGTTTGGAGCAGTGTTTATATATGAAACCTTTCTAGAGTCCTACAGAATGAATAAAAAAATGATTTTGCAGTATTTGCAAGTTAAAAGTCCTAGAGTGTCTAGAAATCGAAAAGGCGCAAGTTGTGTTGACTAAAGATGTAGATAAAACTAAATGTACAAGTTACGTGGATGATTTGTTCTGATTTTGAAAAGGAAGAGGACTATGATATTGCAGATTATTAGTTAAGAGAGATCAAATCTGCTCGTTCATTGGGGTTTATTTGAAAGTAAACTAAATCCAAGGACTACACATGAGTCTACACATAGGGGAATAAAAAAATCCCAAAACCTTATGTATAAAGGGATTGGGATTTAGGAAGTGATCGCGACAGGATTCGAACCTGTGACCGTCTGCTTAGAAGGCAGATGCTCTATCCAACTGAGCTACGCGACCTTATTTTTGCGAGTGCAAATATAGAAATTATCTTCTTTTACGCAACTATACTTTCCTTTTTTTAAAATAAAAAAGCCCCACGTCTGTGAGGCTTTAAGATAGTTTCAAAGAAACTTATTTTGCAGTTTTCATTCCATCTTCAATCATTCCGAAGAATTGATCTAGTTTAGGAAGAATAACAATACGTGTTCTTCTGTTTTTAGCTTGTCCAGCTTCAGTATCATTGTTAGCGACTGGAATATACTCTCCACGACCAGCTGCCGTCATTCTCTTAGGATCTACGTTGTATTCGTCTTGTAAGATTCTTACAACTGCAGTTGCACGCTTTGTACTTAAGTCCCAGTTATCCTCGATATTAGTTCTTGAGATAGGATCATCATCTGTATGACCTTCTACCATAAACTCAAAATCTTTTTTGTCGTTAACAACAGTGGCCACTTTACCCAAAACTCTCTTAGCTTCGTTAGTCACTTTAAATTGTCCACTTCCAAACAATAACTTGTCGGAAATTGAAACAAAAACAACACCTTTTTCTACATTGATTTGGATATCCTCATCATTGATGTTACCCAAAGCTCCTTTAAGACTAGTTACTAAGGCTAAAGTTACGCTATCCTTTTTATTGATAGCATCTCTCATTGTTTTGATTTGAAGGTCTTTTTCCTTCATACTTTCTAAAGAACGCTCAAGATTTTCTGCCCCTTTCTTAGAAATAGTAGCAAAATCTCCAGTGGTGTTCAATAATACTGAATTCGTACTTTCAAGTGTTTTAATTTGACTTTCATATGAACTCATCATATTTTTTTTCTCGTCTTCACAAGCGGAAAGCTTCATTTCGGCAGTTTTCAACTCATCTTGAGTGGTCTCAAACATACCTTCCATTTCTGCAAATTTCTTGTTAGAAACACAAGATGTCATTAAGACTCCTGCAAATGCGATAGCAAATAATTTTTTCATGGGTTTAATTTTAATTAAGTTATTCAAATTTAATGTCTGTTAAGTAGTAAATAGTAGGCTTAACAATTATTTATTAATCATTTTTAACCTGCTAAACTGTTTGATGCTTAATACAAAACTATGCCAAACTATGCTCCTAACAAGAAAATTTTGTTTCTTTTTTGGGAGCTGATGGCGCTTTTCTATCAAATCTCTAAATTTCGAATAGAAACTTAGATGTGCTCTAAAGATAGCAAAAAAATGTGAAAATTTTCCTTGTGTTAAAAAACGAAGTCCTGCGATCCCATCTAAGAGCATTCTAACAAATAAAATAGGGTAGGGGTTTCTATCTGAATTTTTTAAGATGGAACTTAAAGAGTTTCTGAAATTTAAAAAGGTTTTGTAAGAACTAGAGCTCGAAAGCGTGCCTCCACCTTGATGAAAAACTTCACTTTTATAGGTATACATAATGGAGAACCCCAAGTTTTTTAATCTCCAGCACAAATCGATCTCTTCTTGGTGTGCAAAATAGCTTTCATCAAATCCATCCGAAAGTTCAAAACACTCTTTTCTTATCGCTAAACAAGCTCCACTAGCCCAGAATACCTCAACTTCAGTATCATACTGACCCGTGTCTTCTTCAATGGAATCAAAAATTCTTCCTCTGCAAAAGGGATAACCCAACGCATCAATAAACCCACCGGCAGCGCCCGCATAATCAAAATTCTTTGGATGTTGTATGGATTTTATTTTGGGCTGTATTGCAGCAATAGATGGATTGGAGGCAAACAATTCTAAAAACGGGCTCAGCCAACCTTTAGTCACCTTGACGTCGTTGTTTAATAAGACATAAATATCTTCTTCTACATAATTTAAAGCCTGGTTATATCCTCCTGCAAAGCCTAAATTGGTCGTGTTTTTTAAAACCACAACTTCGGGAAACTGCTGAGTTAAAAGCTCTAGTGATCCATCTGTAGACGCATTATCGGCCACGTAGACTTTGGCTTCTGCAGAATGGGTGAGCACCGAAGCTAAATACGTTTCGAGAAGTGCCTTTCCATTCCAATTCAAAACAACAACAGCAATATCCATATATGAAGTTATAACGAAGGAAGATCCTTCAAGAAAATATAAGTTTGACGTTCGTAGTCCATCTTGCAAAAATAATGATTCATACCATTGGTAATCATCAATAAGTCGGCTTTAAGGGCTAGATTATACCTTGCAATTTGATCAAAAGTGTCTTGATCAATTTTAATATGTGGGGCTTTGCATTCTACAATAAGCTTTATGTCTCCATCGGTTTTAAAGGCAACGATATCATAGCGTTTGGAGATCCCATTTAGGTTGATTTTTCGCTCTTCATTGAGGAGAGAGGTAGAGTAATTTTTTTCTGAAATCAAAAACTGAACGCAGTGTTGTCTTACCCATTCCTCTGGAGTTAAGATCAAATATCTTTTCCTCAATATCGAAAATATAGAAGGTTTATTTTCTTTACTTTTGATTTTGAATGAATAGTCTGGAAAGTTCAATCTTTGCATAGACCAAAGAAACAAAATTGAATTAAATTGAAGTCAACCAAGCATGAAGGATTTTAAATCTATTATTTCTGATATCGATCAACGTAAGTTTGCACCCATTTATTTCTTAGTGGGAGAAAAGGAAACTTTTTTTGTGGACCTTATTGCTGAGAAAATTGAAGCCACAGTCCTTACTGAGGACGAAAAGGCCTTTAACCAAAGCATTCTTTACGGAAAAGATGTGACCATCAACGATGTTGTAGGCCAAGCCAAACAATACCCTATGATGGCCGATCATCGAGTTATTATTGTTAGAGAGGCTCAATCTCTGTTGAAAAATATCGACACTTTGTCGTCTTATGTAGAGCATCCGCAGCAAAACACAATTTTGGTCTTTTGTGTGAAGTATAAAAAAATGGATGGGAGACAAAAGATTACCAAATTGCTTAAAAAGTCTGCGGTCTATTTTGAGACTAAACCCATGTATGACGATAAGGTCCCTCAATGGATTTCCGAAACACTTTCCACTTCTGGATATACTATTGCTCCTAAAGCTTCTGAAATGCTGGTTGAGTTTTTAGGAAATAATTTGTCTCATATTTATAAAGAACTCGAAAAGCTTCAGGATATACTCCCAAAAGGCGCAAAAATAACACCAGAGCTAATCGAAGAAAATATAGGAATCAGTAAAGATTTCAATAATTTTGAATTGACTAAGGCTATAGGTATAAAAGATGAAGTGAAAGCACAACGTATAGTGGCTTACTTTTCTCAAAGTCCTAAAAACCACCCAATCATATTAACGACAGCTCAACTTAATTCCTTTTTTAGTAAATTATTGAGATACCATGCCCTTAAAGATAAATCGCAATATGCCGCGAGTTCTGCTCTAGGCGTCAATCCTTATTTTGTAAAAGATTATAGTTTTGCGGCCCAAAAGTATTCTATGAAAAAGGCGAGTCAGGCAATAGCCTTAATACGGGAAGTCGATATGAAAAGTAAAGGCGTTAATTCCAACCAGATCCCACCTGGGGACCTGTTGAAGGAATTACTCGTTAAGTTGATGCGCTAAGACTTTGCTTTTAACGCGTCTATTTTTTTACCCACATCATCTGCTTCTTTTAATTTAGCATCCGATTGTTGGCGATTGCTTTTAGATAAATCGAAAGCCTCTTTTTGAAGCTTTTTATACTGATCTTGAAGTTTTTCTAAGTCAGTTTTCTTTTTAAATAATCCAAACATAAAATTCTTTTTTTGAAATATAACATCCTTTGTTTAATCGTGGAGAGATCTTGATTAAGACTTAACTAAAGATTATGGGCTGATAAGTATTAAGTTTATTTAACCCATAATATTATAGCCACCATCGACATGTCTTATTTCGCCAGTAGTTCGCCCTTTCGGTCTTAGTAAATTTAAAACTTCAAAAGCAAGATCTTCAGGCAAAGCATTTCCCAGTGGACTTTTGCGATGAGCAAATTCTACATCTTTTTCATTTAGGGTAGCATTTCCTGCTTTGCTTCCCATATAGGGTGAAAACCGTATGCAATTGACACGAGTGCCATTTTTTCTTCCCATTTCATCGGCTAGTTCCACAGTGATGCGTTCTAAAGCAGCTTTAGCGATACTGATATTTCGATAGGGGTGGAAAGTCACTTTGGAAGCTGCGATATAACTTAACGAACAGATTGAAGCGTCGGCATTCAGTAAATTATTTTTAAACAAATGACTGGTTAGGCTTATTAACGAGTAGGCCGAGACTTCCATAGCATCACAAAACTCTTGAAAAGTGACATCTAGCAAAGGCTTGACGACTTTGTTTCTGATGGTTTTATCCATAGCGATGGCATGAAGAAACCCGTCGAGTTTAATGTTTTTTGATTTTAGTTTATCGCAAAATTCTTGGATGCTCGCTTCTAAGGAAACGTCTAAAATCTCTGTCATGGTGTCTTTTCCCAATTCTTGGTGGACACTATCTTGAAAATCTTTAAAAGTATGATCAAGAAAAGATTTAGCCTTGTCGGATAGGTTGTCGTGAAATTGACTTACGCCTAGTCCAGTGCAAATAACTTGACCACCGTTTTCTTTTATCTTTTTAGCCACATACATGGCTAAGGAATGTTCGTCTGCGATTCCTGTGATGAGATAGGTTTTACCTGTAAGCATTTATTTTATTTTTTTAAATTACCATTTGTATAATGCAGTTCCCCAAGTCCAACCAGCTCCAACGGCTGCAAAAAGAAGTAAATCATCTTTTTTGAAGCGATTAGCCTTGTGCACTTCATCTAGAACTAGGGGAATAGTTGCTCCAGAGGTATTAGCATACCTATCCATGTTGGTCATGACTTTCTCGAAAGGCATATCGATTTTTTTAGCAATCGTTTTTAAAATACCAATACTAGGTTGGTGGGGGATCATAAAACTAACGTCGTCAATAGAGGTATTGGTTTTTTGAAGAAGCTCTTGGATAGATTCTGGAACTACCTTAGTTGCCGTATCGAAAACCTCTTTACCGTTCATATGAAAATAATGCATACCCTTTTCTAGTGTTTCTTTAGAGGCAGGAGTTTCGGAGCCACCACCAAGAACCGTAAAGTGTTCTTTTCCACGACCATCAGAATGTAAGTCGAAGTCGATAAACCCTTTATCTTCATCGGTTTTGCTTAATACTAAAGCACCAGCGCCATCTCCAAAAAATACGGAATCTCGACGATCCCAATCGATGATATTAGAAAAGGTATCTGCGCCTATAACTAGGACGTTGTTATAAACGTTATTTTTTACAAATTGATAGCCTACAGAAATAGTAAACAAAGCTCCAGAACATACCGCAGCAACATCAAAAGCAACTGCCTTATAGGCTTTCATTTTTTCCTGAACAAAACAAGCACAAGACGGTGCTTGCCGGTCTGGGGTGGTAGTGGCAACGATAATTAAATCAATATCCTTTACTTCAAGATTGGCATTTTTAACAGCCTCCAGCCCAGCTTTATAAGCTAGGTCGCTCGTGGCCTCACCATCTACAATTCGTCTTTCTTTTATTCCTAATTTTGAATAAATCCACTCATCTGAAGATCCGACCTTTTCAAAAAAGGAATTGGGAACTACTTTCTCAGGAACATAAGCCCCAGTTCCGCTTATAAATACGTTTGGCATATAATTGATTTTATTCTTAAACGATGAAATTAAGTTTTTTAATCACTTTTTAAAATAAAAACAAAAGAAGTCTTATTATTTTAACATTTATTAATCTGTAAGTCTTAGGATTCGAACAGATCTGAAGATAGGTAGCGATCTCCTCTATCGCAAATGATGCTAACCACAACCCCAGTATCTAAACTTTCGCAGAGTTTAACAGCCGCAGCAGTTGCTCCTCCCGAACTCATTCCTGAGAAAACACCTTCTTTTTCGGCAAGATACCTCGCCATTTTTTTGGCCTCCTCTTCACTGACTTCATAAATATGATCTACCCGATTAGGATCATAGATTTTTGGCAGGTATTCATCTGGCCATTTTCGAATTCCAGAAATCTTTGCGCCTTCAGCAGGGTGGACACCAATGAGTTGTATGTCTTTATTTTTTTCTTTTAGAAATCTTGAAGTCCCCATAATGGTTCCTGTGGTTCCCATGGAAGACACAAAGTGAGTTACTTTATGGTTGGTATCTTCCCAAACTTCTGGTCCTGTTGACTTGTAGTGAGCTTTCCAGTTATCTTCGTTAGCGAACTGGTTGAACATATAGTAATTACCAGTTTTCATCTTTTCTTCGGCATAATCTCTAGAATACATTATGCCTTTCTCACCATCTGTAAGGGTAACTTTCGCCCCATAAGCTTTCATGGTTTGCACACGTTCTATTGTTGCATTTTCGGGCATGACCAATTCTATATCCAACCCAAAAATACTAGCAACCATCGCCAATGCAATACCCGTATTTCCACTAGTGGGTTCAATAAGTTTCGTAGTCTTGTCGATATCTCCGCGTTCTAAAGCAGATTTTATCATGTTGTAGGCCGCTCTATCCTTCACACTCCCTCCAGGATTTTGTCCTTCGAGTTTAAGGTATAGTTTAACGTTTGGGTTTTTGACCATGGTTTTGGTTTCCACTAGTGGGGTATTCCCAATTAACTCTAATATACTTCGACTCATGCTTTTTTATTTTCGTTGATTTTATCCATAGACTTATGAGTTACTCTAGAATTTTCGGCAACCGATTTGGTTAACCATACGTTACCGCCTATCGTAGACCCTTCACCTACAACGGTATCTCCTCCTAAAATGGTGGCATTGGCATATATGGTTACATCGCTTTTAATAGTTGGGTGTCTCTTTTTATTTTTCATCTCTTTACTTACCAATAAAGCCCCTAGGGTAACCCCTTGATAAACTTTTACGCGATCTTCAATCACACAGGTTTCACCAATCACTACTCCTGTGGCATGGTCTATAAAAAAAGGATTCCCAATTTTAGCTCCAGGATTGATATCGGTACCGGTTTGGGTATGGGCACATTCAGACATTAATCTAGGAACCAAGGGTAGCCCAAATTCCAATAGTGCATTACTTAACCTATAAATCGCTATGGCGTAAAATCCAGGGTAAGCCAAGTAGACTTCTTCAAGTGAATTGGCTGCTGGATCATTTTCCTTAATAAAGCAGGCATCTTTATTCAACTTTTTTAGAATAGCCGGGAGCTTACTCATAAAGTCGGTCCAGATTTCCCGGCACGGGTCTTCTTCCTTGAAGCAAACTAAATCTGCTAAGGTTTTAAATTGCTCCTCCAATTCGTCCATACCTGAAGCAACATCAGTATTTTTATCGAATAAGGTCAGAAACAATTGTTTTGTGAATTCTCCAGTTTTACTTTTTATCTTGTAGATGTTACAGACTTTAGCTTTCTCAGCTTTTATCTCTTCAATAATATCCTGTTTTAATACTAATGGCATAGCGATGTTGTATTTCCACAAAATTAGACTTTTATGTATGCCTTTATGTTTTAAAAATGTGAAATTAATAGAGAACCTGCCAAGGCTTAATCCTTCAAATTTAATTTTACTTTATAAGTCATTGATCTATTAAAATGATTTAAATCCTGACCTTTGCCAAAAAAAATAAATGCCTAAAGTATTAATCATAGGTGCAGGCTTAAGTGGTTTATCGACTGCTTATGCCTTGAGAAATTCCAACTTTGACGTCGAAATTCTTGAGGCCAGACCAAGACTTGGCGGTCGTATTTTTACTGTTGAAAAAGAAAATAGCCAACTAGAAATGGGAGCAACCTGGTTTGGTCCTCAGCATACAAGTTTAATTCAATTGATAAAAGAATTGAACATTCCTTTTAAAACGCAAGATAATGGTGCCGAAGCAGTTTATGATTTTAGGCCAAAGGGAAATATAGAACGTTTTCAAATCCCCTCCCAAGGTACAGCCACCTATAAGTTTAATCATGGAACCTCTCATCTTATAGAGACTTTGGCAGAAGCTTCAGGAGCTAAAATTCATTTTGATGAAGTTGTTGATTCAATTTCTGTAGATGAGTCTATAAAAGTTTCCACTAGCACTAGTGTTTTTGAGGCAGATTACCTCGTGTTAAGTATTCCCACTCAGGTGATTTCAGATAGCATAGAGTTTAAGCCTAAACTTTCAGAGACTTTCAACCAGCTTCTACAAAATACTCATACCTGGATGTCAGACTCCATTAAATTCAGCATGGCTTATGAAGATGCTTTTTGGAAAAGTCAACAGTTTACTGGCACTTTAATGAGCCCCCATCAAATTATCCAAGAAATGTACGATCACAGCACTATCGATGGGGATCAAAACGCTTTGGTTGGCTTTTTAAATTCTAACTATTCCAATTTAAATTCGGAAGAAAGAAAAAAAAAGGTGACTCGTCTATTAGAAAGCTATTTTCCAGAAAAGGAAAGGCGACTAAAAGCTTATGCAGATGTAAACTGGCGTAATGAACCTTATACTATACCGAAAAATGCGAAAAGCTTAGTGCCACATCAAAATAATGGAAACCCTCAACTCAGAGACTCTTTATTTGATAATCGATTGTTTTTTTCAGCTTCAGAAACCGCACAACAAACCTCAGGATATATGGATGGAGCTGTGCATCGAGGAACAGAAGTCGCAGATTCTCTGCTGAACCTATCGGTTTGAAAGTTTTGAATTGATTTCCGAGATTTTTTCTAAAAGGAATAAATAATCTTTCCGACGAGCGACGAAATCTAAGTCCGAAATATCAATGATTTTTACATCAATTTTATTTTGAGAGTTGAAGAAATTCAAATAGCCTTCATGGATACGTCTCAAATAATCTGGAGTTATATTTTGCTCATAATCTCTCCCTCTCTTTTGAATATTTTTAAGCAATCGCTCGGTATTTTGATAGAGATATACGTATACATCGGGTTTCGGGACATCGCTATACATAATTGTAAAGATTTTCTTGTAGAGTGCGTATTCGTCCTCTTGTAAGGTAACCTTTGAGAAAATAAGTGATTTATTGGGGTTGTAATCTGAAATGGCGAAATCTGAAAATAAATCCAACTGAGATATATCATCCATCAGTTGTTGATGGCGATCTGCTAAAAATGACATTTCCAAAGGAAAAGCAAATCGAGCCTGATCCTCATAGAACTTTGGTAAAAAGGGATTGTCTTTAAAACGTTCCAAAATCAATTTTCCATTGAAGTCTTCAGCAATCATTTCTGCTAAGCTCGTCTTACCGGAACCAATGTTACCTTCGATGGTTAAATAACTAACTTGCCTGAATGTAGCTGTTTTGGTATCTAATTGATGTGAAACCAACTCTATAGAAGAAGTATCTGATGTAGATTTAACCAACTCTGTGATGCTTCGACCTAATTTGGGATGTTTTAACTCTGGAGCGATATCCGCCAAAGGATACAGCACAAATTTTCGTTCAGCGAGTCTGGGATGTGGGACTATTAAGGTTTCTGTTTCGATAGTCATGTCATCATAAAAAATGATGTCTAAGTCTATAGTTCTGGCTTGGTAACCCAAATCTTTTATGCGTATTCTGCCAAGCTCTAGTTCTATGTTGAGTAATTTTTCTAAAGTATCTTCTGCAGAATATCTGGTTTTGACTTCTATGGCAGCATTTAAAAAATCATCTCCCTCAAAACCTAGGGCTGGTGTTTTGTATACTTTAGAAACTTTTGTAACGTCTCCGATGCGACTATATATAAGATCTATCGCTTTACGGAGCCACAGAAGTTTTTCGCCTCGGTTGCTTCCTAAAGCAATATATGTTGTGGGTTTAAGATTCAATTTTTTAAAAAATTTTAATACTTAGTGATGAATAATCTACTGCTTGTTTCTACTTTAGCATTTATTTGCAGCTTAAATTTGCTGCAAAGGTAAATATCAAATCCAATATATTTGACAGCATTACAAAAACTTTCATCAGGACGCATTTATCTTATTCTTGCAGCCCTTTTCATTACATCTTTGGTGGTTTCCAATCTTATTTTTCAGAAGTTTTTTTACTGGGATTTTTTTGGACTTTATAGATTCGAAATATCGGTAGGAGTACTTCCTTACCCTATCACTTTCCTTATTACGGATACCATTAGTGAGATCTATGGAAAAAAGAAAGCCAATCAAGTGGTAACCTTAGGAATTTTTGCTTCGGTGTTTTCCCTGTTGATTATTCTACTAGCTAATGCTGTTCCTTCCGTGCCTTGGTCACCTGTTGGAGATGAAGTTTTTAATGACGTTTTTGGCGCTACTGCTATAGCTGTAGGCGCCTCTATGGTGGCCTACTTGCTTGCTCAATATGTTGATATTTATGTCTATCACTTTTGGAAAAAGGTGACTAAAGGAAAGCATCTGTGGTTGAGAAATAATTTTTCTACGTTCTGTTCTCAGTTGGTAGATACCCTCGCAGTGATTTTTCTTTTAAGTGTTTTTGGTGAATTGGATTGGTCCCTATTCGGTGTATTGCTTCTCAGCGGTTTCTTGTTTAAAGCGCTTATTGCTTTGCTAGATACTCCACTATTATATCTTTCCGTCTACCTTTTTAGAAAGAAATTTAATCTAAAACAAGGAGAGGAATTACCTGATTCTGAAAGTCTTTGAGAGATAAACACTTCTAAATTTTAATTCTTTTTTTAGGATATCCTAGAATGCAATGTTTAATTTTAGCTTCAAATTCATATTATGAAAAGAGCATTTAAAATTATAGGTATTGTAATTCTAATCTTGATTATTGGTTTATTTTTAACTCCCATTTTATTCAAAGGAAGTCTTGAAAAAATGGTAAAGAAAGCAGCCAATGATAATGTCAATGCTCAAGTGGAATGGTCATCTCTCAATTTGAGTCTATTTAGAAATTTTCCCAATGCCAGTTTAAGCTTCGAAGATTTGAGTCTTATCAATAAAGCTCCTTTTGAAGGAGATACTTTAGTTTATGCCAAGGATTTCAACATATCAATGGGCGTTATGCAACTTTTTAAAGACGAAGGATTAAGCATAGATGAAATCTATCTGAATAAAGCTTTTATTAATGTAAAAGTAGATTCATTGGGAAATGCCAATTACGATATCGCCAAATCGACCGATGCTAAACAAGTAAATACAGCTAATAAAACGGAGAGTGAACCCTTTAAATTGAATCTAAATCACTACGAAATCAATTCATCTCGAATAAATTATCTAGACGAAAGTGGAAATATATTTTTAAGACTTAATGAGTTTAGCCATAGCGGTGATGGTAATTTTGAAGCTTCAGTTTTTACGTTAAAAACACAGACAGATTCCAAAGTTTCTTTTGACTTTGACGGAACCAACTATTTAAATAATAATTCTCTAGTCTTGGATGCCGACTTGAATATTGATTTAGAAAATATGAAATTTTCATTTTTAGAAAATGAAGCTATAGTGAATCAATTACCCCTTAAGTTTGAAGGTTACGTCCAAACCTTTGATGATTATACTGATGTTGATATAAAATTTTCTACTCCATCCTCAGATTTCAAAAACTTTCTAGCACTAATTCCTGAAGCCTATGCTTCAAATCTTGATGGAGTCACAACAACTGGTGATTTCCAATTGAATGGGACTATTAAAGGTAAGGTAGATGATGCGTACATTCCTACTTTGGATATCTCCGCTTCTAGTGATAATGCCTCTTTCCAATACCCAGATTTACCTAAAAAAGTGGAGGATATTTCTTTGGACATTAGAATTCAAAACGAAACAGGACTTGTTGAAGATACTTTCATCAATTTCAACACTGTTGACTTCAAAATAGATCAAGATCGATTTGCAGGAAGTGGATCGGTTAAAAACCTCACTACAAATATGTTAGTAGATCTTAAAATGAAAGGGAGATTGAATCTAGCAAATCTTAAAAAAGCCTATCCTGTAGATATTGATCAAGATCTAAGTGGGATTTTGGATGCGGATATAACAACTAATTTTGATATGAACACCATAGAGCGAGAAGCTTATGAAAATGTAAAGGCACAGGGTTCTATGAAGTTATCCAAGTTTGATTATGAGTCTCCAGACTTGGCTGAACTCATTCATATTGAGACTGCTACAGTCAACTTCACAACGAATGCTATCCAATTAAATAGTTTTGAAATGACAGCAGGCTCTACAGACCTTCAGATGAACGGTGATTTAAGCAATCTTATGGGATTTGTTTTTTCAGATAAACCCCTTCAAGGAATTTTCAATGCGACTTCTACCAACTTTAATATTTCTGACTTTATGGTAGATACTGAAGTTGGTGATAAGACATCAGATTCTGAAAATTCAACTACCGAAACTGCCAGTACTAAATCTGATGATAGCGTAGAGGCCATAAAAATCCCAGATTTTTTGGATATTGTCTTAAACTTCAATGCTAAAACAGTCATCTATGACAACTTAACTTTAAAAAATGCTAAAGGTAGTTTAGCCTTAAAAAACGAAAGTGCCATCCTTAAGAATGTGAACGCTGATATTTTTGGAGGGAGCATAAATCTTGATGGAAAAGTGACGACTTCGGGCGTTCCTAATTTCGATATGAAATTGGGCTTAAATACCATCAAGATTGTAGAGGCTTTTCAGCAAATGGAATTGGTTAAAGGCTTAGCGCCTATCGCACAAGCCCTAAACGGGGTGGCGACTACAACTATTAATCTAAATGGAAATCTTACAAAAGATTTAATGCCTATTTATACTTCATTAGCAGGAAGTGCTCTCGCTAATATCCTAAGTGCAGAGGTAGAACAAGGTAAGATGCCTTTGATCTCTAACTTAAATAGTCAGTTTAAAGTCTTAAACTTCGATAAGCTGAAAGTAAAGGATCTAGTCGCTAAACTGAATTTCAAAAATGGAGCAATTAATGCAGATGATTTTGATTTCAACTTAGACGACGTAAAGGTTGATGTTTCAGGAAGTCACTCTTTTGATAATACGATGAATTATAATCTCAGTTTCAATGTTCCAGCAAAATATTTTGGAAAGGAAGTAGGAGGTCAGCTCGCTCAGTTGAGCAATACCGATCTTAGCCAATTGAATGTTGATGTTCCTGTTGGATTAACGGGAACCTTTTCCAATCCAAAGATTCAGTTAAATATGCAAAATACTATTAAAGACCTCACATCAAAGATTTTGGATGCTCAAAAAGAAAAAGCAACTAATGCCATTAAAGATAAAATCGGCGATGAAATTAATAATTTGTTAGGTGGCGATAAAAAAGAAAAGGACTCTACAAATACTCAACAAGAGGATGTAAAGGATGTAGTGAAAGATATCTTAGGAGGTCTTTTTAAAAAGAAAAAAGATAATTAAGAATGAAACTTATTGAATTATCAGTGAACTACTTTGTTTCTATAAATGCTTAATTTTAAAGTGAATTTGATAAAAAATAAAACGCTATTTCTAGTCATCCTTTTAATTTTCAACTCTATATGTTCTATGAAGGCTAAACCGTATCATACTTATCCAGACTCTATTAAAAAAGAAATAGAGCTTGCTCTAGACTATTTTCCTCAATTGGAAAATGTAACTATTAATTTTAAATTCAAGTCGGATATTAAGAAATCTACGATGCAAGCTCAGCCTGACTTTAAAAGTCTGCTTACCCCGAGGGCAAAGCGTAAATACTATATTTTTATCAGTGAAAAGTTTAAGATATCAAGTAAAGAATTTAAAACAGTCAATATCCCTTCAGAGATCATTACAGGATGGATTGGCCATGAATTGGGTCATATTTTGGACTATGAAAGAAGAGGAACGTTCAATCTGATTTGGTTTGGAATAAAATATTTGTATCTGGAGAATCATATCATCGGTGCTGAGCGATCGGCAGATACTTTTGCGGTCAATCAAGGGATGGAAGACTATATTTTGAAAACTAAAGATTTCATCTTAAATCATGCAGATATCGATCCAGATTATAAAAAGAGAATAAAGCAATACTATTTATCACCAGAAGAAATTATGCAAATAGTTCAAGATCGTTAATTGGAATTAGTGATTTTTTACAAAATTCTCCCATTCAGAGAATTTTTCTTCATTCATGACTCGTTCCATTTTTACTTGTCCACCTTTCTTTTTGTTTTTCGCACTCCAGTCCTGAAAAATGGTGGGATCAATAAGGTTAACTCTAACTCCTTTAAGGGCTTTAGTTCTTGCAACTTCATAATTCTTATTGGCAGATTTTAAACTATCATCAAGTGCTTTAGCTATAGTTGACGTATCAAGATCTTTATGGTTAGCCCCTAAATACCAAAAGTGATAAAATTCTCCATCCTCTGCACGCTTGGCGCAGATAGTATACTCTAAAATATCGATGTCGAATTGGTCCTCCAATTCTCTCATGGCGGTGTCCATTTTGTTGACCGATAGTTGAGATCCTACGGTGTTTAAAAAGAATTTGGTTCGCCCTGTAATCTGTATTTCTGCTTTCTTAACATCCGTAAATTGAATAGTATCTCCAATGGTGTATCTCCAAGTTCCACTCACTGTACTGATGATAAGAACATAATCTTGTTCGAGCTCTACATCCTCAAGACTCATACATGGAGAATCTGGTTTCAAGGATCCATCTGCTCTTATATACTCAGGGAGAAAGGGAACAAACTCAAAAAAGATTCCATTATCTGTGAGTAGCTGCATTGAGTTAGTCTCAGGTCGAGTTTGTAAAGCTATAAAGCCTTCTGAAGCTAAATAGGTATCAATAACATGAACAGGTTCTCCAGTTAAGCGTTTAAAACTCTTTTGATAGGGTCCAAAAGCAACCCCTCCAGAGGTATATACCTTTAAGTTTGGCCATATATCGTGAATATTTTCGACTTCATGATAGTCTATAACCTTCTCCATCATCAACTCTATCCAGGAAGGAATGCCGCTTAATGCACCGATATCCCAAGATTTAGCATTCTCTGCAATTTTCTGAACTCGGTCATCCCAGTCATCAATTTTGGAAATATCTTCACCAGGCTTATAAAATCCACGAAACCAAAAAGGAATTCTGCTAGCGCTTATTCCACTTATTTCGCCTTCAATATGATCATTATTCAGATCTAAGTTCGTTGAACTTCCAAGCATCATGATTTCTTTTTCAAAAAAATCAGCGGGTAAGTCAAAGTTTTCAATGGCTAGTATTTGTTTTATCCCTGCATTTCTTATGGCTTCAATCATATCTTCAGTAACGGGAATGCGCTTGCTCGTTTTTCCCGTAGTGCCAGAACTCAAGGCGAAATAATCGGGATGTCCTGGCCAAGTAATATCCTTTTCCCCTTTATGAAGCTTATACCACCATTCGTTATGGATTTTATCATAATCAAAATAGGGGATGGTCGATTTGAAATTTCTATAAGGATCTTTAGAAGCGATTAGCTCATCAAATTTATAGTGTTTCCCAAACTCTGTAGACTTAGCTTTTTCTAATAAAAACTCGAGTGTTTCTTTCTGATTTTGAACGTGATCAATTTCCGAAGACATTGAATTTCTCAAATTGATCACTCCTTTAATGATATTCCCTAAAATGGCCATGAATGATGTATTGTGTGTATAACTAATTTTAACTTTACTCAACTTTTAAAAGCTATCGTTCAATATGTCTAGAATTTGAATAGCAGCATCACTAATTCTACTTCCAGGTCCAAAAATAGCTACGGCTCCTGCATCAAATAAAAACTTGTAATCTGCTGAAGGTATCACTCCACCAACGATAACCATGATATCCTCACGTCCCAATTTCTTTAGTTCGTTAATGACTTCTGGAACTAAGGTTTTATGACCTGCTGCTAGAGAAGATACTCCTAAAATATGGACGTCATTTTCCACAGCTTGTCTTGCTGCTTCTTGGGGGGTTTGAAATAATGGACCAATATCAACATCGAAGCCTACATCGGCATAGCCAGTGGCGACAACTTTTGCCCCTCTATCGTGACCATCTTGTCCCATTTTTGCAATCATAATTCTAGGTCGGCGACCTTCTTTTTCTGCAAACTCGTCAGCCAAAGCTTTGGCCTTATGGAAGGATTCATCTGTTTTCATTTCTTTGCTATAAACACCACTAAAAGATTGTATTTTGGCTTTATGTCTTCCATATACTTCTTCTAAAGCATCACTTATTTCTCCTAAGGTAGCTCTTTCTCTTGCCGCCCTAACAGCAGCTTCTAAGAGGTTTCCATTTTCCTCTTTAGCAATACGAGTCAACTCTTCTAGGCATTTTTTGACTTTATCATTATCCCGGGAAGCTTTAATTTTAGCTAATTTTTCTAACTGCTGTTTTCTCACCGTCTGGTTATCCACCTCAAGAGTTACAATAGGATCTTCTTGCTTAAGGCGATATGCATTTATCCCTATAATTTTATCGGTACCACTATCAATTCTAGCTTGTTTTTTTGCAGCAGCTTGTTCTATTCGTAACTTGGGTATACCATCTTCTATAGCCTTGGTCATTCCGCCAAGCTCTTCCACTTCTTCGATGAGTTTCCAAGCACGTTGAGCCACATCATGTGTTAGTTTTTCGACGTAAAAGCTCCCTGCCCATGGATCTACCGTGTTGGTAATCCCTGTTTCCTCTTGAAGGTAAATTTGAGTATTTCTCGCGATTCTAGCAGAAAATTCTGTAGGTAAGGCAATAGCTTCATCCAATGCATTGGTGTGCAAACTTTGTGTTCCACCAAAGGCTGCAGCAGTAGCTTCAATGCATGTTCTAGCAATATTATTAAAAGGATCCTGCTCTGTTAGCGTCCATCCGCTGGTTTGTGAGTGAGTTCTCAACGCCAAAGATTTAGGGTTTTTTGGGTTAAAACGCTTTACCATTTTAGCCCAAAGCATCCTGGCAGCTCGCATTTTTGCAATTTCCATAAAATGGTTCATCCCAACTCCCCAGAAAAACGAGAGGCGAGGTGCAAAGGTGTCGATATCCATCCCTGCCTCTAAACCTTTCTTGATATATTCCACGCCGTCTGCTAAGGTGTAAGCTAACTCTATATCTGCGGTTGCTCCAGCTTCTTGCATGTGATATCCAGAAATACTAATGCTATTGAATTTTGGCATGTTCTGAGAGGTGAACTGAAATATATCAGAAATAATTTTCATGGAAGGAGTGGGAGGGTAGATGTAAGTGTTTCTTACCATAAACTCCTTTAGAATGTCATTTTGTATGGTACCAGAGAGTTGTTCTTGTTTGACACCTGTTTCTTCAGCTGCAGCAATATAAAAGGCCATAATAGGTAATACTGCTCCGTTCATCGTCATTGACACCGACATCTTATCTAAAGGTATTTGGTCGAATAAGACTTTCATATCTTCAATGGTATCTATTGCTACACCAGCTTTGCCAACATCACCAACTACTCGCTCGTGATCACTATCATAACCTCTGTGTGTAGGTAAATCGAAGGCTACAGACAGTCCTTTTTGTCCTGCTGCCAAATTTCTTCTATAAAAAGCGTTGCTTTCTTCTGCCGTTGAAAACCCAGCATATTGACGGATGGTCCAAGGTCTACGAACATACATTGTGGAATAAGGCCCACGCAAATAAGGAGGAATCCCTGCAACAAAATTTAGATGTTCTATTTTATCAAGGTCTTTTACCGTATAGGTAGACTTCAAGTTAATTTGCTCTGCAGTTTTAAATTTAGATTCCTTTTTGAGTATAGGATCTTTTGCAGAGACTAAGCTCATTTGCTGTATATCTTTACGTTCCATACTACTTATTTTCTTTTGGAGGTTGAACGTTCTTCTCACCGTCTAATCTTTCTTTCTCTATGGATTCTGCTAGGCGTTTTTCTAAAATTGGCTCAATGAGTGTTTTACGCTGATGGTGTTTTAAAAATGGAAACAATTCTAGATCCTGGGACATCTTATCTTCTGGGTTCTGATATTTATTTAACCCCACTAAGGTAAAATCACCAGAGGTAAGCTTCTCTTCTTCCTTATTTGCACTTTCTTTAATTTTCTTCTGAATTTTACCTTCAAAAAGGTGTTGAATTAAACCTTTCCCTGCTTCAATGGTTTTGAAAAGGGCTAAGGATTTTTCAGCTAATTCTTTGGTTAAACTCTCAATATAATAAGTTCCATCTACAGGGTTAGACACCTTATCAAAATAACTTTCCTTTTTCAAAATCAATAGTTGGTTCCTGGAAATACGCTCTCCAAACTCATTGCGTTTATGGAATATCTCGTCATACGCCAAATTATTTACCCAATTGGCACCTCCCAAAATGGCACTCATGCATTCTGTGGTGGAGCGAAGCATATTCATATTGTAGTCGTAGAGTGTTTGATTGCGTTTTGTTGGTTCGGCGATAATATGAAGCTCTATGCTTATATCTAATTCTTGAGCAAGACTCTCCACCAATAAGCGTAAAGCTTTCAGTTTGGCAATTTCAAAAAAGTAATTAGAGCCTTGAGAAATAAGAACATTAACTGCTAATGGCTCTGTTTTTTGAATTGAATTCTGTAACAAATTCAAATACTCATTGAGGTGAGCCAATGTATAAGCCAGCTGTTGGATAATAAGGCCGCCAGCATTTTGATACAGTCTCGCATCTACGGTAATTGCATTAGAGAAACTCTTTAATTCCGTTGTCTTTACTAGGACTTGGAAATCTTGTTTCTGATTTTTAAACCAATTCCCAGAAGAGGCCAACCGACCTATCGGATCAAAACCAACCAAAACGGTCTGGTCTTGATCTTGAAGTATCGCATCTAGAGATTTAAAAAAATCAAAATCAGAAAATAGAAATTCTACATAAAGAGGTATGTTGTACTCTTTTAAGGCTTTAAAAAACTTCAGCTTTTTTTTATCTGCTTCAGGAATAATAATCCAAAGGCTATCTGCGCCTCGGTCTATAACATCCTTTGCATTTTCAATAGTAATCTCAATATTTTCTAAGTAGAGTTTTTCGGTGACCAACCAATCTTGAGCTGGGCTTATAACATAGGAATCTTCGTGATCGTCTGCGTGGTAAAATGGCTTAACATCTATACCTTCTCTCGTTTTTTCGATGAGTGTCTCGTTATAGTCTGCACCTTTAAGGTCTACTTGTATCGTTTGCTTCCAGGCTTTAGCCGAAACAGGATCAAAGTCATCAAATAATTTTTTACTCATTGCTTTTAGTTTTTAGGCTATCCTCGTATTCTATAATATAAATTTCTTCGTTAGGGCGTTTCATAAAATATGTTTCCCTAGCAAAACGTTCAATTTCAATACTGTCGTCCAGCTTTTCTAAAATCTTTTTGTCCTGCTTGATTTGCTGAATATAATAGTCTCTGTTATCTTCGATCTCTTCAATTTCTGTATTGAGTTCACTATGAATTAACCATGAGTTGCTATCCAGAAATAGCATCCACACCATAAAAACGGTGAGCACCAACACATATTTGTTGCTCATAAATTTAAACCAAGGTTTCCGTTTAAGGTCTTTATACTTCATAGGTTAAATTTACTAAAATTACAGGAGTCTTTCTTTGATAATAGTTTGAACGATATCAATTGCTACCGTATTGAAGCGATTATTTGGAATAATAATATCGGCATACTCTTTAGTTGGCTCGATAAACTGTTGATGCATTGGCTTTAAGGTCGTTTTATAGCGATTCAAAACTTCATCTAAATCCCTGCCTCGATCTTTAATATCCCTTTTAAGACGGCGCATTAGACGTTCGTCACTATCGGCATGTACAAAAATCTTAATGTCGAACATGTCCCTAACATCAGGATGGGTAAAGATGAGAATTCCTTCTACGATCGTCACCTTCCTTGGTTTAGTAATGAGCGTCTCATCTGTTCTGTTATGTTCTGTAAAAGAATAAACGGGCTGGTGAATGGAATCCCCAGTTTTTAAAATCTTAAGGTGGTTTACCAAAAGGTCAAAATCTATTGATTTTGGATGATCAAAGTTATTTCTCTTTCTTTCTTCCATAGAAAGATGAGACAAATCTTTATAATAGGAGTCTTGATAAATAACATCAACTTCATCGTGTTGTAACTCATTGATGATTTGATTAACTACTGTGGTTTTCCCACTTCCTGTTCCTCCTGCAATGCCAATTATGAGCATAATGAAATTTTTAATTTTTTATTTAGTATTGTGCTTTCAGCCAGTTTTTTAAGCTCTGAAAGTTTTGAGGATTAATTCCGTGCCCCTCAAGATATTCCTCATAAACCGTATCGATATTCAGCTTGTCTAATAATGGCTTGTTTTGTCTAGCCCACTCAATAGGAATCACCTGGTCTTCACTTCCATGTGAATTATAAACCTTCAAATGACTAAAATCTTTCGATTCATAGCCAGCTTCAATCATATTGATGTCTACATAGCCGGAAAGGCCTACGACATTTTTAATAACTTCTGGATATGAAAGCGCTAGAGCAAAACTCAAAATTGTGCCTTGACTAAACCCTAAAAGGCTAACCTTGCTTTTATCGATAGGATAAGCTTCAATAGCTTCTTCCAGAAATGTTTTGACCAACTTTCTAGACAGAATAGCCTGCTCGATATCGCTAAATTTTCCTTTTTGAGCATCAAAATTGATGGCATACCATGCGTTTCCTGAAGGTTGCAAGGCAAGAGGAGCCTTTAAAGAGATAACGATGTATTCCTCTGGTAATTCGGTTGCAAAGGAAAACAAATCATTCTCGTCACTGCCATAACCGTGCAGCATTAGTATAAGTGGGGCCTTGCTGGCTAAGCTAGAGGGTCTTACCAAATGCGTAAGAGATAAATCTTTTGTAGTCATTTAAGTTAGTTTTTTAAAAAGGCGTTGACATAAATTTCCAATAAGCGGAACCTTGTTTTCCTTACCGGAAACTGCTCCTATAAAGCCATAAATCCACAAAATAAAATAAGAAAGATAAAATGCAGAACCAACTATCATGTTCAATAAATCACTAAAACTATCATAGAGTCCATTGACGATAACACCAAATAAGATGATCAAAAAATTGATACCCAAAGCTTGTCGTATATGGAAACTGGCAAATTCTTGCTTATTCTCGTCGGAGTTGAGGAATAGAGCCATTATACTTCCAAAAATGGTGAAGTAGGCTACTATGGCTGCGGTTTTTCCGCCTCTTTCAGGTTTAATTTTCATAAATAGAGTCGTTATAGATGCTTCCGTAGACCTTACCCTTAAGGGTTTCTCCTAAGAACATGCTATTTTTAGATTTAGAATGAATATGTTGTACGTTAAAGATATATTCTGAATAAGGTTCGAATAAGCTTAAATCTGCACGTTCTCCTGCATCAATTTTTGATGTGGATAATCTAAACGTTCTTTTAGTTTTAGATAGCAATTCAGCAGCTTTTTCTACCCCAAATAATTGATTTAAGACTGAAAATGAAGATTCCAAACCAATACTTCCATAACTAGCATTTTCAAATTCTAGATCTTTATGTTCAACATCCATGGGTTCGTGGTCGCAAGTTACCATATCAATAATGCCTTCTTTTACAGCGTGTAATAAGGCGTCCTGATCTTTTAGGGTCCTTAAGGGTGGTAACACTTTATATTTACTATCAAATCCCTCAAGTTTTTCACTGTTGAAGTAAAGGTGGGCAATAGCTACGCTACAGGAGACATTCAATCCTTTTGCTTTGGCAGTTTCAATCAGTTTTACAGCACCTTGTGTTGAAATGTTAGGGATATGAAGTCGGCCTCCTGTATAGTCCAAAATACAAAGATCCCTAGCAATCTGCAATTCTTCTGCTAGATTGGGCATTCCCTTTAAACCGATGTAAGTGGTGAATTCATCTTCATTCACTTGGGCATTAGCAGCTATAGGTTTGTCTTGTGGATATGAAAAAATTAAACCATCAAAACTCTTTGCGTATTGAAGGGCTATTTTGAATAAATTGGAATCTGCTACTGGGGATTTAAAATCATAAAAGCCTACAGCACCTCCCATTTGCATGTCGTATAGCTCTGCTAGATGTTTTCCATCAAAACCTTTAGTTAAGGCTCCTAAGGGCTTAATGTCTATAAGCTGAGTATCAATTTGTTGTTGTAAAAATTTTACAGCAGAATGACTATCTGTAATAGGATTCAATTTTGGATTGAGTAAAAAGCTTGTAAATCCAGAATGTCTAGCTGTTTTAACTCCATTGGCCAAGGTTTCTCTTTCTTCAAAGCCAGGCTCTCCAAAACTAACAGAGCTATCAAAAAAACCGTTGGATACATGCAAGTTGGGTAGATCAACACACTTACCTTCATATTCTATGTTATCTTCAATTTGAGTGATAGTCCCCTCTTCAATAAGGATATCTTTTGTTTGACGATGAAATGGACTTTCAGAATCAATGATTTTTGCAGACTTAAGGAGAAGGGAAGACATAGGTATCAATTTAAAAATCTTAAGATTAATAGTTCTAAAAGAAAAAATCCAAGCGCAAAAATAAGCATCCATTTCCAAAGCTCAAGGATTTTCCTTGCTTCTGTGAAAGAATTAAACGCCTCTTGGATGGTACTGAATTTCACAAGGTTTTGATTTCCCAAATCAAGGGCTTGTAAATCACTTTCTTTTCTATTATAATTGAAGCTTAAGTCAAGAAGCGTGGAGTCTTTCTGTTTCAATTCATAATGACCAGCGATTTCAGGCTGGTATTGGGTGTTGATTTGTATGGTATTTCCAAGCTTAGTTTGTTTTGGAATTACCTGTTTTTGTGAACTGACTAACTGTAAAATCTCATCTTGGCCTAGAGTAGTTTTTACACTAAAAGTTTCATCGCCACCAATGGTAGAGTAGAGAAGAGGATTAGATTTGCTTTGCAAGGCAATATTGTAAAACACAGGAACAACTAGAGGGGAGTTTATAAAATTGGAAAATCTTGTATCGAGAGACGAGGAAAAAACATAGAGACGATCTTGTTCTGCTAGAAAGGATGAACCATTGCTATATTTTAAAATAGGAGACAAAAAAGGATTGATTTCTAGGCTTTTGGATGTTGAAGGATAATCGAAATTTTGAATATTTTCTGAAAATACACTCGTAAATAAAGGATGGTTGTAGCTGATGGTTGTAATATCACGCTTATTTGAATTTGAATTGAGATAGATCGCCTGACTCATCCCGAAATTAGAATAGGTAGTTTCTGAAGCATTTTCACTAGGGATAATAACCAAAGTTCCCCCGTTTTTATAAAATTCCTCCAGATTAGTTTTAAGAATAGGGCTGAAATTTTCAATCTCATTTAAAATAATAAGATCTGTATTTGAGATTTTTGAATAGTCAAAATTAGTAATAGGGTTGACATTCAAGTCAAATCGATCCGACTTAAAAATGGAGGAGAGAAAAGAACTTTTTCCTTTTTCTTTGGAATAAAGTGCGAGAATACGAATAGGGTCATTTTGATTTAGACTAAAATGCAAGGTATTATCATAAGACATTCCATCGGTCTCAAGCTCTAGTCGCCCTTTCTTAAAATCTGTATCGCCCAATTCAAAACTTACATTGGAAGTGAGTTTGTCCTTAAAGGTAGCCCTTGCTTTGCCAATTAAGTTTGGTCCGTCATACAGCGACACCGTAATGTCTTTATTGGTGCTGAGACTGGATTTGACCTCAACACGAAGTATAGAGTTAGAATTTATCTCTTCTAACTTAGCAGAGGAGATATAAAAATTTTCGAGACTCTTAGGTTCTTTAATTATAAAACTAAGGTCAATAGTTTCAATGGTTTTGAGATCTGTAGGGTCTTCAAAATTAAGCGCATCGGTGATAATAAATAAACTTTTACTAGTCTCCTGGCTTTTGTACATAGACTCTGCCTTAAGCAGAATGCTTTGAAACTCCAAGCTAACGGGAGTAAAATCTATATTGAAAAAATCATTTTTTATATCACTTTTGGTGGTGTGCTTCCAACTGTTGTTGTTTGTAAATAAAGAGAATTGCTGTTGCTCGCCAAGTTGGTCCCATAAATTTTGCTTGGCCTCTTCCAATAAACTGACTTGATTTCCAGGTAACTCCATGGAAAATGAGTTATCCACATAAATAGCGACCTCGGTATCTTTTAAAGCAGATTCTGTATTTGGAATATAGGGTTTAGAAAAGGCTAGAATTAAAAAAGCCAAACCCAAAAGTCTGGTCATTAAAACCAACCATTTCTTGATTGTTGAGCTTTTTCTGGATTGTAACTTAATTTTTTCTAAGAGCGCAACATTGCTAAACTTGGTCGTTTTGTATTTTCTTAATTGAAATAAATGAATTAAAATTGGTATGATAAGTAAAAAGAGAAAGTAGAGGACATCTGGCTTTTCAAAAATCATCGGGTATTTTAATTATGTATTTGTTCAATAGTAAATTCAAAAGTAGTGCCCTTACCTTCGGTAGATTCAACAGAAATCTTTCCGCCTAGATTGTGTATCATTTTTTTAACTGTAGATAGACCAATGCCGTTTCCTTTATTTCCTTTTCTATCGTAACCTGCAACTGTTGAAAACAAATTGAAAATTTCTTTTTGTTTATCTTTAGGAATACCGATACCATTGTCTTTTACAATAAATCTATAGGCGTCTGGTTCTTTTTTAAAATCGATATCAATTTCAATTTTAGGTTTGTCATTGTACTTCAAGCTGTTGCCAATCAAATTTAGCAGTATTTGCTCTAAGGCAACCTTGTTGGTATAAATATCGATGCTTTCTTGTGGAAAACTAAGATCACAATCATCTCCAATATCTAGCATTTCCGCTATATCTTCTATGAGGGAATGAACATCAAATTCTTTTAATGATTCTTTATTATTGGTAATGGAGTCACTCTCATAATGGGTTAAGATATTAGAGATATAGTCACTGAGCTGAAAGGAAGACTTCTTGAGGTTGTTAAGATACTCTAGACCAGAATTGTCCAAAATATCTTTATATTTCGCCTTCAGCACGTCTATAGTCACAATCATGCTGGCAAGAGGCATTTTCATATCGTGAGACACAACTCCTGCAAAGTTCTTGAGCTGGTTATTTTTTTCTTTGAGTTGTTTTTGAGTTTCTTTTAAACCCTCATTGATAGATTGAAGTTCAAACAACTTGGTGACTTGGTTCGCCAAAAACATCAGACTTTCCTTTTGTCTATCAGATAAGGCTCTTGGTTGGTGATCTACCACACATAAAGTCCCCAAAGCAAACCCATTCTTATCTTTTAACGGCACACCTGCATAAAAAATAACTTTTTTATCTCCATAGACTAGCGGATTTCCTTTGAATCTAAAATCATCTCTAGCGTCAAAAACTTCCATGATGTCTTCATCAGATTGTATGGCTAAGTTACAGAAAGAATATTCTCTATCGGTTTCACAATAATCTGCTCCTACTTTAGATTTAAACCACTGCCTGTCTTTATCTATTAAAGAAATCATAGCAATAGGAGTATCGCATATAGAAGCAACCAACTTAGTGATCTGGTCGTATTCATGCTCTGGTAGAGTGTCTAAGATATTTAGAGACTTAAGAGCATGTAGTCGTTGTGATTCTGTTTTTGGATGGGTCTTCATTGAGAATGTATATACAGGTATTCAAAATAATCTGCAATATACAAAAAATAGATTTTGTTAACTAGATTTAAAAACTTTCGAAAGCACCAAGTCCAAAGAGTGCAAAATCATATTTCACGGGATCTTTAGGATCTAATATTCTTAAGTTTTGGTCAAGTTCAAGAACTGCTTTGGCATCGTTTTGAGTTCTTTTTAAAAGCCCCAGTTCCCTTGCTATTCTTCCAGAATGAACATCTAGTGGGCAAGATAGAGAAGAAGTCGATAGACTCTTCCAAATACCGAAGTCTACCCCATTATTATCATGTCTTACCATCCATCGCAAATACATATTGATGCGTTTTGCTGCGGAATTTTTATAAGGATCACTCACATGCTTTTCAGTTCGTGGCTGATGCTCCAATTCAAAGAAAATACGTTTAAATTTATGAATAGAGGTCTGTAAAGTTCCTTCTCCTTGTTTAGAAAAAACGGCCTCCAAACCACCATAATTGTTGTAGATGTGTTTTAAAGCTGTCATAAAGTACTTAAGGTCATTGGCGTTAAAGGTTCTGTGTACAAAGCCCAGGCAAGCATCAAGGTCCTTTTGGGAATGATTCATTATAAAGTCATAGGGTGCAAACTGAAGTATTTGACATAATTGCTCACCATTTTTTAAAATGCTTTTGCGATTTCCCCAAGCTATGGTAGCAATAAGAAATCCTACAATTTCGATATCTTCCTTTTTTTGAAACTTGTGAGGAATGGAAATAGGATCTGTTGCTATGAATTTAAACTGATTGTACAGGTGTACTTTCTCGTCTAAAAAAGGCTTAAGCTGAAGTAATTTTGATTTAGATAAATTGGCCATCTCTCATTTCTAGCTTACGATCGGCCATATTGGCCAATTCCTTATTGTGTGTTACAATCACAAAAGTTTGATCCAACTCATCTCTTAATCTGAAAAACAAATGATGCAATTTTTCTGCAGAGGCCGTGTCTAAATTTCCAGAGGGCTCATCTGCAAAAATAACGGAAGGGTTGTTAATAAGTGCTCTAGCTACAGCAACTCTTTGCTGCTCACCTCCGCTCAACTCATTAGGCTTGTGTGAAGCTCTATGCTCCAGTCCCAAGAAGCCAAGGAGTTCTTTAGCTCGTTTTTCTGCTTCTGCTTTAGGTGTTTTGTGGATAAATGCAGGAATGCAAATGTTCTCAAGAGCTGTAAATTCTGGTAACAGCTGATGAAATTGAAAGATAAAACCGATGTTGTCGTTTCGGAATCGGGCTAAACCTTTTTTAGTGAGATCATTTATGTTTTTACCGTTAATTTCAATAGAAGAATTCGGTGATTTATCTGGATTTTCTAAAGTACCAAGAATTTGTAACAAAGTAGTTTTGCCTACACCTGAAGGTCCAGTTATAGATATGATCTCTTTTTTCTGAATGTGTAAATTGATATCGTTTAAGACTTTCAGATCTCCGTAATGTTTGCTGATATGTTTGGCCTTTATCATGGAATTATTTTGGAATTCAAAAGTCAGAATAAAATCTGAATTAAAAAAGATTTCCTCAGCTACTAATTTTTCCTTAAATGAAAATATATCGTTTAATATTAATGTAGATTTGTTCAACAAAATAAAATTTATGTCAGATCAAAATTTACAAAAAGCCACTTTTGCAAATGGGTGTTTCTGGTGTACAGAAGCTGTTTTTCAAAGATTAGAAGGAGTGAAAGATGTAAAATCTGGATTCACAGGAGGTGTTATTAAAAATCCACCCTACCGCGAAGTCGTTATGGGAAGAACAGGACATGCAGAAGCCATTCAAATTATTTACGATCCAGAAGTTGTTGAGTATAAAACATTGCTATATGTCTTCTTTTCAACTCATGATCCAACAACGCTAAACAGGCAAGGCTACGATGTGGGTGAGCAGTATAGAAGTGATATCTTTTTCCATTCGGAAGCACAAAGAAAAGATGCTGAGTTCATTATATCTGAATTAGAGTCAGAAGAAATTTTCAAGGATAAGATCGTGACCAAAATTTCTAAGGCATCAGAATTTTATTCAGCTGAAGAAGAACACCAAAATTTCTATAACAACTATACAGAAAACCGATATTGCCAGCTTATCATCGAGCCTAAATTGGCCACTTTAAGAAACAAATTCAGTCATCAACTTAAAACTTAATCCATGTCCTTTAAGACCGACGAAGAGTATTCTCAACCTTACGTTGACGAAATCAAATCCAGTTATGAGTCTATTATAAAAAACATCGGTGAGGATACAACTAGAAATGGCATAGTAAAAACACCAGAAAGAGCGGCTAAAGCTATGCAGTTTTTGACACAGGGATATAACATGGATCCAAAAGAAATACTGCTTGGAGCTATGTTTGAAGAAGCTTATGACGATATGGTCTTAATAAAAGATATCGAGTTGTATTCGTTGTGTGAGCACCATATGTTGCCTTTTTTTGGTAAAGTTCATGTAGGTTATATTCCTAATGGAAAAATTGTAGGTTTAAGTAAAATTCCTAGAATTGTAGATGTGTTTGCCAGGCGGTTACAAGTTCAGGAACGTTTAACTCATGATATTTTGGAGTGCATTAACGACACCTTGCAGCCCAAAGGAGTAGGTGTAGTTATTGAAGCTCAGCACATGTGTATGATGATGCGAGGTGTGCAAAAACAGAATTCAGCAACAACAACTTCAGGATTCAGAGGGGAATTTAAAAATCAAGAAACGCGAAGTGAGTTTCTGAAACTTATAGGATGATTATTTTTTCTAATCCCAAACAAAGCTGTCTTTTGTACCAAATTAAACCTATAATGTCGCAATAAATCGTTTATTTTTCGTTTGCTTTTTATCAAAAATAATTACCGTAACTAAGGCTATGCTTATTATTTTTAACTTCAATCAATCAAAAAATAATTCAATTTATTTATACGACATTATAAATTTAATTTAGTACTAATTGAGGCAGTTTTTTTTAATACCATTTTCTAGTGAAGAGTTTAAAAAGTGTCGATAAATCTAAGGTAACAAGAAACCGAATGCGTTCATCATAATTCTCATCTCTAAACTCCCAACCATTACTAGAATAGACGGGTAAATAAAGCTCGAAATAATCTTCGACAAAATTAAGTCGGATTCCAGAATCGTAAACAAAGCGCGGATTGCTAAAACTATTCTTAAAAAAACCAGCATCTCCATAAACAAATATCCAGTTCCAAATGGTTGTACTCACATTGGTAGAGACTATCCAATCATCTGCAAAACGCTGATCAAATTGAGACTTGAATCCGCCTTCTGCCATGATATATTGTTGACTGAATAGCCCACTTTCTTCACTTCGTCCATAATAATTATAATCAAACAAATAATCTGAAGGTCTGTCTAAAGCAAAGCTAAAGTAGTTGGAATTTTGTGTATCATTATATAAAAACAAACCTCCATAAAATCTAAAATTAATTTGTCGATTATTATTGTATAATTTTCTAAAACTAAACGTCGTAGAGACTTTACTGAATTTTTTAGCAATTTGGTAATCGATAGAAGAGGTCATAAACCGATCTAAATTTTTATTTGAAAAGTTATAACGAATATTAAATATGTTATAGTTAGGTTCATCGGTTTCTATAAACTCACTTTCATCTTGATCTACATTTACAGTTCTTACAGATAAATTATGTCTACTGTTATCTCTTAAATCCTGAGGTCTATAAGTCATGTTTATAAAACCCGAATATCGGTTATAAAACAAGTCCCGATCGTAAGAAAACCTAGACCCGTTGAGTCCATATCTAACCGCAAATAAATCCTCCCCCTTAAAAAATTGGGTGTAATCTATAGAAGCTCCTCCTACTAGAGCATTGCTGGTTAGGCCATATTTTGGAGTGACTTTATAGCTTAATTGTTTAGGTAGCAGCGACGTATTGTATAACTTGGGGCCTATAGCTAAACCATCGTACAAGTTATAAGTGAATTCTGGTATCAGAAATAACTGGTTGTATTTTGGATCTTCAATGTCTTCAAATAACCTGAACTGGAATGGCTTATTTAATATTTTACCCCTACTTTTAAAATTATTTCTTTGATCAAATTCAGGAATTATTCCTTCATAATTTACTGCTAATTGGTCACTTCCAAGATCTTTTAAATAAATTATAGTATCGTTATTAAAAGCATTTACCCAATTTTTTGAGAGCACCTCCTTATCCTTAAGTTGATAAACGGCCACAGGCATAGGATTTTTAGTCTTATTTAAGAGTCTTACTTTAATAGAATCTGATACTTTAGTAATTTTATCTATTTTAAAATCAATATCCTTATTGCTTCCTAAATAATGGGTAGAGAACCAAGAGATATCTTTATCGGTTAAAGAGGAAAGGATATCGAAATAATCATCTGGATCTGAATATTTCAATTTATTTTTTTCAAAGTAAAGCTTTAAGCTTTCATTCACTATTTCTTTACCTATATAATCTTCCAAGTATTTGAAACCTATACCTCCTTTATAAGGATTCGAAAGTTTTTGATTGAACTTGAGTAGACTATCTTGTGGGAAATCAACCGCTTGACTTAGATTCTGTCTTATGGTAGTTTCATGAATAAATTGATATCGATCATTAAACATCAGATCGGAAGCGTGAAACCACTTCACTCCAAAGAAATTTGAAAAACTTCCCAATAGTTTTACATCTGGATAATAGGTTCCTACATAATCCATCATGGTTTTTACTAAAATCGCGTCTAAAAACCATTGATTTTCTCTTGCATTAATCAAAAAAGACCTTCTTAAGTATTGATTTGTTATGGCCTTCAAGAGTTTGATATCATACTGAAACCCATCCGGGAAAGGTCGGATAAAACTAGGAAGTTGATTAAGACCATATACAGGAGAAAGGTTATATTCTTCTTCAGTAATGAGCATAGTTTCGAATCCAAATTCACCTAATTTTTCTTCAAGGAAGTACACAATTCTATCGGTTATGAGTGCTTCAATTTCTGGACGTAAGTCACTATCTTTTAAATTGGTGAAGATCTTTACATGATCTGTTTGTATCACCTCAAAATTATCAATACGTTTAACAAAAAGAGGTGAGCCGACCATTTGCTTGGCTTTGAGCTTTATTTTTTGAAAACCCGCTAGATCTCCATTAGATTGGGTTTGGTCAAAATTGGAGCGAATAGTGTATTGATTTGGAACTTGTATAGTAATGTCATAGTCCAGTTTTTGAGAAGGATAATCATTGAGATCTTTATGACTATATAAGATCCAGTCTTTTTCATAAACAGCAGGAACAATTAGCCAATTTTTAAGTAATAATTCCTTTTGATTCCAGCCAAAGCCAGTAAATTTTTGATCTGGAATAGTCAAGGTATAAATGAGGTTGACCTCTACTGAAGCTTTTGGTGCTAAGGCTTGGTCTAAATCTAACTCAATTAAATCAACTTGCCCTTCAACATAGCTCCATTGGGATTCTCCGAGATTCGTAGATAACGAGTGAATTTGTGTACCACCTCTTTCAAGATTAGAGGCAAAGTGAAATCTACGAACATAATCTTGAGCATAGCGCTTAGCAAGAGGGCTTTCCTTATCGGAAAACGCATTTAACCAATTGTAAAAGTAAATGGTTTCCATGGCTTTACCGCTTGTGTTTTCATACGTGATCGTCTGCTGGATGGTAAAGGTTTTTAAATCATCAGACGATTGAATATCAGAAACAATTTTATTTTGAGAAAAACTCAAAAAAGAAGTAAGGCCTAGAAAGAGAAGGGTGTATGTGGTTTTCAATTTGATGTTATAAAATTTTCTGTATGAGGCATTTGCTCAATTTTTAAATAGTACAAATCAGTCGATAAGTTAAAAACATCTAATTTGGTAAGTATGTCAAAACGTTTAAATTAATGACTTCTTGCCCTAAATTATTAAAAATTATGTTCTTTTTAAAATTGAGTTAAAAGTAAATTTTAGATTTTTAGGTTGATACACCAAAATTAAATTAAGAATTATCTAACAAAAGGATTTTGACACCACTGTTTAGAAATTTGGGCTCAAATCATATTCATTGTAAAATTTATCCAAAATATCAACGACTTCATCTTCAGTATCTACAAGATCGATCAAGTCTAAATCCTTAGCACTAACCGTTTTAAATTCTTCAACTAAGGTTGATTTTATCCAATCCATAAGTCCACTCCAGTAGTCTTTGCCAACTAATATAATAGGGAATTTATCAATTTTTCCTGTTTGTATCAATGTAATCGCTTCAAAGAGTTCATCAAGAGTTCCAAAGCCGCCTGGCATGACTACAAAGCCTTGAGAGTATTTTACAAACATGACTTTTCTAACGAAGAAATAATCAAAATCCAAATTTTTATTTGCATCTATGTAGGGATTGTCATGCTGTTCAAAAGGCAAATCAATATTAAGTCCTACCGAAGTTCCTCCTCCTAGGTTAGCTCCTTTGTTTCCTGCTTCCATTATACCAGGTCCGCCGCCTGTAATAATCCCATAACCCTGCTCTACAATTTTACTTGCTACTTTTACGGTTAGTTCATAATATTTATCCTTAGGTTTTGTTCTTGCAGACCCAAATATAGAGACACATGGACCTATTTGACTCATTCGTTCATATCCATAAACGAATTCACTCATGATTTTAAATAAAGCCCAACTATCGTTAGTCTTTATTGCGTTCCAATTTTTATTTTGTTTATCTACCATAATAAAGTATTAGTTGAGTTCTTTTCTTAAAAATTCTGCTGTATAGCTTTTTTTGTCTTTAGCGACTTGTTCAGGTGTTCCTTTTGCAACGAGTTGTCCTCCCTTTTTTCCTCCCTCATAACCGATGTCAAACATATAATCTGCAAGCTTTATCACATCCATATTATGTTCAATAATCAATACCGAATTTCCTTTATCTACGAGTTTTTGTAAGACTTCCATAAGGACTTTAATATCTTCAAAGTGAAGTCCAGTTGTAGGTTCGTCCAAGATATAAAACGTATTTCCAGTGCTGATTTTGGAGAGTTCTGATGCCAGTTTTATACGTTGTGCCTCTCCTCCAGATAAGGTGGTGCTCTGTTGACCTAAAGTGATATAGCCTAAACCTACGTCTTTTATTGTTTTCAGTTTGCGATAGATTTTTGGGATAGGCTCAAAAAAATCGGTCGCTTCATCAATAGTCATTTCCAGAATATCACTTATGGATTTCCCTTTAAATCGTATTTCCAAAGTTTCTCTGTTAAACCGTTTGCCCATACATGTTTCACATTCCACGTATACATCTGGCAAAAAGTTCATTTCTATGACTTTTAAGCCTCCTCCTCTACACGTTTCACACCGACCACCTTTTACATTGAAACTAAACCTTCCAAGCTTGTAGCCTCGAATTAAGGCTTCTGGAGTTTTAGCAAATAGGTTTCGTATTTCTCCAAAAACGCCTGTGTAGGTTGCAGGATTGGAGCGTGGTGTTCTTCCAATAGGGGATTGGTTAATATCAATAACTTTATCTAGATGCTTTAAGCCTCGCACTGTTTTATGAGGTAAAGCCTCCATCTTACCATTAAAAAAATAATTATTTAAAACTGGATATAAAGTATCATTAATAAGTGTGGATTTTCCACTTCCAGATACTCCTGTCACTACGATAAGCTTTCCTAAAGGAATTTTGATAGAGACATCCTTAAGATTATTGCCAGTCGCATTCATAAGGTGAAGGTGCTTTCCATTGCCTTTTCTTCTCTTTTTCGGAACTTCAATTTTCCTTTTCCCAGAAAGGTAATCTGCTGTAAGTGTGTTGTGAGTGAGAATTGTTTTTGGAGTGCCTTCGCTAATAATTTGTCCGCCATTTTTGCCAGCATGAGGACCAATATCAATAACATGGTCTGCACGCTCTATCATATCTTTATCGTGTTCCACAACAATTATAGAATTCCCTACATCTCGAAGAGAGACTAAAGAATTGATAAGTTTTTCGTTATCACGTTGGTGCAAGCCAATGCTTGGTTCGTCCAAGATATAGAGAACACCCACAAGTTGAGATCCTATTTGCGTAGCAAGCCTAATTCTTTGGGCTTCTCCTCCAGAAAGAGTTTTGGAGCCTCTGTTTAGGTTAAGGTAGTTTAGCCCAACATCTTCCAAAAACGAAAGTCTAGTTTTTATTTCTTTAATGATTTCTTCAGCTATTTTTTTCTCGCTTTTTCCGAGTCTAGACAGTAAATCTTTAAAAAAGGTAACCAATTCGTCTATATCCATATTTACAATATCTGCGATATTTTTATCGTCGATTTTGTAGTACAAAGACTCTTTTTGTAGTCTACTTCCTTCACAAGTTTCACAGGGCTTTTTATCCATGTATTTTTTGGCCCAACGTTTTAGCGATGCCGAAGATTCTTTTTGATTAAAAGTATCTTCTATAAACTTGGCAACACCTTCAAAATTATAACTGAATGTTTTACTAACTTTAGAGGTTTCGCTATATTTTTCGAATCTTGCTTTTCCCCCATGGAGGATAATATCCAAAGCTTCTTCAGGTATGTTTTCAATGGGGTCTTTTAAATCAAAATCGAAGTGTTCTGCTATGGCTTTTAGCTGTTTGAAAACCCAGTTATTTTTTTTCTCCTTACCATGAGGCTCAAGACCCCCTTCCCTAATAGAAAGATTGGCATCTGGAATAATACGGTCTAGATTAATTTCAAAAACTTCACCTAACCCATTGCATTTAGGACAAGCGCCTTTTGGGGAGTTGAACGAAAAATTATTAGGCTCTGGATTGGGGTAAGAAATACCGGAAGTGGGGCACATTAAATTACGGCTAAAGAATTTGGGCTTCTCCTTGCCATGCTCTAGAATCATCATCACATTATTGCCTTGCTTCATCGCTGTAGCAATACTATCGCTCAAGCGTTTGTTGGAGTTGATATCATCATCGATTTTTAACCGATCTACGACAACTTCTATATCGTGAATTTTATACCGATCCACCTTCATGCCTTTTTCGATGTCTTTTATTTCTCCATCGATTCTTACTTTTAGAAAACCTTGTTTAGCAATTTGCTCAAATAGTTCTCTGTAATGGCCTTTACGAGACCGTATAACTGGAGCGAGAATATTTACTCGCTTATTCTTAAAGCCTTCAACTATATTATTCTGAATTTGCTCATCAGTGAAACTTACCATCTTTTCACCAGTCTTGTAACTGTAAGCCGTACCAACTCGTGCATATAAAAGTCTAAGAAAATCGTAAATTTCTGTGATGGTTCCTACGGTGCTTCTAGGGCTTTTGGACGTCGTTTTTTGTTCGATAGCAATGACGGGAGATAAGCCATCAATTTTATCAACATCTGGACGTTCCAATCCACCCAAGAATTGCCTAGCATAAGCCGAAAAGGTTTCTATATACCGGCGTTGACCTTCTGCGTAGATGGTATCGAAGGCCAATGACGATTTCCCAGAACCAGATAAGCCAGTGATGACCACAAGCTTATTTCTAGGTATTTTAACATCGATGTTTTTTAAATTATGAACTCTAGCCCCAAGGACTTCAATAAACTCTTCTTTTTTTTCCATAGCGATTTCAACGCGCGAATTTAAGTAAACAAAATGAGGTTTTTGGGTTTAATACCATTAGCTTATATATTGTTGAAACCTTAATTGAACACACATATTGGACATAAGACAGAACGATCTAAATAGAGATGCCAGCAGGTAGTAACTCTTTGTATTTTAATCTGTTTTTTCTGAAAAATTTTGCGATTTCAGGAGAGGTAGGCATTACCTTAAAACGAGTATCTTTAAAGCTATCGAGGATTTTTGAAATGAAAAGATCTTGAATTTCAGAATCCTTATAAGTATCTGGAACCGTTAATTTAGTAAGAAAAATTTTGCGTTCTTGCTCAGAAAATTCAGCTGTTAATATTTCACCTTCAATTTTAGCCTCATATTGCCTTTGGAAATCATTTTTTATTACTTCAAATTCTACTGTTTTCATGCTTGAATGATTTATGTAGGATTGTTAAATCCATAAAACTAAAATTACATAAATCTTATAAAAATTTATGTAATATATTATCGATTTACAAAGGTAAACAATAAATTTATAACTTATTTTCGTATTTAACTCTTACTCAAATTAAACAGGTGTGATCAATGTGTATATGATGCCAGGAATGGCTGCTAATCCAACAGTTTTTGAGAGAATTGATTTACCGGATAAGGAGTTTAAAATGGTATGGCTGACTTGGAAAATCCCTGAGAAAGAGGAAAGCTTAAAAGCTTATGCTAAGCGAATGGTTGAACCAATTGAAAAAGATAAGCCTGTGGTTTTGATAGGAGTTTCTTTTGGTGGAGTTTTAGTTCAGGAAATGAGCAGGTTTTTGATGGTAAAACGATTGATTATTATTTCTAGCGTAAAGTCAAAACAAGAATTACCAACACGAATGAAACTGGCAAGATATAGCGGAATTTATAAAATTTTACCTACTGGCTTATTGAATTATATTACTCAAATTAAAAAATTACCAGTAGGCAGTACCGTAAGAAAACGTTTAAAACTTTATCAGCAATATCTTTCAATGAAGGATATAGATTATATAAATTGGGCTATTAAGGAGATGTTATGTTGGGAGCAAGTTCAAGCCATTAAAGGTATAATTCATATCCATGGTGAAGAAGATTTAGTTTTTCCCATAAAGAATATATGTGTTTGCATACGTATTCCAAAAGGAACACATATTATGATCTTAAATAAATATAGATGGTTTAATACCAATTTACCTGGATTAATTTCAGAAGGAATTTTACAACATCAAAAAATAAACTAGAATATGAAATTAGATACCTTTTTTACAAAATCGATTTTTACTGTAGGGGTGGCCACCTTGACCCTTGGGGGTTATTTTGCCATAACCAGTTTTATAGCTAGCTACGATGAAGACGTCAAAACTTCTCCAGAAAAAAGTTTTGAAAATGATTACAATGTTTTTGCGATAGACTTGCCGGAACAAATTGATTTTGCAGGAGAAAAGATTCCTTTAGATATTCCAGATATCAAAGAAAGGTTAGATCGAGAGTTATTAGTCAATACTTACTGGCAGTCCAATGCTCTGCTTTTGATAAAAAGGGCTCATAAGTACTTTCCTATTATTGAGCCTATTCTAAAGGAGAATGGAATTCCAGATGACTTTAAATATTTAGCAGTTGCGGAGAGCGGATTAGAACACGTTGTTTCTCCTGCAGGTGCTACGGGATTTTGGCAAATCATGAAAGGGACTGCACAAGATTATGGTCTGGAAGTCAACGATAATGTTGATGAACGCTACCATATTGAAAAAGCTACTGAAGTGGCTTCTCAATACCTCAAGAACTCTAAGGAGCGTTTTGGAACATGGACATTAGCCGCAGCCTCTTACAATGCAGGTAATGCAGGAATATCAAGAGAATTAAAACGACAAGAGGTCGACGATTATTTCGATCTACTTCTTAATCCAGAAACATCCAGGTATGTTTTTAGAATCGTAGCTTTAAAACATATTCTATCCAATGCTAAAGATTTTGGATTTCATTATGAAGATAAAGATCTTTATGAAATGAAGCCTATAAAAAAGGTAGTAGTCGATACAGCTGTAAGTGATTTCGTAGATTTTGCTAAGCAGTTTAATATGAATTATAAGACCTTAAAAATTCATAATCCTTGGCTTAGAGATAAATATTTGGATAATTATACCAAGAAAGTTTATAAAATTGAAGTTCTAAAATAAAAACCTTTAATTATGAGTCTATTGATAATTTTAGCTTTGGTCGTTATTGGTCTTATTGCTGGCTTTTTAAGTGGTATTCTTGGTGTTGGTGGGGGAGTAGTGATGGTTCCGCTTATGATCTTACTTTTAGGATTTTCACAACACCAGGCTCAAGGTACGAGCCTTGCCGTTTTAGCAGTTCCTGTGACGCTAGCAGCAGCCTACAACTATTACCAAGATGGCAGTTTAAATTGGAGATATGCTTTAGTGATGGCATTTATGTTTGTGATTGGAGGATATTTAGGATCAAAATTAGCCATAAGCCTAGATGAAAAGGTCTTAAAACGAATTTTCGGAGTAGTATTAGTTGTCCTAGGGTTCAGAATGATTTTCGTCAAATAAACTATAGATTCTCATAGTTTTTTAAATCTAAAATATCTTTCTCTATGGCTTTTAGACAAATCTTAGTAGCTATTTCTACGCCTACTGAAAGGTGAACCTGTTTATTTTTTCTGATGTTTAAAATTGTCTTATCCTGACTTAAAGTTATAGAGATAGGAAGTCCTAATTTGTGCTTCAACATTTTAATGGTTTTGGTTTCTGTATTATATAATTCGTTGACATATAACACTTTAATTTTAGGGTGAAATTGTTTAGAAAACAGAATAGCATCTTCTCTCGTATCCCACATTATTAACACAAAATCCATCCAATCTCCATGGGTGTCTATAAGTTGATTTAAAGCTTGGGTTTCCCCATTACTAGTTACACACCAAGACGCATAGCTCATGAGATACGAAGGTTTTTTTAAATCGTATATATGGTTAATTTTATTGTTGATACTGAAAACTTTAAAGTTATCTAGAATTGTCCCCTTAAGCTTAAGACTGACTAAAGAATCAAAATAATTATTGGTAGAATTGTGATTTACTTGATTAAAATCAGACTCTGATTTTGTCTGAAACTCATCGTGATATAATTCTAACATTTGGGAAAATAGAATACTATCATTTTCTTCTGCAGGTTGAGAAAAAATTGATAACGAAAAAAATAAAAAAATAATTTTTAACAATACACTTCAATATTTGTTAGTATTTAAAATTAAGTAAATCAATTACTAACTCCTAAATCAATCTTTCTTTCTATTTAGCAATTATTATAAAGAAGTAATTTTTATTATCTTATATTTGTTAAAACCGATTTATTAAGTTATACATTCTATGATAGATAATGTACAGGAGCATAATGAAAAACTTAGAGAAGTTTTAGACAAAACACTTCATCGGTTTAAAAATAATCTCCAAACTCAATTAAGTTTGATGAACATACAGTCGGCTACAAATCGACAGTATTTTGATGACAGGAAAGTAATCGCAGATAGGATCTTTGCCCTTACTTATCTTTATGATTTATTTTATAGGACCAACAAAGAAGAAGCTTTACCATCTGATACAATGATTTCTTTACAATCTTATTTATTGCAATTCCTTCAATATTTACAAAATTCTACCTCGGAGATAGACTTTGAATTAACAGAGACTTCACATTTAAAAGTAGAGGTAGATGACCTTTTAATTCTAGCCTATATCCTTGTTGAGATGAATGATTTTAGAATGAGTCTCAACGATGGTTTGTCCATAGAATTTGGTCAACATAAAAAAAATTTAAGCATCAAGTTTTCCTATTCTAATATTGAAAATCATGAAAAGTTTTACGACTTATTTGAAAATCAGTTTAAGATATTTGATTTATTGGTGAAACAACTTAAAGGTAAATTCGATTATAAAAAGAAATTTGTTAGTCTATTATTCCCTATCCTATGAAAACAAAAATACTTATAGTAGAAGACGACAAACTCGTCTCTTTTGAAATTCAATCCATTCTTAATGAAAATGGCTTCGATGCCAATATTTGTGAGAGCTACAATTGTTGTATTAAAAACCTAGACACCTTTAAACCCGAGCTTATTTTGCTGGACATCGATTTAAGTAAAAAATACGAGGGTATACAAATAGGGTCGTATTTAAATTCGAAGGCAAAAATTTCATTTATTTATATCACAGGATATACAGATTCAGAAACTCTTAAACGTATTCAAACGACTAAACCAGTAGGCTATCTATCTAAACCCTTTAGAGAAGTCGACATCATAAGTAATATTAAATTGGCTTTGTATAACAAAAAATCCTCACTTGATGATCCTGGTGACCATAAAATTGAAGAGGAGAGTAAATACTCAAAACCGATTAAAAGAGCTTTGGAATATATTGACACTAACATCAATCAGGAGATTAAAACGGATGAGCTTATTCGTGTTTCGGGTTGGAGTAAGTTTCATTTTATAAGAGAGTTTGCAAAGGAAGTAGGGAAAACACCTTATCAATACATATTTGATGAGAAAATGAAGTTGGCTTCCTCAAAACTGAAAAACACATACCAAACTGTAAAGGAAATAGCTTTTGACTTAGGCTACACCTCCAATTCCAGTTTTACGAATGCTTTTGTAAAATACTCAGGAATTTCGCCATCTAGTTTTAGAAAAAAATATTGTAGGTAATTAGAAGCGCTTCATTTGCTTTTTCATCATTTGTATCTGCTCGTTAAGCATTCCATTCTTATCGAGAGACTTTGCTTCTTTTAAAAGCAATTGTGCTTCTCGCTTTCTCCGTTTAGTCATAGCAATACCTGCTAGGTTTAATTTGGCCATAGCTAAATCCTGCTGCATGGATAAGCCCAATTTTATTGCTCTTTTGAAGTATTTCTCAGCCTTTGTCATATTGGTTTGAGAAAGTAGTAGGCCGTGAATATAGTTGAAGTAACCTTGTTGTTTTTGAGTTAGAGCTGTCTCAGGATTTTTAATCCTATCTAACCATTTTCGTGTTCCCTCAAAATCCTGTTTTCTCAATCTTAAGAATGCCATCAAAATCATTTCGTTTTTGAAATAAATAAAGATAAATATGCCTGAAAAAAGAATAAGGGCAATTCCATTACCGATGAAACCCTCAACGATTTGGAATATGCCAAAAGCTATAAGAAGGCCTGCAATGATTAGCTTAAAATTTTTATGAAACATGATTTTATTTTTGATTGCAAATCTAACAAAAACAATTGAAAAAAACTTTATTATTAGGTTTGCAAAAATAAAAAGGAGTCGTATATTTGCACTCAGTTTCTAAAAAAGATAATACAATTAAAGATATAAAAAATGAAAAGAACTTTTCAACCTTCCAATAAAAAAAGAAAGAATAAACACGGTTTTAGAGAGAGAATGTCGTCCGTAAGTGGTCGTAAAGTCCTTAAAAGAAGAAGAGCAAAAGGAAGAAAGAAATTGAGCGTTTCCTCTGAAATGAGTCTTAGAAAACGATAAGTAATGAATCATTAAATTCACAATATAAGGTGTTGCTTTTAGTAACGCCTTTTTTTATACCCAATAGTCTCACTTTTTATAATCTTTACTATGCCAAAAAACAATTCTATCAAGACTATCTTACTCATAGGCTCAGGCCCTATAGTTATAGGTCAAGCCTGTGAGTTTGATTATGCGGGTTCTCAATCCTTAAGATCTCTTCGTGAAGAAGGTATAAAAACAATTTTGATCAATAGCAATCCCGCTACGATTATGACCGATCCTTCAATGGCAGATCATGTTTATTTGAAACCATTAACGACTAAGTCCATCATAGATGTCCTAAAAGCGCACCCAGATATTGATGCTGTTCTTCCAACAATGGGAGGACAAACGGCCTTAAATCTGTGTATTGAAGCTGATGATAAAGGCATATGGGAAGATTTTGGTATTAAAATTATTGGAGTAGATATTGACGCGATCAATATCACAGAGGACAGGGAGAAATTTAGAAAATTAATGCAACATATTGGAATAGGAGTTGCTCCGTCCAAAACGGTGACGTCTTTTCTTCAAGGAAATGAGGTAGCTCAAGATTTTGGTTTTCCTCTTGTAATTCGTGCTTCCTTTACCCTTGGTGGAAGTGGGGCCTCTATAGTCTATTCCGAAGATAGTTTTGAAGAGCTTCTTACTCGTGGGCTCGAAGCCTCTCCTATTCATGAGGTCATTATTGATAAGGCCTTGATAGGTTGGAAAGAATATGAGTTGGAACTCCTCAGAGATCGCAATGATAATGTAACGATTATCTGTAGTATAGAAAATATGGATCCCATGGGGATACATACTGGCGACTCTATAACTGTCGCTCCAGCTATGACGCTAAGTGATAGGACATATCAAAAAATGAGAGATATGGCCATTAAAATGATGCGTAGTATTGGTGATTTCGCTGGTGGGTGCAATGTTCAGTTTGCGGTAAGTCCAGATGAAAAAGAAGATATTATTGCCATAGAGATAAACCCGAGGGTTTCTAGATCCTCAGCCTTAGCCTCTAAAGCAACTGGGTATCCTATTGCAAAAGTGGCTTCAAAACTTGCTATAGGCTACCATTTGAACGAGCTTCAGAATCAAATCACTCAAACTACTTCTGCATTTTTTGAACCTACATTAGATTATGTTATTGTAAAAATACCTCGTTGGAATTTTGATAAATTTGAAGGATCAGATAGAACCTTAGGCTTGCAAATGAAGTCTGTAGGTGAAGTGATGGGGATTGGACGCTCTTTCCAAGAAGCTTTACATAAAGCCACACAATCTTTAGAAATAAAAAGAAACGGACTTGGTGCCGATGGAAAAAGCTATACGGACTACAATCAAATTTTAAGCAAATTAGAATATGCAAGTTGGGACAGGGTGTTTGTTATTTATGACGCTATTCAGTTGGGAATCCCACTAAGTCGTATTCATGAAATTACCAAAATTGATATGTGGTTCCTTAAGCAGTATGAGGAGCTATATAGTTTAGAGAAAGAAATTTCAAAGTATGATATCAAAAGTATCACTAAAGAATTGATGCTTGAAGCTAAGCAAAAAGGCTTTGCAGACCGACAAATCGCTCACATGTTGAAGTGTTTAGAAAGCGAGGTGTACACCAAACGGGAGGAGCTCAATGTGAATCGAATTTATAAGTTGGTCGATACTTGTGCAGCAGAGTTTGAAGCCCAAACCCCTTATTACTATTCTACTTTCGAAGCAGATGTTATTGACGCCAATGGAGAAAAAGTTTTAACCAACGAAAGTGTGGTAACCGATAAAAAGAAAGTTATTGTCTTGGGGTCTGGACCTAATAGAATAGGGCAGGGAATCGAATTCGATTATTGCTGTGTTCATGGAGTGATGGCAGCTGCAGAATGTGGTTATGAAACGATTATGATTAATTGTAATCCTGAAACGGTATCCACTGACTTTGATACGGCAGATAAATTATACTTCGAACCCGTTTTTTGGGAACACATTTACGACATCATCAAACACGAAAACCCTGAAGGGGTAATAGTTCAACTAGGAGGACAAACAGCTTTAAAACTGGCTGAAAAGTTGAGTAGATACGGTGTCAAGATTTTGGGAACAAGTTTTGAATCTCTAGATCTAGCCGAAGACAGAGGAAGTTTTTCTAAATTACTACAACAAAATAATATTCCATACCCAGAATTTGGGGTAGCAGAAACAGCAGATGAAGCCTTGGCTCTAGCTGAAGAGCTAGATTTTCCTATATTGGTAAGGCCATCCTACGTCTTAGGAGGCCAAGGGATGAAAATTGTGATCAATAAAAAAGAGCTAGAAACTCATGTCGTAGACTTATTGATGAAAATGCCTAACAACAAACTATTATTAGATCATTATTTAGATGGAGCTATAGAAGCTGAAGCAGATGCGATATGCGACGGTGAAGATGTGTATATAATAGGAATTATGGAACATATAGAACCTTGTGGAGTACACTCTGGAGATTCTAATGCATTATTACCACCTTTCAATCTTGGAGATTTAATACTAGAACAGATAAGAGATCATACCAAGAAAATCGCGTTAGCTTTAAATACGGTGGGTTTACTCAACGTGCAGTTTGCAATAAAGGATGATAATGTGTATATTATTGAAGCCAATCCAAGAGCATCAAGGACAGTTCCATTTATAGCAAAAGCTTATAAAGAGCCTTATGTGAATTATGCGACTAAAATCATGTTAGGACATAAGAAGGTAAAGGATTTTAATTTCAATCCTCAGCTTGAAGGGTATGCTATTAAGCAGCCAGTTTTCTCTTTTGATAAGTTCCATAATGTCAATAAGCAACTAGGACCAGAGATGAAAAGTACTGGAGAAAGCATACTGTTTATTGATAGCTTAAAAGATGATACTTTTTATGAGCTATATGGAAGACGTAAAATGTACTTAAGTAAATAAAAATGGCACTTATTCAATCTGTTAAAGGAGTTTTACCAGTTATCCCAGAGTCTTGTTTTTTGGCAGAGAATGCTACTGTGCTAGGAGATGTTAGGATGGGAGCTGATTGTAGTGTTTGGTACAATGCTGTTATTCGTGGAGATGTTAATTCTATTGAGATTGGAAATGAAGTTAATATACAAGATGGTGTTGTTATCCACTGTACTTATCAAAAAGCAGCAACAAAAATCGGGAATAGAGTTTCTGTTGGGCACAAGGCTATTCTTCATGGTTGTACCATAGAAGATAACGTATTGATAGGCATGGGCGCTATAGTGATGGACCATGTTGTTGTAGAATCGGGAAGTATTATAGGGGCAGGCGCCATTGTTGTCTCTGGAACTCGTGTTGAAAAAAATACAATTTATGCTGGTATTCCAGCTAAAAAGATGAAAGATGTTTCCAAAGAAAATAAAGAAATGATAGAAAGAACAGCAGACAATTATATGATGTATCAAACTTGGATAGATTGATTTTGACTACTCCTTATAAACAAAAAGCCCGTTTGTTAAAACGGGCTTTTTGTTTGAGTTAGAATTTATTATTGGTTTCTAAAAATCAGCTTGTCATCAAATTGATCTAAAAGGATAATGCTATCGGTTTTAATTTTTTCGGCTAAAATCTCTTTAGATAGCATGTTAAGGACTTCTTTTTGGATTGTTCTCTTAACAGGTCTTGCTCCATATTGTGGATCAAAGCCAATCTTGGCTATATACTCGATAGCTTCTTCTGTAGCATCTATAGTAATACCTTGTTTCATCAGCATCTTTTTAAGACCCTTGAGCTGTAATCCAACAATTTCCTTGATATTGTCTTTCGATAATGGAGTGAACATGATTACATCATCAATTCTATTTAAAAATTCTGGTCTTACACTTTGTTTCAATAAGCCTAAAACGTCCACTTTAGCACTTTCCATTGCACTTTCAACATCTTTAGTCGTATCATACTTTTCTTGGATAATATGACTTCCAATGTTTGAGGTCATGACTATGATACTATTTTTGAAATCTGCAAGTCGACCTTTATTATCAGTGAGTCGACCTTCATCTAAAACTTGTAATAAAATATTGAACGTATCTGGGTGCGCTTTTTCAATTTCATCTAAAAGTATGACAGAATAAGGCTTTCTTCTTACCGCTTCTGTTAACTGCCCACCTTCTTCATAGCCCACATATCCTGGAGGTGCCCCTACCAATCGACTCACAGAATGTCTTTCTTGATATTCACTCATATCTATACGTGTCATCGAGCTTTCATCGTCAAACATATATTCTGCAAGCGCTTTAGCTAATTCCGTTTTACCCACACCAGTAGTCCCTAAGAAGAGGAAAGAGCCAATAGGTCTATTTTGGTCTTGAAGCCCAGCACGACTTCGCCTTACGGCATCAGAGACCGCTTGTATGGCTTCATCCTGTCCAACAACCCTTTTGTGTAATTGACCTTCAAGTTTTAAGAGTTTTTCTCTATCAGATTGAAGCATTTTTGTCACTGGAATACCTGTCCATTTGGCAACTACTTCTGCAATATCTTCGTAATCAACTTCTTCTTTAATAAGAGTGTTTTTGGTTTTCTGGCTCTCGACCTGCTCTTGTAATCTACCGAGTTTTTCTTGAGTTTCTTTTATTTTGCCGTACCTATATTCAGCTACTTTGCCATAATCACCTTCGCGTTCTGCTCGTTCTGCTTCAAGTTTAAAATCTTCAATATCAGTTTTTAATTTCTGGATATTATCAACTACATCTTTTTCATTTTTCCATCGAGCGTGAAGCGTATTGCGTTCATCCTTAAGATCTGCTAAGTCAGCTCTAAGGGATTTCAGTTTAGTTTCATCTTTTTCACGCTTAATAGCCTCAATTTCTATTTCCAACTGCATCACTTTCCTATCCAGTACATCCAATTCTTCGGGTTTTGAATTTATTTCCATCCTTAATTTTGAAGCTGCCTCATCCATTAAATCGATAGCTTTATCAGGAAGAAATCTATTGGTAATATAGCGTTGAGAAAGTTCCACAGCCCCTATGATGGCCTCATCTTTAATCCGGACTTTATGATGAGCTTCATACTTCTCTTTAATTCCTCTTAGGATCGAAATAGCACTTTCGGTATCAGGTTCATTCACAATCACCTTTTGGAAACGTCTTTCTAAGGCTTTATCTTTTTCGAAGTATTTTTGAAATTCATCTAATGTTGTAGCTCCTATTGCTCTTAATTCTCCTCTAGCTAAGGCTGGTTTTAAAATATTAGCGGCATCCATTGCACCTTGTCCTCCTCCAGCCCCTACAAGAGTATGGATCTCGTCTATAAATAAGACAATATCTCCATCACTATCTTGCACTTCCTTGATAACTGACTTTAATCGTTCTTCGAACTCTCCTTTATATTTAGCACCTGCAATTAACGCTGCCATATCAAGGCTATAAATCTTTTTAGATTTTAGGTTTTCAGGAACATCTCCAGCAATAATTCTGTGAGCAAGACCTTCTGCAATAGCTGTCTTACCAGTACCAGGCTCACCAACAAGCATTGGATTATTCTTAGTCCTCCGAGAAAGAATTTGGAGAATTCTTCGTATTTCTTCATCTCTACCTATAACCGGGTCTAACTTTCCTTCTTCAGCAAGTTCGTTTAAGTTATTGGCATATTTTTCTAAAGAATTATAATTATCTTCTGCATTTTGAGAGGTTACTTGATTGCCTTGGCGAAGTTCTTGTATAGCAGATTCTAGAGCTTTTTCTGTAACCCCTTGATCTTTTAAAACTTGAGCAATCTTACTCTTACTTTTAAAAATAGCTAAAATTAAATGTTCAATAGAAACATAGTCGTCATTCATTTTTTTAGCAATAATGCTAGCCTCGTTAACGGTTTTACCCGCTTCTCTGGATAATACAATATCACCTCCGGTTACTTTTGGAAAACTTTCTAAGTTTTTATCTAAAATTTGAAGAAACAATTGAGTATTGACATTGAGCTTCTTCAATAGAAAAGGAGTTACATTTTCATCGACTTGGGTTATAGCTTTAAAAATATGTTCGTTCTCTATTTGCTGATGTACAAGTTCTTGAGCAAGTAACTGAGCTTTTTGTAAAGCTTCTTGTGTTTTTATGGTGAAGTTTTTAAAATCCATGTTAAATATGTTTAAAACTCTATTTCAAAATATATACCTAAAAAAATATTGCCATTATGTCAGTTTTTTTAAACTCAAAACTTATATTTTGTCATGCAATTGGTTTTGATTTAATAGACTATAATAATTTATTTAACAGTTTATTTAAATATATTCGTAATCTATTAAAAAATTTTAAAATGAAATACAAATACAAATACAATATTTTCTTACTTATCTTGTTTTGCTTTGGTTTTAGTCAAGCTCAAGTTACCAATGAAGGTAAACCTAAGAGTTGGAAGTTGGAACTTGAATCAAATAAGACCTTAAGTCTTCCTAGTTTTAATTTAAAATCTTTACTAGTGGAAGATGCTATCAACGATGAGCTAAAGAATCAACCTTATAGATTTGGTTACGAACATCAAGTCAGTTTAGACTTGAAAGATGGGAAATGGACTGAACTGGAAAACGGGGATAAAGTTTGGCTTTTAAATATTGTATCTGAAGGGGCTAAGACCTTAAATTTTTTATTTGATGAATATCACCTTCCTGATGGGGCTAAACTTTATTTTTATAATGAAGATAAGACAGATCTTTTAGGAGCCTATACCTCTTCTCAAAATAGAGAGGATATGCAATTTGGAAGTTGGCTTATCGATGGGGATAATATTTGGATAGAATATTATGAACCTGCAAACGCTAAGTTCAAAGGTCAGCTTCATATCTCTAAGGTGGTACATGGATATAGGAGTGTTATGGATATCCCACAACTAAGTAAAGCATTAAATAGTTCTGGCCCCTGTAATCAAGACGTAGATTGTCCTGTAGGTCCCGACTTTGATGATTTGAAAGATGAATTAAAAAAATCGGTGGCTATGGTTGTTGTTGGTGGCAATGGTTTTTGTTCAGGCTCTTTAATAAATAACACCAATAATGATGGTGCACAGTATTTTTTGACAGCAAATCATTGTGTTGGGAGTTCAGTCGCCAGTTGGGCTTTTCGTTTCGATTGGAGAAGTCCAGACCCGTCATGTTCTACAACAACAAACTCAACAAATGGAGATTTTGATCAGACCGCTAGTGGTGCAACCCTATTGGCAAGAAGTACTAAATCAGATTTTGCATTATTAGAAATAAATGCTCCTTTATCAAGGGATTGGGATCTAGTTTGGGCAGGCTGGGACCGAAGTGGAGATATTCCAGATTTTACAGTAGGTATTCATCATCCTAGAGGGGACATTATGAAAGTTGCGAGAGATGACGATTCTCCTGCAAAAAATTCTAGATCTTTTAACGGAATTAGCAATATGGATAATTGGTTTTTGGATGAGTGGGAATTGGGAGTAACTGAGCCTGGTTCTTCGGGTTCACCTCTTTTTGATCAGAATGGTAGAATTGTTGGTCAACTTGCAGGAGGTGCTGCTGCTTGTAGTGGCACTGTGAATAATGGAGCTTTTGATTATTATGGAAGATTTGATGTGTCATGGAATTTCGGTAGTAATCCAGCTTCTAGATTGCAAGAATGGTTGGATCCTGCCGATTCAGGGGTTTTTGTTTTAGATCAATTTCCACCTTTGCAAATATTCGATAATGACGTGGCATTAGCAGTTGATAATGTAAGTAGCCCCATCTGTGGAAATGATGCTTTTCCTGTGTTCAGGATACTTAATAAAGGAAATAGAGTTGTTACTAATGCTACATTAACCTATCAAATAGGAACCCAAGCTGAAATAAGTGTTGACTGGTCAGGCTCGTTAGCAATGGGTGAAACCGAAGAAATTATTTCTCCTACTCTTAACCTTTCAGATGGAAACTTATTGATCGCCTATTTAGAAATTGATGGTATTCAAGATGGATTTCCTGATAATAATTCTATTACAAGAACAATAGACAATTTTCAAGATGCTACATATCTCACAGAAACAGTAATTTTGACATTATTGACTGATGACTATGCCTCTGAAACTTCTTGGGAGTTTTATGATCAAGATGGAAACTTATTAGCTCAAAGCCAAGGGTCACTGACTGATAACACAACATATACTGAAACTTTTGAAGTTGGCCGAGATAGTTGCTTCGAATTTGTCCTTTTAGATAGTTTTGGGGATGGTATTTGTTGCGGCTATGGGAATGGTTCTTATAGTTTGGAAACGGGTTCGGGTGGACTCATAGTCGAAGGAGGAAATTTTGGTGAATCGGAATCTACAAATTTCAGAATTAGTGATAACCTGTCATCAACTGGATTTGATTTTAGCTCTAGTTTGAGTATTTATCCAAATCCGGCTTCTGCTTTTGTTCAAATAGAAATAAATTCAAGTGAAGAATTTAATGTGGAGCTATTTGATATGAGTGGTAGAAAACTTTACCAAACCCAAATGAATGGTGATATAACCATTGATTTAAATGCTTACGCCACAGGAATTTATTTTGTGAAAATAGGCGATGGAGCGAATTCTATTACCAAGAAAATACTTAAACAATAAGTATAGACTTAAAGTTCTAATGAAGAAAGCCCTGATCAATTATAATCAGGGCTTTTTATTGAAATAAACAAAAATTAAATTTTTATAATCTAAATTCAAATCCACCATAGATACCAAATGGGTGACCTGGTCTAAGACCAGCAGGTACTCTAGAGACTTCATATTCTGTATCTAACATATTGATGACATTAGTCGTTAAACTAAAGTTATTGGTTAAATGGTATTTAGCAGAAATATCAAAAATGAAATTACTTCCTACTTTTTCATTGGTGGGAATGTCTCCAGTGCCAGCTAGGGTTCTAAATTCCCCTCTATATCTAGCATTAGCATGCGCTTCAAATTTTTCAGCTATAAAGCTTAAGCCTGCATTAAACTGATGTCTAGAAATGTAGGGGACTTGATCTCCCGAAGCCACTTCTCCCCATATACCAACATTACTGTCGAAGGTGTTTTGGAATTCTGCATCTGTAAATGTATAAGTCATCGTTAGTGGAAGACTGAAGTTGACGTTATTGGTTAGAAAATCATAACCACCTAGCACTTCAAGACCTGATACATCCACTTCCCCTGCATTAAACAAATCTAAGGTTCCACCACCGCCAGTCGCCGCTAAATCGCTCCCAAGAAGATTGCTATAGTCATTATAAAAACCTACGACTTCACCAGAAAAACCATTATGACTAAAGCGTGTTCCTAATTCATAATTCACACTCTGCTCGGAGCTTTCTCCCTCAGTAGTTCCTGCAGGAGAAAAACCTTTGTGAACTCCACCGAATAATGAAAATTCTTGGTTAAACTTATAATTAACACCAATTCCTGGTATAAATTCATTCATTTCATTAGATCTAGTACTTAAGTTATTTCCAGTTCTAGTGACATCTTCGGTTCCAAAATCATTTCTTTCTAAAGTGATATTCTCATATCTCAACCCCGGAGTAAATGTCCAGCGTTTGTACTTTAATTTATAAAGAACGTGAGCAGCGAGGGCATCAGCATCAGTTATTCTGTTAGAATCTGTTCCAGGAGTCCCTTGTTCCACTAAGTTCATATTTCCATTAATCATGTTATAACCATCGACCCATTGAAAACGATCTTCTTCGTCTTGGTGAAATCTTAAACCTACTTCAATATCATGAAAAACCAATCCAGTGACAAAGTGATAATCTGCTTTAGTCTGAATTCCTTGTGAATAATATTCTCGATTATTATTTTTTACATTGAGGGCAGAACCTTGGATGTTCTGTGTTCCATTGACCAGTCCAAATAAAAACGGAAAATCTCCTGGGTTTTCAATTAAACTTGAAATGCTTGCGGAATTTCCGTTGGCGGACACATCATTTAATTTATACCAATTTCTTTTAAAATCATTTCTATAGGCGGTTGTTGTGATTCTAAAATAATCTGAGAATTTTGCGGTGTGAGTCAACATAAATTGCGTGTGCTCCGTATCCATCAAATCTTTTTGTGAACCAGCATATCTTCTATAAGGAGTTGTCCCATAGTCATCATCGGTAAGCCCAAGATAAGTTTCATCAGATTGTTCATCGGAATACTGAAACTTAAAGTCTAAAGATTGCTGGACTCTAGCTTCGGGATTTGTATTAACTCTAAATTTTGCGACAAAATCATTAGTGTCAAATCCTGTATTTCCTCCATTATCAAGATTTTTAAAGCCATCTGAACGCCTTTTATTATATTCGACCATATAGCCGAAGTTTTTGAAAGAATCGCCAACATTAGCATAACTATTTAAGGTGTTATATGTTCCATAACTTGTTCTTAAATTAGCTCTGAAGTCATTCGGGATTTCTGTAGAAATAAAGTTGATAGCCCCACCTGTAGTATTTGGACCATATTGAATTTGGCTACTTCCTTTTAGGACCTCTACAGATTGCATCCTGTTAATATTTGGAAAATAGTAAGCAGCAGAAGCACTGTAAGGAGCAGGAGCTATTAAAACTCCATCTTCCATGATATTTATTTTAGAAGAACGCTCTGGGGAAGTTCCTCTTAAGCTAATATTAGGGCGAAGTCCAAATCCATCTTCTTCATAAATAGAAACCCCTGGCACTTGACCCAAAACTCGGTTGATATCTGTATAATTTTGTTGTTGAAGTTCTTTTTTGGATACAAAATAGGCAGAACCTGTCCTGTTTTTTGCTTCAAACTTACTTCCCAAGATTTTATTAGCAATGATAGTCACTTCTCTTAAATCTCGAATGGAGTCCGAAGTTTTTTTGTTAGTCGATTTCGTTTGTGCTTCTACTCCAATAAAGCTGAAAAGTAAAACTAAAGAAAGTATTAGTTTTTTAATGGTGCATATCCTCATTCCTATTTATTTAGATTAAATATTAAATGCGGACGCAAAAATAGAAGCAATTTTTAGCTTATGCAAGCTTATTTAGACTTAATTAAAATAGAAGTTTTTATAGCATTGAAAACCAGTTCAATATTTAGTTTTAATTTTAAGGTTGTTTATTTACATTTGAATCAGACACTAAAATTTACTTATGAAAGCACTTGTATCTATTTTTGTAATCTTTCTCATTCTTTCCTGCAATTCTTTAAAAAAAACCCAGCAGGCCATAAATTCTGGTAATTATACGGAAGCAATTAACAGATCTGTAAAATATCTGCAAAAAAATGAATTCAATAAAAAAGGATATCAGTATGCCAACTTGCTAAAGATTTCTTTCGAAAAGTTTAGGGAATCTAATTTGAAGCGCATAGTTTTTTTAGAAAAAGAGACTCTAAAAAATAATTCAAAAGCTATTTATGAATCCTATTTAAGGCTTCAAGATGTTCAGAATAGAATAAAACCTCTGCTTCCTCTTGAGAATGAAGATGGGAGTAGGGTGATATTTGAATTTTATGATTTTTTTGATGAAATTATAGCTGGAAAGGAAAATTATGCTGAATATTTGTATGTGAAAGCAAGTCAATTTTTAAATTCAGAAGATAAAATTGACAGTCGTTTGGCTTATAATAGTTTTGTGGAATTGGAGAAGTTAGCTCCAGGATATAAAAATACATCTAACTTGAAGAGTGATGCGTATATCAACGGGATTGATTTTGTATTAGTATCGCTTTATAACACTACCGAGCAAATTATTCCGGCTTTATTAGAAGATAGACTATTAAATTTTAACACCTATGATCTTGATGATTTATGGACTGAATATCATGTGAATCCTAGAGAGGATATTTCATATGATTTTGCAATAGACATCAATTTCACTTCTATACAGTATTCTCCAGAACGATTACTTGAGCGTCAAGTTCCTTTAGAACTTGCAGTGGTTGACGGTTGGAGATATAAAAAAGATAGAGTTGGTAATTTTATTCTTGATGAAGAGGGAAATAAAATTAAAGAAGATAGTGTCATTAATGTTAGAGGAACTTTATTTGAAACCGTTCAATCTAAAGAAGTTAAAGTTATAGCAGAAGTAAATTACTTTAATTTAATTTCAGATCAAAAAATAAATAATTACCCATTGGAAAGTCTTTTTATATTCGAAAATAGATTTGCAAGTTTTGAAGGGGACAAAAAAGTCTTGAATACCGATGAGACTTTCCTGTTAACAAGAGGACCAGTTAACTATCCAACACACGAACAAATGCTTTCTGATGCCTCCGAGGATATTAAAGCCAAACTAAAATCAATTCTGAAACAACAAATCAGTAATTAATTATCAATAAATTTTTTGTAATGCTCAAACCTTTCGAAAATCTCTTTTACGTAATCATAAGGTTCCTGACCTCGAACGTATCCATACTTTATAAACGATTTATTGTAATACTCAGGAAAACTGAGGTCGAGCAAGGAAAGCTCTACATTATCATCCCATATCAACGGATCCAGATCTTGGGTTTTAGCAAGTTTTTGGGCATCTTTTACATGGTATAATCCACAATTATAAGACCCTAGCGCAAACTTAATTTTTTGTATGCTGTCTTTGACATTGCTATGACTTTCTAACATCTGTTTTAAATAAGACACTCCAGCTTTTAAACTTTGATTTGGATTATAAGGATCTGTGATACCTAGCTCCTTTGCTGTAGCTGGCATAATCTGCATTAAACCGCTAGCACCTGCCCAAGAATTTATGTTAGGCTTAAATTGAGACTCCTGATAAGCCACAGAAGCCAAGAGCCTCCAATCCCATCCTATCCGTTCCGCATTTTCTTTTAGGATATCATCATAAGGGCTTATTTTATTTTCATTGAGGCTATAAAATTCACTTATGACTCTGCTTTTATACAGTCTTTTATTTTTGAAATATTTATTATATATAACATGATAATCTGTTGTTTTTTTTGCTTTTTCAAGCCACTGATTAACGGCGGCTAATAAATTAGTATCTCTTTTGCGGACTGCCCAGCCAATACGCTGAGATAGACTTAATGATGTGCTGATATCTAAGATAGGATAATAGGAAGAGTTGATAAAAGCAATGTTTTCATCTGCTATGGTGAACTTAATATCTCCATCTACAACTTTCTTAATTATCTTATCTGTAGATAAAGTTCCCTTAAGAGTATCAATTATAATAGGGCCTCCTAGTTCACTAGATAAGTTCTTAATTCTCGAAGCATAAGAAGAGTTTCGCTTTACTGATATAGTATCATTTATTAACTCAGTGGCATTAGTTACCAATTGATTTTTAATTTCATGTAATTTCATTCTCCGCCAGTTTTCAGGTTTTTTCTGAATTAAAACTTGGTGAGAAAGATACAATGGTGTTGTGAAATTTATTTTTCTTTTCCGATCTTTAGTAATCGTATACCCATAGGCTATAATATCACCCTCCCCTTCTTGAAGAAGTTTTATCAAGTTATTTTCATCTTTAGCTACCACCATTTCTAGTTCAACATCCAAGTCTTTAGCCATTCTTTTTAAAAGTTCATATTCAAAACCCATCGGGCGACCTTTATACAAGAAATAAGTAGTTCCTGAGTAAATAGTTAAAGCTTTTAATTTTCCACTTTCTTTAATGTCTTGAAGATCTCTGGAAAATCTTTCTGAAACCTCTTTTTCTTCATTGATCTCAGAATTAGATTGACAACCTATATTTATCAACAGTAAAAGGAGTAATATTTTTTTCATTTTAATTGGAATATGATTTCAATATAGGCATTTAGTTCCATGCTATAGGGCATTTTCTTAATATTATGACAATAAAAAAGCCAGAAAACCTGGCTTAAATTGTTGTAATATTTTGATAATGAATTATTTAATCTTCATTCTCATCATCTTCTACTTTCTGAGGTAAATCAACAAAATTCATTTCCATTTCTTCATCTTCATAATCCTCCACGTCAAATTTTATCATGGTATCTTCCAACCTTGTACTTATTTTTACCAAATATACGGTATCTTTAGTTTTGACTTCAACAGCCTCTACAGTTTCCTTTTTAGAGTTTTTAAAGACTAAAACATCTCTGTCATCATATCCATCAGGATACTTTTGAACTAATAAGGATAGAATTTCTGGCGTAAGTTTTTTGTAATCGATTATGATCCTTTTCATACTAAATTCAGTTTATACAAACAAACATAAAATAAAAGTTTACATAAAAGAACAAAATTACTTTAAATTAATAACTCTTTTCAAGGTGGCTATAGAGTCACAGTTTTCAAAAATAAAGCCTAATCTTTCTTCATTAATTTCACCTTCAATTTGATAGATTTTACAAGGCTTTGCTTCGATATTACTTTCTTTAAAGTTAACATCGCCAGACTTCAAAATATAGGAGATAGCAGATGTATCTATTTTTTTCTGATTAAAAAACTCTAAAGCTTCATCAGTAACGACCCGATCTTTAATCCGAATATTTTTTAAAACTCTGGAATCCAAGCCCCAGTCGCAGGATGTCTTTTTGCCACCTAAGAAAAACATCAGCATTATAATACCAACAACAAAGCCTGATAAATAATAGCCAAGTCTATGAATAAATTTCATAAAATAAATTTAGAAAATAAGTAAATTAGGGTCTCTGTGATTCAGATCGAACCAATCTGCTACTGATTTATTGGTAAGAATTCCATGATAAAAATACAAACCATTCCTCAGGCCTGCGTCTGTTCTTAATGCGTGCTCTAAGCCTCCTTCTTCACCAATATGAAGCAAGTAAGGGGTGAAAATATTGCTGAGAGATAGCGAGGCTGTTCTAGAATATCGTGAAGGTATATTGGGAACACAATAATGTATCACTCCATGTTTTTCGATAGTAGGTTGATCGTGAGTTGTTATTGATGAAGATTCTACACATCCTCCCATATCAATACTCACATCAATAATAATCGCTCCTTTCTTCATCTTTTCTACCATTTCTTCAGTCACAACTACAGGAGCTCTATTTTGTCCCCTTACGGCTCCGATAACTACATCTGCTCTTTTTAGAGCTTTTAGTAAAATTTTAGGTTGAAGGGTGGAGGTGAACAAGGGTCTTCCAACATTATTTTGTAAACAGCGCAATTTGGTAAGGGAACTGTCAAAAACTTTTATACCCGCACCCAGTCCCATAGCGCTTTTTGCTGCAAACTCTCCTACTGTTCCCGCTCCAAGAATAACAACTTCTATAGGCGGCACCCCACTTATGTTTCCAAACATAAGTCCGTTGCCTCCAGACATGTTAGATAAATACTCTGCAGCAATTAGAATGGAAGATGTCCCTGCAATTTCGCTTAAAGCTCTTACCACGGGATAACCTCCAAATTGATCCTTTATAAATTCAAACGCCAATGCTGTGATTCTCTTATTTGCTAAAGTTTCACAATATGATTTTTCTCTGGTTTTAAGTTGTAAAGCTGAAATAAGAATAGATTGAGGCTTTATCAACTCTAGCTCATCTTCAGTTGGAGGTGCTACCTTCAAAATTATCGGGCATGCAAAAACCTTTTGTGTGCTTTTAGTAATTTCACCCCCAGCTTCACTATAATCTTTATCGCTAAAATTGGCTTGGTTTCCAGCTCCACTTTCAATGAGGACCCGGTGGCCATTTGCTGTAAGAGCATTCACCGCATCTGGAGTAAGGCAAACTCGTTTTTCTTGATAAGACGTTTCTTTTGGTAAACCTATAAATAGCTCTCCTTTAGAGCGCTTTATTTCTAGCATTTCTTCCTGAGGAAGCAATTCTGAGGTTGTAAAAGGAGATTTTGAGGAGTATTGGTTCATTATGATAATTGCTAGGGCAAAAATAATTAAAATTAATAGGAAACTATCGTTTAATTTTTAAAACTCAGTCAATACAATAGTTCTTGTTTGTTCATCTTCAGCTTTAAATTCTAATAAGCTGTAGTGTTGTGGCCATAAATTTGGGATTTTCTCAGGCCATTCTATAAAAACTTGGTGAGAGGAGTCAAGATATTCTTCAAACCCCATGTCATAAGCTTCTAGTTCGTCTTCAATTCTATAAAAATCAAAATGATAAACAGAATTGGTTGTTCCTTCATATTCGTTGACCAACGAATATGTTGGGCTCGAAACACGGTCTTTACTTCCCGATTGTTTTACAAGTTCTTTGATTAAGGTTGTTTTCCCAGAACCCATTTCTCCTGAAAAAAGAATATTTTTAGATTTTGCATACTTTAAAATTTGAGTAGCAGTGCTTTCTATATCGCTTAATCGGTAAGTGAAAGTCATATTTTTTATCTAGGTTCTAATACTGCAAAAGGAATGATCATTTCTTCTAATGAAATTCCTCCATGTTGATAAGAATTTCTGTAATAATTCACATAATAGTTGAAATTATTAGGATACGCTAAAAAGTAATTTTCTTTTGCAAAAATAAAAGAACTAGACATATTGATACTTGGCAAATGTATTTTTTTAGGATCTTTTGCAACAACAACATCCTTTTCATTATAAGTTAGACTTTTTCCAGTTTTATATCTTAAGTTTAAACTTGTGTTTTTATCACCAACTACTTTTGAAGGATTTTTAACGTTAATAGTGCCGTGATCTGTTGTCAAAATCAATTTAAAACCCAAGCTTTGAGCTTGTTGTATGATATCCAGTAAAGGAGAATTTTTGAACCAACTTTGAGTTAGAGATCTGTAAGATTTATCGTTAGAAGCCAATTCTTTTATGACTTCTAATTCTGTTTTTGAATGCGATAACATATCTACGAAATTATACACCAAAACGGTCAGGTCGTTATCTTTTTGACTTCTAAAATTATCAGCTAATTTTCTTCCTTTAGCAACATTAGTGATTTTATGGTATTGAGTTTTATACTCTTTTCCAAGACGTTTTAGTTGAGCTCTGAGAAATTCCTCTTCATATTGATTTTTTCCTCCTTCCTCTGTATCATTCAACCAATATTCCGGGTAAATTTTCTCCATATCGGAAGGCATGAGACCTGAGAAAATAGCATTTCTCGCATATTGTGTTGCAGTGGGGAGAATGCTATAATAAGGTTCTTCTTTAATTTTCTTATAGTGATTTGCTATAATAGGCTCAAAAGATTTCCATTGGTCGTACCTTAAGTTATCAACTACGACTAATAGAGTAGGCTGTTGCTTTGATATTTCAGGTAGTATTTTTGACTTAAAAAGAGTGTGAGACAAAGTAGGAGCTTCAACACCTTTTTCGAACCATGTTGGATAATTTTGATCTATAAATTTGCAAAATTCGATGTTAGCTTCATTTTTTTGAGATTCAAGAATTTCAAACATACCTGTATCTTCGAGATTTTCTAGCTCTAATTCCCAATAAATCAATTTCAAATATAAGTCTATCCATTCTTGAAAGGAATCCACGTTAGTCAATTCCATGGATATTTTTCTAAACTCCTGTTGGTAACTGAGTGTTGTCTTTTCCGAAACTAGCCGGGTATGGTCTAGATTTTTCTTTAGACTTAGGATAATTTGGTTTGGATTGACAGGTTTAATTAGGTAGTCTGCTATTTTAGAACCAATCGCTTCTTCCATGATATATTCTTCCTCACTTTTGGTAATCATAATCACAGGAAGGTCTGTCCTAATGGCCTTTATTTCGTTAAGTGTTTCCAGCCCTGTAAGCCCTGGCATATTTTCATCTAAGAACACAATATCAAATCTATTTTGCTTCACTTCATCTACAGCTTCAGACCCACTTTTACAAGTTGTCACTTCATAAGATTTTTTTTCAAGAAATAAAATGTGTGGCTTTAGCAAATCTATTTCATCATCTGCCCATAGGACTTTTATCTTTGACATATATAGCTTTATATTTGTGTTATAAAAAAACTGATTTGAACCAAAGGAACAAACTTAAAATAATAAACGATCCAATTTATGGATTTATTACGATACCGAGCCCCTTAATTTTTGATCTCATTGAGCATCCATGCTTTCAGAGGCTGAGGAGAATTACTCAAATGGGGCTATCTCATCTCGTTTATCCAGGGGCTAATCATACTAGATTTCACCATGCTTTAGGATGTCTTCATCTCATGAAGAAGGCTGTCGATATCTTAAAGTCTAAAGGCGTTGATATTACAGAAGAAGAGGAGGAAGCCGTACTGATTGCTATTTTACTCCATGATATAGGTCACGGACCCTTTTCTCATGCTTTAGAGCATTCTATAGTTAGTGATCTTAGCCATGAATACCTATCCTTGGAATTTATGAATAGATTAAATATTGAGTTCCAAGGACAGCTCACTTTGGCTATAGATATTTTCAGAGGAAATCACGATAAGAAATTTTTATGTCAACTCATTTCAAGTCAGTTAGACATAGATCGTTTGGACTATTTAAAGCGAGATAGCTTTTATACAGGGGTGGCAGAAGGTAATATCAATAGTGAGCGCCTTATCTATATGCTTAATGTAGTTGATAATGAATTGGTTGTAGAAGAAAAAGGAATTTATTCTATCGAAAAATTTTTGGTAGCTAGACGTCTTATGTACTGGCAGGTCTATTTGCACAAAACAAGTTTAAGTGCAGAACAACTTCTCATTAGGTTATTGAGAAGAGCCAAATATATCTTTGAAAAAACAGATGAACAGATAGAAAATTCAATCCTAAATTACTTTTTAAGGCATGATATTAACTCTGAAAATTTTGATGATATCACACTACAACTTTTTTCAAAATTAGATGACTATGATATCATTTCAGCCTTGAAGACCTGGCAAAATCACGATGACTTTGTTTTGAGTAAATTGAGTAAAATGATTTTGAATAGAGATTTGTTGAAGATTAAACTGAAAAATGAACCTTTTGATCAACAAAAAATGCAATGTCATTTATCTAAAGTTATTAAAAATTATAAGCTTTCTAAAGAAGAAGCAAAGTATTTTGTATTCGAAGGAACCACCTCAAATTTAGCTTATCAGCCTGATAAGGAACATATTAATGTAGTGTATAAAAACGGAAAGATCAAGGATGTATCCTCGGCTTCAGACCAGCTTAACCTAAAAGCATTATCAAAAACTGTAGTAAAGCACTACATATGTTATCCAAAAACCTATAATTAACGGTTTTTTTCTATTTTTGCAAGAATGAAATTTACAGCCCAACAAATTGCAGATATATTAGACGGAGACATTGTGGGAAATCCAGATGTAGAAGTTAATAAGCTTTCTAAGATAGAAGAAGGCAAAGAAGGATCGTTAACCTTTTTATCCAACCCGAAATATACTTCATATATATACGAAACTCAAGCTAGCATTTGCATTGTCAATAAAAGCTTTGAGAAGAGTCAAGATATATCAACAACCTTGATTAAAGTTGAAGATTCTTATGAAGCATTTTCAAAATTACTTGAGGTTTACAATCAGATAAAACTAGATAAAAAAGGTATTGAAACGCCAAGCTCAATATCAGATACAGCTAAACTAGGTGATAACATCTACGTTGGAGCTTTTACCTATATAGGAGAAGATGTTGTAGTAGGAGATAATGTGAAAATTTATCCCAATGTTTATATAGGTGATAATGTTACTATAGGAAATGATGTCACCATATTTGCTGGTAGCAAAATTTATTCTGAAACCCAAATTGGCAATCATTGTACACTCCATAGCGGAGTTATAATAGGTGCTGATGGGTTTGGATTTACGCCTTCAGAGAATGGAGAATATTCCAAAATACCACAAATAGGTAATGTCATAATAGAAGATTTTGTAGATATAGGTGCTGCGACTACAATAGATAGAGCTACGTTAGGATCTACCATTATTCGAAAAGGGGTGAAGCTAGATAATCAAATTCAAATTGCACATAATGTTGAAATTGGAGAGCATACAGCCATTGCAGCCCAAACGGGTATTGCAGGATCAAGTAAAATAGGAAAGAATTGTTTAATAGGAGGACAAGTCGGTATCGCAGGGCATATAAAAATAGGTGACCGCGTAAAAATTCAAGCTCAAACAGGTGTAGGAAGGAATGTAAAAGATGATGAAGCTATACAAGGCTCTCCAGCTTTTGGATATAGCGACTTTAATAAATCCTACGTGCATTTTAGAAATTTTCAAAAAATAGTAAGCCGTTTAGATCATATAGAAAAACAATTTCCAAAGGATGAAAATTAATAACCAAACGACTATAAAAAAAGAGGTCTCCTTGCATGGGGTAGGTCTTCATACGGGTCAAAATGTAACTTTAACTTTTAAACCTGCTCCTATTAATCATGGATTTGCTTTTAAAAGAGCTGATTTAGAAGGAGAACCTATTATTCCTGCAGATGCAAGCTTGGTAACCAATACCGATCGAGGAACAAGCCTAGAAAAAAATGGTGTTGTTATTCAGACTTCAGAGCATGTACTTGCAGCTTGTGTAGGAATGGGAGTTGATAATATTCTTTTAGAATTAAATGCCTCTGAGCCTCCAATAATGGATGGATCTTCAAAGTATTTTGTGGAAGCTCTTGAAGAAGCTGGTATAATAGAACAAGATGCTCCAAGAGATGAGTTTATTGTGGAAGATGTTATTTCTTTTTCAGATGAAGAGACAGGTTCAGAAATCCTTGTGATGCCTTCCAATGAATACCAAGTGACCACCATGGTAGATTTTGGAACAAAGGTGTTGGGGACGCAAAACGCTTATTTAAATAAGATGAGTGATTTCAAAAAAGAAATTGCAGACTCAAGAACTTTTAGTTTTCTACATGAGTTAGAAGCGATGTTAACCAATGGATTAATAAAAGGCGGAGATCTTAATAATGCCATTGTTTACGTAGATAAAGAACTATCTCCAGATACCATGGAACGCCTAAAAGAAGCTTTTGGTAAAAATGAAATTTCAATAAAGCCCAATGGGATTTTAGACAATCTTACTCTTCATTATCCCAATGAAGCAGCAAGGCATAAACTGCTAGATGTAATTGGAGATTTGGCATTGGTAGGAACACATATAAGAGGAAAGGTGATAGCCAATAAGCCTGGTCATACCATTAACACTCAATTTGCTAAAAAGTTAGCGAAAATAATAAAAGCTCAAAAGCGTAATAAAGTTCCAAAATTTGATCTCAATAAACCACCACTTTATGATGTCACTGAAATCATGAATAGGTTGCCTCACAGGCCGCCTTTTTTACTGGTGGATAAAATTTTTGAATTAACAGATCGATCGGTTATTGGAACTAAGAATGTGACCATGAATGAACCCTTCTTTGTAGGGCATTTCCCCGGTAAACCAGTAATGCCAGGTGTTCTTCAGATAGAAGCTATGGCTCAAACTGGTGGTATTTTAGCCTTAAGTACGGTGGACGATCCCGAAAATTACTTGACCTATTTTATCAAAATAGATAATGTTAAATTTAAGCAACAGGTTGTACCTGGAGATACGCTTATTTTCAAGCTAGAATTAATATCTCCAATTCGACGTGGTATTTGTCACATGCAAGGTTATGCTTATGCCAATGATAAATTAGCATGTGAGGCCGAACTCATGGCAAAAATCGTAAAATCTAAATAAAATGAATCAACCTTTAGCATACGTTCACCCAGGTGCAAAAATTGCCAAAAATGTTGTAATTGAACCTTTTACTACAATTCACAACAATGTAGAAATTGGTGAGGGAACTTGGATTGGTTCTAATGTTACCATTATGGAAGGTGCTCGAATCGGAAAGAATGTAAGTATTTTTCCTGGCGCTGTAATTTCAGCTGTTCCACAAGATAAAAAATTTGAAGATGAAGACACTATTACTGAAATAGGGGATAATACCACGATTCGGGAATGTGTAACCATCAACAGAGGTACCAATGACAGAATGAAAACTAAGATTGGAAAAAATTGTTGGATTATGGCTTATTGCCATATTGCCCATGATTGCATTGTAGGTGATAATTGTGTGTTTTCCAATAATAGTACTTTAGCGGGTCATATTACCGTTGGAGACTATGCAGTTTTAGCAGGGATGGCCGCGGTTCAGCAATTTTGTAGCATTGGACGTCATGCGTTTATCACCGGAGGATCGCTAGTCAGAAAAGATGTTCCTCCGTTTGTAAAAGCAGGAAGAGAGCCCTTATCCTACGTTGGGATTAATTCTGTAGGCCTAAGACGCAGAGGTTTTGATACCGATAAAATAAGAGAAATTCAAAATATTTATAGGATTCTTTATCAAAAGAATTACAATAATACACAAGCCGTTTCTATTATTGAAGCGGAAATGGAGGCTACTCCAGAACGAGACGAAATATTGCAATTTATAAAAGATTCCCAGAGAGGAATTATGAAAGGATATTTTTCAAACTAAACACCCATGGCAACAACAAGCGACATTAGAAATGGTTTATGCATAAAATATAACCACGATATATTCAAGGTGACGGAATTCTTACACGTTAAACCTGGAAAAGGTCCTGCTTTTGTGCGGACTAAATTAAAAAGTGTTACGACAGGAAAAGTTATTGATAATACGTTTTCTGCAGGACACAAAATTGAAGAAGTAAGAGTAGAAACTCACAAATACCAGTTTCTGTACCAGGAAGGTGAATTTTATCACTTTATGCATGTTGAAGATTTTACACAGATCAGACTTCTTCAAGCGGCATTAGATATGCCAAATTTACTTAAAGAGGGCGAAGTAGTGACTATACTTATCAACACAGAGGACAATCTTCCTTTATCCGTAGATATGCCTCCTCACGTTATTTTAGAAGTGACTCAAACGGAGCCCGGTCTAAAAGGGAATACAGCTACAAATGCTACTAAATCTGCAACTCTAGAAACTGGTGCAGAAGTAAACGTTCCTTTGTTTATAAATGAAGGAGATAAGGTGAAGGTTGAAACTGAAAAGGGAACTTATAAAGAACGAATTAAAGAATAAAAAGCTAAGCTGAATGAAGTTTCCACAACCACAGACTCTTTTAGAAATTTCTAGACTCATCAATTCTGAATTTATTGGTGATCAACATTTTGAAATTCAAGGTATAAATGAAATTCATGTTGTAGAAGAAGGAGATATTGTATTTGTAGACCACCCTAAATATTACGATAAGGCTTTAGAGTCTAAAGCAAGCGTGATACTTATCAATAAAACAGTAGATTGCCCTGAAGGAAAGGCGCTATTGATATCTGAAGATCCGTTTTCAGATTTCAATAAAATTACCCGTCACTTTTCACCGTTTACAGCGGCAGATGCACAAATTTCAAAAACAGCTTCCATTGGTCATAATACTGTTATCCAACCAAATGTTTTTATCGGTAACCATGTGAAGATTGGCAACAATTGTATCATTCATAGTAATGTTTCAATATACGATGGGGTAGAGGTTGGCAATAACGTTCAGATTCATGCAGGTACTGTTTTAGGTGCAGACGCTTTTTATTATAAAAACCGTCCTTCACATCACGATAAATTACTATCTGGAGGTAGTGTTAAAATTGAAGATGAAGTAGAGATTGGAGCACTATGTACTATCGATAAAGGGGTGTCTGGAATCACACTCATAGGAAAAGGCACAAAAATAGATAACCAAGTCCAAATTGGACATGATACAATAATAGGGAAGAAATGTCTTATTGCCTCACTAACAGGAGTAGCAGGTTGTGTGGTTGTAGAAGATGAAGTCACCATGTGGGGGCAAGTTGGTGTAGCCAGTGGATTAACTATAGGGACTAAAGCCATTATTTTAGCCCAGTCTGGAATTAGTAAAAGCCTAAAACCAAATAAAACTTACTTTGGAACGCCTGCTGAGGATGTAAAAAAGAAATACAGAGAATTAGCTTACATTAGTAGGATACCAGAAATCATTCAAAAACTTAAAAATTTATGAGTTCAGATCACAAAAAATTGGTCACAAACTTTTTTACTTCCAAATACTACAAAAATCAATCTGAATTTGAGAAATTTATACATCCAAAACTAAAGATAGACTGGAATAGCAGTAAGGGTTTTTTTCAATTCGATTATGATAAATTTTATAAGATGTCTCAAGAAATGGGGAAATCTTTTGAAAATATGTCACCTGAATTTTCACACATTGTCCAAGAAGATAACCAAGTGTTCGTGAGATTTACTTATAATGTAGAAACGGTTGAATCTCAAGATTTGATTGGTTTGGCAGACTTTTTTAGCGTTTGGGAAATAAGAGACAATAAGCTTTATAGAGGTTATATTATGACTCAACCTTGCAACGAGGCTTTGGAAGGAATATTCTCTTTCATAAATGAAGTATAATTAAGCAATTAATAACTATATAATTTTTAAGGCTCGTCTTAAAAAATTACTTTTGTTCAACAAAAATTAAACATACATATGAGCGTTTTAGTCAATAAAAATTCAAAAATTATTGTTCAGGGATTCACTGGAAGCGAAGGATCATTTCACGCCGAACAAATGATAGACTATGGAACCAACATCGTTGGTGGTGTGACTCCAGGCAAAGGAGGAACTACCCATTTGGGAAAACCGGTTTTCAATACAGTTTCTGATGCTGTTGAAAAAGCTGGAGCAGATACTACTATTATTTTTGTTCCACCAGCTTTCGCCGCTGATGCTATTATGGAAGCAGCAGATGCTGGAATTAAAGTCATTATAGCCATTACAGAAGGCATTCCTGTTTCAGACATGATTAAGGCTTCAGATTACATTAAAGATAAAGACTGTAGACTTATTGGTCCCAACTGTCCTGGTGTAATTACACCCGGAGAGGCTAAAGTGGGCATTATGCCAGGCTTTGTTTTCAAAAAAGGAATAGTTGGTATTGTTTCTAAGTCCGGAACCTTAACTTACGAAGCCGCAGACCAAGTGGTTAAAGAAGGTTATGGTATTACCACGGCTATTGGTATTGGGGGAGATCCTATTATTGGAACTACCACAAAAGATGCTGTAGAGATGTTGGTAAATGACCCAGAAACTGAATGTGTGGTCATGATTGGCGAAATTGGTGGACAATTGGAAGCAGAAGCTGCTAAATGGTATAAAGAAAGTGGAAGCAAAAAACCTGTTATAGGATTTATTGCTGGAGAAACTGCCCCTGCTGGAAGAACTATGGGACATGCTGGCGCTATTGTAGGTGGAAGCGAAGACACAGCTCAGGCGAAAAAAGCCATACTGAAGGATTCTGGTATCCACGTTGTGGATTCACCAGCTGAAATTGGTAAAAAAGTAGCTGAAGTACTTTCTAAATAAATTATTTAAAATTCGAAAAGCCTTTACTGCACAAGTAAAGGTTTTTTATGTCAAAATCTATACAAGCTATGAAACTACTTGACAAAAAAAATGTAATTATTACAGGTGGAAACCGAGGAATAGGAAAAGGGATTGCTGAAATTTTTGCTCAACATGGAGCCAATGTTGCCTTTACCTATATTTCATCTTCAAGTTCTGCTAAAGAGTTGGAAGATCACCTCAAAACCTTTGGAGTGAACGCAAAAGCATATAAATCTGACGCTTCAGATTTTGATCAATCTCAAAAGTTAGCAGACGAAGTCATCAAAGATTTTGGCAGTATCGATGTTCTTATTAACAATGCAGGAATTACAAAAGACAATCTCTTGATGCGGATGAGTGAAGACGATTTTGATAAAGTTATTAAGGTAAATTTGAATTCTGTTTTTAACTTGACCAAAGCCGTTTTACGACCTATGTTGAAGCAAAGAAGTGGTAGTATTATCAATATAAGTTCTGTTGTTGGTTTAAAGGGGAACCCTGGACAGGCCAATTATTCAGCTTCAAAAGCAGGAATCATCGGTTTTTCTAAATCCGTAGCTTTAGAATTAGGGTCTAGAAATATACGATCAAATGTGGTAGCTCCAGGATTCATAGAAACTGAAATGACAGAAAAATTAGATGAAAAAACAGTGGAGGGCTGGAGACAAGCTATTCCTCTTAAAAGAGGTGGAAAGCCAGAAGATATAGCCAATGCGTGTGTATTTTTAGCTAGCGATATGAGCACCTACATCACTGGGCAGACCTTAAGTGTAGATGGAGGAATGTATACTTAAAACTTAATTATGACAAGTCAATTTTTGCTATTGCTTCTTTTGAATTTTGCATGTGCATTGGGATTGACATTTTTATTATATCATAAATTATTTCAAGACAAAACTCAAAGAGTGCTCGCACTTTTTAGATTTTTGTCTTTTTTTTTGATAGGACTATTACTTATAAATCCTGAAATTGACTCTACAGAACTCAGTATTGAAAAGCCTAAACTCACATTTGCTATTGATAATTCTGAATCTATCCAAAAGCTTTCTGATAGTAAGGGAATTAACGATTTTGTAAAAAAAATCAGGACAGATGATGAACTAAATTCAAAATACGATTTGAGTTTTTTTTCCTTTGGTAATCAATACAACGTATTAACTGATTCGCTTGAGTTTTCAGAAACTTCAACAAACATCTCGAAAGTAATAGATTATGCTTACGAAATTAATAAAGAGGAGACGTCTTTATTTGTTATGTTGACAGATGGGAATCAAACTTTTGGTGAGGATTACTATTACAAATCGTTCCCTGAACCTATATCCTCTTCAATTATAGTTTTAGGAGATACCACTACATATAAAGATTCTAAAATTGATTTTATCAACCTCAATGAGTTTGCTTATTTCAACAATGAATTTCCTCTGGAATTATTTGTTAGTCAGAATACGTCTACAAACACGACTCAGACCTTAAGCATAGTCGAGAACGATGTAAAACTCGCTTCTAGATCGATTACAATTCCAGCTAAGGGTTCCACTAAAGTTGAGTTCCAACTTAAAGCAACACCAGTAGGGATGAAAGTGCTTGAAGCTAAGCTAGAGCCTCTTCAAAATGAAAAGAACTTAACGAATAATGAAAAAAGTGTATCCCTAGAGGTCATAGATTCTCGCTCCAAAATTTTGCTAATCTCGGATATTATACATCCGGACTTGGGATTTTTTAAAAGGATTCTGGAAACCAATAAAGAGTTGGAACTTTTTACAAAAACCACCTCAGATTTTATTGAATATTCTGAATATGACTTGCTGATTTTATACCAACCTCAATCTGCATTTCGAAAAGTTTTTAGTGAAATAAAAGCTAACCAATTGAATTATTTTCTCATCGGGGGTTCACAAACCGACTATGGATTTTTAAATCGGTTGGATTTAGGATTTGAAAAAGAATTAATACCTACTACTGAAGAGTATTCTGCCACTTTAAATACTGATTTTGGTCTGTTTCAAAATGAGGGTTTAAATTTTAAAACTTATCCGCCTGTTTTAGATAAGTTTGGAGATATCAATTTGACCACTAATTTTTCAATGTTTTTGAATAAAAAAGTAAATGGAGTAGAATTGGATTCTCCATTATGGATGTTTGATGCAGATTCTAATACAAAACGCTCTTTTTTATTTGGTGAAAATTTCTGGAAGTGGAGAGCTAGCTATTATGTTAAGCATTCGGATTTTGAAAAATTCGACCAGACTTTTCAAAAGATCCTTCAGTATTTATCTCAAGCGAAGTCTAAGAATAACTTATCGGTAGAGGTTGTTCCAGTGATTAATTCTGGAGAATCCAATGAAATAAGAGCTAAGTATTATGATGCTAATTTTGAAGTAAATCCTGACTTTAATTTCAGTATTCGTTTTGAAAATCTTGAGACAAAAAAAACAATAGAATCAAGACTACTTTCAGATGGAGATAGCTATATCTATAATCTATCAGACTTGGAGCCGGGAACCTATACTTATGAAATAAAAGGGATGGATGTTGATATTTCTAAAGTTGGACAATTTGAAATTTTAAACTATTCTAGCGAACTTCAATTTGAAAATGCAAATTATAAAGGGTTAAGACGACTTGTAGAAGAAAAAGATTTGTATCTATTTTCAAACAGAGAGGAACTGATTTCTAGTTTAAGGTCAGAAGACGTTAAATCAATCCAAAAATCCACCAAAAAAACACAGAGTTTAGTCGATTTTGAATGGCTTATCCTATTATTAGCATTAACTTTGAGTTTCGAATGGTCTTATAGAAAATATAAAGGCTTAATTTAAATTAAAATAATATGGAAAGATTACCTAAGGCGATTGTACCTATCATTATAGTAGTGGTCATTGCAATCATTTTTATAGCAAATTCAACAGTGAACGTCAATTCTGGTGAAGCTGGAGTTTTATTTAAACGTTTTGATGGTGGAGTAGTTACGGATGGCGAACCTCTAAAAGAGGGTTTTCATATTGTAGCTCCTTGGAACACTGTTTTTATTTATGAGGTGAGACAACAAACTATAGATGAATCTATGCAAGTTTTATCTTCAAACGGTCTAGACATTAAACTTGATGCTACAATTTGGTTTGAACCAACTTATGATCAACTTGGTTTATTGCACAAAGAACGAGGACAGAAATATATTTCTAGATTGATACAACCTGCTGTAAGATCTGCGACAAGAGCAGTTGTTGGTCGGTACAAGCCTGATGAATTGTATGCTCAAAAAAGAGAATCAATTCAAAATGAAATATATGATGAAACCAATCAATTACTGAAAAATCAATATGTTCAAGTCAATAGAATTTTGGTAAGAGATGTCTCATTACCACCAACTATTAAACAAGCGATTGAGAGAAAATTGAAGCAAGAACAAGAGTCATTGGAATATGAGTTTCGTTTAGAAAAAGCGACTAAAGAAAAACAACGTCAAGAAATTGAAGCTCAAGGTAAAGCTCGTGCCAATGAGATTTTAAATGCTTCTCTGTCTGAAAATATCTTGAAGGAAAAAGGAATCCAAGCTACAATTGAACTTTCTAAATCTGAAAATTCTAAAATTATTGTAATAGGTTCTGGAGAAAATGGTATGCCTATTATATTAGGAAATAACTAATTTTGTCATATAAAAAGCGAACTCTTTTAGGATTACATATTTTATTCTAAATTTGCACTGCGATGAAAAATTACAACCTACATCATTATTTATCTAATACGCTCAACGCGGTTGGAATGTAATATGTAGATAGTTAATCATATACAAAACCCGTTTGAGCATCAAGCTCTAACGGGTTTTTTAATTTAAAAAATGAGAATAAATAGTATGGAAAAACTTAAAATAGCGATACAGAAATCAGGAAGATTACATGATGCATCCTTCAAAATTTTAAAGAATTGTGGGATTTCCATCGATAATGGAAGAGACCAGCTTAAGGTAGAGGCCTCTAATTTTCCTTTAGAGATCTTTTACCTTAGAAATGGAGATATTCCACAGTACTTGAGAGATGGCATTGCAGACTTAGCCATAGTGGGGGAAAACCTTCTTTATGAAAAGGGAGATGACCTTATTATCCAAAGACGTTTGGGATTTTCTAAATGTAAAGTGTCTTTGGCAATTCCAAAGCAGTCTACTATGAAAGGCGTTAAAGATCTAGAAGGCATGCAGATTGCTACATCTTACCCAAATACACTTCAGAAATACCTGAATAAACAAGGGGTAAATGCTAATATTCACTTGATAACAGGTTCTGTTGAAATTGCTCCTAACATCGGTCTTGCAGATGCTATTTGCGATATAGTATCTAGCGGTAGTACTTTGTTCAAAAATAATCTAAAGGAATCTGATGTTATTTTAAACAGTGAAGCTGTTTTAGCAAGTTCTCCTACTTTATCCAAAGAGAAGCAAGAATTACTGGATAAGTTGATGTTTAGAATTGATTCTGTTTTGAGAGCTGAAAATTCTAAATATGTATTGTTGAATGCTCCAAACGATAAACTTGAAGATATTATTAAGATTCTACCTGGTATGAAGAGTCCTACAATTATGCCTCTTGCAGAATCTAACTGGAGTTCCGTACACACTGTTATTACCCAAGAGAAGTTTTGGGAAATTATAGACGAATTAAAATCTGCAGGAGCAGAAAGCATCCTTGTAAGTCCAATTGAAAAAATGATTTTATAATGAAAACGATTCAATTTCCAAAGAGAGAAGACTGGTCCGAACTCTTAAAACGGCCAACGCGTACTTTTAAAGATATCGAAACCACAGTGGATGATATCTTTAAGAATATTGAACAGAGTGGGGACGAAGCTGTATTAAAGTATACCAGCATGTTCGATGGAGTGGATTTAAAAGATTTTAAGGTGACATCCGCTGAAATTGAAAATGCTCAACACCAAGTTTCAGATCCATTAAAATCTGCAATTCAATTAGCGAAAGCTAATATCACTAAGTTTCACGAAGCTCAAAAAACAGAACCTGTTAAGGTAGAAACCCAACCTGGGGTGACCTGTTGGCAAGCAAAAAAGCCCATACAAAAAGTAGGTTTATATATACCAGGGGGGACTGCTCCATTATTTTCTTCTGTTTTGATGTTGGCAGTGCCTGCCAAGATCGCTGGATGTAGTGAGATAGTGTTGTGCACGCCACCAAACAAGGAAGGGGAAATAAATCCTGTTACTTTATATACGGCTGAACTTTGTGGAATAGATAAAATCTTTAAAGTAGGAGGAATCCAAGCTATTGGAGCGATGACTTTTGGGACAGAAAGTATCCCTAAAGTTTATAAGATCTTCGGACCAGGAAACCAATATGTAACTGTCGCCAAACAAGTGGCCACCACTTTCGATGTGGCTATTGATATGCCAGCAGGTCCTTCAGAATTGCTAGTTGTTGCAGATGAAACAGCAAATCCTGAATTTGTAGCTTCAGATTTGTTAAGCCAAGCAGAGCACGGTTTCGATTCTCAAGTGGTTTTAGTATCGACAGATGAAGACATGATTACCGCTGTGCAAAAAGCAATCAAGGAGCAGCTAGAAGTGTTACCGAGAAAAGAAATGGCTTCTAAAGCTATTGAAAATTCAAAATTCGTCCTGGTAAAAGACCAAGATTCAGCTCTAGAACTAATCGATTTCTATGGTCCAGAGCATTTTATTATCTCTACCAAAGACGATGATTTTTATGTTGACAATATCAATAATGCAGGTTCCGTTTTCATAGGAAAATATACGCCAGAAAGTGCAGGAGATTATGCTTCTGGAACTAACCATACTTTACCTACCAATGGGTATGCTAAGCAGTACAGTGGTGTGAATCTAGATAGTTTCAACAAAGCGATTACCTACCAAAAAATTACCGAAGAAGGGATTAAAGGAATTGGTGAAGCTGTAGAACTTATGGCAGAGGCCGAAGGCCTTCAAGCTCATAAAAATGCGATGACCTTAAGACGAAAAGCGGTTGAAAATAACTAATACATTAGCGAATGATTTTAGATAACCTAATAAGAAAAAACGTAAAAAACATGTCTGCATATTCGTCTGCCAGAGACGAATTTAATGCTGATGAAAAAAACTATCTGTTTTTGGATGCTAATGAGAATCCATTCGATTCTGACTATAATAGATATCCAGATCCCTATCAAAATGCTTTAAAGGATGCTATTTCTAAAGTTAAACAAATTCCAAAAGAAAATATTGTTTTAGGGAATGGAAGCGATGAAGTTCTTGATCTCATTTTCAGAGCTTTTTGCGAGCCCAAAGAAGATGAGATTATTACGATGCCTCCTACCTATGGTATGTATGAAGTATTAGCGAATCTTAATGATGTAAAAACAGTTCAAGTCCTTTTGAAGGAAGGATTTCAAATTGATGTTCAAGGAGTGTTGTCGGCCATTACAGATAAAACCAAATTGATTTTCATTTGTTCTCCTAACAATCCTTCGGGCAACTTATTACAGATTAATGATATAAAAACCATCTTAGATCAATTTGAAGGATTAGTAGTTATTGACGAGGCTTATATTGATTTTGCAACGAGTAGTTCATTTATTTCTGAATTGAATGATTTCCCAAATTTGATTATCACTCAAACTTTTTCAAAGGCTCTTGCACATGCAGGAATCCGAGTGGGAATGTGTTTTGCTAGCGAACGTATTATTGCAGTTCTCAATAAAATAAAGCCTCCGTACAATATCAATCAACTCAGCCAGACTAAAGCTCTCGAGGTGATTCAAAACTTTGATACTTATATTTTTCAAGTTCAAATCATTAAATCTGAAAGGGAATTAGTGGCAAACGAGTTGAAAAAAGTCAGTTGGATACAACACGTTTTTCCTTCAGAATCTAATTTTTTACTCTGCAGAGTAGATAATGCGAATCTGAGGTATGGCCAATTGTTAGAGAAAAAAATTGTCGTTAGAAATAGGACGAATCAACCATTATGCGAGAACTGCTTAAGGTTTACGGTGGGTACACCAGAACAAAACCAAACTTTACTCAATGCCCTAAAAGAATTTAATTCATGAAAAAAGTCTTATTTATAGATAGAGATGGTACGCTCATTAAAGAGCCTGCCGACCATCAAATTGATAGTTTTGAGAAACTAGAATTTTATCCTGAAGTATTTACTTATATGAATAAAATTGCATCAGAACTAGATTATGAATTGGTCATGATCACCAATCAAGATGGTTTAGGGACTGATATTTACCCCGAGGATACCTTCTGGCCCGTGCAAGATTTTATCATTCACGCCTTTAAAAATGAAGGTGTTGAGTTTGAAGATATCTACATAGATAAAACCTTTCCAAAAGATAATGCACCCACTAGAAAGCCGAAAACAGGCTTATTGACGAAGTATTTTGAATCTGAGTACGATATGGAAAATTCTTTTGTCATCGGAGATCGACTTACTGATGTTGAGTTGGCGAAGAATTTGGGCGCTAAGGGTATTTTTATCGATAATAAAACAGAGTTAGGTCTAGGAGAAACAGAATCTTCTAATACTGAATTGGAATCTTATATTGGACTTAGAACCAATACTTGGAAAGCCATTTACGAGTATCTAAAGTTAGAACGAAGAACCGCTAGTTTAAAGCGAACCACTAAAGAAACCAATATTGAAATTAGCATAAATCTAGATGGTACAGGAAAGAGTGATATTTCTACGGGACTTCATTTTTTTGACCACATGCTAGACCAAGTGGCTCGACATGGCCAAATAGATATGGAATTGAAAGCAGAAGGTGATTTGGAAGTTGATGAGCACCATACTATTGAAGATGTGGCGATCGTGCTAGGCGAAGTTTTCGCTAAAGCTTTAGGATCCAAATTAGGCATAGAACGATATGGATTTTGCTTACCAATGGACGATAGTTTAGCCCAAGTTGCCATAGACTTTGGTGGCCGTAATTGGTTAGTTTGGGATGCTGATTTCCAAAGAGAGAAAATAGGAGAAATGCCAACAGAAATGTTTATGCACTTTTTTAAATCCTTTACGGATGGCGCAAAATGCAACTTGAACATAAAAGCCGAAGGGGATAATGAGCATCATAAAATTGAAGCTATCTTTAAAGCTTTTGCAAAATCTATAAAAATGGCTGTAAAGCGAGATGCGGAAAAAATGATTTTACCAAGCACAAAAGGACAACTTTAGATGAAGATTGCAATAATAGATTATGGAGCTGGCAATGTTAAAAGTATTGAGTTTGCTTTACAAAGACTAGGTTACTCCTCAGAACTAACAAGTAATGCAGATACTGTAAAAGCAGCAGATCGTGTTATTTTTCCAGGTGTTGGAGAAGCTAGTAGTGCTATGAAAATGCTAAAGAGCACAGGGCTAGATCGCCTTATTCCAGCTTTAGAACAGCCAGTTTTAGGGATATGTTTAGGAATGCAATTGATGTGCAACTATTGTGAAGAGGGCGATACCAAAGGCTTAAACATATTCGATGTAAAGGTTGTGAAGTTTAACAATCAACTCAAAGTACCGCAGGTAGGTTGGAATACAATTTTCGACCTGAAAACAGACCTTTTTAATGGTATAGAAGAAAACGCCTACATGTACTTAGTTCATAGCTTCTATGTTCCAGCGTATCGAGATAGTATTGCTAATTCCAGTTATGGAGTGAATTATAGTGTAGCACTTCATAAAAATAATTTTTATGGAGTACAATTCCATCCTGAGAAAAGCGGTGAAATAGGTGAACAAATTTTGAAGAATTTTATTGAAATACGATGAGAATAATTCCTGCAATAGATATAATAGAAGGCCAATGTGTGAGACTCTCCAAAGGCGATTATAATACTAAAAAAGTGTATAATGAAAATCCGCTTGAAGTTGCCAAAGCTTTCGAAGATAGTGGAATTGAATATTTGCATTTAGTCGATCTGGATGGTGCTAAGTCCAAACACATTGTGAATCATAAAATATTAGAAGATATAGCAACACATACCCGTCTTAAAATTGATTTCGGTGGGGGATTAAAGACCGATAAAGATCTGAAAATCGCTTTCGATTCTGGAGCACAGCAAGTTACTGGGGGGAGTGTCGCTGTTACCAATACATCGCTATTTTTAGAGTGGCTAACTCAATTTGGTTCTCAAAAAATTATCTTAGGGGCAGATGCTAAAGATGGAAAGATCGCTACGGGTGGATGGAAAGAGGCTTCAGACTTAGAAATTGAAAAGTTTATCAAAGATTTTGTAGCTCATGGGGTTGAGTATGTTATTTCTACCGATATTTCTAAAGATGGCATGTTACAAGGTCCCTCAACAGACTTGTATAGGTCTATTTTAATGAATAATCCAGATTTGAAATTAATAGCGTCAGGGGGGATTTCAAATTTAAAAGATCTTGAAGATGTTTTTGAAATAGGCTGTGAAGGTGTAATTATTGGAAAAGCTATTTATGAAAACAAAATCAGTTTGAAAGAATTGGAAAAATTTGTTTTAGAACACTAAAAAACGAAAAGACATTGCTTACAAAACGTATTATACCTTGTTTAGATATCAAGAATGGCCGAACGGTTAAAGGCATCAATTTTGTTGAATTACGAGATGCTGGTGACCCCATAGAATTAGCCAAAATTTATGCTGAAAACTATGCTGATGAATTGGTTTTCCTAGATATTTCAGCAACCGAAGAACGCCGTAAAACCCTAGCCCAATTGGTTGAAGACATCGCAAAACATATCAATATTCCCTTTACGGTTGGCGGAGGTATTGCTTCGGTGGAGGATGTAGCTTTGTTATTAAAATCTGGCGCAGATAAAGTTTCTATCAATTCTGCAGCGGTTAAGAATCCTCAATTAATTTCAGAAATAGCAAAGCGGTTTGGTTCCCAATGTGTTGTGGTTGCTATTGATGCCAAACAAATAAATGGGCTTTGGAAAGTTCATTTGGTTGGGGGAAAACAACCTACCGAACTCGATTTATTCGAGTGGGCCAAAAAAGTCCAAGAGCTTGGCGCTGGAGAAATTTTGTTCACTTCAATGGATAACGATGGGACCAAAAAAGGTTTTGCTAATGAAGCTTTAGCCCGACTCTCTGATGAGCTTCACATTCCTATTATCGCTTCAGGAGGCGCAGGAACAATTCAACATTTCGAGGATACCTTTAAACTAGGAAAAGCAGATGCAGCACTAGCGGCTAGTGTTTTTCATTTCAAAGAAATAGAACTTCCAGACCTAAAGCAAGAGCTTAAGTCTAAAGGAATTGCCATAAGAATTTAAAAAACAAACTATGACTATAGATTTTAAGAAAGAGAGTAGTGGTCTGGTGCCAGCCATTGTCCAAGATGCTACTACCAAAACTGTTTTGATGCTAGGCTACATGAATGAAGAAGCTTACAAAAAAACCATTGAAACCAAATTGGTAACTTTTTATAGCAGAAGTAAAGAAAGACTTTGGACCAAAGGCGAAGAGAGTGGTCATACTTTGGATTTAGTGGATATTAAGGTAGATTGTGATAATGATACTTTACTTGTCAATGTTTATCCCAATGGGCCAACCTGCCACACAGGAGCAGACACCTGCTGGAAAGAAGATAATAAAGCGACTTTTGGATTCCTAACTAACTTAGAATCAACCATTGCTCTACGCAAACTGGAGGCTAATTCTAAAGAGAGTTATGTGGCTAGTTTATTCGAAGAAGGAATCAATAAAATCGCTCAAAAAGTAGGAGAGGAGGCTGTTGAAGTTGTTATTGAAGCTAAAGATAACGATGATAATTTATTTTTGAATGAAAGTGCAGATTTGCTTTTTCATTATTTAATTCTGCTTCAACAAAAAGGATTTCAACTTGAGGATGTTGTAGATGTTTTGGAGCGACGAAATAAAAAATAAATGTCAATTTGATTTTAGTTCAAAATGCAGTATAAACGTTTCTACTATCTCATTCAGCTTCAGTATTTAGGCTTTCGGTATCACGGCTGGCAAAAGCAACCTAATGTCCTTACAGTGGAGCATATGCTCCACAAAACTCTAAATTTTATACTGGAGAATCAGCGTTTTAAGGTTCTTGCTGCTGGACGTACAGATGCTATGGTATCTGCAAATCAAACCTACATTGAATTGTTTGTTTATGAAGATGAACTTGATTTGGAAACCTTTCTAGATCAATTCAATAAAAATCTTCCTCAAGATATAAGGGCTTTGTCTATAGAAGAAACCACTGCCGACTTTAATATTATTCAGCATCCAAAAATTAAAGAATACTTTTATTTTTTCTGCGTAAAAGAAAAAATGCACCCGTTTTGTGCTCCATTCATGGTAAATTTGCAAGAAGACCTTGATATTGAATTGATGAAACTAGGGGCTAAGCTTTTCGAAGGAGAGCATGATTTTTACTCCTTTACCTTCAGACCTAATCCAGAAACCAAGACGGAGGGCAACATTAAACGCTGCGAACTCAGAGAAAATGATATCTATACTGCCAACTTTTTTCCAAACCAAAGTTTTGTCTTAAAGGTAGTAGGAGAAGGTTTTAAACGTCAACAAATTAGATTGATGATGGGTGCTTTAATCGATCTGGGGAGACATAAGATGAGCTTGGAAGAATTGGAAAAAACCATCGACGGTAGTCATAAAATAAAGCTTGAACACATAGCTCAAGCTTCGGGGTTAATTCTTAATAAAGTGAGTTTAAAACTTTAAAACCATTTCTTTTTTCTGAAATAGAAAATGAGGAGAGCAGTCATTAATATCATGACTCCCCAAACGATAAAATATCCAGATTTCAACTTGAGTTCTGGCATATAGTCGAAGTTCATCCCGTAGATACCTGCTAAAAATGTAAGTGGAATAAATATGGTAGACATAATAGTTAACACTTTCATGACTTCATTCATCTTAATGCTCAAACTACCCATGTACATGTCCATTAATCCCCAGACAATTTCTCTATAGATATCTATATTTTCTGTGACTTGAAGAATATGATCGTATAGATCGGCAATATATGCTTTTGTAGATTTATCATAAAGCTGATGTTTTGAGATCTGCAGCTTATTTATAAGTTCTTTTGCAGGAAAAACAGCCTTTCTAATGCTTAAAATCTCTCGTTTCAGTAGCTGTATTTCTGAGGTTGAAGCTTTGTTGGCATCCTCAATTATTCTTTCTTCAAGATCTTGAATTTTTTCTTCCATGGTTTCTAATAAATTGTAGTAATTATCTACAACTGCATCTATTAGGGCATAAAAGAGATAGTCTGTATTCCTCATACGAATTCTTCCTACTTTATTATGAATTCGCTCTCGAATAGAATTGAAAATGATATCCTGAGACTGCTGAAACGAAATGATATAAGACTTATTAAAAACAAGTCCAAAATGATTTTTAATCAATAGGTCTGTTTCGTTATGGTAGATCATTTTTAAAGCAAAAAATACATAATCTTCAAACTCATCTAATTTTGGGCGTTGTTTGGTATTGGCTATATCTTCGAGCACTAAAGGATGAATACTTAATAGGGAACCAAGTCTGGATAATTTTTCGACATCATGGACTCCTATGAAATTGATCCAGTGTTTGAATTGTGGTTCGTGAATCACTAGATCGAGCACTTTCTCTGTGGAACAATTATTATGATAAATGACCTTCTCCTCGTTATAACTGATTACATTTATGATTGTATCCTCCGAAGTTTCCTCACCTACATAGATTATTTTACCTGGAATTTGATTCTGGATAGGTTTGCGTTTAAAACTTAAACGCTTAGGGTGTTTTAAGCTCGGAAGGGTTTTGCGCACTTTGTTTTTCAAAATAGTGGATCTCAGTTTGTAAGCGTTCTTTAGTTAAATTAATAATTCTTTTATTAATTTCTGAATCATTTTCATTATAAAATTTGTATTCTTCAATTGTAAAATGTCCCATAAAGATTCCCCTTATAAGATTTTTGAATTTTGAGTCTTTCTTGACGGTATTCTCAATGTATTTAAGTTTTTCCGCATGTCCAAGTTTATGGAATACATTTTTATATCGGATGATATAATCTTCAAAAATAGATAGTAAAATGTCATTTTGAAATTTAGCGATAGGTCTTAAGGTCGAATTTTGAAAAGATTCTAAGCTTAAGGTGAGAGAGCTTACTTTAGCATTGGGGACTTCTACGCGTATGGATATAATATTCTCATCTCTTGTCTTCATAATATATATTTTGTCTAAAGTAAGGATTCTTTTTTAAAAGATATGAGTTATATATGCTACACTTTTAGGTATGTTTAGTTTAAGAATAATACCAAATTAAACCTATAATGTCTCAATAAATCGTTTTACCGAAACGAATTCGGCACAGGCTTTTTTCGTCTGCTTTTTATCAAAAATAATTACCGTAACTAAGGCTATGCTAATTATTTTTAACTTCAATCCATCAAAAAACCTCTGCTGAGCTACGTAATAGTATAATTCAATTTATTCATGCGACAAAAAATCCAATTTGGTATAATTTATATACATTCAATAAAAATACTTTATTATTGCTAGATTTCTTACATAAAAAAGCTGTCCATTATATGTTTTAAAGTATTTAAAGGACTCATTCAGGAAGAACTTTAAATATCAGCAGAACATTTTGGACAGCTTTTTTTTACGACAGAGTTGGTTGAACTTATGCTATGTGTTTTTACTCTACAGTGACATTAAAAGTCACTTCGATATCTGTTTCTCCACCAACTTGAGGAGATAAATTTCCTTCACTTGCTCCAGGAGCATTTTTATTACCTTCATGAATAAGAAACACAGTAAAGTTACCTTGGCTAGCATCAAGTGTTTCTAAACTAAATTCTACACCAACAGGGTTTCCATCGTTGTCTAAAGCTCCAGTATATGTAGGAGTAGCCTTTAAAGAATCCTCTACAACATAAAACACCTGATGCTCTTCAGCTTCTTCAAGAACCTCAATGGTGATGTCTTCAGCAGGATTTTCCAGCTCATTCAAAAACTGTACACGTCCAGTATAGGTAGTATTCGCAGATAGTGCTGGACTTATAATTTCTGGATTGGATCCATCTGCATCCAAATCTCTGTAAGTAAAAGTTATAATTTCACCACCTCCCTCAGGAGTCAGTTTTAACTTCAAAGTCGTGATGACTTCTTCTTCGTTGATCACTTGTGGTGCATCATCGTCATCAGAACAGGCGCTAAAAACGAGCGTTGCTAAAAGGCCTAAGCTTAATAATTTAATTGTTTTAATTGTTTTCATAGATTTCATTTTTTAAAATTTAATTTGTGTTAATAATTGAGTTTTAATTGTAACATAGCATTGGTGCCAACTTCATCGGCATAAAATCTTAATCTATTGAGATAATCTCTATAATTAGTATTTAAAACGTTGTTAATCATCACGTTGATGCTTAGCTTAGTTTTATTAAAGTCGAAGTCTAGTCCTGAGCTAAAATTGAGAAGATGATAAGCTTCTGGTGTAGAGCTAACATCCACTTCAACTTCTTCAAATTCGCCAGTAGTAGTATTGACGATATTTGTCCTAAAATTATTATCAGGAAATTCGTTTTGCTGAGTAACCAACTGGCTATTTAAGGAGACATAAAAGTTATTCCATTCTTTTTTGGAATAGGTTACCGTGTTTGAAACATTGAAAGGAGGCATATTAATAAGTGCCTCATTTTGTTCGACATCTCTTCCATTGACATAAGCAAAATTGGACAAAAACTCAAAATTGTTAAAGCTATAATTGGCACTCACGTCTATACCGTAAAGTCTTGCATTGGTTTGTCTATACTCATACACAGGGAAAGCTCCTCTTATAGTTGTTTCTATACCGTTGGGCTCCAAGACTATAAAGTCTTCAATATAATTGATGTAAGGCTGAATATTGAAGCCAAACTTTTCTACAACACCTTGAAATCCGACTCCTGCTTTAAAGGATTGTTCTGAATTGAGCTGAAGATCACCAAGTTCTATACTAGAAATGCTGTGATGTAAGCCATCACTGAACAATTCTGATGGGTTTGGTGCTCTACTGCCTGAACTTAAATTTCCAATCAATTTAAAATCATTTTTGAAAGTATATGTTGCTCCTACAGTTGCAGAAAGATTGTGGTAGTCGAACTGTGGATTTGTTAAAATCTGATTTCCATCTTCTCCAATTTCAAACTCTGGAAAGAGTTGATCGTAACCTAAATTTTCCCATCTCGAAGTGATATAGAACTTATCAGCATCTATAGTATTAAAATCATAGCGAACTCCCGCATCTAGAAACCAACGCTCTGATACATCATAAGCGGTGGTAGCAAAAATTCCAGCAGTGTACATGTTATAGTCTGGAATAAGTCTTCTCACACCAGTATTTGGATTTACAAAATTATTCTGAGCATTAAATTCTAAACCGAAATTAGAGTCAAAACCCTCCAAACTCGTCCATTCCAGTTGAGTAAGTAGGGTATGGGTTTTAAGGTCCATATCCATAGCTGGTGTGTCTCCACGTCCTCCGCGTCGAATATCAAACTCCAATCGATTATTTTGCTGAAAAGAATATTGTAAACTTAATTCTCCAAGGTTTTTGATTTTTTTGAAAGTTTCGAGTTTATATATTTGATGCGTCACTTCTTGCTTAGGATTATCGATTGTATAAGAAAAATCTTCAATAAAAAAGGGCTCTTGTCTGTTGATAGAATTTACAAGATCTCTAGCGTTCCCTATATGGGACGCTCTCAAAATACCAATTTCAGAATTGGTTAACCGATAACTAAAATCAATCCCATAATCTATTTTATTAAGGCCAATCCCCAAACTGATATTGTTTTCTCTTTGTCCTGTGTTGGTAAGTTGATAATTAGGGGCTTCAAGATCACCAAGACGTTTTAAACTCCCCTGAAATCTATAATTAAATCCTGAAGATTTTGCTTTTATGAGACTCGTAGAGATATTTCCCCCTAGGCCATTGCTGGAACCATTAAGAATAGTTTTACCCATTATTGTGTCTTTAATAGGTGCTTTTTGTGGTTCTATGACAATGGTTCCTCCAATAGCATCACCGCCATACTTTAAGGCTGAGGCTCCTTTTATGACAGTTATATTGGCTGCGGAGTTAATATCGACATTGGGAGCGTGATCAACACCCCATTGTTGGTCATGAAGTCTCACATTGTCGTTGATGACAAGAACTCTCGAGCTATGTAAACCTTGTATAATGGGTTTAACAATAGAATTTCCAGTATTTAAAGAGGACACGCCGCTTATACTCTTAAGTGCATCTCCTAAAGAGGCATTGCTAAATTTTTCAAGCTTCTGTGTTTTTATTTGATTGGATATAGAGGAATTAGATTCGTTATTATAAAGCTTACCTTTAAGTAAAATTTCATTCAATTCTTCAAGATGATGTTCAAGTTTGAAATTGATTTGACGATTTTCTTTCAGATAGATACTTTTTGTTTCTGGTTCACAAGAAGGATGAGAAACTTTGAGTTGAACTTCACCCTCACAAATACCTTCAATCTTGTAAAACCCATTTTTATCGGTGTAAACGCCTTTATTAAGGCCAACGAGTTGTACAACAGCTCCAAATAAAAAGGAGTTATCGTGTATATCTATTACTTTTCCTGTTATAGTTAACTCACAATCTTGGGCTTGAGTAACAAATGAAAAAAATATAAATAGGCACAAAAGAATAGACTTTTGGTACATATAATTAAGTGTAATGAAATTAGTATTCTAGTATATAATAAGAATGAAGGGGAAAGATTATACTAGAAAAGAAGGAGGAGGCTTGTTGTAATACTCACCTGAAGGCATTAAAATAATAGTTAATGAAATATCTATTATGCTAGGTGTAATTATTAAATATCCATAAGAATTTTGAATATCGGAACTTAAACTAGGAGAAATAAATTCGACACCATTAGAATGGGAGACAATAAATTCATCACATTTTTCACATTCTTCTACGGAAGATATATCATCATCAAACAAATGGCTAATTGCATGTGTATTCACAACGGATATTGTGAGTACCATAAAAAGGAATAAACTTAGTATTTGTTTGATATTCAAAGTTTAATTATAATTCGCAAATGTACTGTTTTTTCAGTAAATAAAAGAAAATTTAGGCTTTATTGAAATAGAAAGGCGAGTCCAAGTCTGGAAAGCATTTTCTTTTCAAAATTCCAGAAAAATTTATTTTGTCCAAATAGTGAACCAATGGTGACCAACAAGACTTGATAAATGGGGAAAATGATTAATATTCGTAAGGAGTAATAACTAAAGGCTCCAAAAAAATGCTCTGGGAATGAAGCTCGTGTTAACTCCAAAAAATTTAAAATGGGCTTTGCCAAATAGGCTGATAAGGATCCTGTAATGGCGAAAACAATAAAAATGATGACCAATTGAAAGTTGGATTGTATACCCCAGCGTTCTTTTAATTTATTCATTTTGCAAAACTACAAACCTTATCTCAATCTCTGATTATATTTTTCCTCAAAAAACAAAAAATAATGATAGAGTAAATAATTTACCTCGTATCCGTAATCAACATCCATTTCATAATTTATATGAAAAGGATATAAATTCGGATCAAAACTCATGGGGTCGTTTACTCTCATGTTATAAATAGTAACGTAAAATTTATTGCGTTGATCTAGATAATTGAGTCCGTAATATCCTCTTGGTCTTTGCGTAGCTAGCCAAGCGTTAAAACCAGGTTCTACAATAATGATTTCATACTCAAGGGAATCATTGGCGATTCTAATCGTATCGTTGTCCACTTTTGAATCCTTAAAAGCCTGTTTAGTTCCCTGTTTTTGTATAGAACAACTCATTACAGAAGCTGCTAGAAAAAGTATAATTAAATAACGCATACCTAAATTTAATCTTTTATAGTCATATCTACAATGAAAGAATCAGTATATTTATTTAACATTCTGCTCTGAAAGTTCTCTGCTGCTTTCCTACTTTTATATGGGCCTAAAATAAGTGTATAGACCTTGGACCCGCTTACTGTTTTTACCTGCACAAGCACTCCACTATTATAGTTTACCTTAAGCTTGTTGGCCATTCTTAATAGATTATCAGTATCCTGGAAACTCGCAATTTGTAGGCCGAAGAAATCTGGCGTGATTTCATCGATATTTATCTCATAAAACTCTTTTGCCTCTAAGGTCTCTTTAGATTGTATTTGAGAGTCATTGCTAGTTTCATCTTTATCTAATGTAAGTTTAGAATCAGGAGTTTGAGGTTTTGAAGGTGGAGTAAATGTTGAAGCTATATCAACATTTTGGTCTTTTAAGACTTCAATTTTTACTTCTGTGACGCCATCATCTAGTATGTCTAAACTCTGTGCAACAGATCTCGACAAGTCTATAATGCGACCTCTTATAAAAGGGCCCCTATCGTTAATGGCAACTATAGCCGTTTTATAATTCTGAAGATTTGTCACTTTCACCTTGGTTCCAAAAGCTAGTTTTCTATGAGCTGCGGTGGGTAAGTTGTGCTTATAAATTTCCCCACTTGCAGTCTGCCTGCCTTCAAACTTTTCGGCATAAAAAGAAGCTTTACCTGTTTGTGTTTGGGAGAAAACATTACTACTCAATATAAATAGAAAATAAAAGAGGTAAAGTTTCATGTGATTTAGTTTAAGTAAGATAGGATTTGATTAGCTAATTCCTTAGCTATTCTATCTTGAGTTTCTTGAGTTGCTCCACCAATATTTGGACTCAATGATAATTTAGGATTCATCAATAATTGGATTGGAGGTTGAGGCTCGTCTTCAAAGACATCTAATGCAGCGAATCTCAACTCGTTATTTTCAAGTGATTTAACCAAGGCGACTTCATCTATAGCTTTAAAGTACGACGTATTTATAAGTCCCGCTGTAGGCTTCATTTCTTTGAGCTCTTTAGGACCAATAAAGTAGTTTTTTTGTTTCGTGGTTATATGAAGACTCACAAAATCTGAAGTTGAAAGCACCTCTTTCAAAGGTGATGATGAAAGATTGAATTTTACAGCTTGTTGGTCATAAAAGTCTAAAGTGATTTCAACATCCTCTTCATCTTTATCATAATATATAACCTTCATTCCTAAACCAATGGCCTTTTTCGCTACTTCTTGACCAACATTTCCAAAACCAATAATCCCAAGTGTTTTACCTTCAACCTCTGTTCCTGCTGAATAAGAGTGTCTTAAGGTGTCGAATTTGCTATCCCCTTCGAGGGGCATTTCTCTATTAGAATCTTTTAGATGTCTCACACAATTGAGGAGATGACCAATAGTTAATTCTGCAATACTATTAGAGGAAGCTGTTATCGCCTGAAAAACGCTTAACCCTTTTTGTTCTGCAAAATCAACATCAATATGAGTGGAGATAATATCGCAATTACCAATAAATTTTAGGGTTGGGCTCTCAGAAAGAATATCTTTTGTAAGTGGAGTAGATCTTTTAACCAAAACACCATCAAACTCATTGGTGGTGAGGTATTTTGATAACTGGTTCTGCGCTACTTTTTTTATAATAACTTCATGGCCAGCATTTTCGAGCAATTTAACTCCTATGCCTGAAAGACCATCTGTTGCTAAAATTTTCATTTTCATATTTTTATGCGGTTTTTTCAAAATGTTTCATAACGTCTACAAGTACTTTAACGCTATCTAGAGTCAATGCATTGTACATAGAAGCTCTATACCCTCCTACGCTTCGGTGGCCTTTTAAGCCATTGATATGGTTGGCTTTCCATAATTCGTCAAATTTAGGACCAAGTTGTTCATCTTTTAATATGAATGTTGCATTCATCATAGAACGGTCCTCTAAGGCTGTAAATCCATTAAATAGGGGGTTTCTATCAATCTCAGAATAAATTAAATTAGCTTTGGCTTTGTTCTTTTTCTCTATAGAAGAAACACCACCATTTCTAGATAGCCATTCCAAATTTAACATAGAGACGTAGACAGAAAATACTGGAGGCGTATTGAACATACTCTCCTTTTTGATCATTAATTGGTAATCCATCATAGAAGGTATTGCTCTAGAAACCTTTCCTAAAATATCCTCTTTCACTACAACAAGAGTCGCTCCAGCAGGCCCCATATTTTTTTGGGCTCCAGCGTAGATCAAATCAAACTGGGAATAGTCGAGTTGGCGAGAGAAAATATCGCTACTCATATCACAAACTAAAGGCGTATTTGCTTTATTTGGGAACGTCTTCATCTGAGTCCCGTAGATAGTGTTATTACTCGTATAGTGAAGATAATCTAAGCCTTCTGGGACCGAAAAATCTTTTGGGATATAGTTATAATTGCTACTTTTTGAACTGGCCAGAACTTCGGTTTTTCCAAAATTATTAGCTTCTTTTATAGCATTATAAGCCCAAGTTCCAGTGTCTAAGTAGCCTGCTTTCTTTTCTAATAAATTATAGGCTGTCATTAAAAACTGCATACTAGCTCCTCCTTGTAAAAATAAGGCTTTATAACCTTTACCCTGTAAATTAAGATGCTCTAGTGCAAGTTCTCTTGCCTTCTCTATAATCCCCACAAATGCTGTACTTCTATGAGAAATTTCCAAAATAGAAAGTCCAGAATTATCCAAATCAATAACCGATTGCGAGGCCTTTTCAAAGACTTCTAAAGGAAGTATACAAGGGCCAGCACTAAAATTATGTGGTCTCTCCATGTCTTATCGTTTTAGTGTTGGATTAAAAATTCTAAAGTGTCCACCCCATCTGCATAATCAGACAACTTTGGATTTTGTGTTTCCCCAAAGTTAACCTCTGCAAAATCTTTATTTCCAACGGTACATTGAATTTCTTCATGTCTCTCTTTCAAAGTGATTTCAAGCTCTTTTATACTGGCATACTTTTCATAAAACAAAGTTCCAATAGGGGATGAGAATTGTTTATCTTCTTTAAAAAGTAAAAAACCATTGTCTAAAAGTTTTACGGAACTCATTAAATAAACAGCCTTATTGTAATCGTAATTATTAGCGTATTTATGATGATGGATGTAATCTTTAAATTTAAACATAGCTTTGAAAAAGTCATCAACATCATAATCTTCAGGGATAAATAGCTTTGATACGCTTCTACATCCCAAGCCAAAATATCTAAAGACATCTTCGCCTAAGGCTTCAAGTTCAGCATTAGATTCAGTTCCATTAAGAATAGCTACTGAATTTCTATTTTTTCGAATAATATGAGGTTTATCTTTAAAATAATATTCAAAATACCTTGCTGTATTATTACTTCCTGTAGCTATAACTATATCAAATTTTGGTAATCTATCTTTTGTAAACACAATTTTATCTTCAAAACCTGAGTGAATTTTAATCAGCTCTTCAGCCATAAAAGGAAGCAGCAAATTATCGTTGGATGATAACTTACCAATCACTTTATGGCCAAGAATAAGAACACATAAAAAATCATGAAAGCCTACTAAGGGTATATTTCCAGCCATAATAACAGCGACATCTTTTTTAGGCATCGGCGATATCTTGTAGGGTGTAAGCCAATTACGAAGTTGTTCTTTTGTCAAAGCTTTAGCCCAAGCCGCTATCGATAAATGGACCTGATCTTGTGTAAACCAGGCATTTTGAATCTCAGCTTGCCTAATGATATTAGTCAATTTTTGTGAAAAATTTGAGCTTAAATCTTTAGAATCTGTGTAATTTTGCAGGTATAATCCAAGTTCTGAAAAGGTATTTATTCTATCATCTAAAGTCATAAATTTGGCTAACCGTTAGAGTATTTTTATTTTTGGACAAATTTACATAAATATTACTCAAATGGCTATAAAAATAACAGACGAATGTATCAATTGCGGTGCTTGCGAGTCGGAATGCCCTAATACAGCAATCTATGAAGGCGGTGATGATTGGAGGCATGCAGATGGAACAAGTTTAAAAGGTGATATTGTTCTTCCAAACGGAAAAGAGGCAAATGCTGAAGAAGCTCAGGAACCAGTAAGTGATGAATTATATTACATAGCAGCAGACAAATGTACGGAGTGCATGGGATTTCATGAGGAACCTCAATGTGCAGCGGTTTGCCCAGTAGATTGTTGCGTTCCCGACGATGAGCATGTAGAGTCTGAAGAAACACTTTTAGGTAAGCAATCTTTTATGCATAAAAAATAAGCTTATTCAATACTACTTAATTCGCAAAGCCCTCATTATTAAATTGATGAGGTTTTTTTTAGTTTTTAAAAATATTTCTTCTTTAGGGATGCTCCAAAAGCTTTAAGATTATAAATTTGTGTTATGATTTTTATTTTACAGAAATCGTAGTATATTTCGATGTTGAGAAAAACTATGGCACAAGAAACAAAGTACACAGAGGACAATATAAAATCATTAGACTGGAAAGAACATATCCGTATGCGTCCAGGTATGTACATAGGTAAACTTGGAGATGGCTCTAGTGCAGACGATGGTATTTATATTTTATTAAAGGAGGTTTTGGACAATTCTATCGATGAATTTGTAATGGGTTCTGGGAAAACTATCGAAGTCTCTATTCAAAGTTCAAAAGTTAATGTAAGGGATTATGGACGTGGAATACCTTTAGGAAAAGTGGTGGACGTAGTTTCCAAAATGAACACTGGAGGAAAATACGACACCAATGCCTTCAAAAAATCTGTTGGTCTTAATGGAGTAGGTACTAAAGCCGTTAATGCACTTTCGAGTTTTTTCAGGGTGGAATCATCACGAGATGGAAAATCGGTGTCTGCTGAATTTGATCAAGGTAATTTAGTGAATAAAGAAGATCTTGAGGAATCATCAAGGCGCAGAGGGACTAAAGTAACTTTTATTCCCGATGAAGTTATTTTTAAGAAATATTCATACAGAAATGAATATATCGAGAAGATGCTTAAGAATTACGTCTACTTAAACCCAGGACTTACCATAATGTTCAATGGTGAGAAGTTTTACTCTGAAGAGGGTTTAAAAGATTTACTAAGCGACAGAATCCGAGAGGAAGATAGATTATTCCCTATTATTCATTTAAGGGGTAACGATATTGAAGTTGCTATCACCTTTAGTAAAGCACAATATTCTGAAGAATACCATTCTTTTGTAAATGGTCAAAATACCACACAAGGGGGAACTCACCAGACTGCTTTTCGAGAAGCTATTGTAAAAACCATCAGAGATTTCTACAAGAAAAACTTTGAGCCCAGCGATATTCGAAAGTCCATTGTTTCTGCTGTGAGTATTAAAGTGATGGAGCCTATTTTTGAAAGTCAGACCAAAACAAAGTTAGGTTCTACAGATATGGGAGAAGACTTACCATCGGTTAGAACCTTTATATTAGATTTTATGAAGCAAGAGCTTGATAATTACCTCCACAAAAATAATGAGACTGCTGAACAATTGCACAGGAAAATTCTAAGAGCTGAGAAAGAGCGTAAAGATCTTTCTGGAATCCGAAAACTTGCAAAAGATAGAGCTAAAAAATCAAGTGTTCACAATAAGAAATTAAGGGATTGTAGGATACATTTAGAAGATACCAAAAAAGAAGGTTATCTTGAAACTACGCTTTTTATAACCGAAGGAGATTCAGCTAGTGGAAGTATCACAAAATCTAGAGATGTAAACACACAAGCCGTATTTAGCCTTAAAGGAAAACCTCTAAATTCTTATGGACTGAGTAAAAAAATCGTTTATGAAAACGAAGAATTCAATTTGCTTCAAGCCGCTCTTAATATCGAAGATTCTCTAGAGGACTTGCGTTATAATAACATAGTGATAGCAACCGATGCAGATGTAGATGGCATGCACATTAGGTTACTAATCATAACGTTTTTCCTTCAGTTTTTTCCAGAACTAATTAAAGAAGGCCACCTTTATATTTTGCAAACACCACTCTTTAGAGTTAGAGATAAAAAGGAAACCTTTTATTGTTATTCTGAAACAGAAAGACGAGAAGCTTTAAAAAAATTAAGAGGTAAGCCAGAAATCACCCGCTTTAAAGGACTAGGAGAGATCTCTCCAGACGAATTTAAAAATTTTATAGGCGATGATATCCGTTTGGATCCTGTAATGTTGGATAAATATAAAAGCATACCAGAAATTTTAGAGTTCTATATGGGGAAAAATACACCAGATAGACAAAATTTCATCATAGATAATTTAAAAGTAGAAATCGACCTCGTAGAAGAAGTCAAACAAGAAATTAATGAGGTTAAGTAATCATAGATTTGTAAAAGTTATTCCAGGAGTGTATTACTTTTCAGTGATATTTTTTCTATTAATTATCTTTTTAAATTATCAATTAGGTCGGCAATTGTTTCCTTCAGACAACTACTTTTACGCAGTTTTGACAGGGGTAGGATTATGGTTGATCTATATTTACTTTGCTGGAAAGTATTTTGAATACGACAGTGAAGGGAGTTTAGTTTCGTTTTTAAATAGAGGAGTTATATTATCTAAATTCATTAATTATAGGACTAAAATTCATGAAATAAAAAAGGACAAAATAAAATCTTACAGGATAACCAACTTAATCATTTACAGACGATTACATATTGTGTATTCAACAAAGGATTCAGTAAAAGATATCTATATAAATATTAGTTGGCTAAGTCCTAGAAAGATAAGATATTTGAAAACCTCTCTAAATAGAATCATAGCAAAAAACCAAACTAACTTATGAGTGACGATCTAGATTTAAATCCTGAATCTCAAGAGCCTTTCGATCCTACTGCAAAAGACGAGTCTGTAAAAGTAACTGGAATGTTCCAAGAATGGTTCCTGGATTACGCTTCATATGTTATACTAGAAAGAGCAGTACCTGCCATAGAAGATGGTTTTAAGCCTGTACATCGTAGGATTTTACATTCTATGAAAGATCTAGATGATGGAAGATATACAAAGGTTGCCAATATTGTAGGCCATACAATGCAATACCATCCTCACGGAGATGCAAGTATAGGGGATGCTATTGTTCAAATTGGTCAAAAAGATATTCTAATAGACACTCAAGGTAACTGGGGAAATATCCTTACTGGAGACCGTGCGGCAGCATCTCGGTATATAGAAGCAAGATTATCCAAATTTGCTCTGGAGGTCGTTTTTAATCCAAAAACCACGGAATGGCAAATTTCGTACGATGGTCGTAAACAAGAACCTGTTAATTTACCGGTTAAATTTCCAATGGTATTGGCTCAAGGAGCAGAGGGTATTGCTGTGGGTTTAAGTACAAAGATTCTTCCCCATAATTTCATTGAACTTATTGATGCGTCCATTAAGCATCTAGAAGGTAAGCGTTTTACAATATTCCCAGACTTTGCAACTGCAGGAATCGCAGATGTTTCAAATTATAATGACGGCCTTAGAGGAGGAAAAATAAGAGTGAGAGCCAATATTGAAGTAAAAGACAAGAATTTACTGGTGATTAACGAAATTCCCTATTCAACAAACACGTCCACACTCATAGATTCTATCCTTAAGGCAAATGACAAGGGTAAAATTAAAATTAAAAAAATTGAAGATAATACGTCATCAGATGTTGAAATTCTGGTTCACTTACCCAATAACATTTCACCAGACAAAACTATAGATGCTTTATTTGCTTTTACCAATTGTGAGGTGTCAATTTCTCCCTTAAGCTGTGTTATTATTGATGATAAGCCTCATTTCTTAGGAATTTCAGAGCTTTTAAGAATGAGTACTAAAAATACGGTTGAGCTCTTAAAAACCGAGTTAGAAATAAAACTTGGAGAACTTGAAGAACAATGGCATTTTGCGTCCTTAGAGAAGATATTTATAGAGAAACGTATCTATAGAGATATTGAAGAAGAAGAAACTTGGGATGGTGTTATAGATGCTATTGACAGGGGGTTACAACCTCATATAAAGCATTTGAAACGAGACATTACAAGGGATGACATTTCTAGACTTACTGAAATTAAAATTAAAAGAATTTCAAAATTCGACCTTGATAAGGCGGACCAAAAAATAGAAGCCTTGGAAGCGGATATCGAAGCTGTAAAGCAAGATCTTGATCACTTGATAGATTATTCTATCAATTACTTCAAAATGCTTAAAGAGAAATACGGTAAGGGAAAAGAACGCAAAACGAGAATTCAATTGTTTGAAGATATCGAAGCCACCAAAGTCGTCATCCGAAATACTAAGCTTTATCTCAATAGAAGTGAAGGCTTTATAGGCACTTCTATGAAGAAAGATGAATATATTACCGATTGTAGTGATATTGACGATATCATTTGTTTTACTGAAGATGGAACTATGATGATAACTAAGGTAGAGGGTAAGACCTTCATTGGAAAAAATATTTTATATGTAGGAATCTTTAAGAAAAAAGATAAAAGAGCCATCTATAATATCATTTATAGGGATGGCAAAGCTGGTTATAGCTATATGAAGCGTTTTGCTGTTACCTCAATAACAAGAGATAAGGCATACAGTGTGGGAAAAGATAAGCCGGGCACAAAAGTTTTATATTTTTCATGTAACCCTAACGGTGAAGCGGAGTTAGTGACTGTTTTTTTAAAACAAAAGAAAGGTTTAAAACGCTTGAAATTTGATATTGATTTCTCAGACCTAGCCATTAAGGGCAGAAATGTGAAGGGGAATCTAGTCTCCAAAATGCCCATTAAAAGTGTTGAGCTTAAAGAAGAAGGAGTCTCTACCTTAAAGCCAAGAAAAATATGGTTCGATAAAACGGTAAGACGTCTTAATGTAGATGAAAGAGGAGAACTTTTGGGAGCTTTTAAAGGTGAGGATAGGTTACTGATTATTAGACAAAATGGAATCGCTAAAACCATTATTCCTGAACTTACTACCCGTTTTGAAAACGACATCATAGCTATGGAAAAATGGAATTCTAAAAAGCCAATTTCGCTTGTATACTGGGAGGGAGAGAAAGAAAAATACTACGTCAAACGCTTCCAAATTGATAACCCAGACAAGGAGGAATTAATTATCACTGAACATCCAAACTCTCAGCTGGAAGTAGTCTCTACAGACTATATTCCACGAATTGAGATTGAGTTTAAAAAGACTAAAGGAAAGGATAGAAGACCTAATGAAGTAGTAAATCTAGAAGACTTTATATCTATAAAAGGAATTAAAGCTCAAGGCAATCAACTCACCTCAGATCAAATCAAGCAGATTGATCTTATAGAACCTTTACACTCTGATAAGGAATCCACGGAAGCCATAGTCCCTGAAACAGATGATAAAAAGGAGGATAACCAGCAATCCTCTTTATTTGATTAATCGACTTTTACGACCCGTCCTTTTTGCTTCTTATTTTTCCCTACAATTTTATACTCAAAAGTATAGGCGTTATTTTTGGTGGATATAATTTTCATGTGGATGGGCTTTTCTTCGGCTAAATTTTTGGGATTTAACGATGTTAAGATGTATTCACAGTCATTGATCCAACGGATCGAGGCCGTGTCTTTTTTGTCCTTGTAGATTTCGATTTCTATCGAATCATTCCTTATAAAAGTAGTTTTAACTAAATCTCCTTCCAAATAAGCCTCAAACTCAAAGGTTCCTGTTTTGAAATCTTCACAATTTCTTTCAGGATTATAACAGGATATAAAAAGAAGACATAAGGTTAATGCAGAAAGGTAACGCATGTTTTTTAAGCAAAAATAATTAAATCAAAAGTTATTATAGTAGACTATAACAACTAATTCTGAAAAGATTCAAAGCTACCATCAGAGTAACATATAATTACTTTTTGAATTTCTTTTTTAGGGTGTGATACCTGATCTAAATCATAATTTAGATCAGGTATAGTCATATTTGGCTCTTCTGGTTTTGTGTCATCAACGAGCTCTTTTTTAGCATTTATAACATTTCTATTGTCTATAGAAGAAGGGAAGCGCCCTTTTCCGTTTAAAAGCCAATAGAGCTCAACTTCCTTAAAGTTGGACACTACTTTCATTACAAAATCTAAACTTGGTTTATTACGTCCAGATAGGATGTGAGAAATAGAAGCTCTACCTACATCAATTTGGTCTGCGAATGAAGAAGCGGATAGGTCGTAATACTCAAAAATTTCTTTGAGCCGCTTTGAAAAATCTAAACTGTTTACCATTGTAAACTATATTTTTTTAAACATTTAAAGTATATACGAATGTATACAAATAAACTGAAAGGCGGTGTATTTCCGTGTTTATAAGTTGCTAATAACTTAAAGTAAACATTCTTAATATTTGCATAACTGACTCTAAATTGGATTTAAGGATAATAAAAAACGGCCTTAGGAAAATTTCCAGTGCTCGCTAGTATTCAACGGTTATGACCATCAATACTAAATTACAAATGTAAACTTTCTAAACTTTAATTTTGTTTACAAATGTATATTTTAGTTTTTATACATTTGTAAATATGAAATTAGACACACTAAACTTTTCACGATTATTAGAAGATTATTCTTATTTCAAAGTTTCGTCTCTTCGTGGTCGATATTTAAAAGAGGAGGATTTAATCAAAGAGTTTAAAGCCATCTCTCATAAATTTAAAATCAAAAACGAAGGCTATTCTGAGGAAGATAGAATTATCTCTTCATTTCATTTAGGTCATGGATCTAGAAAGATTTTAATTTGGTCTCAAATGCACGGTAATGAAACTACAACAACAAAGGCTGTTATGGATTTGCTCAATTTCTTTAGTCTCTATAAAGATATTACCGATTCTATTTTTGACCTGTGTAGTTTTGTTATTATTCCTGTTTTGAATCCGGATGGTGCGTTAAGATATACCAGAGCTAATGCTAATTTGGTGGATTTAAATCGTGATGCCTCTAGCCGGACCCAATTAGAAAGTCAATTATTGAACAGAGTCTACACCGAGTTTCAACCTGATTTTTGTTTTAATATGCATGATCAAAGAACTATTTTTAGTGCAGGTAATAATCCTTTTCCTGCAACGCTTTCTTTTTTATCTCCTTCCTTTAATGAAGAAAGAGAACTCAACATCACTAGAAAGAAGTCCATGAGTTTAATAGCATCTGCAAACTTTATGTTACAAAAGTTTATTCCAAATCAAATAGGACGCTACGATGATAGCTTTAATTTAAACTTTATAGGAGATTTTTTTCAAGCTGAAGGGACTCCGACTGTCTTGTTTGAGGCTGGACACTTTCCTAATGACTATGAGCGCGAAGAAACCAGAAAATATATTTTTATGGCTTTACTAAAGATGGTTCAAGATATTTGCCTTGATGTTAAAGAGGAACTAATTGAAGCCTACTTTGAAATTCCTGAGAATGAAAAACTCTTTAATGATGTGATTGTACGAAATGTGAAAAGTGAAGATTCTACTATAAAGGATATTGTTATTCAATATAAGGAAGTGCTGGAAAATGATCATATAAACTTTGTTCCGTTTATTGAAAAAATTGAAAAAAATATACCTTCTTTTGCTCACCGTGAAATCAATGCAGATGAACAATCTTTGATTTTGGAAAAGCACTGCTCCTTAAAAGTAGGTGATGTTTTATCATCATTTAAAGTCAACAATAACGTTTTCGTTATCTAATTAATAAAGATTTACAATAATCTTTCATTTTTAATCAGAAATATTCATTATTTTTGATTTTTATTAAATATAATATAATACATAAATGAAAGGAAAACTCAAGTTAGACGACACTGATCATCACATCCTTAATATGCTAATTGATAACACACGTACGCCTTTTACTGATATTGCAAAAAAATTAGACATATCTGCAGGAACTGTACATGTTCGAGTCAAAAAAATGGAGGAAAGTGGAATCATCGTTGGTTCTTCCTTAACCTTAAACTATAAAAAATTAGGCTACACATTTATTGCTTATGTGGGTATTTTTCTAGAAAAAACATCTCAAACTCAATTTGTACTTAATAGAATTGAAGAAATACCAAATATAACTGTCGCTCACGTGACTACTGGTAAATTCAATTTGTTTTGTAAAATTAGGGCTAAGAATACTGAACATGCCAAAAACATCATTTTCCTTATTGATGATATAGATGGAGTAAGCAGAACAGAAACGATGATTTCTATGGAGGAAAGTCTCAATGATAAAACTAGGTTGATGAAATCTATTTTTGAAAATATGTAACGGTCATAACCAAAATAATAAATTAAAAGGCTAGATAATTATCTAGCCTTTTAATTTATTACTCTTCCATGGTATGGTAAACGTTCTGAACATCATCATCTTCTTCAATCTTTTCTAGAAGCTTATCAATATCTTCTTTTTCTTCTTCATTTAAGCCTTTGGTTACTTGAGGAATTCTATCAAATCCAGAAGTGAGAATTTCAATATGACTCTCCTCAAAATGCTTTTGGATATCTCCAAAATTGTGAAAGGGAGCATAGATCATTATTCCGTCTTCATCCTCAAACACTTCTTCAGCGCCAAAGTCGATCATTTCTAATTCTAGCGTTTCCACATCGATACCTTCCGAGCTTATTCTGAAATTACAAGTATGGTCGAACATGAATTCTACAGAACCAGATGTTCCCAGGTTTCCATTGCACTTGTTAAAATAGGATCGCACATTTGCAACCGTTCTATTGGTATTATCTGTGGCTGTTTCAACTAAGACGGCAATACCGTGTGGGGCGTAACCTTCGTAAAGCACTATTTTATAATCACCTAAACTTTTATCTGAAGCTCTCTTTATGGCCCGCTCAACGTTGTCTTTTGGCATGTTGGCCGCTTTGGCATTTTGAATAACAGCTCTCAACTTGGCATTGATCTCCGGATCTGGACCGCCTTCTTTCACAGCCATAACAATGTCTTTTCCAAGACGCGTAAAAGTTTTGGCCATAGCGGACCACCGCTTCATCTTTCTAGCTTTTCTAAATTCGAATGCTCTTCCCATACTAAGTCTTATTCAGCAAATGCTTCCATTTTGCGATTATATTCTCTTATTTCAGACTTGTTTGCTGGGTTTTCAGATTTTTTAATCAAGTTTATTAAATAGAGTAAGCTATCAGAACCTGTGATAATTTCAGAAGCTTCGGGTTCAATTTCCTCTCCGGTTTCTTCATCTGTTAAAGGCTCATCCTGAGGTATAGGTATCGCGAAAACTTCGTTTTCTTCAATGTGCTCACACACCAGTCTAAGTGTTTTAGCAACTACAGGTAAGCTTTCTTCAACTGCATATGGTCTTAATTGTTTTACCATTTCCACCACTTCGTCTGTAACGATTTGATTGGATTCAAGATCCTTTACAATAGATTCGATAAGTTTTGTTGCTTTTTTATTTTCCAAGGTTTTTGATTTTAGAGTTGCTATGCAAAAATAATTTTTAGTTTATATATATGAGTGCTTGTCAATACTATTTTTGAAAATAACTTGACCTAAAGGCAAATCAGAAGACTAATGAAAGCTAAAAAGTACTTGTTTTTAGTTTATAAATTGCTAAAATATTTCCTTAAACCCTTTAATCTCCTTATTTTTGCGAATCTTAAAATTTAAATCACCCCTCAACTCAAGGAATTTTATGCTTGAAAATACTGCTGAAAAAAGCTTATATGGTTATCAAGAAAGTGATCTACAAACCATTTTTGAAAAGATAGAGAACTCTCCAGATAACTTCAACCTCTTATATCAATTGCCAACTGGTGGAGGTAAAACCGTGGTTTTTTCTGAAATCGTGAGACGATACATCGAAAAAACAGGAAAGAAAGTCATTGTCCTTACCCACAGAATAGAACTTTGTAAACAAACCTCAGATATGTTGGAAGGCTTTGGGGTGCGAAATAAAATTATCAATTCTAAAGTCAAAGAACTCTCCGATGATAACGAATACATGTGTTTTGTTGCCATGGTAGAAACCTTAAACAACAGGTTGAACGAGGAGAAGTTAAATATGAAAAATGTTGGTTTAGCAATTATTGATGAAGCTCACTACAATTCATTTACTAAGCTTTTTAAATATTTAGAAAAAGCATTTATTCTTGGAGTGACTGCTACCCCTTTAAGTTCCAACATTAAGCTTCCCATGCATAGGAATTATGAGGAATTGATTGTTGGTAACTCCATTTCGTCACTTATTGGACAAGGCTTTTTGGCTGAGGCTAAAATGTTCAATTACGATGTTGGGCTTGGTTCCCTTCAAGTTGGAATTACAGGAGATTACACGGTTAAATCTTCTGAAGACCTCTACACCAATCTGGATATGCAAGAGAAACTTATCCAAGCTTATGAAGAAAAGTGTAAGGGAAAAAAAACATTGATTTTTAATAACGGAATTAATACCTCTTGGTACGTATATCAAACTTTTAAAGATGCTGGTTACGAAATAAGGCACTTAGATAACACGCATAATCGAAAAGAGCGAAAAGCAATTTTAGAGTGGTTTAGAGTAAAACCAGATGCCATTCTTACTTCGGTGAGTATTCTTACAACAGGTTTTGATGAACCCACTGTAGAAAATATCATTCTCAATAGAGCAACAAAATCTCTGACCTTATACTTCCAAATGATTGGACGTGGGTCTCGGAAACTTCCACATAAAGACACCTTTAATGTTATTGATCTTGGTAACAATATCGCCAGGTTTGGACCTTGGAATGCTTCTGTAGATTGGCAGCTTATTTTTGAAAATCCAGATTATTTCTTAGATAATATGGTTTCGGATGAAGATATTGAGCTCAACTTTAAATATGAAATGCCTGATGAAGTAAGGCAGATGTTCAAAAATTCTGAAGACATTACCTTCGATATTAGGCGACGGTATAATGAAACGGTCAATAATGGAGATAAATCTAAACTTGTCCTAGAAGAGTCCATGAAGCAGCATGCTAAAATGTGTGCAGAAAATTCTGAAGATATTTTTGATGCAAGAATTTTAGCTAGAGAACTAAAAGACGATATTAAAGATCGGATAAAGCGTTATTCCAATTGCATCATCAATAATACAAAAAACTACAGGGATTGGCTCTTCGAAGATTATATGCGTAAGCTGAGAGTGAAAATAAATGACCACTTCATGGATTAACTAATAAAACGACTAATTGATGGCTATGTGATATAATAGTCTTTAGTTATTTTAAAATCATATCAAATGCCTAATAAAGTTGAAAGGAGTGATGAAAAAAAGTCAATTTTCGGATTGAAACTCAACGGCCGAGTATTTTTTACATCAGCTTTTTTAATTTTCTTATCGATTGTTTTGACCTTAATTTATAAGGATTCTGCAAATCTTTTTTTCAATACTACTCAGCTCTATGTGTCTGAAAATCTTGGTTGGTTCTATATTTTTGCTGTTAATTTTTTTCTTGTATTTATTCTTTACATTGCCTTTAGTAAATATGGAACCTTAAAGATTGGGGGAGAACATACTAAACCTGAGTTTAAAAAATTGTCTTGGTTTTCTATGCTTTTTAGTGCAGGGATGGGAATAGGTTTGTTGTATTTCAGTGTTTCAGAACCCTTAACCCATTTTTCTAATCCACCTTTTGGCGAAGGAGGAAATGCAGAAGCAGCAGAGCAAGCCATGCAATATACTTATCTGCACTGGGGAATTCACATTTGGGCTTTGTATGCTTTAGTAGGACTTTCACTTGCTTATTTCACCTATACGCGGGGATTACCACTAACTCTTCGCTCTGTATTTTACCCCTTTTTAAAGGAGAAAATATATGGAATATGGGGAGATATTATAGACATATTTGCAGTTTTAGCTACGCTTTTTGGCTTGGCTACAACTCTAGGGTATGGCGCTAAGCAAGTTTCTGCAGGACTTAACTATGTATTTGATTTTCCTGATACGATTACCACACAAGTTCTTTTGATAGCAGGAATCACCCTCCTGGCAACGGTTTCTGTAGTCTTGGGTATTCATAAGGGTATCAAAGTGCTAAGCGAGTGGAATGTTAGAATAGCATTAGTACTTCTGATTTTAGTCCTTTTTCTTGGCCCAACACTTTTTATTTTTAAGTCTTATGTTCAGAATATTGGAGCTTACTTAGGAGATTTCATCGAGCTATCCACTTGGACAGAGACTTATTCACAGGACAATTGGCAAATGCCTTGGACAGTTACATATTGGGGATGGTGGATCGCTTGGTCTCCATTTGTGGGTATGTTTATCGCTAGAATTTCTAAAGGAAGACAGATACGAGAATTTATTTTCAGTGTTTTATTTTTACCTACACTTTTTATCTTTTTTTGGATGACTGCCTTTGGTAGTACTGCGATAAATGATGTCCTATTAGGAGATAATTCGGTTTTGGAAGCTGTCAATACCAATGTAAATATCTCACTATTTGCATTTTTTGAAAATTATCCTTTTACAATAGTTCTCAACTTGGTAGCTATAATTTTAATAGTTAGTTTTTTTGTGACTTCATCAGATTCTGGGTCTTTGGTTATAGATAGTCTAACGAGTGGGGGTAAAATAGATGCTCCTGTGGGTCAAAGAGTCTTTTGGGCAATTGCAGAAGGAGCTATAGCTGCCGTATTGTTGATAGGAGGAGGATTAGAAGCTCTTCAAACCGCTTCAATTGTATCGGCGCTTCCTTTCACAGTAATTTTATTTGTAATGTGCTACTCCTTATTTTTAGGTTTAAAAGAAGATTTTATAAAAAAGGAAAAACAAGCCAATTCAAAAAGAAATAATGAAAATGGGCTAGAACACTCTCATCAAATTGATGATAAGTTTTCAAAGGATTATTAAAGGGCCTTAAAGATGAGTGCACCATAAACAGCAAACCTGAGTAGTCTTAAAATTCCATAAAGCAAATAACTTCCAAAAGGAAATTTGATTATCCCCGCAGACATACTAGCAATAGCAAAAGGCAAGGGAAGAATTGCTCCAGCAATAATAAGAATGCCGCCCCATTTCCTCATGTTTTTAATGTGTTTGGACATTTTTACTTCTAAGAACACGAAAACAGATGGAATACTGGCAATTCCTCGACCTACAAAGTAGGAAATGACCCCGCCGAAATAAGATAGAATCGCGAGTATGCTTAGGAACCCCAGTGGATAAGCTGACTTTCCACACCAAGCAATGAAGATCTCAGGAGGAATAAGCCCTAGAATAGATTCTGAAGCAAAGAAAATGGCAAATACTCCAATAGGAGGGAAGTTATTTGTTACGTAAATCAACACAGTATTGACATCGATGACAAAAAAATGAATGCCTAAAAGGATGGCTGTGAAAATAATAATAGGGGGGGCTGCTTTAATAAGACTCCTCCCTAAAAAACTGTAAAATCCTGTATAAGTGTAATACTGATGTAATAATCTCCAATGAGATTTACGATTGGGTTTTTTATTTTTCTTGCTCATAATAGCTTATAAAAGTAAGGTTTATGCTTAATTGTACCATGCTTTTAACTAATCAAATAAATTAAGTATTTGTTAAATTATTTTGGAACACCAGACGTTTGTATCCCTTTTATACGTTGAGCATTTAGTGCACAGACGACTAAGAACCCAAATAAGCTTAGCATTATAGTTTTTATACTGTACCCACTGTCAATCATCCATCCCACAATTAGAGGACCCAATGCAGTACTTATTACCATAAACATAGTAAATAAGCTTCGTATCGCACCAAGTTTTCTAATGCCATACACTTCTGCTAATATGGAGGACTTAATAGTTCCTGACATCCCAACTGTTACTCCCATCAACAGTAAAAATATAAGCGCTCCAGCAATACTATTGATCAGGGCAAAAGCTAATAAACCTATAGTAAGAGGTATTAAGTAAAACCGGAACATCTTTTTAGCTGAAAATTTATCTACCCAAACTCCTCCTGCTAAAGAAAAAAGTAATCGCGTTACTGCATATCCTGTAAAAAAAGCGGCATATAGCTGGGGAGACCACCCCTTCTGGTCTACAAAAACATATTGATAAAATATGACAGCAGTAACGGTAAAGCTTATAGCAAAACTCGTGGGCATTAAAATCAAAAATCGCTTGTCATTAACAATGCTTCCAAAATCTTTAATCAGACTTAAGGACGATGGTCTTCCTTGGCTTAATTGTTTATTGAAATGAGTAAGGTCTGTAAAGTATAACCGTATTAAATACAAAATGAGTAGGATACCAGAGCCTATCATTGCCCATCTCCAGTTAAACCAGCCAATGAATAGAGTAAGCAAAAGCGGTAGAACAATTTCACCAGAAGAAAAACCGAGCGTCGAAAAACTGATAGCTTTCCCTCGATTTTCATCATAAAATTTGGACAGAATTGTCATGCTAATATGACTTAACATCCCTTGGCCAGTGAGCCTTAAACCAATTAAGCCTATAAAAATAAAAGCGATATGATAGGAGAGTCCCATTAATATAGAGGAAAATGCCAAACATAAAATCGTAAAGGCCGTAACCTTTTTTACAGAAATGTGATCGACGGTATGTCCAACGGTTAACATGATAAAAGAAGCAGCAACTGTACAAACGGCATAAATTGCTCCAAAGTTTCCTTCTGTAATGGAAAATTCAGCTGAAATTTCTGTCACATAAAGGGATATTAAATAAGTTTGACCAAAACTGGACAAGAAGGTCAACATCCATCCAAAACTCAATTTTCTAAAATTCCCCTTTATAAAGAAGATAAAGTCTTTCATTTAGATCCAGAAGCTTTGAAATTTGATGATAACTTCTGAATGTCCTTGGTTGTTGGAGATTCAAAACATTCTAGATCAAAATACGGCACTGAAGCAAGTAGGTGATCAAAAATTCCAGCGATCACGCGTTCATAATTTTGCCAAACTTTATCTTTTGAAAAGGCATAAATTTCTAAGGGAATACCTTCCGCTGTTGGGGCCAATTGTCGAGTCATCATCATCATGTCTTTATTGATTTCTGGGTGCTTTTCTAAATAGCGATCCACGTAGACTCTAAAAGCTCCAAAGTTGGTTTGGTTTCTGCCATTGATGGATATGGATTTATCAATTGTATGAGAGGTATTAAATTCATCAATTTCTTGTTGTGCATTTTGAATATAGTCTGTAATAAGTTTAATTTTTTTTAGGTTTTCAATATCATCTTCATTTAGAAATTTAATGCTATTAGCTTTTATTAAGATGGAGCGTTTTATACGTCTTCCACCAGAAATACTCATTCCTCGCCAGTTTTTAAACGAATCTGAAATCAGATAATAAGTGGGTATTGTAGTAATGGTATTGTCAAAATTTCTAACTTTTACAGACGCTAGATTGATTTCATAAACATCCCCGTCTGCACCATACTTTTCCATGGTGATCCAATCTCCGAGTCTTACGGTGTCATTCACGGTTACTTGTATACTCGCTACAAAACCTAGGATAGTATCTTTAAAAATTAAAAGCAATACAGCAGAAAATGCTCCAAGGGCGGTTAAAAACCCTATAAGAGGTTTTCCTGTTAATGTAGAAAATACAGCTACAATTCCAAAGATCCAGACTACGATCATAAAGACTTGAATATAACTCTCTATAGGTTTATCTTTAAAGGATCTAAAGGTTCTCAAATAATCTTTAAATGTCAATAAGAAACTTCTTACAATCCATACCCCAACAAAGGTGATAAGAATCTCAATAAATTTTTCAAAATAAATTTCAAGATTAGTAAAATCAACAAGAACGAGAGGTATAAGTTCGTATATAACAAATAAGATCGCTAGATTAGAGATATAAACAAAGACTCTATTTTTAATTAAATAGTCGTCGAAGCTGGTTTTGGTTTTAGTGGCTAAGTTGTCTAAAATACTTAGAGCTGTATGTCTCAAAATTTTAAACATAAAAAAACTTAAGATCATAATGACCAAAAAGTTGAGGGCAGCATTTAAATAAATGGCTGCAGAATCAGAAAAATATCCACTAGATTTAAGGAGGTGATAAAAGTATTTAGCAACCGTTGACTTATCCATAATCAAATTTTTGCAAATTTACATATAAACTTACATCTTTGATCTCATAAAACATAAGTAATAAGCTGTGAAGCAAAATTTAATTTTCTTTTTAATAATTGCAGGTGTGCTATGTGTCGTGGCAGGAACATATTCGGTTTTAAAACCCAATTATTCCTACACGGGGGAACTGCGCATTTTGAAAACATGGGAGCTTCCAGAGTCTTTAAAAGAAGTTTCTGGAATTAGTCATATAGATAATTCGAAACTTGCTTGTATTCAGGATGAAAAAGGAAGCATCTATATTTATGATCTTACGCTCAAAAGTATCGTAAAAGAAATTCAATTTGGACCCAGAGGAGATTATGAAGCTATTAGGATTATTGATTCTACTGCTTACGTCATGGATAGTGGTGGACAACTTTTTAGGATTGAAAATTTTGAAATTGAGGGTCGACGAGTCGAAGTCTTTCAAACTGGATTTTCAAAAAAACATGATATCGAAAGTTTTGATATCAATAAAACGACAGGTGAAATTCTTACAATTCCCAAAGAAAATAATCTTCTATCCTCTAGAGACCGCTTTCTTATTTATGAATTAAACCCCACTACATTTGACATAAAAGAAGACTGCTTTATAAATTTAAGCTATAGAGATCCCATATTTGAACTAGATGTTTCTTGGTTTATGGAAACAAATTTCTTTCCTTCAGAATTGACGATTCATCCAACGACAAAGGAAATTTATATTTTAGATTCCAAAACTCCAAGAATTCTAATATTAAAACCGGATGGATCACCGAAAAAAATGCACCTTTTAGATCCTGAAAAGTTCCAGCAACCAGAAGGTTTATCCTTCGATTCTGAAGGGAGAATTTACATTTCTAATGAGGAGGGAAACTTTCAAAAACAAAACATTCAACTTATAGAATTCAAGTGATTCTTATTTCTTTTTTGAGCCGAAAAGACGACTAAAAAAGCCTTCTTTTTTTTCCTCTTTTTCCTTTTCGTCATCAAAATTCTTTTCGGTTTCGTCTTTTGAAAAAAGGCGTTTGAAAAAACCATCACGCCTTATATCGTCGCAATTTAAAATTTCCCTTTGATTTTCGGAAAGTGGCGGGAATTTCGCTCTGGTGATCTCATTAAAGCGATCCTCTTTAACCATCTGTTGATACATATTTCCAAAAATGGGTAACGCAGAATTTGCCCCTTGACCCAGTCGAGTAGATTTAAAGTTGATGCTTTGGTTATTATGACCTACCCATGTAATATTGACCAACTTTGGAGTAATCGCGGCAAACCAACCGTCCTTATTCCCTTGTGTTGTACCTGTTTTCCCAGCCAGATCTTGGCTAAGTCTGAAGGTTTTCCTTAATCGACTAGCTGTTCCTTCATCAACAACATTCTCTAATATGGCTAATAATATTCGGTTTTGATCAACCCCCAGTTCTGAGGGTTTAGATTGGGCAGGAATAAATTCAGCAATCACTTCGCCTGTTTTTGATGTGATTTTTGTTATAAAATGAATCTCTGGAACTTTACTTTGGTTTGCTATACTAGAATATACCTTGGCTAATTCTTTCATATTCAATTCTGCAACTCCAAGGGCTAGAGAAGGTTCACTAACCATATTGGAAGTTACTCCCATACTTTTCGCTAGTGCAATTGTATTTTCAATTCCTGCCTTTTCCAATACTCTTACACTCACCGTGTTTACAGAGTGGGTGAGGGCATATTTCATAGAAAAATTGAGATAAGGATCTTCTTCCTTATGAGATGAGTTTTCTGGTTTCCAGTCTTTAAAGTTAGTGTAAGTGATTTCTTTTGCTGAAAAATAATCACAAGGCTTTATTCCAGCTTTTAGGGCAGAAGCATACACAATGGGTTTAAAAGTTGAACCCACTTGGCGTCTAGAATTTTTGATGATATCAAATTTTGAGGTTCTGTAGTCCACTCCACCAACGTAAGCTAATATGGCTCCGTTTTTTGGATTTACACTAAGGCTTGCAGCATTTAACTGCTTTAAGCTATGGCTTATACTATCTAGCGTAGATAGCTGTAAAACAGTGTATTCTCCATTTTTTAAAACCTCAATGGGTCTTTTCTTTTGAAGACTATCTAGGAGTTGATCTTCAGAAATTTTAGACCTTTTTAATCTCTTATAGATCTTAGTTTTTTCAGCAATTTTTAAAAGTAATGCTGTACTTTTCCAAGGTAAATCGGTTCTATATTCTGCTTCGAACTGAGGCTGTAAATTGCCTATATGCTTTTTAACAGAAGCTTCTAAAAGCTTTTGTTGCTCAAGGTCTAGTGTAGTGTGAATTCTTAAGCCATCTTCTTCTATACTATATTTATAATCATTTTTTGAATTGATACTATCAAGGATAGCTTCAACTTTAGACTTGATTAGGTCAACGAAAAATTGTCGTTGAAAGGTGTTTCGCTTAGAGAGTTTTAATTGAATAGATTCACTCATGGCAGAACTTGATTTTTCTAAAGTCAGGTAGCCATATTTTTGCATTTGAGAAAGAACTACATCACGCCTCAACTGACTTCGTTCAGGGAAAAGTCTTGGATTGTAAGAATGGTTAGCCTTAAGGGTTCCCACTAAGGTTGCCGACTCTGGAACAGATAAATCTGATGTTGTTTTATCAAAAAATTGATTAGCAGCACTCTCAATACCGTAAGTATTACCACTAAAAGGAACCGTATTGAGATATAATTCTAGAATCTCTTTTTTAGAATACACATTTTCAATCCTTTTTGCAATGATGCTTTCCTTTAATTTGTTAACGGGCAGACTTAAAAATCCATAAGATTTTCTTCCGTAGATATTTTTGACCAACTGTTGCGTAAGTGTACTTCCTCCGCCAGAAGACTTATCACCAGAGAGGATAGTTTTAAAAAGCACACGCAAAAGACTATAATTATCCACACCATCATGTTCATAAAACCGTGCATCTTCAGTAGCGACTAAAGCCTCTACAAGGTGTTTGGGGAAAGCTGAATATGAAATAGACTGTCTATTGTATTTATAGAATTTATCAATAACTTCTCCTTTATGATCTAGAATTTCTGTGGCTTCAGACTGCTTTATATTTTGAAGATCACTTTCTGTCTGCACTTTTCCCCATAGCCCTATATAAATGCTCCCAAAGAAAATGAAAAAACTTCCAATAAGAATCGTCATCCCCCAAAGGAAAAGTCTGAAGAAGCTATTGTTTTTTTTCTTTTTTGACTTTGTCATGTATTTTAATTTAGTTCAAAAGTAATTTTAAACTTTAAACGATGACGTTAAAACTTTTAAAAATGAGGAGGAAGTTAACGCCTAGATATTAACTTTAAATAAATCTAAAAATTATTTAAAAAACATGAAAAATAAAGTTGCTTATATAACAGGCGGAAGTAAAGGAATAGGTTTTGGCATAGCAGATGCCTTGATGAAACAAGGTGTTCATGTGGCTATTACTAGCCGAACGCAATCTTCTGCCGACCAAGCTGCAGATGTACTTAAAAGCTTCAATCCCAATGCAAAAGCCATTGGTATTGAAGCAGATGTAAGAGAATTGAAGCATCAAGAAAAAGCAGTTCAAAAAATTCTAAATGAATTTGGTCAACTCGACTATGTTATAGCTAATGCTGGATTGGGTCACTATCATAGTATAGAAGATTTGACCGAGACCCAGTGGAAAGAAACTATAGACACCAATCTTACAGGAGTATTCTTTTCTATAAAAGCTTCCGTGGAGGCTTTAAAAAAGAGCAAAGGTTATTTTATAACCATATCCAGCCTTGCAGGAACCAATTTCTTCGCCAAAGGGTCTGCTTACAATGCTAGTAAATTTGGGGTAACAGGATTTACCCAAGCTGTGATGCTGGATTTAAGGGATTACGGTGTAAATGTGTCTACCATCATGCCAGGTTCTGTAGCTTCTCATTTTAATGGAAATACTCCAGATGAAAGTGATGCTTGGAAAATTCAACCCGAAGATTTAGGAGAATTGGTCGTTGATTTGTTTAAAATGAATCCTAGAACTCTACCGAGTAAAGTAGAGGTAAGGCCTTCTCAACCTTCCAAAAAATAATCTGGATTCAAACTCATAAAAAAAGCCATTCAAATTGAATGGCTTTTTTTATGAGTTTAAAGTATTTAGGCTTAGCCTAAATATTTCTTAAGCATTTTATTTTTGGATTGATGTTTTAACCGTCTAATACCTTTTTCTCTAATTTGTCTTACACGTTCTCTACTTAAATCGAAGGTATCTCCAATTTCTTGAAGCGTCATCGCTGGTTGATTACCAATCCCGTAATTTAAGCGGATAACATCTGCTTCTCTTTGAGATAAAGTTTCCAAAGCTCTATTGATTTCGATACTCAAAGAGTCTTTCATCAATTGATGATCTGGAGTAGGGGATTCTGCAGAACTTAATACATCATATAAGTTCGAATCGTTTTCACCTTCCTTAAAAGGTGCGTCCATAGAGAGATGACGACCAGAGTTTTTAAGAGCTACTTTCACTTGAGCTTCACTCATATCTAGCTCTTTAGCAATTTCAATAGCAGATGGTGGACGTTCATTGACCTGTTCTAGATGAGAAAAGGTTTTGTTTATTTTGTTGATGACTCCAATTTTATTTAAAGGAAGTCTTACTACACGCGACTGTTCTGCTAAAGCCTGAAGGATAGATTGTCTAATCCACCACACAGCGTACGAGATAAATTTGAAACCACGGGTTTCATCAAATCGCTTTGCTGCTTTAACAAGACCAACATTACCTTCATTAATTAAATCAGGCAATTTTAAACCTTGATTTTGATATTGTTTTGCAACTGAGACGACAAATCTTAAATTGGCATTAGTTAATTTTTCCAAAGCTGCTTGATCGCCTTCTCGAATCCGTTGAGCTAATTCAACTTCCTCTTCAGCTGTAATCAAATCTACCTTACTAATGTCTTGTAGATATTTATCTAAAGACTTAGATTCACGATTGGTAACCTGTTTGGTAATTTTAAGCTGTCTCATATATAATTTTTATATAATAATAATAAATAACTGAAATTTGGCTATAATACGACTTTAAACTGGTGAAGTCAAGTATTATTGTTTTAAAGATGTCATAAATACAATATTTTATAATACCTTTAAGAAGAAAGGCAAATTACACCGTAAATAAAGATAAAAGTCCATTGAATGGTGCGTATCCAATTCCCTTTGGTTAACCTGTTAGCCGACGACTTTAAATCTATATTGGCTTCAATATTATGGTGTAACGGCACAAAATAAATAAAGGTGCTGATCCAAGTAGAGATGACCAAAATTAAATATACCAAATGAACTATTGAAAAATCAAAAATACATTGGTACAGTGCCATACCCATTTGTGCAAACATAAGTGGAGCAACAATAATAGTGATTCTAGGTGTGTAAGTTTTATGCCATTTCAATAAAAGCTCTTCAGAGTAGAAGGTAAATCCTGGGTAAACAATGAGCTGAACCATCCAGATTAAAACCACAAGTCCAAAATCGGCTAAAAGTCTTATTATCCATAGATGTTCGAGTACACTGCCCATTTAGTCGGTCAGTTTCCAATTGTAATCTTGATGAACTTTTTTCAAAATCAAGAAAAAAGGAATCCACCAGATAAAGTCATTGGTAATAAGGGTATAAAAAAACTCAAAAGGAACTTTTCCTTCATAATAGTTAAACACAAAACCCAAGGGACCAAAAATTTTACCTAAGAATCCAACCGCAACAATAGGCCAGTGTCTTAGAGGATTGAAAGAGGCCCACCAATAACCTATACCGTAAACTCCTATAACCATTCCCATACCTTGCCAGATCATAGGTTGAGTAGGGAGTTCCATACCTACAAGTTGAAAAAAATGATTTGGAAAAATAACCACCCAGGCACCCCAAAGGATATTATATATAGCTGCTAATTGTAATGTTAATTTCATAGGTGCAAAAGTAGATAAGCCATCATAAACATCTTTAAATTTTATTAAAATACTTTACATAAAAACACTCAGAGCTTTAAAAACTTGAGCGTCTTTAAAAGTTAGCATAAATTGTCTTCTATTTTTCCCATTTAAATTCAGCAAATATACTATCGACTTCAGTTTCTGAAATGTGATTGATATAGTTGCTTAACGTCTTCATACCAACCCCAGTGATAACACCAGCCAAATGTTGATCGGTATAGCCCACATTCTTAAAATTATTTGTAGCTTCTTGAGTAGGGAAGCCACGTTCTTTGGTAAGTGATACCGCAAACTTGGAAAGCGCATCATATTTGGCCTCTGGTAATTCTTTACGATCTCGTATAGCATCGATAATTTCTTTTGGGACTTTACTCTGATGCTTGGCAATAAAGCTATGTGCAGCTACACAATAAGTGCATTCATTATAAACAGCTACCGAAAGCAAAATCACTTCTTGTTCTTGAGGGGTAAAACCAGAATCCTTTCTAAAGGTTTCTTCGACTTTCGTATAAGCGTTTAAAAGGGATGGGTTGTTAGCCATCACTTTAAACATATTAGGAACTGCACCCATTTTAGATTTTGTAGCTTCTAAAATACTTTTTGCAGGTTCTTGAGCTTCGTTAATTTCAATAGGTTTCATATATTTATTTTTAAATTCGATTTAATAGTCGTTTAAAAGTAAATGAGCTTACAAAAAAAAACCACTCGTAAAGAGTGGTTTTTGAATTCTAAAATTGAATAGAATTAGCTTTTAATTTCAACTAATTCTAATTCAAAAGTAAGATCGTGTCCAGCAAGTGGGTGATTTGCATCTACAACGATGTGATCTTCATTCACTTCTGCGACTCTTAATTGACGTTCAGTTCCATCAGAATTTTGAGAAACTAATCCCATACCTACTTCAGGTTTCATATTTTCTGGAAGTTGGTCTTTACCAACTTGTTGGAAAAGATCTTTTTTGACCTCTCCATAAGCTTCTTCTTTAGGAATTTCTATGGTTTTTTTCTCAGCTTCTTTCATATTAAGAACACCAGTTTCAAAACCTGGAATAATTGTTCCCTCACCTAAAGTAAATTCAATAGGTTCTCTTTCTAAAGAGCTATCAAAAACTTGACCGCTAGCTGCAATTTTTCCTGTGTAATGAACTTTTACTGTGTCTTTTTCTTTAACTTGACTCATAAATATTAATTTATTGATTTCTAATTAATTAGAACTTTTATTTAACAATCTATACAAAGATATCATTTAGATACCCAAACCCAATTATATCGGTGATTAATTCCCTTTTTTAATGGAATTTTAACCTTAAGTAAGGCAATTATTGAAATAATTGAACATAATTTCGCTTAAATTATTTAAAGTTTTAAAATGGGCAACAACTCCAAAAAGCCAGATCAGGTAGTTTACAATGAAGATACCAATAAGTATGAAGCGGGTTTATTGCCTTACGCTACTAATTCTAGTGCTCCCAAAATTACTCCAACAGATTTAACAGGTTGGAAAAACTCCAATGTGAGTAAGGTAAATCATCAAATCAAAACAGAGTATGAAGAATTAAAGCAGAAGTATGAAAAGTTGATAGTTCAATACGAATATAATAATCTTATTTACAGTGCTGAGTTTAGTTTTGAACCTATTGTAGGTCAGATTTATCATCTATATGAAAATAAAAAGGGGAAAATATTTTTATCTATTATATCACCTAATGAGTGTAATTTTAATTTTAAAGGAAGTTTTAAACTCAATGAAGACAAAATGTGGGTTCGATTAGATTCTAAAGGAAAACTTACTTTAACTCCGTAATCATGATTCTGTGGAAAATTATAAATGGATATTATTATTTACGATCAGTGTAATCATTTTTTGATGAAAATCTGATAAAAAAGAAGATACTACAGCAGAAAATGTCAAAATAATTCAAGAAGAAAATTCGACCCAGATAAGAGGAAATGAAATTTCTTACCAAGCCTCAGACTTTACAATACTAAACGGATATATTTCAAGAAATACTGCTGCGACGGGTAAAAGACCTGGAATTATTGTAGTAAATGAATGGTGGGGTCACGATGAGTTTGCAAGACTAAAGGCAAATCAAACTTGCTGAAATGGGTTACGTTGCTTAAGTACTAGATATGTATGGAAACGGTAAACAAGCTGAGCATCCAGAGGAAGCTATGGCATTTTCTAGTAACGTGATGAAGAATTTTGACACTGCTAAAAAACGCTTTATGGCAGCGATGGAAACTCTAAAAGCCGATGAGAATGCAGATACAGATAAGATTTCAGCTATAGGTTTTTGTTTTGGTGGGAGTGTAGCTTTGTCGATGGCTAATTCTGGTGCTGACTTAGATGGGGTTGCTGTCTTTCATAGTGGACTTGGTTTACCAGTTATGCCAAATGAAAATTTGAAAGCTAAACTTTTAATTCAAAATGGAGCAGAAGATATGATGATTACCGATGAGCAAGAAAAAACATATAAAGTTAATTTAAATGCTATCAACGCTGATTATAAGTATATTGCACATTAAGACGTGATGCATTCTTCTTTTACCAATAAAGATGCCGATAGCTTAGGTAAAAAATTCTATCTACCACTAGCTTATGATAAAAAAACAACAGAAAAATCTTAGGAAAAATGACACTATTTTTTAAAGACCTTTATGGCGGATAAGTAAGTTTGTTTGTTGTATTTGAAAAGCCTGCTTGTAAACATACAAGCAGGCTTTTCTTATTTTTAAATGAATTCTTTTATTTGTCTAATAGTTCCATGTAACGTTCTACCTTCGGTAAAAGAAGAATAGTGGTTCTTCTGTTTTGTTCGCGACCTTCTTTGGTTTTATACCAAATTAAACCTATAATGTAGCAATTTTGTTGTTCAGATTTTAGATCAGAAAGTTCTTGTTCTAGGGCTATTTTTGATTCTCAATTTGGTTTAATTTCTTCTTAAAAACACATGGTCATCAAAATGATAAATAAAACTGTATTGCTGCAATTTTGGTCATAAGTGGTTAGATTTAAATTAAACGTAGATATTTTTTTAAAAAATCACATTTTTTTTCCAAAAGCTAAATCACCTGCATCTCCCAATCCAGGAATAATATACCCCTTCTCATTTAAGGTGTCATCCACGGCAGCAATCCAGAGTTGAGTATCTTCAGGGAAGTGTTCTTCGAGAAGATCAACTCCCGGCTGGGCGCCAATAACAGATACGATATGGATTTGTTTGGGTTGACCTAATTTCTCCAAGGCTTTATAAACATTTAGCATAGACCTACCGGTTGCCAACATGGGGTCTGCTAAGACCAAAGTTTTTCCTTCTAAGCTGGGAGAGGATAAGTATTCAACTACTATTTCAAAATCTTTCCCATTGCTCTCCACTTTTCTATAAGCAGAAATAAAAGCATTATCCGCTTCATCTAGATAATTAAGAATACCATTGTGTAAGGGAATACCTGCTCTTAATATGGAACAGACTACTATTTGATCCTTGCATAAATGAGAGGTTGTTGCAATTAGGGGAGTTTCAAAGTTATGTGGAGTGTAAGTCAATGCTTTACTCATTTCATAGGTCAATATTTCTCCTATGCGTTCAATGTTCCTTCGAAACTTCATCCGATCTTGTTGTACAGACTCATCTCTCAATTGGTGGATGAAGTGATTGAGGACAGAATGGGTTTGACTTAAATTATGAACTTTCATAAGTTTTTTTTCAAAAATAGGAGTTTTAATTGTAGTCTCACAACCTAATTCGCTATAAGCAGAGGCATTAAAGTATCGTTAATTTTGTTTAGAGTTGTTTAAATTATTTCTACTTTAAGATTCTAATATATTTTTATATGAATCCACTAAATGTTACTCAGAAACTCATCAAATCTCATCTGATCGAGGGAAAAATGATACCTGGCGAAGAAATCGGGTTAAAAATAGATCAAGCTTTACTTCAAGATGCCACAGGGACTTTGGTTCAATTGGAACTAGAGGCCATGGGACTGGATAGAGCTAAAACCGAAGTTGCCGTTCAATATGTTGACCACAATCTTTTACAGACTGATTTTAAAAATGCAGATGATCATACATTTCTAAAATCTGCAGCTCAACGCTTTGGGTTGTGGTACAGTAGGCCAGGAAATGGGGTAAGCCACCCTGTACACATGGAACGCTTTGGGAAACCGGGTAAAACCCTTGTTGGATCAGACTCTCACTCTTGCGCCGCAGGATCTTTAGGTATGCTTGCTATTGGAACTGGCGGATTGGATGTGGCTGCAGCCATTGCAGGTCAGCCGTATTTCGTCAAAATGCCAAAAGTAATGGGGGTAAAGCTCACTGGTAAATTACCCGATTGGGTGAGTGCTAAAGATGTTGTGCTCCAAATGCTAAGGCGTCATGATGTGAAAGGAGGAGTTGGTAAAGTGATAGAGTATTACGGCGATGGTCTTAACGAGCTAAGTGCTATGGATAGACACGTCATTGCCAATATGGGCGCAGAGCTTGGCGCTACCACCACCGTATTTCCTAGTGACAAAGAAACTAAACGCTTTTTAAAATCACAGAATAGAGAAGAGGATTGGTCTGAATTGTTAGCTGATGAAGGTTGCGAATACGAATTTCATGATGAAATCGTCTTAGATGATTTGGTGCCTTTAATTGCTTTACCAACTAGTCCTGGTAATGTTGTTCCAGTCTCTGAGGTAGCGGGTAAATCTATAAGTCAAGTGGTTATTGGCTCTTCGGCCAATCCTGGATTACGAGATTTTTGGATCGCCAGTGCAATAGTTAAAGACAAGAGCATTAGTCCTGAGGTGAGTTTTGATGTCAACCCAACGTCTAGACAAATCATGCAGAATATGATTGATAATAAAGCGTTCGGAAACTTAATAAAATCGGGGGCAAGATTTCATCAATCAGGTTGCATGGGCTGCATTGGTATGGGTCAAGCTCCAGCAAGTGGAACCATCAGTTTAAGAACTATGCCACGTAATTTTCCAGACAGAAGTGGAACCAAAGACGATCAGGTTCATTTGTGTAGCCCAGAAACCGCAGCGGCTTCGGCACTTATGGGGAAAATTACTGATCCTCGAGATCTGGAAAAAGAATTTGGTATGACTTATCCAAAATTTGTGTATCCTATCTATGAAATGATCAACACGGATATGCTTATCGCACCAATAGAGGATAATAAATCGGTAACACTGGAAAAAGGACCTAATATTAAAGCTTTACCCGAAATTCCTGAGCTACAAGACCATTACCGGGTTCCTGTATTATTAAAAATGGGCGATAATGTTTCGACCGATGAGATCTTAAAGGCTGGGGCAGAAGTGCTTCCTTTCAGAAGTAATCTTCCAGAAATAAGTAAATACTCCTTTACGGTAATCGATGATAGTTTTTATGATAGGGCAATGACTACAAAAGAGTCTCACGGGGGTCACGTGGTCGTAGCTGCCGAAAATTATGCGCAAGGTTCCAGTAGGGAACATGCAGCTTTAGCTCCAAAGTACTTAGGTCAAGTAGCTGTGTTGGCCAAAAGTTATGCTAGAATCGCTTGGCAAAATCTGGCAAACTTTGGGATTTTACCACTCGAATTTATCAATGAATATGACTATGATAGTATTGAACAAGGCGATGATATAGAATTGAAAGACGTGATTCAATCTGTCAAATCTAAGGAGAACATAAAAGTGGTCATTCACAAATCTAAAGGCGATTCCAAAACCATTGAGATGAAGCATACGTTAAGTGATAGACAAATTCAAGTTATCGTAAAAGGTGGAATCATCAACGATTTCAAAGAAAAATTATAGACGTTCAGAACTATTGAATGCTAAAAAACGCTCTTAATGGAGCGCTTTTTATATTCGTACGTTTTATACCAAATTAAACCTATAATGTCGCAATACATCGTTTTACCGAAACGAATTCGGCACAAGCTTTTTTCGCCTGCTTTTTATCAAAAATAATTACAGTAACTATCTATGCTAATTATTTTTAACTTCAAACAATCAAAAAACCGGTGCTGAGCTACGTCGTAGTATAATTCAATTTATTTATACGACATTATAAATTTAATTTGGTATTAGATCTAAGGCAGCCTAGCGTCTTTAGAATCATTTTCTTGTAAAGCCATCAGGTCATTTATTCCCTTCACCTCAATTACTTTTTCACCACGCATGGCAATGGGGTGCATTAAGACCTCTGGATTTTTGGCCAATATCTTTAAGGCTTGGTTTTCATCTAATTTCGGATGGTCACTCAATGTTTTTTTTATAAAAGGATGGTCGGTATTTATTAATTCTGAAGGTTGCTTATTCAGAAGTCTAGAAAGTTCTCCCCACTGAGTTTCAGTAACTTTAACTTCAGCAAGGTTAACCAATACTTTTTGAGCTTTGGTGGCTTCGGCGATAGCAATACTTTGTTTAGCAATCCTACTATCTGGATGATAATATAGTTTTAATTCACGATTACTTTTTGCTATAACTCCCATATATTTGTTTTTGTGGTTAACATATTTATCTAAAATAAGACTTAATCCTGGAGATCAGAAACATTTAGTAATATTTTGAGGTTTATATCTATAAAGAATATAGACCTTATTGGACAAAACAACACATCAATGCAAGATCAAAAAATCGCTATCATAGGAGCGGGATTGAGCGGCCTTGTCGCTGCTATTAATCTCGAAAACGCAGGTTTTCAACCAGAAATTTTTGAAGCTACAGATCGAGCAGGAGGCAGAGTGAAAACAGATTATAGAGAAGGGTATACCTTCGACCATGGCTTTCAAGTCTTGCTCACCGCCTATCCAGCAACTCAAAAATACTTAAACTACGACTTGTTAGAACTTGAGAAATTCTACCCTGGCGCCGTTATATATAATCAAGGAAAGCAAGACAAGATAGGAGATCCCTTGCGACAATTAAGCTTGTTGTTTCCAACCTTAACTTCAAAAATAGGAAGTTTCGCCGATAAACTTAAAATCTTAAAACTCAATACAGAGCTTAAAAAGAAAAGCTTTGATGATATCTTTTTAGCTGAAGAAAAAACCACTTTAGGCTATCTTCAGGATTACGGATTTTCATCAGACATCATTCATAATTTCTTCAAACCTTTTTTTACAGGGATTTTCCTAGAACACGAGTTAAAGACCTCGTCTAGAAAATTTGAATTTGTTTATAAAATGTTTGGTAAAGGAAGTGCTGCCATCCCCAAAAAGGGTATACAAGCCATTCCCAACCAACTGATGGCTCAATTGAAACAGACTAAAATTCACTTTAATACACCCGTAGAATCTATTCAAGATCAGCAAGTTATATTTAAAAATGGAGGAGAAGAGCAGTTCGATTTTGTAATTATCGCCACTGAAGCCTCTCACCTTATTTCTAATTTAAATAATCAGCATACGCTCTGGAAGTGCGTCGATAATTATTACGTAAGCGTGAAGCAACGCGCCTTTAAAGAACCGATGATTGGCTTGATTGCAGACGATGACGCATTAGTGAATAATTTTTACTACGTATCCAAACCAAAAGCTGAGGAGCATTTGCTATCGGTGAGTATCGTTAAACCCCATGAGTTATCGCAAGAAGAACTTAAGGCTAGAATTACAGAGGATTTAAAAACCTATGTAGGCATAGACACCTTAGAGTTTAAGCGGTTTTACCATATCGAGAAAGCTTTACCTATTATGCAAACGGTGACTTATATGCTACCAAAATCGGAGACTCAATTAAAAGATCAGATCTTTTTAGCAGGGGATCAGTTAGCGAATGGTTCGATTAATGCAGCAATGTTAAATGGAGAGTCTGCAGCGCAAGCAGTGATTTCCAAAATTAAAAACGGTATTATAAATCTGGGCTAAACGCGATGAACACCAACATATTATTGTCATTGTGTTAAGATCATAAATCCTTTATCATGAAAACCAATACACCTATAGTATTTTTTACATTAACAATTATACTGTTGAGCATCGTTTCTTGTGGATCTTCAAAGGTATATACAGCTCAAGAAAAGGCAAACTTAGAAAAACTAGTTACTGATCAGAATTTTGAAATAGAACTCCAATGGGCCAGACCTTTGGTGACCAACAGTTTGAATCAGTTGGCCGATGCAGGACTTTTTAGGCCAGGAGACAACGCCTCACAGATAAACTTACAAGGCAATCAGAATATATTTAAATTTGAAAACGATACCGTTTCGGCCAATTTACCATATTACGGAGAACGCCAAATGGGTGGCGGATATAATTCTGATGGAGGAGGTATTGACTTTAAAACCACTCCAAAAGAGTTAACGCTAACCAAAGACGAGGATAAAGATTACTATCTTATGGAGTTTAACGTTAGGGATAAAGACAGTAATGAAAACTATGATGTAAGCTTAACGCTGTACCCAAGTTTAAGTGCTATAATCAATATTTGGTCATCGCAAAGGAATACCATTCAATATAATGGAACACTTAAAGTGATTACAGAACCTAAAGAAGAGTAAGAGACCTTGAGGATGTTTATGATCTATCTTAAATTCGTATAATTCTATTTTACATAATATAAATTATAGGACAATATATTGTATCTGAAACTGAAAACTTTAATCATTCACAAATCAGTTTTACAGCACAAACAAATTCTATCACTACAAAAAACAGTAAGAGAGATGCCCACTTAAAGGCAGATGATTTCTTTAATGTTAAAGCCTATCCTGAATTAGTCTTTACCTCTAAGTCATTCAACGGCAATGTACTAGTTGGAGATTTAACAATATAAAACGTCACTAAGGAGATTTCTTTAGATGTTGATTTTAAAGGTGTCACAACAGATTCTTATGGGCAAACCAAAGCAAGCTTTGAAGTCAAAGGTGCTATCAGTAGAAAAGAGTTTGATCTTACTTGGAATGCACTAATAGAGATGGGCAGTATCATTGTAAGTGATACTATCAAATTAATTATTGACCTCCAATTTATTAAAGAATAGTTTTATGAGTCGTGTTAAGTAAGGCTGATGATTATTTTCGGTGGCTTATTTTTTTTAAGATAAAGTCTTGTAAGGTAAAGGCATGCAAAATTTAATATGAGGAAATGTTAGACTCAGAGAGACAAGTAAAGCTCCAAATGTAAGAAGAGCAGCCATACCAGTGGAAAGGACAATTTGAATCCAGTAGATAAAGATGCACTTTCAATGAATCAACAGAGAAGAAAGTTCTTTTGAGTAAGGGATCATAAGGACGTTGGTATGCTAGGTGGACTGTATTTTTTACCAAAGCTTTGTCCTGTATAAAATGGCCTCGGGCGAAATTGTTCAAGAAGTTTTAATGGATTGAAATTTTTTTTAAAACGCCGGTTGATCTATGCTTTATTTAAATTTATTAAATCCTGTGACCACAGATTTAATAGTATTCGATACGCCATTGATAGCTTTTGAAAAACCTCCATAAATAGCGGGAATTTTTTCAAAAACCAATCAAATCTTCAATTTTTTAGCTCCTAATGGCTTATCCTTAGTTCTATTAATATTGGAAAGAATTGCTGCAAATACTTCTGCAGGAGCAAGCTGTACTATCTGCTTAACTACCATATGCAGTTTCTTAACTGCACAATCAATAAATAGTTTTTTTCCAATACGCTCCTATTCTTTTGGCAAGCTCTGGATCGTTTCTAAAAAATGACTTTTCATATCGTTTCGTAGTTCACACGCATACCACTTCGCTCCTATCCTTTTGCAAGATCTGGATCGTTTCGTAGTTCACACGCATACCACTTCGCTCCTACCCTTTTGCAAGCTCTGGATTGTTTCTAAAAAGAATGTTTCATTACATTTTTAGAAACTTATAAAAAACGCAGTCCTATAAAGCTTTCTACCAAAGAAAAGTAGTTGCGTGATAAAAACACAAGACAAACGCAACACAATAAATTACGGAACTAATTCATGTATAATAAATTGGTTCTGTAATTGTCATATACTCTTCATTATAATGCTTATTGTAGACTAGATATTAATGAAAAACTAAACTTTTTTTAAAAGGGTTTTTGATGGCTTGTCTATTCTTCAGAGGCCTCTTCCCTCCTACTTCATCTCGACTGAACTCAAAACAGACATATAAAAGGTGTATTCAATTAACACCTTAGAAGAAACTTTTAGCAGTAATTTTTTTGTGAAGGTGTAGAATAATAGAACCCTAAAGACCAGTTATATAAGGCTAAGACATAAAGCGAAAAAGCGATGGTCCTTTTAAAGCTGATGCCTTTACTTATTTAAAGACTGTAAACTATTCATTTATTTTTTCAAATACAAAACCGAAAGTCTGTTCTCCTATAAATGTAGCATTTGAAAAAACCATTCTATCGTCAGTAAGCTCAACCAAAGGATAAGTATCTTCAAAACACCATGTTGTCGTCCCCACGGGAACATTATTGGTAATCCTGCATTTATCTAGAAAAAATGTGGTCTTGAACACCTCTACTCCATTCAACGTATAGGGATAGTACCTTAAATCCGCAAGCCACTTTTGAGACAGATTTGAGTAATTAAATAGCATTTTACTTGCCTTATTGATTTGGAAATCGTGTTTTTTTTTCTAATGATATCTAGAGGTTTCTCTAATTTCAGAAAATAAAAACATTTTTACTAAAATGCTTTAAATCAATTGTTTGAGTTTATATAAGTCTTGTAACAAGGCATAATTATCCTGTTTTGTTAAAAAAACAAGTCGTTTTTTTTAAATTAAAAGCTGTTTGTAAGGTGATTTACTGTAGAGTTTTAAAACCCAACCCCTACTTTGGTGAACCCATTTGCCTGCCACACTGATAAATCTAAAAACAAACCTTTTAATGCGAGTTGTTGGTGAAATATTATCAAACACTTTTGATACTAAACCTACAAAATAAGTATAGAAATTTTTGATCAGTGCTGTAATAATCATAAAGGTGTTATTTTGATTTAGAAACGAAAAAGGCATTCGTTTCCAGCCAAAATCATTATTCATTACATCAAAAATCTTTTCACTTGTTCCTCTATTATTGTAATATTCGATAATTTGTTTTTCTGTATTCTTCCAATCATTTGTAAGTATTGAACGGTATTTAAAAGCATCACCAGTAAATACATCTATCTGATTGTTCGAAGTTTTTTCACGCATAATTACCAAACGGTAATTTTTATCCTCGTTAAATTGCTTAAACTTTATCGAAGCTACTTGATAGTTTTTGTAGTTTAATTCAATGTCTATCCAGTCACTTATTTCTAGTATTTGTTCAAAAACAGTATCACTTTTATTGGCTCTTATGTAAAAGAGTTTACTGTTTTTTGCAACCACCTCTATAATATCTTTTGAATACGAACCAGCATCCATTCTTGAACGATTTATGGCAATGTCTTGCGACTTCAATAGACCATAGGCATTCTCAAGTGTTTCTGCTTGCTTAAACTTTACATTGGCATTTCCGTCTCGGTTTTCAATATAAACAATAGTGTCGCCAATCGTTGCTACACCTGGTAAGTAACCTTTATTCTTCTTGTATGTGCGTTTTGCATCATACTTTTTATTTGCTGTTATTTGATTGTCGTAATCAAAATCGTAATCCTTATTTGATTCCAATTGTTTAGTTAAAAGCAAAGATTTGATGTTGAGTAAATTTAGCTTTTTATTGACGTTAAAATCATAACATAAGCCAGATTTTGATTGATGAACAATGTTCTCTGTGGTTAATTCCTTGAGACCTCTTTGTATCGTATCTGGGCTGGGAACATTGTTATTGGGAATTTCCTTTAAATGTGTGCCTAAATGAGAACTAACATCTTCAATAACATCGCCTCCACTTAAAAATACATTGGTTATGCTTCTGATTATTTCGCTGTAAGAATAACCAGCATATTTAACTCTTTCACCTAGTTCTGAATCTATTAAACTTGACAAACCTATACTGTTGAAGGATTCGTTAACAAATGAAATTCCCGAAAAAGGACTTACAGATTTCTTATAATTTTGTACTTTTATCATTTTAAATATCTTAAGCTGTTTTATGACTTTGACATCACTAAAATAAGTGAAAAGATTTACATTGAAACACTGTGTGTAATCTTTTATACACAGTGCTTTCTTCTAAAAAAAACTATAAAGTTTTGCGGAGTTAAGGTAGTATAATAATTTACCTTCAAAACTTTCTGCATCACTATAGGTTTCAAAACAACGGACATCTCCTAATTCAATATTAACCTCTATGGTACTTTCGTATAGTTCTGAAGTAGGAACTGAAAAGGTATATATATCGTCTGCAACACAAGTTGTATTCATAAAAGCTGGATCATCTCTGAATTCTTTAGGGATAATTATTTCTGTTAATTTCCACGATTTATCAGATCCTCCATGTAGTTTCATCAACTCGGCTTTTGTAAAATCTGTAGCTCTTATCGCTAGTAAATCATCGTCAGATACGCAGCTTGCGAAGGCTAAAACGAAACATAGGCTAAAAAATAGGTTTGTGATCTTGTAAGTCTTCATTTTTTTTATGGTTAAATTTTTTTGTTTGACTTAGAGCTCTTAAACTATGACAGATACATGTTAAAGTAATACCCGTTTTTTAAGGTTGTTAAATCTTAAAAAATATTAACAATTCACATGTCAAAATAGATGTTGCTGCGTAATAAATAGTTTTAAATTTTAAAACTAACCACTAGAGTTATACTGTTTTTAGAGTAAGACTCAGAAGATGGCCATAATTGAGATGTGAATATTCTATATTCCCATTCCAAACACATTCCTCTACGCTCCTATTTTTGTTTCATCAGAAGCGTTTTTTATTTCTAGCTAGCTATTATAAATCTCGTAAGTCATACACCAAAAAAGTTGGTTTCGTGCTCCTCTCCTATTCACCCATACTTATCTATTTTCTATTTGAAATCGTGAATTTTCAATGTGATAAATAAGTGCTCGTGAACCTTGTATGAGTTTGGCTATCGCCTAACCTCATTCTTCGATCTCATTTACTGAGTAGTGAAACATTAGAGAAAAAAAATAAAGAAAGCGGCTATACCAAAGTGCCAGCTCGCCTATTCGTCATTATTTTTAGAAAAAAACAACAGTATAACCTAAGATATTATGTGATAATATCATGTAAAGCCCTTCTCTATTGTTTCTTGGGAAACTTTTGATGATGTGCATGCATCTTTAATGAATACCCAACAAGGACGACCAGAGATATCACCAAGAATAGTTTTCGGAGCTTTAATAATCAAACCTAAAAAGAATTTAAGTGATGAAAAATCAATACAAGCGATTCAGAAAAATATCTAGATGCAGTTTTTTTTTGGTTTAAATGGATTTCAAACTGAGAAAATATTTGATTCATCCTTGTTTGTAACTTTCCGCAAACGTATTGGAAAAGGTGAGTTTGATCTACTAAATGCGAAACTTATCTAAAGTCTCTCTAAAAAAAAGACAGCCAAAATAGCTCCAAGAAAATGCAAGACGAAAAAGACCCTCCAAACAAAAGGAAATTAAACACTGCTTTTTTGACCTATTCTAAGAATAAGAGCAGAGCTAACCAATTAAAAATGAACAGAAAGCTTCTAGAAAGTGTTCATAGAAATCACAATTTGATAAACTTAATGCTACCAAAAACAGCTGAATTAATAATGGGAAAGACTCCCCTTTATCCAGACAAGATTAAGCGCTTTTAGAAGTGATAAAGACCCTTTATTTACAACAGAAGTAAATGTATGATGATAATACAACTACTTATAAAGACAGGATCGTAAGCCTTTTTCAATCACACGTTCGCCCAATAGTAAGAGGCAAACAAAACGCAAGAGTTGAATTTGGGGCTAAGCTTGGGGTTGGTTTAGATAATGATTTTGCCTTTACAAATTATTTGAGTTGGAATGCTTACCATGGAGGAAAAGATTTAATACACCAAGTGGAACAGTACTTTAAAATCCACGCACATTATCCCGATTTAGTGCAAGGTAGGCAAGGCTTACGCAACATGAGAGAATAAAAACTGGCTTAAAAAAAGAAGCCACCGAAAGAAACCACATTGAGGCAAAATTTGGTGAAGGTAAAATGGATATAATCTCAATAAAATAAGAGCTAAATTAAAGTCAACCTCCAAAACGTGGATAAGCTGTATATTTTTAGTGGTGAATTGAATAAATCACCGTAAGAAAATCACTTTTGGGCCTAAATTAGGCCGTCTATGATATGAATTATTTGATAAAAGGAAGGGTTTGTAAAAGCAAGAGACTTGACTTAATAAATTCGATTTTCTGAAAATATTTTAAAAATTAAATATTTTATAAAAATGCTAATTATAGTTAATTTAAACCTAGTTTAACATTATTTTTAAAAAGTTATAGCAAAAATTGATAAAAAATACTTTATTGAATAATTAACTGCCAAAAAAAATTGAAAAGTATGACATCATTGATTATTCCAATTCATCTAGATGCACTTTACCTTAAAAAAGCACAAGTAGTCAACGGTCCTAAAGCCGATTTTAGCCGTCTGCCTTATGTAAATAAAAGTACTGGCTTAGATGTCAATTCAGACATTTCTAATATCAGTGAAAACTTTATCTCTCAACCATTTCAAAACAGTAAGCTTTCTTTAGATGCTGGCATTCACTTGCATTGGGCTCTGCCAGATTGTCTCTCGGAAGGGTCGCACGAATCACAAGATGATAAAGCAAGTATCAAGTACCCAAAGGTTCCCGATCGTTGGCTAATTACCAGAAAAAATGGAATGGATACCAAGCAATGGGTTGTAGAAAGTAATTTTCTTCAGCCAGAGGGAAAAAATAATACAGAAAACAGCATCACCTTTCCGCTTAACCCACACGAGAGAGGACCAGAGGGCCAACCCTTTAGATATATGGGTAGGCAATATGATTTTTTAGGAACTTTTGCGAAGCCAGGAGATGACTATTTCGATAACCTAACGGCACTAGGCTATGGCGACCCTTCTTTTGGAGCCATGTATGCTGAATGCCACAGTGTGTTTGGCTGCTATGATGTTTTTGAAAAAAAATTGACCGGAAAAATTGAATATGAAGTTTTTGGTTGGTACAACAATACAGACGATGATTACCTAAATAAATTTGTAGATGACATCTTGCAACGCGAAGATAGTAATGCACTAGCCTCAAGTAAAAAAAATGCAGCTGTATCTGATGCCATTAAAGCCGCTTTTAGGATTGGTTTTGAGGATGGAGTTTCTTTTCCAGAGAAACTTATTTGCTATGGGAGGCTTGTATTTGAAGAAAATGCACTTAAAAATTGTTCGGAAACAGTACCAGAAATAAAGGAAGTTTCCTTAGGTAATACTGGTACCGAAGCACTTTCTGCCCTACTTAGTAGTGGAAATATAAAAATTGAAAAGCAGTTGGAAGCTATCCGTTTAATGTCTAGAATCGGAAATAAGAAACTCGATATACATGCAAAATTTGAAGAGGCCTTTCATGAGAATGGTTTTACTCCTGTAGAAGGTGGAACCCTTTGGGGAATTGAAAAAGAAACTTCTAAAAACAGTCAACCAGTAGCACAAAATAAACAGGTTGAGGTTTCTTTACCAGATAATTTTGCTCATAAAATTAACCAACTCAACGAGCTTCAACAAAAATTTAAGCATGCTTTGGATGAGTTTCGGGACCTGAAGCAACAATTGTTTTCAGATTGGTATAAATTTATGATGATAGAACATCACCCTTATATTCATCCAGATGAACTTGGTGATATCGATGAAGTTCGATTTTTTATTGAAAACACCAATTTCAATGAATTGAAAAATAAAGAAAAGGAATTAGAAATTTTATCTCCAGGAAAGGAGGATAATGGTGCTATTTGGAACGCTTTAAAAGAAGTAAAAAGTGCTTTAACTAATTTTAATACCGCTTTTATTGCCCGAGGAACTCAAGTTTTGGGTGATCAGAATGAGCCTTTGCACTATATCTTCACAGAAAATAAAACACAATTTCCAAACCTACAATTAGGCACTCCTATGCTCTGGGGCAAATGCCTCCCTTTTAATACAAGTTGTCTACAGTTTTCAGGACAAGCTTCTAAAATGCTGCTTAACTTGAACAACATCCCAGACCCGTTACCAACAGAGTTGATAGCGCAAAACGCCCTTTTGGAAAACCTGAAAACGATGAAAGCTATTTCACTTTGGGTTAAAATTGAGGCTTCTAAAGTATCTGCTTACTTCAATCTACTTCGGATAGAGGGTATCAACAATAGTAGTATCGGTTCTGAAGGTATCGGGGATTTCTGGACTACCATAAAAGTAAACGGTGCAGAACTTAACTTAACATCAAACTATGCTTGGAGTCAAATTCAGAAAGGAGTTTGGGTACATATTTATCTAGAAGCAAAGGAATCTTTTATGGAAGATATCACTTTTATGGAAAACTGCACAGAAAACGAAGTGACAGCCAGTTTGGCTAGCATTCGAATTATGAAAAAGGGGCTTTCTGATGATGAACAGGCAAATGATAGAAATATATTCGGACAAACCCAATTTAAACTAACGGAAACGGCAGCACCAAGATATTGGCAACCCAATGAGCCAGTTGTACTATTGTCTGGACCAGCTTGTGAGCCTTCGCCTAGACATGGGTTCGATGGGAAAAATACCGATGATAACAGGCTGATGTGCACGTATTCTGACTCAGATTTTCCTATAAATAATCAAACTCTTCAACAATTGGTCCGTGATGAAGCTCTGCAGCAGTTCTATAATACCGAAATGGCTAATTACCTGAAATGGAATCAGCCTTGGAATCCACTGGTATTTGAATGGGAAGTGGAAATTTTTCCGTTCGTAAAACAGAATCCTTCATTTTCTGAATCTGATATACTAAATAGGTTTCAATTAAATATCACTTCACCTGACTTAAAATCGAAATCAGATCACCCAGACTTTACAGAAGGAGGCAAAATTTTTACCGGATCTACCTTATTAAGCCCGCATGCTAAACTAAAATTACTGGATTCCATTAAAAATTTTCTGTGGAACTTAAAAGATGAAGACTTACAAAACCTTGGTGAATTGCCGGTAAAGCCCGATCATTCGAGGGATACCGTGGAAGATTATTCTCCTACTGCTCTGGCTATAAAGGAAACGGAAAAGGTGGCTTATATTAATAAATTGGTCCCCCTATTGGTAAACTTTAAAGAGGGCCCCATAAAAAATGCCGCAGCCCATTGGAATACGCTTAAAGAGGGCCATTATCTTTCTCAATCCCTTGGGGGATTTAACGCAGCCATGCTCATGCACAAGCAAACTCTTCAACTTCCCATTGATGATCCATTAGGGTTTAAAGAGGATCAAATTTTCAACCAACAGGTGAAAGAATGGGTAGGTCTAGAAAATAAGTGGGCTCCAGAACCTTTGAACCCATTTCTACCTATTCGCTCTGGTAAAATTAAGCTGTTAAACCTACGACTTATTGATAGTTTTGGCCGACATGTTACCCTAAAACCAAAAGGAAAACTAGCTCATTCTCATGCTTTTCCCCAAGTACTAGGTGGTGCGCTTTTACCGCCTAGATTACCACAAGCATCACGGCTTAACCTTCGCTGGCTATCGGCTAACCATGATGCCGACCTTGAAATGAACAGCCATCCAGCTAGCAGCCCAATTTGTGGTTGGCTTTTACCTAATAATCTGGATGGAAACATTATGGTGTATAACCAAGCTGGGTTTTTACTCGGTCTAATTCATCACAGCGGTGCTTGGCTCCCTGGTCCTGGAAATGAGATACATCTAGATATTGAAGAAATTCAAAGCAAGCAGGTTCGAAAAGTAATCAAGAGCCTGCAAAAGGATAGTGGACATTTTATAAGGCTTTTTGACCAAACACTAGAGAAAATTGATCCTGAATCATTTTCTCAACACCTTGATTTGGCTTTACTCATGAGCCGACCGATTGCTATTGTGCGTGCTTCTTTAAATCTTGAATTAAAGGGTAGAACAGCAGTTACGCAAAGTTGGGACCGCCTGACCCGCAAAGTACAGAATGATGATTATGACACCGAAAGTTTTGATACCGTTAAATTCCCTGTAAGACTTGGCGAGCCAGGGCAGTTTAATGACGGGGTTTTAGGGTACTGGAAAGAGGAACCTGATGAAGATATATTTTACTCTTCGCTTTTATCTAAATATGGTTCTCCAAAAGAAAACACCTACATTAATTACTATAATCCAGCGAAGCCTTCTATCAGTATTTCAATACAAGACGCCCCACAAACCTTTACGATGCTTATAGATCCAAGGGCAAAAGTCCATTTGGTCTCTGGTATTTTGCCTGTTAAAGTTATTGAAATTCCACCCGATCAATACCGATTAGCACTCAGCCGGATGGATATTACCTTCTTTACGGCTCCTATTTTAAGCCCTTCTGGAACACTTGCGCTAAACCTACCAGTAGAAGCGGGATATGAATGGTCATGGATTTCTAAAAAAGAAGCTACTTGGAGTGAAATTTCGCAAGGCGGAACAATCGATAAACATAAAGTTGAAGCCACCTTTCAAAATGGCTTGGCAATTTGGAATGAGTTGATTGCCAATAAATGGCTTGACCCTATAGACGGTTTTACAGCAAGGATTGTTCAGAAAGATGAACGTAAAAAAGAAGCTAAAAGTAAAATCCTTTCACTAGAAAAAGATCGCATCGAGCAACTTTTAAATAAGTGCAAAATTGTTGCTCCAGATACCAGTGCCACCTTTAGAGGAAACTCCGAAATAAATGAAGGCTGGTTAAAATTATCACATACCGAAAAATCTAAAAAATAAATCATGGACAAGTTCAGACTACATTACCCCTTTGATTTTATGCTCTTAAACCAGCAGCAAGAGCATGCCTTGCTGATTCAGGAAAGTACAGAATCCATCACTCTTTCTATTCAGAATAAAGGAGCACAGGACATTCGCTTTCATAACATTTCTGCGCTGCCCGCAGGACCAAGCAATTTTCATTTTATGCTTCGGTTTCGACCTGGAACTTTAGTAAACACAGATAATATAATTTTACAAAATGAAGCTTGGTCTATGGCTACAGCTAAAGAACATGGAGTGGATATGCTGTGTTTCAGAAAGAACATTCATGAAGAAGGAGAGGCTGGCCTTCTAAGCTTATCTGCCAATCTCAACTTGGCAATGCAGAATTTTAAAGCAAACGAAACTTTAGGAACACGCGATAGCAACGTAGAATTAGTTTGTGATAATTCATCCTTCGCAGATACTCTGGATGTACTGCGTGCCACCCGGCAGGTTAAATGGCCCATTATCAACCATCGGGGAAAAAAGAACCTACCACTGCACGTTGGGTTTGTAGGTTCAAATACCATTTTAAACAATGATGTTTCTAATAAACTCACCCTAAGAATATCAGTCCCACATCCCAAAACAAATCAGGTTATTTTTAAGCATCATACAGATGACAGCATTCGGTCTAAAATTATTATCAGTTTTGATGAAGGAGATGCTAGGGAGGAATGGGTCCTTGCTGAAAATAAAAACACTAAGGGTATTGAGTTCTCCTCAGGACAGCCAACCCTCTTTGACGCTGTAAGATTTGACCAGATTACTCCTGTTGAATTCAAAGTGTATTGTCTAAAAAAAGATACCGTTCTGGGACGTCAGGATTCCTCTAGCGATAAAAAGGATCTGTATGTAGATTTACATTTTTCTAACATTAAGACCACACACCCAACCGGCAGCACCAACTGTTATATCCGCTTTGAAAATATAGAAGGATACTGGGATACCAGTTTTGTATGCCCCATCCAAAAGCAACCTTTAGCCATTCGGGATGAAAAAGTGGGCATTGGAAAAACACCTGATGCACCGTTTGATATTGGTCCGGGAAAAGCCGGAGCGGTGCAGGCGATTTTTGCCAGGGGAGCAGATCCCGAGTATCAGCTTGTGGTGCAAAACGGAGATTCTGTAAACCAAGCTAACAAAGAACTGAGCAGGTTTGGTATGCTTTACGCGAAATTTAAAAACCAATGGAATGCCGGAATCCGATTCAAAAGAGGAGAAAATACTGAAGATGTAAGTATGCATTTTGATACCAATGGAGAGGAGCGGCTTAGAATCTGTTCAGATGGAATTGTAGAAGTAGAAAAGAAGCTTCGTGCATTAAATGAATTAGTTGTTGAAGGAAAGGCAACATTCAACAAAGATATGGAGGTATCCGGTAATTTGAAAAGCTTTGGCACCATAAAAGACAAAAACGGAGATATCATGCCGGTTGGGGCTATTATCGCCTATGCTGGAGTAAAGGCTCCTCCAGGTTGGTTAATATGCCATGGATCTTTTAGGTCAATCGATTATTATAAAGCGCTTTATGAAGCTGTAGGAAGCCCAACTCCGATTGACAAAACATTTTCTACTGCCGGAATACTGCCTGCATTTAAGGTCCCCGACCTCCGTAGTCGCTTCATAGTAGGTGCTGGGAAGGGACCTGGACTTTCAAATTATGCATTAAAAGCAAAAGGTGGTAAGGAGAAACATAAACTAACCATCGAAGAAATGCCAGCCCATTCACATGGTTATAACACAAATAGTGGCCGCTATAACACTGGAAATTCAGGTAATCATTGTATGGCAAACCCAGTTGAACGTCAATCAGGAACTACAGGAGGCGGCCTACCACACAACAACCTACCTCCTTATTATGCGCTCACCTATATTATTAAGTATTAAAGTAAACTGCTGGGTGTTTTTAAAATACCTCAACTGTTTTTAACAAACTAAAGCTTTATTTCAATGGCAAAATCAACAAATAAAATAGTGCCAACTGGCAACCAGAACCGAACCCCCTCTCCACCCGTTAACCCTGTCCCGCCAGCAGGCACGAATACTAGTGGAACTTTTCATTCCAGGGCAACAAGAATTAAAGAAAGTGCAGCAGTTATCATCAAAGATGGGGCTGGAAACCCACGAATCAATAAAGAAGCTGAAGATGCGCTTAGGAAGCAAGGTTTTCCTTTAAAAATCGTGAATGCTTTCTTAGAAACTGCTGATATTCTTGATTGTATTGTAATGAGCCGAACTCCGGAAGGCCCAACTACCACTCTTATAGATGATGGGTATGACTTGAAAGGATTTGAAATTAAATCAAAATCATGTAATTGGGGACCTATGGCAGGTTTTTTATGCAAACTGCCGCCTTTAAACAAAGTTGGATTTGATAAAATAAAATATAATTACGGGTATCTAGTGGGATTCTATACCAAATGGACTTCAAAACCAAAGCCAGATAAACGAACCTATAAACAACTTTTTCAACCTATACGAATTACCGAGGAAAGGAAAAAAGAACTTTTTACAGACAAGGATAATATATTTGGACTTGGGGAGATAGATAAAGACTACAAAGTTATAGACGAAAACCACATCTATGGGCATTGTTCAACTTTTAAAGAAAATAGTAAAATCGAAATGGAGTATTTGCTAATAAAAGATCCTAAAAATGACTTGTGGCAAATATTTCATGGAAAAATTTTTTATAAAAAAGAAGGACAAAGGATCGTTTATACCGGTGACGAAAAACCAACTTTTTTTTCAAAGGAAGATTCTGAAATTGTAAAGCTAATATCTGAACCAAACAAGAATAGTAATCCCGTTTTGGCTATTACGGTTTCTGAAGAAATAAGAAAATTTAAACATTTCGGAGACAGATCCTTATTATTCTACCCAGTAGAAGGGGCGATAAATGTTTACCCTCCTTATTCTGCAGATGCTGAAAAGCATAAAAATTGTGTTACCGGAGACTACGATTTATTTGCCTGTTGGCCAAAATCTGACTATCCATGGAAGGAACTAGTCAGGAAAGGAGAAATGAATATTAATATCGATAATTCGATTGCAGGTGAAGGAAGTATCTTAACCATTGGCTTAAAACCTTATAATGCTTTTAACCAGCTGTTTGTTGAATTTATTCCAGGTGTTCCTGCTATCAACAGTATTGAAGATGCCAATATGGGAAATATAAATGACCTGACCTCTTTAGTTGGCGCTACATTAAACTCATTGGCAGCCATGCAGTATAGCAGTCTTATAGTATCACCAAATAAGGCTTTCCACAATGATGAAGGCGGTAGACCTATGATTACAGATATAGATTTTCCGGTTTCCTGCTTTTTACCCCGAAGCTTGCTGTTAAAAACGACTGATGCCCACAACAATTTTAGGCAGGGACTTTTTAATAGTACTAGCGATCTAATAGATCTAATTTCCTTTTGCAACCTTCATGATTATCGGATAACTCTTAGTCACGGCTGGTTTATACTTTTAATTACCCACGCGTTAGATGAAGCCGTTAGAACTAAAATAGTTAATTCAATTACTGTCGATAATTCTTATTTGAAACAAATATATACCGATCAGGTAATTCTAACTCAAAAAGTAACCGCTATACAAAAAGCGGTTAAAGAATATTTTTCAGATACTAAACAGGGATTTGTTAACAATGTTTATAAAAATAAGGTACTAACAGATTTATTAGGGTATTACCCTACAAATAGAAGATGGATTCGGAAAGATATCCGAGGAAACCGCATGAAGGCAAAATCAGCCTTTTTAGAAAAAATTGCAATGGTATTTCTACTCTTTTTAGATATGAACGAACCGGATGCACAAATAATTTTAAATAAGGTTAAAGCAGCAAAAACAATGACCTTTGAAGAAGCAGATTTTGAACCCACTAACTCCTAATGTATGACTGACTTGCTCACTTTTATAAAAGGAAACATCAAAGTGCCCGCAGATTTTCCACTGCACCTGCAAAATTTTCTTGGGAGAAATGCTGCTCTTTTAATTTTAGAAAGGATGGCTAAAGAAAGTGATGACCTATCAATTTTGCCTTTTTACTATGAAGAACTTGAGTGCACTCTTGATCTGAAATGGGAAAAATCAGGCAATTTATTTTCATTGCTAGCGGTTATAAAGCCAACAAAATCCAGTTGGCAGTTTGGCGATGTCTATCCCTATATGCTGCCTCCCGTTTACACTGATGGTGAACAGGCCGTATCAAAAGGTTTAGACATAGAAAATGAATTTCATTTGCATTCGCTTCAACCAGAAAAGTTCACCTGGATCTATGTTTATAACAGCAACCCATCGCATACCGAAACCTTAGATGGATGGTTAAAGGATCCAAAAAACGTGGGGATTCCTGAAGAACTGAATGCCTGTCAAAAACTACAAACGCTTAACAAACATGCAAAAGATAGCCTTTCACTAGAGGCTTGGCATGGTGGTTTGTATCTTTTTGGTACCCTGGGGCTTTTGTCTGTTATACCCAATAAAGAGGATTTTAAAACGTATTTTGGTGCTACATCGCCTTCCATACCTTTTTATGGATTTCTGCATTACCCGCTCTATTTTCCATATCTAACTATACACCTACCTATAGTATCAGATAAGGGATCAGGATCTTTTAAATTGAATGAGCTGTATGTTGAATTAAGCAGTCCCACGTATTACATGCCAGGGCAAACTGAAATAGGTTTCGGTGCCGAATTGGCTATCGGGGATGAAACCCTTAACATCAAGGCCATTTGGCCACTAGCGGGAGATCGCATCAAAGCCATTGCCAGCATCAGCGGTCCCATTCCTTTTTTAGACACGCATACTTTGCCAGGACTTGGTAATTTTAAGCCTTTTGCCGAATTGACTGCGGAACTGATTCTCTCTATTTCCGAAAAATCTGTCAAAAGTTTGAAGCTGGAATTGGAATTAGCCAATTGGGTATTAATTGAAAACGTATTAACGCTCGAGGATCTTGATTTTTCAATTACTATTATAGAGCCTGGAACCCAAAATTGGGTACTAGTGAGCATACGAGCTTCGGCCTTGCTTGGCTCTTCGGGCATCCGCCTTACCGCAATGGGAGAATATCCTTCGGGACTTTTTTCTTTCAGCTTAGATCCAAATACGCCGATCCACATCAACCAACTTCTAGCAGCTTTTACGGGCAAGAATCCAAGCCTTGATGGAGAACTCGTTATCGATCAATTTGAAGGATGGGTAAATTATACATCTGGTGAAGCTTCCTTCTCAACCGGTGTTAGTGGTCATTGGAAACCGGGGTTTATGGGTATTGAACTTACGGGACTTCATTTTAACATCAGTAAAAATGAGAACTGGTCTTTTGGCGTTTGGTCAACTTTTAAATTGCATGAAGTCGATTTTGAAGTTGCGGCATTATATAATGATGGTTGGTTTTTTTCCGCAAAAGCAAACCAAGTATTGTTCGGTAAATTCTTGAAAAACATGAGTGGAGATACCACCCTACCTTCATCCATAGAATCTATGGTTCTTTCTGATTTACTTTTTGAATTTAATACCAATGGAGGTGATTACAAAATTGGAGGCAAAGGCAAACTAAGCCTGAATGGAATTAAAATTGAGGCAGAGATCCTTGTGACCGCCTCACACAAAAATGATCAAAAAGAGAAAGCGTTTTCAGGGCGACTAATTATTCTTGGTAAATACTTTTTCGACCTAAAGTTTGAACAGGATGGCAAAAATTCAAGTATCCAGTTGGCTGCATTTCATGATGAAGGGACAGCGCCCCTAGAATTAATTGATTTGCTAAAGGGATTAGGCATAGAACCAGCTCCTCCAATTCATATAGAGGTAAAAGATGCGGTCTTATTTTCTGGAAAATTTCCAGGAAAAATCCAGAATCAACCCATCGCCAACAACTTGTTTATAGCAGATATACAGGGCGGTATAAACCTTAGTAACTTGCCATTAGTGGGTCATTTATTTGAAGGAGATAATAGTGTAAAGCTGGCTTTTCATATTCAATGGGCAAAGGACATCTTTGATGAAAATGCAGTTTCTAAAATGAATGCGATGCTGCCTGCGGGCATTCCGCCAATTGCGGCTAAAGTTTTGGAAAATAGTGATCAAAAAGGACTTAAAAAAGGTTTAGGCCTCGCGATAAACATGCAATTGGGTACGCAAATGATTCCGTTAGATTTTCCTCTTAAAGTTAAAGAAAATGCTAAGAAAACGCAAGCAAAGAATACGAAGTCTTCCGATAGTAGTGCCCCTAAAACAGCCGACCAGCAGTTACCAAAAAACCAACCGCTTCTTGTCGCAGATGAATCTGAATCTCAAGAGGCAGATATAAAATGGTTTTCTGTTCAAAAAGGAATTGGGCCCGTTTATTTTAACCGCGTTAGTGTGGGGTACCAAAAGGGTTTATTTTCTTTTTATATTGATGCTTCACTAAGCATTGGCGGCATGACACTTTCACTTTCTGGTTTATCTGCCACCAGTCCCATAGACAAGTTTGACCCGAGTTTTGATTTAAAAGGACTGGGATTGAGTTTTGCAAACGGCCCACTAGAAATTGGAGGTTCCTTCTTAAGAGAAAAAGTACTCCGAAACGGAGAAGCTGTAGATGATTATTCAGGTACAGCCACCATTCGCACTGAAGCCTTTTCACTGATGGCTATGGGAGGCTATACGACGCTTAACGGACACCCTTCTTTGTTTTTATATGTTATACTCGATAAACAAATTGGGGGACCAGCTTTCTTTTTTGTAGAAGGCTTGGCTGCTGGTTTTGGTTTCAACCGCAAGTTGATTATTCCTGACATTGATAACATAGAAAGCTTCCCATTAATTGAAGCTGCAATGGCTGGAATGAGCTCAGAAACTATTGACCCTACTGCCGAACTAGAAAAACTAAAATTATTTATTCCTCCTTCAACTGGTGACATATTCTTGGCAATAGGCGTTAAATTTAACTCTTTTAAACAAGTCCATTCTTTTGCGCTGCTATCCCTATCCTTTGGGCATCGAGTAGAGCTACATTTACTGGGGATTTCAAATTTATTGGTTCCCTCTGTTGTAGAAGATGGACAATCTCCTATTGCTCGGATTGAGATGGTATTAAGCGGAGTTTTTATTCCCGAAGAAGGCTTTCTGGGCATACAAACACAGCTTACGTCCAAGTCATATATTTTATCAGAAAAATGTACCTTAACTGGTGGGTTCGCCTTCTTTTCTTGGTTTTCAGGAAAACATAGTGGCGATTTTATTGTGACCCTTGGTGGGTACCATACCGACTTTAATCCACCAGAGCATTATCCACAACATGTTCCTAGACTTGGATTTAATTGGAAAGTGGATAGCCATACCATCATTAAAGGAGAAGCCTACTATGCCTTGTGTTCACATGCTTTTATGGTGGGCGGACACCTAGAAGCTACCTACCAAAGCGGAAGTTTTGCAGCCTGTTTTAAGGCAGGTGCCGACTTCTTAATTTCATGGAAACCTTACCACTACGATGCACATATCTATGTTGATATCAGTGCTTCTTATACCTATCATTTTTTTGGAACGCATCATATTTCGATGGGTCTAGGAGCAGATATCCATTTGAGTGGCCCAGAATTTGGAGGCACTGCCAGAGTGCATATTTGGATAGTTTCTATTACGGTGCACTTTGGTGCTAGCAAGGGCGGTCCTAAACCCATAGAGTGGACAGAATTCAGAAATTCATTTTTACCCGAGGAGGATAAAGTTATATCGGTTACCATCAACAAGGGGCTGGTTAAATCTACTAAAAAGACAAACCATCTGGGAGTAGTTAACCCTAAATTATTTGCATTGACAGTTGATTCTGCCATACCATCAAATAGCATTTCGGTTACGGGAGAATCTACACCATTCCTAGGAAATTCTTTTGGTATAGGTTCGATGGGGATTTCAAAAATTAACACAGCTTATCAAACCATATCCATTACGAACGAAAAAGGTAAAGCTTTTGAATTGGAAATTGAACCATTACATAAGAAAGTACCTGCTGGTATTTGGGGTTCTAAACTATTGCCAGGTGTAAACGATGCACAGCATATAGAGGCCTTGACAGGGGTTATCATACATCTGAAAAAGCAAAAAAATGCAAGCCATACCAAACCTGTGGATAGACGAGAGTTGATGACGGAAGGCCATACTATTTCTGATAATTTTAGTCGGCAAGAATTTAATTTCCCATCTGGAATGGTTAGAAATGAAGATGTTTACAACCTTATCGATGCTGAATGGGCCAAAGAAAACCGACGACAACTTTTAATAAAGTTGGGAGTAGATATTGAGGTTGATCTAAAAAGATTTACACAAAGAAATATTTCCTTCACAAATCACTAATCAGCTTATGAAAGATATAAAATCGCCAAAGCTAGAGTTTATTTCAGATCACCATCCTTTCTTAGAGGACGGAAAATATACTGTTACGGTCAATCAAATAGTCGAAAACACTCATATTCCTACGGGTTGGATTCCAGAGAAAACAGTTGATTTTTGGGTGGCGGGAGAACAGTATTCTCTAGATCAAAAAGATATTGGTCAAATGTTTCCTCCACCCGGAAGTGTGGGCGATCATTCCAATGTCTTTCCGCATATCCTACTCAACAGAAGCACATTGCCTTGGGAGCGGCATAATGGATCCGATAATAAACCTGCACCTTGGCTTGCCTTGCTCTTATTTACCGAAGAGGATATGAAAGACGTGGAGGAAGAAGTGAGTACTATCGAAAAAGCAGGATTTACAGCCAATACTGATATTGGGCAACAGCCCAAGGATAAACTCAAAATCATAAAGGTAAAAAAGACATTACTTGAGCTTTTGATCCCAAATCCCGCCGAACTGCCATTGCTGTCTCATGTGCGACAAGGTACAGATGAGAATGACAAACCCATAGGTAATGAAAAAGCCGTGGTTATTTGCAACCGATTACCAAAAAAAGGAGAGGGAAGCGCGGTTCATCTGGTATCCTTAGAAAACTATTTCGCAGCTGATTTGCCTGGGTACAAAACGGTTGATGATAAAATGCAATTGATAAGCCTTGCGTCCTGGAAATTCAGTTGTCCTGATCATTATAAGATTACAGCCGAAGCTATAGAAAGAGTTAATAGAAAAAATTTCCCTGAGAAATTCAGTCTTTTTTTAGGAAAGGAATTTTTTAAAAAAGAGGATTTTACTAATTTTTTAGAAAAAAATAATTTCCATACTGAAGACGAGTTCATCGAAAACTTTCATTTTGGTACTTTTAAACAAACGCTACTCCACTTAAATCGACAGCCATTTAGCCTACAAACTACTCGAAAAGACGAAAATCATCATATAGATGGAGGATTGGTGCCACTTCAGCATTACTTTAAGGATGGTGCAAAATCTGCATCTTGGTTTCATGGACCGCTCTCCCCCAAAATAATGCCACAAAATAATTTTGATTTTCCGGTACTAGCATCAGACCAACTTTTGTTGTTTGATAAGCAATTTGGCATGTATGATGTTTCTTATGCCGCCGCTTGGGAGTTCGGCCGCTTATGGGCTTTGTCAAATAAACGTTTTTCTACTGAATTGTTTATGTGGAAACGCAAACATAAACAGCATATTAGTGCTATAGAACAAGATATTTTCCATGATTCAGGGCATTTACCTTCCAATTCCGTACATAAATCTGCACTTGATATGCCCGAAATCGTACAAAAGGGATTTGAAGAGCTCTCCTTGCTTAAAGGGGTTCCTTTCAATTATCTGGTCCCTTCTGAAGAAATGCTTCCAGTAGAATCTATCCGATTTTTCCACGTAGACTCTGTTTGGATGGAGTGCTTATATGACGGCGCATTTAGCATTGGCAGGGTTACATCCTTGGATTTTGAACACGATAGGGAACAAAAAAGAAAGAGATGGCATAGACAAAATTCAAAAGACAATGGATTAGGACGAAGCGGTTTTCTGATGCGCTCTGAAGTGATTTCGGGGTGGCCAGACATGGTTATTGAAGGATTTGCAAGGAGAAGAACTAGCGCAGATTCACCCCTTAGGTTAACCCAAACTAGGTTGTCTGAAAACGTAGTGCTTTGCCTATTTGATGGTGCGCTTGACCATGTCAATATGCATCTAAAACCAGAATCTATTCATTTTGGAATAACGATGAACCAACACAACAAGTTTTCAAAGTTTTTAAAGGATCCAGTTAAAACTAAAATTGATATTCCATTCAAAGATACAGAATCTCTTGTAGTTGATATTGCTAAGCTCGCAAAGGAGATGTCACAAAGTCTCAAGACCACGGAAAAAGGATCACTATCGCCATTATCTTCCGCAACTTTTGGTTACCAAATGGTTGAAGGTATTGAAACTATAATTTTCCACTAAGTAGCACAATCGCAAAAAGCTAAAAATTATAATATGGCTGTGAGAAATTGATTTACTCCCTCCTTTCCTATTTGATAAATAGATGTTTGTAAACCTTGTATGAGTTTGGCTATCGCCTAACCTCATTTTTCAGTTTCATTAGATTTTAAAAAGTTTTTAGAAAGAAAAAGATAAAGAAACCTATGATGTCAAAGCTCCGGCTGACACACTTACTGAAAAGGTCTAATACCAAGCTCCCGCTGGCTCATTTTTTAAAAGCTAAGTCATTACTTTTTTATTCTGTCCTCTTACCGCTTTGTCCTGCTTTTAACCAAAACAAAATCACCCTTCGACTCGTTCCTCGCACAGGACAGGTGCCATGCAGAACAGTATAGGACAACTATTAAGATTTGGCATTTTAGGAGATCAGATCATTTGATAGCTATAACAGTATTGTGCAAAATATCCGTATCCAAATGCAATCATCCATAGGGTAATTGCATTTGGATAGCCTAAAATATGGACGTTACTCTTTCCTGCTTGTCTAAGGCTTGTTTAGCCGAAATAATATGAGGCCGAGCTAAACATTCAAATTCTATTTTACAGAATAATTAAATATCAATAGGTATTGGTTCAGTAATCTGATTTAATACATCGTTATATATGTCAATATCAATTTCGTAATTCCAATCGAAATAATTAAAATATATCTAACTGAAGAATCAAAACGACCAAGCATCTTGCAGCAGCTGCTGATGTGAATAGTTCAAAATTCAATAAATATTGCTTTACAAACTGAGCCAAAAAAGCCCTCCAATTGATTTTTTGATTTGCAAAAACCTGCCTGCCTATCGGCAAGTTCGATAGTACGAATCTCTTAAACATTTATTTAGTTCTGGATCTTTGTCAATTGTAAGTTCATAAATAGAATTAATTCTAATAAGTGGAAAGATCAAAAGCATAGCGACCAAATCCTCAAATGAAAACCCGCCTTTTTACACCAAGGTGTTCAATTGTATTTGGGTCAAATTTCATTTCTAGAACTTCCTCTTTTTTAGGTTCTTTATTTTGATCTTCCATTATGCCTTAATTTGAAAATTCAATTTGATAAAAGACTTAACTCCATCAATATATACTGAACCATAACCCATTTTGGAACCCGAAGGATTATCAAGTCGTGAAGCATTTTTTAAATAGTGTTTAAACTTATTAAAATCAATCAGATGGTAACAAAGTAATTCAGCATCTGGCTTAACAATGATTATACCTCCGACTACATCATATTTTCCAGACCAAACTGCTTTTGAAGTCATTCCAAGTGCTGCTTCAACTAAAAAATTAACTATTCGATATTCATAAAATTTATGTCCTTGAGAAAGATCATAATTCATTGGGTTATCGATTTTAATTTTATTTATAACGTCTGTTATCCTAGTTATTTTACTTACATATTTATCCAAAACTATATGTGCAATAATTTCAGGTAAATCGCTATCTATTACTTGCAAGTTTAGCTTAAAAGTATCATCCTCATAAGAATCAAAGGCAACAGTATATCCTAATTCAGTAAGCTTTGCAATGCGTTTAATATACTTATGACCAGTGTTAACCGCATTTACTTCATTTAAATGGTCTTGCGTAATTGGGCCATTTGAAGCATCTTTGATTCTATATTTAATATTAGTAGTCTTATTGGCATTAAACAAAGTTGGATCACTACCTAAGAAAGATTTAAGAAAATCCTCAAGTAAAGGTTCATTCATTAGTTTCAGAATTACATTAAATAATTCATCTGAAACACCTTGTTTAAGCATGTTTTATATTGGGGAGATATTTTTTAAAACCTCTAGGGTTTAATCTATAGCGACTTGCTACAAATTCAATATTCTCATTACCGAAAATTTCAGAACTATTTTTTGCATATGATTTAATACTATTTTTTGAATATAGTTTTTCTAGATTTTCTAAATTTTCAATTTTATTCATATGTCTTGACAATACTCTTTGTATAATAAAATCTTTATCTCTATTAATAGATAAATCTTCCATTTTCACATCCCAAAATATTACACCAGAATATAGGTCAGATAAATTATATTTACCTGATTTGAATCTGCTATATATGTTAAATAAACTATTCATTTACACAAATGTAATACTAATTTAATTCTTTACATTGAAAAAACTAATTATTCTATACCCTATAAAATTGTCAAAAAGTATTCCAAATCAATGAGTTATAACAAAACACCAATTACTATTCCACATTTATTATGCTTCCCTCCTACATCATCTCGACTGCGCTCGATAAAGGCCGCTCTCCACCATTAGACTTATAATAAACAAAGTCTATCTTCAAAAAACTGAAGTAAACTCTATTCGATAAGTTGCCACTTCTTTTACCAAATCTTAATTCTTTCAGAGACAGGCTTGTAATTTTTCTCTCCTGGCTGTACATCAAATGCTTCGTAAAATGGCGCAAAATTCATTAAAGGCCCATTTACACGCCAAATTGGTGGTGAATGTGAGTTTGTATTAATATAATTGCGCAAATAGGCATCCCTAGTTTTAACACGCCATATTCTAGCAATTGATAAAAAGAAACGCTGATCTGGTGTAAACCCTTGAATCTTAACATTGCCTTTGCCCTGTTCTGTTAATTTAAAAGCATCGTAGGCTATTGAAATTCCCCCATTGTCTGCCGTGTTTTCACCAACGGTTAAAGCCCCTTTGATATGCAGGGTGTCTAAAACCGTAAAAGAGCTGTAGCGGTCAATCATCTGTTGTGTTTTGGCTTCGAACTTGGTGTAATCTTCGTCTGTCCACCAATTTTTTACATTTCCATCTTTATCAAATTGTGCTCCTTGATCGTCAAAAGCATGCGTTAATTCATGGCCAATCACCATTCCAATTCCACCATAATTAACCGCATCATCCGCCGCGATGTCAAAATAAGGAAACTGTAATATTCCGGCAGGAAAAACAATTTCATTTAATGGCGGATTGTAATATGCCGTCACTGTAGCAGGTGTTGTTCCCCATTCATCACGATTTGGTGGCAGCTCTAATTTTGCAGTATTATATTCGTATGCATTTTTATTTAAAGCAACGATGTTCTCAAAGTAAGTCCCTTTTTGAATCTCCGCATGGTATGGTCTCCAAACCTCTGGATATCCAATTTTTTTTGTAATGGCATATGATTTCTCCTTTGCTTCTATTTTTGTAACTGCACTCATCCAGTCTAATTGATCGATTCGATTTTCAAAAGCCTTTTGCAAATTATTCACCAGATCTAACACTCTTTTTTTCGCATCTTCATTAAAGTATTTCTCTACATACAACTGTCCAAGTGCAAAACCCAATTTCCGATCTACTTTTTGAACCATGGTTTGTGCACGGGTAATCTGAGTAGTTTGTCCGGATAAAACTTTGGTATACTCAAAATCGGCAACTTCAAAAGGGGTGCTCAATACATCTGCATAGGTAATTAGTGTTTTGGCTTTTAAGTAAATTTTCCAGTCTGAAACTGGAATTGAACCCAACAGGGAATTCAGTTCTTCATAATATCTTATTTGTTTAATGTCAATCGAATCAACACTTAGGTTTAACTGCATTAATAACTTGGTCCAGCCAATATTAGACTGACTTTTAGAAACCTTAGCCACCTCTATTTTATTATAATTGGCTTTTATATCCCTACGCTCAACTCTTGTTTTGTGTGATGCTGCCAACTTCGTTTCAATATTATACACTGTTAATGCCTTCTCTTTTGCCTCTTTTTGTGCCGAGAGTGTAAATAATGTGACGAGGTATGTCTTGTAAGCGTTCTGAATTTCAAGTGTTGCGGCGTCTGATTTAAAATAGTAATCCCTATCTGGTAAACCCAATCCTGTTTGACCAAAATGCAACATATTAACACTGCTGTTTTCATTATCTGGTGACACATACATGCTGAGGATAGATTCATTTCCTAAACTAAGTTCAGCAGTCACAAAATTCATCATAGAAGAAATATCATCAATGCTTTCAATTTTGGTAAAAATTGCTTCTAAGGGTTCAAAACCGCGTGTATTAATACGCGCTGTATCCATACCCGAAGCATAAAAATCACCCAGCATTTGCTCTATACTTCCCTCCTTATGTGTGCTAGCAGAAACTTCTGTTAAAATATTTTCTAGTAACTTTTTTTGAGGAATGTTTAAAAAACTATAGGAACCCACTCCCGCTTGATCATCTGCAATAACAACAGTGTCTAGCCAAGTTTTATTCACATGTTCAAAGAAGTTATCTCCAGGTTTTATAGTTTCAGAAATTCCATAAAAATTAATTTTATTTTTTGACGCTTTATCTTCGGTATTGCAAGAAGATATAACCAATAAGAGTGTAAAGAAATAGAGTGCTTTTTTCATAGTTTCAAATAGATTATAAACAAGTATATAAAAGTGTATAATTTTTCATGAATGTACCTATTTAAATTCATTTGACACAGATTGCACTCCGCTCCTCATTTTATTTCATAAATAAGTGCGCGTAAACCTTAATTGAGTTTGACTATCGCCATTTACATCAGCACTTAATGAAGTAACTTAAGACTGGCAAATAACGATTGAAAATACGTTGAAAAAGGAAATAGAGAACGGTACTATAAGCGATGATGTAGAACCAAAACAACTGACCTGTTTTGTGTTATCAAGTTATCGGGGCATTAGAAATTTAAGTAAAGTATCGTATGATAACGGGTGTTACTATTCTTATTTGAGAGAGCTTAAAACTTATTTAAATAATCTAAAATAATGACGTTTAAGGCCGTATTATTTTACCATAATTCATCAGTTATGTTCTAATAGATTTCCTGCACGGTATTTATAGGTCTATTGAGACTATCTTTGCCACTTTAATTTATCAACATGAATGTTTTAAGTGTTTT